>Ga0164296_1002680_pt1 | contig 17404 bp, 21 predicted proteins | sample GEODES057metaG_FD_113533 | JGI IMG/M metagenome (GOLD analysis project Ga0164296, IMG submission 113533) | Dystrophic lake water microbial communities from Trout Bog Lake, Wisconsin, USA - GEODES057 metaG | ecosystem: Environmental > Aquatic > Freshwater > Lake | place: USA: Trout Bog Lake... | reverse complement strand
TGAACGTTTTAGAGCACGAGGGATTAATGTAACTCTTAAACCTCAGAGCAATGAAAGTGCTAGTGCAGTTGTAGATGGCTATACGCAAGATATGATTAACATCATGCAAAATGATTTTGAACAGCAAGAAGGCTATCAAATTAGATTAACTGATGGTTCCCAAGATTATTATATTGATCAGGCAGAACGATTTAACGCTTTAGGATTTAATCAGTTTGCCGGATGGACTTGTAATAGTGGATATCAAAGTGTTATAATAAGGGGTAATGAAGTTAAACGAGCATACAGTTGTTTTGATGAACCGTTAGGTAATTTAGAAAAATTTACTTTGTTTTCTAGTCCTCAAACTTGCTCAACCCCAAGATGCGTTAGCTCAGCAGATAGTAAGATACCAAAATGCAAAAATTAGCAATATTCGGAGATAGTTATGCCAAGAAGGATGCGTCAGACATTCAAGAACGATCTTGGCACGACTTTATAGATACTTACGAAGTTACTAACTTTGGAGAACCCGGCACAGACTTGTGGTTTAGTTATAATTTGTTTTTAAAAAATTACGCTAGTTTTGATAAGGTTATTTTTTTAATAACATCGCCTTATAGGATAACATTAACTAACCCTAATATTGTTATCTATCCTAATCAAAATTATACTACTGCATCAGTTAAAGTTGAAACAGCAACTGGCAAAGAACTCGAACAGTATAAAGCTGTGGTTAGTTATTATGAATATATTCGTGATAAAGAAAAGGATGAACAACTACATCAGCTTATGGTTGACAATATAAAAAGACTTTGCCCTACAGCTATTGTCTATCCTTGTTTTAAAGATTCCTGGTATAATGCATGGAATCAGGAAACTGCGCTTTATTCAATTACAGAGTTTGAAGATTCCTTTTTAGGAATGAATGATCAAATTCGAAAAGAATTTTATCGCAGAGGCTTGCGAGATAGCCGCGCATGTCATTTAACTGAAGACAACAATAGACTAGTAGCAACAATGTTTTTAGAAAGACTACAAGGCAAAGAAAGCTATATACAATTGGATCAATTGATCAAACCTAAACATAACTTAGAATATTATTATCAATCAACATGGCACTAACTATTGGATTTTTTGGAGACAGTTTTTGTGAGTTAAAATCTAATGCGCATAGCATAGAAAATAACTACAAAACTTACATAGAGCTGTTAGCAGATCACTACAATGCAGATATTGTAAGCCTTGGCATGGGCGGAAGCAGTATATGGGATGTTAACTTTAATCAACTAGGGCCGTTGATTAAGTCTAACCGTGTCCCTGATATATGTGTATTTGTTTGGACACATTCTGGAAAGATATATCATCCTCGTAGCAGAAGTTTACATTCGTCAGCTGCCTTACGAGGATTTAATCAAGAAAAGTTTGATTGGTTCGCTAAAACTTATCCCGATGTAGGTTATAATTATTTTGATAAAAACATTTACGAAGCCGCAAAACAATTTTACATGTATCTATATGATCAGGAAAAAGAAGACATAGAACACATTGCTCAACTACAATATATTGATAATAATGTTCTAAACACATTACCAGCTACAACTAAAATTATACACTTATGGGCGTTCGGTGCTAATAACTTCCAAAAAGAAAATGGATGGCATCCTGATAACATTTCATATCCGCATGAGTGGAAACATGGAGTAACTATCAAGCCCTGTCTAATGTCGTTATCAGTATCAGATCACGGATGGCCTAAATACCCAGTTACAGACTATAGACCAAATCATCTTGAAGGTGTTAAAAAGAATGAAATGGTATGTCAATGGGTCAAGGATGCAGTAGAAACAGGTCAATCTGCAGACTACACATCTACTGTATTAAACATGTGGACTCAGCAATGAATATCACTAGCGTAACTAATGGATGGCCTAGCGATACCCTACGTTTAGATTTTAGTCTAGGCAATATTTGTAACTATAAATGTTGGTATTGCGATCCAATGTTAAACGCTGGCACAGACTATTGGCCTGATTTAGAGTTAATGAAAACAAATATCACTCACCTTATTAACTACTATAAAGAGCATACTAATAAAAAGAAATTTGATTTTTATTTTATTGGAGGAGAGCCTACTCATTGGAAACAGTTACCAGATCTAATTAAATGGTTAAAAGAAAATTTTGACTGTATGATTAACATGTCGTCAAATGGTTCTAAAAAATTAGATTATTGGCAAAAGATTTCTCCTTACTTTAATCGTGTAACACTAAGCGGGCATGTTGACTATGTTGATATTGATCATTTTAGAAATGTAGCAGATCTACTGTATAAGAACAACGTAGTAGTTAGTGCATCTATGATGATGGATCCTCGACCAGATGCTTGGCAAAAATGTATAGACTACGTTGAGTATCTTAAAGGCAGCAAATACAAATGGACTATCAGATACGTTGAGCTAGTAGGACACGATATAGTTTATACCCCAGAACAGATTGCAGTGATGGAAACACATAAAGCCCGTAGTGTTAATTTATTTTGGTTTTTAAAAAATAACAAACATTATATCAGTAAACCTAAAGTTGTAGACGATAAAGGCAAAACACATAAATTTAAAGACAATGAAGTATTACTGAGAAAATTGAATAATTTTTACGGCTGGGATTGTAGTGTAGGTGTTGATTGGGTCGTTATTCCACGAAATGGTAACATTACCGGAACTTGCGGTCAATTGCTATACGGACAAGATGCTTACTATAATTTTTATTCAGAAAACTTTGCTGAAGAATTCCAACCTCAGATACAGTATGCTAAATGCAATCAATTAGAGTGTGTATGCGGTATTGAAACAATAATGCCCAAGTTTAAATCTAACAATAAAAAGGTCATTCCAATTCATGCTAATTGATACAGAACATCTACATCACTGGATGCAGGCCATTCGCCAAAGTCCAGATCCTTTGCGGACAATGGATGCATTTTGGTCTGGTCAGCTTAGGAGTAAGGAATGGCTCATTGATAATCTAGACGAGCATGTGCATATGGCATCTAGCATAGAAATATGTGCAGGATGGGTAGGAGTGTTAGCTAGTATGTTGTTTCAAAGCAATATTCCAATAACACATATTGCCAGCTATGACATTGATCCTACTTGTAAGCCTATTGCAGAAGCTATGAATAAGCTAGAAGAGATACAGGGTAGATTTCGTGCCAGTGTAGTTGATATAAGTCAGACTATGCATATGAGTGCTGATATAATTATTAATACAAGCTGTGAACATCTTACACAAGCACAGTATAACGCTTGGTTAAATTTTGCTCCTAAAGATAGTTTGCTAGTTCTACAAAGCAACAACTATGATATTCCAGAACATGTTAGGATAGCTAATAGTTTAGAAGAATTTAAACAACAATGCAATGTGAATATTTTATGGGCTGGAGAGTTAGTTCTACCTCTTTACACTCGTTGGATGATTATAGGAAAGAAAAATGTTTAAGTTTAATGAGCTAAGAGAAATTCATTTAGAAATCTCAAACAACTGCCAAGCCAGTTGTCCAATGTGTAGTCGCAATATAAGCGGTGGATTAGAGAATCCTTTAATTAAAACTCAAAACTGGACTTTAGAAGATTTTAAAACAATCATGAATCCTGAAGTATTAGATCAAATTAAAAGTTTTTATTTCTGTGGAAACTTCGGCGATCCATTAATGAATAACGATCTAATAGAAATGTGTAGATATGCTAAAGACACTAAAGAAAGTATTGCAGTAGCAATACATACGAATGGTAGTGCAAGACCAGTATCCTGGTGGAAAGAACTAGCCCACGCATTGCCTAAGTATCATAGAGTTGTGTTTGCATTAGATGGGCTTGCTGATACACATGACATTTATAGGATAGGAACAGACTTTGATACTATAATAAAAAACGCTACTGCCTTTATAGAAGAAGGCGGAATAGCTGAATGGGCGTTTATAAAATTTAAACATAATGAGCATCAAGTTGAAGACTGTAGGGCCATGTCTAAACAACTTGGTTTTGCCAGCTTTACTGTTAAAGAAACAATACGATTCATCGGCGGCGCCAAGTATAAGGTTCTTGATAAGAACGGAAACGTAACACATCATTTAGAACCTCCTACTGACACTCCTATAAAGTTTATTGATAAGAAAACAGTAGAGTCATTTAAACAAATTGTTAATACAGCAGAAATTGACTGTAAAGCATTTAATGGCAGAGAAATCTATATTGACGCTTATAAACAACTATTTCCTTGTTGCCATACTGCCAGCATACCTTATATGCGTGAACAAACAAATTTCCATGAGTGGACATCAATTGTATCTGACATTGTTAAAACTATGTTAGATCAGCATTTTGAAATGAAACAGGACCTAGGTATCCTTGACACTACGCAACGATCTATTAAAGACATAATCAATTCAGAAGAATATCAAACAATGTGGAAAGAATATTGGACTGCAAAAAAAATGCTTATGTGCGTTAGGACTTGTGGTATAGGTCCAGGAATTGAATTTTCTAAATCAAAAGATCAATTTGTTGAAACTCCTCACATATATTAACATGACAGACAAGATAAAAAACTATGTTAAGTTAATTGAGGAGCGCACAGGTAGTCCCACATTTTGTGTGTTGCCCTGGATTCATTTGGCTACTCGTCCCAACGGAGATGCAAGGCTATGTTGTGTTACAAATGCTAGCGGCGCACATACTGGCGAATATGATGTAGGCCTTGTTAAGAAAGAAAATGGCAAGCCTGCAAACTTTGGCAGAGAAACACCATTAGAGGCATTTAATAATCAATACATGAAAGATGTTAGATTAACAATGTTAGATGGAAAGATTCCAGCTAGTTGCACAAAATGTTTTGAAGAAGAATTAAATGGAGTCGTAAGCAAACGCTTATGGGAAATGTATGAATGGAATAGAGACGGTCTTGATTTTAGTGAACTTATTGCTGGCACTGATACTAGTGGTGCAGTCCCGCCAGTAATTAGATATTTAGATTTACGATTAGGGCATACTTGTAATCTTAAATGTGTTATGTGTAGTCCGCATGACAGTAGTCGATGGTTACAAGACTATGATAAACTTGTAGAAAAAACTAAAAGTAGTATTGTAACAAAACAAATTACCTTTATCAAAGACGAGTTTAACAACACTTGGTATGAAAAACCTGAATTTTGGGACGATGTATTTGAACAGATTCCTAATATAACACAGCTATATTTTGCCGGTGGCGAACCTTTAATGATCAAAGAACACCGTAGATTCTTAGACGAAATTATTCGTCGGGGTTACGCAAAGAACATTAGCCTACGTTATAATAGTAATGGTATATTCATTAATGAAGATATTATTAGTGTGTGGGCACAGTTTAAGCAGGTAAGATATGCATTTAGTATTGATGCTGTTGAACTAAAAAATCATTATATTAGATATCCGACTAACTGGGAAGATATAGAACATAGTCTTAGATTAATGGATAACACTCCAGACAACATACATTGTGCGATTGCCTGTGCTGTTCAAGTATTTAATGTTAAGCATATTATAAATTTTGCTAAATGGAAATTAATGCAAGGTTATAAAAAGATTAATAAATTTAAATTAGATGAGTATGAAACCGGAGGCGGCATTATTAATCTACACTTACTTTACATTCCGGTGTTTCTAAGTGCTAGAATATTACCACAAGCTGATAAAGATCAACTAGTCCAAGAATTTGCAGAATTTAGACAATGGCTATGGGACAACTATAGGCAAGATGATAATTTTTGGAAAGATAACCCATATGGCTGGAAACGCTGGGAAGGAATATTAAAATTTATAATGGCTGAGAACCATAGCAATTTGTTACCAGACTTTAAAGAATATACTGCTAACTTAGATAGTATTAGAGGAACAGATGCTAAGGAAGTGTTTCCTGAGTTGGCGCATATTTTGTAAGCGGAATGTCAGCCGCGCAGGTGCAGAAATTACGATCACAAGTTACGGGTTCGCTAGGGACAACGAAGTTACCTTCATATATGTTGCCAAGACTACCACCGACTCTACAAGTCGCTCTGTGAACATCACCGTCCCAATTTATCATTAGGCTTTCTACACCTGCGTTGCATGACCAGTCTTTATATTTGTTTAAATGCAATTTAATGATATCGTTAGCATGCATCTTTTTTGAATCATCGATAACGCAGTTTGCTTCCACAGTAGTTTCGTATTCTTTAACCCATTCTAGATCTTCTGCGGTGTAACGCATATCGTCAAATAGGTCGTGATCTCCAGCGGTCCATCTAACTCTACGAACAGCATGCGGAATATTACTTGCGGCTAGTGCGCCCGCAAGATATCTAACTGGACGCATATGATCCTGGTGGGCCATGACATGCACCATTACCTTACCGGCAAAATATTCATTAACATTAACAATAGTGTTAAGCACACGCCTATAGTCATACTCAACATGCAAACTAAAAACAATTTGGTCAGCACGTAGGTTAGCATACCACTCGTCTTTACGTGTGCCATTAGTTGTTATGCTTATCCAACTAACCCCTTGATTTTTACAATAATTAACTAGTTCTTCGAATCGAGGATGTGTAGTTGGTTCTCCTCCGGTAAAACTTATGCGTATAGGTTTTCTTATTGCCAACAGTTTGTCTACAGCGGCTTTGAGTATCTCAATATCGGTATGTTCGCTTGTATTGTCGTGTATACTGCTAGGACAGTAACTACAGTCGTAGTTACAGCGTTTGCTAAGGTTCCATTCAACCTTAACACTATCTTGATGCGGCCAGCGACTGGTTACTTTAAGCATAGTCATTGTATTCTGGATTTGCATCAAAGAAACTTTGATTACGACTGGCATCTAATCTGCGATTGAACTCTATGCAATCTTGCCATTTACTGCTTTGATCTTCCGCCCACATATAGTTAATAATACCATCTATTTGTTTTAGTGTAAGATCTAATAGCATAGGATGTTGCTTTACTAATTTGTAATCCTCTATATACATTTTAGCAAAGTTTAAATTAACAGTGGCTTGTTCTTTAAGATGTTCTGGCAATACTTGTGTTGATAATACATTTGGATAGCTGACCATGTTGGTATAAAACACAATACCTAAGTCATCAAGAAAATATTTGATCATTTTATCTAAGATCATTATATTACTAACTTGGACAGCGACCGCACCAACAATACGACTTACATTCGGAATCTTTTGTATTTCTTTAATATTAGAAATCAATTCATCCCATTTAGCATTACCTCGAATATATTCATAACTATCACCTAGACCATCAATACTTACATTAACAGCCACGCTTTTAAAAGCAGGCCAGAATTTAAAAATTGTATTTTTACCTTTACCTAAACTAGTAAGATTAGTAGCATATTTGATTTCGATATCTTTAGCATACGGCTGTAACATTTCAAGTATACGATAATGTGTAGGATCAGTCAAGGGCTCGCCGCCTGCGAATTCCACACGTTTAAAATACGGTAATAGTTTTTCAAAACTAGCCCACCACTTAGGATTATCTGTAAACTTATCTAAGTATGGACTTTCCATCAATTTTAAGTCTTGGATCATTTTAACCATAAAGTTCTTTTCTTTGGTATAAAATTCTTCGACTTCTTTCCAATCATTCCAGCTGGTGCTGTCCATAGGATGGCACATTCGGCATTTTAGATTACACAGGTTGTTTAATTTTAATTCCATAGTAGGAAACGTAAATGGCATTTTGTAGTCTGCGCCTAGTTCTTCTAGTGCGTTAGGATACAAATTAATACGAGCTTCTGGAATTTCGCCTTTAATATGTCTTTGCCTTAAACTTTCTACACCTTGATCTTCTAGTTTAAAACATGGTTCACATTCAGGCGGGCGTTGACCTTTTGTAACTTGTTTACGTATTCTACGCATTGTAGAGCCATTCCATATTTCTTCTAATGTGTGTTTTTGAATAAATCCAATAGGATGACTACGGCAACACACTTGAATGGCTCCGTCTTCTCTAGTTGCTAATCCTGTAAAAGGATGCATACAAAATGTTTTACTGTTTTGCGACATGTCTTATAAGTGGGCTCAATCCCACAGGTTGATTATTTTTTAATGCTAGATAAATGCTTTTTGTAGGAGTAAGATCGAAGTCTTTACATATTTGATAATATGTATCACCATAAGTATTCCATAAATAGTCTGGTTGTAAATTACGCAAGAAGTGTAGACCAATCATTACAGGCGCACGGAGATTCATAGCAAAGTCATTTTGTATTGTAATAGCATCAGCATCTTTACTTTTAGTCCAACGTAAGCCTACCCGATTCCATCCTAGACCTAAGCCTTTACTTAAACTTATAGCGACTGACTTAATCGCTGGATGAGATACATCAAAGTCAATTCCGCGACAGCAAGTATACCAAGCGCCATCCACATGAACACTAATACCTTTGTCTCTCGCTTCATCTAATATCTCCTTTATGTTAGTGTGTGTATCCCCTATGCTAGGAAATGGCCATGCAATAACTAACTGCTTTTCTTTGTTTAAAAATCCCGGATATGTATGCCAGTTCCCTAGTCTAGCATGATATCTATAATCACCGGCTAAAACTTGCACGGGTCCATTCATGTAAACGTTGTCAATAAACTGTGTGCAACCATTTACAATATCTACACGATTAAAGGAATCAAGTCCGGCAGTAGAGTTTAACTTACTAGCTAGTAACCAATTGGTCATTTCGCTCTTAAAATTAGTATAAACCTTATCAGTAATATCCTTATCTAGTTTTCCATTTAGAACGTCTTGCTGTAGTTGTTCGATATATAAATCGGATAAGGGTTGTGGACGCTCAGTCTCTAAATATTGTATATCGTAACTAGTAGCAACTTTTATTCTTTCCATGATATATTTAAGTAATAATAGTAGCACATAAATATTTCATGCTTACTCTTACTAATTATACAGCCGATACTTCATTGTTCCAAGACGCCTGTAGCTCATTATCAAAAAATGGAAACAAGATAACCATTAATCAACCAACTGGTGATTTCTTTTATGATCCTTGGGTATTAAAAGATGAATATAAAAATACACCATGGGAAGCACTACTCAATACTCTGCCTGTTCAGGTAGGAGAGGCACGTATAATCATACTTGATCCAACTATATGCTATAGGATTCATTCTGATATAGATGATAGATACCATTTGAACATTTTAGGCGATCACTCTTATCTAATAGATTTAGAAAATAACGAAATGCACGAGCAAATACAAAACGGATGCTGGTATTCGATGGATGCAAGCTGTAAGCATACAGCGGCTAATTTTGGTAGAACTTCTCGAATCCAGCTAGTAGTTAGACAACTACTAACGCATAATAAATTAATCGATCCTGTTAGTGTTACTATTAAACCTAAAATTAAAGACTTAAATTATGCTCGGTTTGTTTTTGATAACACTATTAGTTCCTGGCTAAATGTTGCAAATAAAAATAAATTTATCGATAACTTTGTCTACGGTGATATTGTTAAATTTGATGTAGAAAAATTAGCCATGGCTAGCCTAAAAGAAACATTACCAGAGGAATTTGTCATAGCATGACCATTTGGGAATACCTTTATAAGATTGATTATAAAGATCAAACACTTACTTCTACTAATTTACTGTATGCACCTAAGGTAAACACCGACGGTAGATTTGTATTACGTATGGATTGGGAAGATCCTAACTATCACAAGAAACAACTTAAAAAAGAATTAAAAGAATTCTTCTTTAAAAGAGAGATAAAAAATCTATTTAAATTTACAAAATATGATTGGTGTCCTGCTATCATGAATATCAGCGGGCTTGAAATATTTTTAGAATTTCAAAAAGAAACTCTTAACAATATTATAATGGATCCTACTAGGAATTTAGATGAAGAATGCCCTACGTGGAAAGAGCAAATTAATAAAATTGTAGATGATATAGAACGCGAAGGCGTTTATAAAATGACTTTATATCCTCACTGTTTTTTTATACATGATGGAGTAGTTAAAACTTTTGACTTTTACGGGTGCGCATCTTTTGAAGAGAAACTGTTTCCAATTGATAAGATTAAAGATATTATTGGACAAGATTCGGTAGACAGGTTTTCAGAAGCTACTAATGGAGATACTATTGATTTTGAACTATTTTATAAAAGACTAATATCACATCATCTAAACAGTTACTGGCCAGTAAACCCTTTTAGCGCCAGAAGTTAAACATATATTTAGGATTCATTCCTGAGTTAGAACCCGTGTGCCAACTTTTTCTACTTGGCCACTGGAATGTATCACCAACTGCTTGATTATAAAAACATTGATCTTCTACGATAAAAACATGTCCCGGCTGCGGGGGCATTATGTGGCAATGAAATCTTATTGCTTCAGTGCTTAACGTAGCTTCGTCATCGGTGACGTCCCAATGCCATGGAGCCATCATTCCTGGATTTACTCTACTGATCCAACAATAATAGGGACCATCTAATTCAATCCCAACCCAATTTGCAAATATTTTTATTATTGATCGATCAAAATTAATTTCAGGTAAAAACATATCCCATCCTGCATTACCGCCTTCGTGGATTGTTTTATATCCAGCTGATCTCCATAACTTAGACACTTCGTCTAATCCGGGTATATTGTCATTTTCTTTGTGTCTAGGCCCTATGTAAGCAGGTTGTTGTGTAGCCAAATTGGCTATTACATTATTCCAGTCTATTATGTTAGAACAATTGCCTATAAATTTTAACATTATATTTCTCTAAAATCTAATGCAGAAATATATGTGTTAGAATTCATAATAAAATCTACTACTTCTATCATCTGCTGTTCTGATGTGCTGGGTTTATTATCGCCGTAGTTAGCGAATCTAAGAATTACCGTTTGCGGTTGCGGTCCAAACACTTTCTTTAGTCTTAATTCGTTATGTATCTTTTCTAGTAGAAGTTTATTAGCTACCATTTGTGGATCTACAGATACTGTTAATAATCCTTCAAACGGAATAGAAGGTGCAAGTGTTCCAAAACTTATAATTTTGCCATTATGGTTATTTTGTGTCCACATACTGTGAACACGTTGTAACAGCAAACTTTGACTAATCCCTACGTTTGCTAAATTTATAAAACAATCTACATCTTTAGCAAGTTCTATAACTCTTGTTAGATCGGCTTCTGTAGTTAAATCAAATCCTGTCGCTCTGCTGACCAATACGAGTTCATGCGATCGGTAATGGTTAACAAGTGTGCGGCCTACGCTAGATGTGTGTCCGGTTAATAATATCTTCATCAATAACTCTCTATATGATCAATACCTAATGTCTTACGGAACTCATCTGTAAACTTACCGTCAATACGTAGACTATAACTTTGTTCCATAATACGTTCTCCGCCATGCCAGTCTACATCGTTCCACCATGCGGCACGAGTATTAAGATATGTTTTGTCTTTAGTTTCTGGATCCCACAAATACATAGCTTTCTTTGTGTTAGGCCGAATATGTATAAATTCATTGCGATGCGGTTTAACAACATTAACGCCGTTCTTAGCATCTAAGTCCCTGTGTTCGAACGGAATACCATCTGCTTCACAATGAAAGAATATCACACGTCCAATTTCTTCAAATACTGTGCCTACTAGACTTTCTACCCACTTGACTGTATTAGGAAAGTATTCAGCTTCAGGTGTTAGTTTGCGTGGTGCTGTTCTATCGTCCCAAGATCCTTCTTCCCACAAATAATAATATATGTAAGGATCATAGGCACCCATTGCCATCTTTAAGAAACGAGTGAATATATTACGCTCTTTAAAGTTTTTAAAATCTTTAGGCATAAGTGCTAGTCCTGCTTGCTTTAATGGACCATCTGACAATTGCTTAAATTCTTCCATTGCTTGATAAATTGGTTTCCAATTTATACGATAGCTCATATCATTAAATGTAAAGCCTGGAGCCATCCAAGTGCCCTCTTTAGCATGTTCTCGTGCTAAGGCAAACCCTGATAATATTTCGGGCTGTAGTTGGTCAAACATGGCCATGTTTAAATACGGAACCATATCAAAATATGGTTTATTGTTTATGCCTTTAATCATGACTGTATTTATAGGGTGGATAGTAGCATAAGTATTATCATGAACAAATTTCCAGGTAGAGATTATCTTGTTAGCGATAGTAAGTATCTTAAACTAAATTTAACTATTCCCCACGAAGAAATATTAAATGAAGCCAAACAGCTACGAGATAGATTTGTGCCTTACTACTCGTCTTATTCGCATTCAGGCTGGCATTCACTCCCAATAGTTGGCATTGACAGCACTAAACCCGGAGATTGGACCAAATACGGGTATGCTTCTGCTACTGAAGCCGCGTATGAAATGAGTTGGACAGATATTGCAGATTTGTGCCCTATTACTAAAGAATGGCTTACATCTGTTTATCCAAGCAACAGTTACGGTCGTGTAAGATTTATGTTGTTAGAAGCTGGCGGAGAAATTGGCTATCACTCTGACACAATACATTCCGTGCTGTCTGCTGTAAATATTGCTCTTAATAATCCAAAAGGGTGTAAGTGGCATTGGCGAGATGGAGATAGTTTAGAATTCAATCCTGGGGATATTTATTCTATGAATATCAGTTATGAACATTCTATTAAAAATCCTACCAATGAAGATAGGTATCATATGATAATACATCATTATGATTCAACAGACGAATATAAACAATTACTAATCAACTCAATGGAGGCAAACAATGTTAAAGGCAATTTTCATTATAGTTCCAAGTTATTCTAATAACAGTTGGTTAGACAGCAAGATGATGCAGTTAACGAAATCGTTTATTGCTATCTTAAATATAGACAATTATCCTGTTGAAATTGTAGAAAATTATGATGATATTAATCAGTTTTTAGATAAAGCAGAGTTGCTTATAGTGTCTACAGCTGGCAATATAATTATTGAAAAAAATCATTTAAGAAACAAAATTTTTAGTATTCCGGATACAGTAGGATTATTAGCACATTTGCTACAATATAACGGAGATCAAACTCCTTATATGCACGAACAATTTTTTATCATAAGAACTAAAGCATTTAAAACTTTAAATTTTAAACAGTTGAAAAGAAGCCAAGAAGATATGCACGACGGCCACGCTCCTTTGTTTTTAACTTTAGAAGATGGTTATATTAATTTTGGAACATTTGTAATAGAAGAATGTTTAGTTAACGGATATGAAGTTAGAAACTTTGATAATGATTGGCGTTATCCTAAAACTGCAACTAATTATATTGCGCTAGAACAGCAACTTCCTAGTAGAGGATACTGCTATCCTAAAGACAACTCAGATTTGTTTGCTTCAGCTTTAAAAGAATTAACTTTATGCAACGGTCTTAATGAATCTCAACAGTTGCTAATTTTAGGATTTAAAAAAGTTTTAGAATTTAATGTTCTAAATGCACAACAAACAGAAACTCTATATAATTGTAATCCTGCAGAAACAGTAATCTGTCCTGCAACGGGATTCCTTGCAGAAGCAGTTGCCATTAAGGCAGGCGCAAGTGATATTATCATATATGATAAAAATCCCAATAATATAGAATTTAAAAAGCATTTATATAAAAATTGGGATGGAATCAATTATATAAAATTTGCTCAAGACTTTGCTACTAAACACAATTTAAGTATTGAACCTTCCTTTGATTCTGATATTGAAAATGCTAAAACTCAGTTAGAAGAAACTAACATAATTATTTCAAACTGGGTTAATTGGAAAGACTCAGTTAAGATAACATTTGTCTGTTGCGATTTAGTCAAACAAATAGACCAGTTCCAACTGAACAACAATACTCTAATACATACAAGTTCAATTTTAACTATGTATCCTTTGAGTGCAATTTCTTATGATCAAGATGAAATTGAATCTGTAAGACAAATAATATATAATAGCAAAGCACAATGGTTTGAAATATGATTTACAATTATTACTACAATAAATCTGGAGATGCTAGTTGGAGGAACAATCTAGTTTATACTAGCTTGGTTAATGAATCTCAAACGGTATTTGTTAAATGGTATCACAACGATACAGAATACCATAACGGGAAAAATCAAGTAGTAGATCCTGAACTAATGGATGAAAAATGGAATAGAGAATTAAAGTATCTTAAACTAATGCACGGTGCTTATTCTTCTCTAGTGCCAAAAATATTAGATATAGATGAAAAACATAGAAAGATATATTTAGAAATTGATGGTCCAGATTTTTGGCAACGTAGCTTAGATGGTAAATGCACGTTTGATGCAGTATTGCCAGACTGGCAAGAGCAGATGATTGATATAGTTAAAGCTCATAAGAAATTAGGTTTACACAAATACAGTATGCACCCTAGTAGCTATTTTGTAGTCAATGGAAGACTTAAGAGTATTAATTACTTTTTTACCTATCATAAAGACGAACCTTTTGTCAGTGTAAAAGATGTTGAAAGCCATATTCACGTTGATAGACAATTTAAAATGCGTAATGTAATTCCATTTGCGTGGGATTCTAAACAATCGTGGGAAACTATGGATGATTTATGTTGGGAAAGTTTCAGAAGTAACTATCCCGATGATTTTATTGACAAAGTTAAATGTATAAAATAATTCCGTGGACTCCTGATTTAGATCTTACAGAATTTTATGCGGAAGCTGATCGTAGAGGTTTTGTAAATAATGCTAGTCAGCATGCCATGATTGATTGTTTTCGTAATGAAAAATCTTGGCAAGTTTGGATTTTATATTACAATGATTTGCCTGTAGGGTCTGTGGCAGCTCATAGCTTTGATGAAGTAATGGGAGAAGATAGCTATAGGATCTGCGCACGAACATGTGTGTTTAGTGATCGACTACCTCTAGATACATTGCGAACACGTAATCAAATTGTAACTCATCAACATGTTACAAGTCAATTTTTAATTCCTGCTTGCATAACTTGGGCACCTAACTGGGATAAACTTTATATTACAAGTAATGAAAATACTGCGGGAACTCAAAGATTAGTTCACAACATTTTTGGTCCTGCTATGGAAGCTACCGGACAAATGAAACGTATTAAAGATGTGGATTACAGAGGAGTGAAGCAGACAATTTGGCAGTTGTTCCCGGATAGATTTTTAGAAGAACTTACTAAGTATCCTAGGTGGTGTTAACCTATATGCCAGGCAGATCCATCTGAATAAACTGGAACTTTATTGCTACCGCCACCTGTGTATGCAGATGCAAATGTAGTTGATGTAGCATCTGACACAAATGCTCTAGCACCAACACCTACAGTTGATGCACTAGGTAGCGGAGTGCCTGCTACTGAATAGACTGTTGTTTGCAACAATGGTGCTGTAAACGTTCCTTTAAGACCATCAAATGTTGCCACTGCTGGAACGCTTGAGTTGTTACCAGCATATATTCCAACAACAGATGCAGGATTTGTAGTTGTAAAATTAGCACTAGCTTGCCATGAAGCGCCCACTGCTCCTGCAAAACAAAAATAACTATTAGCTGACGATCCTGCACTATTATAGCCTTTGAAATATACGGCAGATACGTTATCCCCGGCATTTGTATTAGTAGGGGCTGTAATAGTTCCTTTTGATCCTAAAATTTCTAATCTACATGCATTGTAAGCACCATCGGTGACGCCGACTAGTGATAACGGCGGGCTTAGATTGCTTGCCACGTAAAGTGTTCCAATGCCACCAGCTGGCAGTATTTGTGTAGAAGTCACCGAACCTTCACTAATTGTAGTTGCACCTACTTGAAGAACATTTGTATGGCTAACTTGGACATTTCCGGTTATTGATATATTTCCATTTCCGGTTACATTATGCCCATTTAAATTTAGATTTCCGCCTAACGAGGGCGCATTATCAGTTACTACACTAACAGAGCCACCGCCTACTCCGATACCGCCTACAGTCGATCCATCACCTACATATACCAGTTTTGTGTCAGTTGTAAAAATTAATTCACCCTGTGCAGGGGTAAATGCTAATCTATCAGAATTGGGACCGCGTCTAATTTTCAGTGCCATTGGCTCTCTCCAAATACTATTATAGTGTATTTATATAAAGATTAAGAAGCATTAGCCAAAAAAATAGGGCTATTTAAGCCCTATTTTATTACTTAATTGTGTAGTTAATGTTTATTGTTCTTCTAATTCTAGTATTAGTAGGATTACTACTAGAATGATATTGTAATCCATTAAACCAAATCATCTTATTAGCATACGGCGTAATTTCCGTATCAACACTTAACTGCCCTCTAAGGGTCTTTTGATAGTATTCATATAAACCTTGACCAGATCTTGGATCATATTGTTGATTGTAAATTACTGTATTTCCATCAGAATCATCTAAGTAAATTAATGCAGTTTGATGCTCCATTTCTTGGTCAACATGCGGGCCCCCTATGAACTTTTTAGGTGAAATAGTGTGTAGCCCTAATCTAATTCTAATGATTTTGTCAATATTCTGTCCAGTCTTTTCTAAAGCTGTTAATGCTAACACCTCCATTGCAGGACCTATAGGGCTAACAGACTGTCCTTTATCAATAGCTAAATGCACCCAAGCATTTGAATATGGATTTTTATTGTTATTATAGTAGTCTGTGCTGATAAGATACCAAGGAATTTCCATATCCTGGCATTTTTTCAACAATAATTGAGATAAGACATTTTCGCAAATCTGTATCATATTGGAATTAATTTACTGTTAAACGCAATAGATATTCTATCTTTGTCATCTGTTCTAGGCACAACATAGTGCATTAACCAACTAGGGAATATTATAAGTTTCCCGGCTTCTGGCATTATACCCCATTTGTCAGAATTATACGCATTGTTTTTTAAACGTGTGCCTGGCCCAATTGCCCATGGCATTTCTGTTACAGGGTTTATAAATTCTAACATTCCCGACCCAGGACTAGATTTTACATAGTATACTCCTGATAAAAAAGCAGGAGCGTGAGAATGAGGAGCAGTAGTAATTGGACTTTCGTTATAGTTCATCCAAACGCTGTAAATTTCTTGCGTGAACTCTTTACTCATTTCAAGATGTTCATGCATGAAAGCTAGCTTACTAACTATTGCATCAAATAAAGGTTTAAAAACAGGAGTTTGAGAATCTTCATATGTGATACCATATTGGTAATGAGGAGTCTTGGCCCTAGTATTGACTATTTTATAACATTCTCTTTCTATAGCAGAATTATCTATATCCAAAAATTCGCTTGCTATAAAATTAGTAAAGATAGGTTCTACAATCATTTTACTCGTTTAAGATACTCTTTACTAATTTTGCCTTCTTGTATTTCCATTAAGGCAGTAAGGTTAGAGTGAACATGCTCTCTTTT
>Ga0164296_1002679_pt1 | contig 17405 bp, 15 predicted proteins | sample GEODES057metaG_FD_113533 | JGI IMG/M metagenome (GOLD analysis project Ga0164296, IMG submission 113533) | Dystrophic lake water microbial communities from Trout Bog Lake, Wisconsin, USA - GEODES057 metaG | ecosystem: Environmental > Aquatic > Freshwater > Lake | place: USA: Trout Bog Lake... | reverse complement strand
GCATCGATCACCTCGACTGCCGGGGCGGGGTTCACCCGGTGGCGGATCACCCTGCCGGCGGTGGAGGCCGCGACGTTTCAGGCCGCCCTGGATTGCCACCGCGAGGCCCTGATCACTGAGTGGAAACGTGACCGAGACACCGGCTCACCCGCCCCGGAGACGGCCCCGCCGATGCCGGGGGCTGTGGAGGCGTTTCGGCGTTTGGTGGAGGCCGGCTGGGATGCCGAGGCCACGGCCCGCCCGCACGCCCAGCGCACCACGGTGGTGGTGCATCTGGATGTCGCCGCGCGCGCCGCCGCCCTGCACCTGGGCCCACTACTCAGTGACGCCGACCGCCGGTATGTGACCTGTGATGCCACCTGTGAGGCGTGGTTCGAGCGCGACGGGGAACTGATCGGGGCGGGGCGGGCGACCCGCACGGTCTCCCGCCGGTTGCGCCGCGCCCTGGAACACCGCGACACCACCTGCACCGTCCCGGGCTGCTCGGCGACCCGGGGGTTGCACGCCCACCACATCCGGCACTGGGAAGACGGCGGCCCCACCGACCTGCCCAACCTGGTCCTGGTGTGCCCGTATCACCACCGCGCCCACCACCGCGGCGCCATCACCATCACCGGCACCGCCACCACACTGACCGTCACCGATGCCGACGGGCACGTCCTGGGCGCAGGATCGCTGGCCCGCCCACCCACCACCGCACCACCCGACGTCCCACCCAGCACCGGGCCCCTCGGCGAACGCGCCGACTGGTGGTGGTACGACCCCTACCAACCCCAACCACCACCAGCCACCAACAACTAGGGCGAGGCTCGGGCGAGGCGAGTACCGCCTTTAGAAACCGACTGCCTGCCCGTCGCGGCGCGGGTCGCTCACCGCGAGATACCCGCCGTCGAGGCCCCAGATAGCCTGGCAACTGCCGAATTGGTTGTAGTCCTCGACGGTGATGAGGTCGTGCCCGCGCCGCGCCAACTCGTCGAGCGTGGCCGGCGGGAATCCCTTCTCGCAGCTGACCTGCATGCCCTGCACCCACCGGAACCGGGGGCCGTCGCAGGCGGCCTGCGGGTTCTGCCCGTGGTCGGCGAGGCGCACCAGCACCTGCACCTGACCCTGCGGCTGCATCGTGCCGCCCATCACCCCGAAGCTCATCACCGGGGCGCCGTCCTTGGTGACGAAGCCGGGGATGATCGTGTGGTATGGCCGCTTGCCCGGCCCCACCCGGTTGGGGTGGCCCGCCTCCGCGGAGAAGCCGGATCCCCTGTTCTGCAAAGAAATTCCGGTGCCCGGCACCACCACGCCGGAACCGAATCCCATGTAGTTCGACTGGATCATCGAGACCATCACGCCGTCCGAATCGGCGGCGGTCAGGTAGACCGTCCCACCGCTCGGGGTGCCCGCGAACGCCGGCTTCGCCCGCCGGGGATCGATCAGCGCCGCTCTCTGGCGGAGATAGTCGCTGTCCAACAAGCGCTCCGGCTGTAGCGCCATGTGGTCGGGATCGGCGACGTAGGCCTCCGCGTCGGCGAAGGCCAGCTTGATCGCCTCGATCTGGACATGAACGCTGTCGGCGGAATCGGCCTGCAGAGACGGCATGTCCACATGCTTGAGGATCCCCAGGGCGATGAGCGCGACGATGCCCTGTCCGTTGGGCGGTATTTCGTGCACGGTGTATCCGCGGTAGTTCGTGCTGATGGTGCCCACCCAGTCCGCCCGGTGAGCGGCGAGGTCGCCGGCGAGCATGGCGCCACCGTTGGCCAGCGAGTGCGCCTCCATCGCGGTGGCGAGATTGCCACGGTAGAAATCCTCGCCGCGGGTGGTGGCGATCCGCTCGAGCGTCACCGCCTGGTTGGGAAGCCGAAACAGCTCACCGGGTCTGGGCGCCCGGCCGGCGGGCATGAAGGCCTCGGCGAACCCGGGCTGCTCGGCGAACAGCGGTATCTGAGCGGCCCATTGCGCGGCGATGACCGGCGAGACGAGGAAGCCGTCGCGGGCGTAGGCAATCGCGGGGGCGAACAGCCGCTCGAACGGGAGCTTGCCGAACGTGGCATGGAGCTCCGCCCACGCCGACACCGCGCCGGGCACCGTCACCGAATTCCAGCCGTGCATGGGAACGGCGTTGCCGTCGAAGTACTCCGGCGTCCAGGCCGCGGGCGAACGGCCAGAGGCATTCAACCCGTGCAACCGTTCGCCGTCCCACACGATGGCGAAGGCGTCCGAGCCGATGCCGTTGGACACCGGTTCCACCACGGTGAGCGTGATGGCGGTGGCGATCGCCGCATCCACCGCGTTCCCGCCGTCGGCCAGCATCCGCAGGCCGGCCTGGGCGGCGAGCGGCTGCGAGGTGCACACGACATTGGCCGCCAGGACAGGCTTGCGCGGCCAGGCGTACGGGAAGTTCCACTCGAAGGGGACGGTCACCGGTGTGAGCGTAGTGCGCCCTGGTCCGCGGACGGTCCGGCTAGGCCGTCAGCAGGGGCGCGATCCAGTCCAGCTCCGCTGGAAGCTGGGAGCTCCAGAACGCGCCGTCGTGTCCGCCCGGGGAGAAGCCCCCAGCCGGCGGCGTGGGCAGCTGGGCGATGAACTGCTTGGTCGCGGCGTAGAACGGGTCGCTGTCGCCGCAGTCCACCCGAATCGGGATCGATGCCAGCGCGGGCATGCCGAACACCGAGTTGGCTGAGAAGTCGTCCGGGCCGTCGAACGCGCCGGGGGCCGCCCCGCCCGCGGACAGCCAGAGCGCCGGGCTGACCGCGCAAATGGCGGCTGTGCGCGCGGGTCCCAGTCGCCCGCCGAGCAGCAATGCGCCGTAGCCGCCCATCGACCAGCCCAGGAACGCCACGCGGGAGGTGTCCAGACCCTGACCGGGGAGCATCGGGATCAGCTCGTTGAGCACCATGGCGCCGGCGTCGTCCCCGGAGGCCCGCTTGTGCCAGTAGCTGCCGCCCCCGTCGACGGCGACCACCGCGAACGGCGGCAGTCCCGCAGCGACGGCCTGGGCGAGTCCCTGCTCCACACCGCCCGCCATCACGGTGGCCGCGTCACTTCCCTTGCCGTGCAACGCAATCACTGGCCGCAGCGGCTTGGTCTGGCCGGGTGGACGTGCGATGGCCCAGTTGGTGGTGATGCCGCCACGCGCCGCCGAGGTGAACGATCCGGTCACCATGGTCGGCGCCGGCAGGGTCGGCGCCGGCGGGGCCGGCACAGCGCGAGCGGCGAAGCCCAGCCCGGCCGCGCCCAGAGCAGTGCCGGCGCCAAGGCCGAGCATCGTGCGTCGGCTCATGTCTCGCATGCGGGCCATCATGCCAGGTCGGGGGGCAGTGACGGCGTGACGATGCAGCCGGTGGCGACCTCGCCGTAGATCGTCACGTCATCGGGGCGGCGTACGGCGTACAACGCGACGTAGGCGCAGACGACGGCGTCGACGGGATCCTCGGCTCGGCGTAGGTCGCTCTTGCGTTGCGCCCCGAGCACCTGCCGGCGCAACTCGGCCCAGCCGTCGTGATGGTTGACGCTCATCGGTACTCCGGCGTGCCCGAGGGTCTCGACGCCGTCCATCAGCACCAGCAGCTGCGACCGCAACTGCTCGAGGCTGCGCCCGGGCTTTGCCTTGTACTTCAGCGTTCGCTGCAGCCGGAACAGCGCGACGGTTGCCGCGTGAGGGTAGACCTCGATGGCGCGCCGGGCGGCTGACGACCACGGGTCCAGGTCCAGGCCGAGGGCGCCGGCCAACCGCGCCGCCCTTGGCCCGCCGGCGAATTCGGGCTTGCCGGTGTTGGACGGGTGGGCCCCGGCCTCGAAGCGGCGGAAGTCGCGGTTGAGCGCCGCCTCGGCGGGGCGCTGCCCGGTCGGGTTCGTGACCACCAGGGGCGCGTCAAAGCCGACCACGCAGTTGCCCTCGACGTAGCCGGACAGCGAGGCCAGCACATCGGCGTCGTCGCGCACGGCCGCCAGGTGAACGAGCCGGCCGTCCGCGTCGACGACGGCGATGCCGGTGGGGTTGCGGTCGCCCCACGCGAGGTCGACACCGACGAAGTACATCCGCCCAGGCTATTGCCCGTGGGGCCAACCGTAAGCTGTGCCTGTGAGCATTCCGAATGTGCTGGCCGCCCGGTACGCCAGCGCGGAGATGGTCGCGATCTGGTCGCCGGAGGCCAAAATCGTCGCCGAGCGGCGGCTGTGGCTGGCAGTGCTGCGGGCGCAGGCCGAGCTCGGTGTGGACGTGCCCCGCGAGGCGGTCGCGGACTACGAGCGCGTGCTCGACGACGTCGACCTCGCGTCTATCGCCGCCCGCGAGCGGGTGCTGCGCCATGACGTCAAGGCCCGCATCGAGGAATTCAATGCACTGGCCGGGCACGAACAGGTACACAAGGGGATGACCAGCCGCGACCTGACCGAGAACGTCGAACAGCTCCAGATCCGCCAGTCGCTGGAACTTGTCTTCGCCCACGGGGTGGCGGTCGCCGCGCGGCTCGCCGAACGCGCGGTGAGCTTCCGCGACCTTGTCATGGCCGGACGCAGCCACAACGTCGCCGCCCAGGCCACCACGCTGGGCAAGCGGTTCGCGTCCGCGGCGCAGGAACTGCTGATCGCGCTGAACCGGCTGCGCGAGCTCATCGACCGCTACCCGCTGCGCGGCGTCAAAGGCCCGATGGGCACCGCGCAGGACATGCTCGACCTGCTCGGCGGGGACGCCGCCGCGCTGGCTGAATTGGAACGCCGCGTCGCCGAATTCCTCGGTTTCACCAGCATTCTGACCAGCGTCGGGCAGGTGTATCCGCGCTCGCTGGACCATGACGTGGTCTCGGCGCTGGTACAGCTGGGTGCCGGGCCGTCGTCGTTGGCGCACACCATCCGGCTGATGGCCGGACACGAACTGGTGACCGAGGGCTTCGCCGAGGGGCAGGTCGGTTCGTCGGCGATGCCGCACAAGATGAACACCCGCAGCTGCGAGCGGGTCAACGGTCTGCAGGTGGTGCTGCGCGGCTACGCGTCGATGGCCGGCGAACTCGCGGGCGCCCAGTGGAACGAGGGCGACGTGTTCTGTTCGGTGGTGCGCCGAGTTGCGTTGCCGGACAGCTTCTTCGCCATCGACGGTCAGCTCGAGACATTCCTGACGGTGCTCGATGAGTTCGGCGCCTACCCGGCGGTCATCCAGCGGGAGCTCGATCGGTACCTGCCGTTCCTGGCCACCACCAAGGTGCTGATCGCCGCGGTGCGCGCCGGCATGGGCCGCGAGGCCGCGCACCACGTGATTCGGGAGCACGCCGTGGCCACGGCCCTGGCCATGCGGGAGCGCGGCGCCGAACCGGACCTGCTCGACCGGTTGGCCGCCGACGATCGGTTGCCGCTGGACCGCGCTGCACTGGATGCCGCCCTCGCCGACAGGACGTCGTTCACCGGCGCCGCCGCCGACCAGGTCGACGAGGTGGCCGCCATGGTCGGGGAATTGGTCAGCCGCTACCCGGACGCGGCCGCCTACGCGCCGGGTGCCATTCTCTGATCCCGCCTGTCAGTCTGCGCGCACGGTGATCCCGGCCGCCCGCAGTTCCAGCGACGCGAGCGCACGGATGGTGGCGGGATCCTCGCGGCGCCACCCCCCAACGGGATCGGCGCCGACAGTCGCGAGCTTGGCCGGCGGGCGGTTCGTCAACGCCCGCAGGGCCAGCAACTGTTCGCCGGCCGGGTTGGCGGCCATGCCGGTGACGATCCACTTGCGCCGGAAGAACCGGACCCTCAGCACCAGCCATGGCACGACGACGATGAGCAGCGGCACCGCGATCACGCTCACCCCCAGCAGGCCTGCCAGCCAGCTCCCCGTCATGTCCAGGCTGTGGCCGGCCCTGGCGACGTCCATAGCCGCCTCACTGGCCAGCACCAATGGCTTGCCGACCGCGTCGCCCACCACCGGAATGTGCTCCGCGCCATCCCCGGCGGAGGCCAGGTTGCTCGCGATCCCGTTCGCCCCGTTCTCCACCTTGCGCCCCGCGTCGGCGATCGCCGAAACGGCGTCGTTCACGGCCATGCCGACGATCAGCCAAGCGCCCGTCCACACGAAGACGGCGACGTCGCTGAACAGCTGGGCGGCCAGCCGACCGGGGGTGGTGGCGTAGGGCAGAAACCGCGTTGTCATGTCTGTAATCCCAGCACAGTCCCGGCCAGGCGGCGGATCGGCGCGCCCCGATAGGCTGGCGCGATGCGCCCCGCGTTGTCCGCCTACCAGCACCTGGCCAGCGGCAAGGTCCGCGAGATCTATCGCGTGGACGACGAACACCTGCTGCTGGTCGCCAGCGACCGTATCTCGGCCTACGACTTCGTGCTGGACAGCACGATCCCCGACAAGGGCCGCATCCTGACCGCGATGAGCGTCTTCTTCTTCGGGCTCGTCTCCGGACTGACGGATGCCCCGAACCACCTGGCCGGCCCGCCGGACGACCCCCGCATCCCCGAAGAGGTTCTCGGCCGAGGCCTGGTGGTACGCCGGCTGGAGATGCTCCCGGTGGAGTGCGTGGCCCGCGGCTACCTGACGGGTTCGGGCCTGATCGACTACCAGGCGAGCGGACAGGTGTGCGGTATCGCGTTGCCGACCGGTCTGGTCGAGGCCAGCAGGTTCGCCGAGCCGCTGTTCACCCCGGCAACCAAGGCCGCACTGGGGGACCACGACGAGAACATCTCATTCGCGCGCGTGGCCGAACTGGTGGGTGCGGAGCGCGCCGAGGAGTTGCGCAACCGGACGCTGAACATCTACTCCCGGGCCGCCGGCCACGCCCTGACGAAGGGAATCATCATCGCCGACACCAAGTTCGAGTTCGGTATCGACCGCAACGGCGACCTGTTGCTCGCCGACGAGATCTTCACCCCGGATTCGTCGCGGTACTGGCCGGCCGAGGACTACCGGGAGGGCGTCGTGCAGGCCAGCTTCGACAAACAGTTCGTCCGCAACTGGCTCACCGGCCCCGAATCCGGGTGGGACCGCCATGGCACGAAACCTCCGCCGCCGCTGCCGGTCGATATCGTCGAGGCGACGCGGGATCGTTACATCAATGCCTACGAGCGGATCTCGGGGCTGAGCTTCGACGCCTGGATCGGTCCGGGAGCGTGACGGAAACCCGCACCGGCGTGCCGCTGCCTCCGGTCGCCAAACGGGTGGAGACCCGCCGTGAACACCACGGCGACATCTTCGTCGACCCGTACGAGTGGCTGCGCGACAAGGACAACCCCGAGGTGGTCGCTCACCTCGACGCCGAGAACGACTATGTCGATCAACTGACCGCACATCTGGAGCCGCTGCGACAGAAAATTTTTGACGAGATCAAATCACGCACCAAGGAAACCGACCTGTCTGTCCCGGTGCGCCGCGAGGGGTGGTGGTATTACTCCCGCACCTTCGAGGGCCAGCAGTATCGCGTCGAGTGCCGTTGTCCGGTAGCAGATCCCGACGACTGGACCCCGCCCGTCACCGACGAATCCGCCGGATTACCCGGCGAGCAGGTCTTGCTCGACTCGAACGCCGAAGCCGACGGTCACGAATTCTTCTCGCTCGGTCTGGCCAGGGTGAGCCCCGACCAGAACCTGCTGGCCTACTCTGTGGATACCGTCGGTGACGAGCGCTATACGCTGCGGTTCAAAGACTTACGCACCGGCGAGCGCTACCCCGACGAAGTCGCCGATATCGCAGCCGGTGGAACCTGGGCCACCGACAATCGCACCCTCTACTACCTCACCCTGGATGCGGCCCACCGACCAGACAAGGTGTGGCGCTACCGCCTCGGCTCCGGCCAACCGGCGGAATTGGTGTATCACGAACCCGACGAACGGTTCTGGCTCGGAGTCGGACTCACGCGCAGCCACGCCTACGTGCTCATTTCGGCGGGCTCCGCGGTCACCACGGAGCTCCGCTACGCCGACGCCGCCGACCCACAGGCGCCGTTCACCGTCCTGCTGCCGCGACGTGACGGCGTGGAGTACGGGGTCGAGCATGCGGTCGTCGGCGGCCAGGACCGGTGGTTGATCCTGCACAACGACGGCGCGGTGAACTTCACGCTCACCGAGGCCCCGGTCGGCGATCCGACGAGTCAGCGCACGCTGATCCCGCACCGCGACGACGTTCGACTCGACGGAGTCGACGCGTTCGCCGGCCATCTGGTGGTCAGCTACCGGCGTGCCGCTCTGCCGCGGATCCAGTTGTGGCCCATCACCCCCGAGGGGAGTTACGGCCACCCGGAGGAGATCTCGTTCGCCTCGGAACTGATGGCGGTGGGTCTCGGTGGCAACCCCGTCTGGAACGGGCCGAAACTGCGGATTGCAGCGGGATCCCTGGCGACGCCGTCGCGGATCTATGACGTCGACTTCGTCACCGGCGATCGCACGCTGCTGCGCGAGCAGCCAGTGCTCGGAGGATACCGGACGGAGGACTACGTCGAACGGCGCGACTGGGCGGTCGCCGAGGACGGAACCCGGGTTCCGATCTCGATCGTGCACCGCGCCGGCATCGACTTTCCGGCACCGGCTCTGCTCTACGGCTACGGCGCCTACGAAATCTGCACAGACCCGAGTTTTTCCATCGCGCGGCTGTCCCTACTCGACCGCGGCATGGTCTTCGCCATCGCCCACGTGCGCGGTGGCGGCGAAATGGGCCGCCTGTGGTACGAGCAGGGCAAACTCCTGGACAAGAAGAACACCTTCACCGACTTCATCTCCGCAGCAAAGCATCTCGTGGACTCAGGCGTCACCCGGCCGCAGCAGTTGGTGGCCCTTGGCGGCAGTGCGGGCGGTCTTCTGATGGGTGCCGTAGCGAACCTTGCGCCGGAGCAGTTCGCCGGCATTCTCGCCCAGGTCCCCTTCGTCGACCCGCTGACCACCATTCTCGATCCGTCCCTGCCGCTGACCGTGACCGAGTGGGATGAGTGGGGGAACCCGCTGAGCGACAACGACGTCTATTCATACATGAAGTCGTATTCGCCCTATGAGAACGTCGCAGCCAGAAGCTACCCCGCGATCATGGCGATGACCTCCCTGAACGACACCAGGGTGTATTACGTGGAGCCGGCGAAATGGGTTGCCGCACTGCGGCACGCCAACGTCGGCGGCAAGCCAGTCCTGTTGAAAACCCAGATGAACGCGGGGCACGGTGGCGTCAGCGGCCGCTACAAGTCGTGGCGGGAGACCGCTTTCCAATATGCCTGGCTGTTGGCCATCGCCGATCCCGACCACTACGGGTAGGACGCCTGCCGTCCGCGTGTCCGTTACCGTCCGGACACCTTGGATCGTCACACTGATGGCGTGCCTGGACAACTGATCGTGTCAGTGTCAGGGATCTGCGACCGGACTCTGGCCGACGTCGAGGAGTTCTGCGGTCAAATGGATGCCCGCAGCACGCCGGTGTCGCTGCTGGTCGCCCCGAGGCTCAAGGCCGACTACCGCCTGGACGACGACCCGCGCACCGTCGAGTGGCTGACGGCCAGGCGCGCAGGCGGCGACGCCATCGTGATGCACGGCTACGACGATCCGGCAACCAAGAAGCGGCGCAGCGAATTCGCAGAACTGCGCTCACACGAGGCGAACCTGCGTCTCAAGGGCGCCGACCGAGTGCTCGAGCACCTCGGCCTGCGCACCCGGCTGTTCGCGGCACCGGGCTGGGTGGTGTCACCGGGTGTCGTCACGGCGTTACCGCAGAACGGGTTCCGGCTTCTGGCCGACCTGCACGGCGTCACCGACCTGGTCCGCAGCACCACCGTGCGCGGCCGGGTGCTGGGGATCGGGGAGGGATTCCTGACCGAGCCCTGGTGGTGCCGGATGGTGGTGCTCGCCAGCGAGCGCGTCGCGCGCCGCGGCGGCCTCGTCCGGGTCGCCGTGGCCGCCCGCCAACTGTGCAAGCCTGGACCCCGTCAGGCGATCCTCGACGCCGTCGACCTCTCGTTGATGCACGGCAGCACACCGACGGTGTATCGCTGGCCCGCCGATGCCGCGATGAACGACGCCGCCTGAGCCGCGCTCAGAACGTGACCGCGTCCTCCTCGGGCAACACCTGGAAGTCGGTGCTGGTCATCTCGCTGAGCCGGCCGTAATAGACGCCGCGGGCGCTCGGCTCGATGATCCCCTGGTGGATGGGTACCGCGCGCTGCGGCGCGACGGCACGCAGGTAGTCGACGGCTTCGGAGATCTTCATCCACGGGGCCGCCGCCGGGGTGGCCAGGACGTCCACGGGTTCGTCGGGCACGAACAGCGCGTCACCGGGGTGCATGAGCCGGGCGGGGTGCCCGCTGTCGCCGACCAGATACGAGATGTTCTCGATCACCGGGATTTCGGGGTGAATGACCGCGTGTCGACCCCCGAGGGCTCGGACGGTGACCTCCCCGATGGTCAACTCGTCGCCGACATGCACCGCCCGGCAGGCTTCGCCCAACTGGGCCGTGGTCTGCGCGTCGGCGTAGAGGGCGGCGTCTGGATTGCCCTCGAGCAACGCCGGGAGTCGCCCGATGTCGACGTGGTCGGCGTGCTGGTGGGTCACCACGATGGCGCTCAGGCCGGTGATCCCCTCGAAGCCGTGCGAGAACGTGCCGGGGTCGAAGAGAATGCGGGTGTTGCCGAACTCGGCGAGCAGGCAGGAATGGCCGAAATGCGTCAGCTGCATAGCCACGATTGTGCCCCGACCGGCCCTGGCGTTCTCGAGCACCCGCCGCCGGTAGAGTCAATGCGGAGTCGGATCTGAGGAGGAACGCCGGTGGCCCGCGTGGTTGTTCATGTGATGCCCAAAGCGGAGATCCTCGACCCGCAGGGTCAGGCGATCGTCGGAGCGCTGGGTCGGCTCGGCCAGTCGGGTGTCTCAGATGTCCGGCAGGGCAAGCGTTTCGAGCTGGAGGTCGACGACTCCGTCGACGATGCGGCGCTCGCCGAGATCGCCGAATCGCTGCTGGCAAACACAGTGATCGAGGACTGGACGATCAGCCGGGAACCCCGTTGACGGCCCGGATCGGGGTGATCACCTTTCCTGGCACCCTCGATGACGTCGACGCCGCCCGCGCCGTGCGGCGTGTCGGGGCGGAGGCGATCAGCCTGTGGCACGCCGACGCCGACCTCAAGGGCGTCGACGCCGTCGTCGTGCCGGGGGGCTTCTCCTACGGCGACTACCTGCGGGCTGGGGCGATCGCCAAGTTTGCGCCCGTGATGGCGCAGGTGATTGACGCCGCGGGTCGGGGAATGCCGGTGCTGGGCATCTGCAACGGCTTTCAGGTGCTGTGCGAGGCCGGACTGCTGCCGGGCGCACTGACCCGCAACGTGGGCCTGCATTTCCGGTGCCGCGATGTGTGGCTGCGGGTGACGTCGAATGCGACGGCGTGGACGACGCGCTTCGAGTCGAACGCCGATCTGCTGGTGCCACTGAAGTCGGGTGAGGGTCGCTACGTGGCCCCGGCCGCCGTCCTCGACGAACTCGAGGGCGAGGGCCGGATCGTGTTCCGCTACCACGAGAACCCGAACGGCTCCCTGCATGACATCGCCGGCGTCAGTTCCGCCAACGGCCGGGTCGTCGGGTTGATGCCGCATCCCGAGCACGCCATCGACGCGTTGACGGGCCCCTCCGAGGACGGACTCGGACTGTTCTACTCGGCACTGGACGCCGTGCTCGCGGTCTGACGCGGTTATCAGCCGACGTCGCGCAGCGGCGTCGATTCCCCAGGCGCGGTGAGCGGGGCCAGCCGAGCGAAGAGGTCGACCGCGTCGGAGATCGTGCCGTCGACGCGGGAGGCGAAATCCTCGAAGGCGGCGCTGCGCGAAAACTCTTGCGTGCCCCGCGCGACAACACCGACGCGCTCGGGGTCCAGCGATTCGTGCACGATCGCGACGACGTCATGTTCCTTGTTCCACGCCTCGGCGACGTCCGTCAAACGGCGGCGCTGGCCGGCCGGGAAGAACGACGGCGGCGTTACCCGGATCACCAGGATGCCCGGGTCGGTGGGGCAGACCTCGAGGTGGACGTGCAGCCGCCGGGTGTCGGTGACGTAGAAGAATTCCCCGTCGTGGCGTCCGCGGAAATACCGCCTGCCGCGGGCACGGAGATAACGTTCGATCAAACTGGCACCCTGTGACTCACCGGTCATGCAGCCATGCTGCCGGCGGTGACTTTGCACACGCTGGGAGTAAGGCAGTAGCAACCCAAGAATCAGCTGAGAATTCGCTGAGCGCCGAGCGTGCACTCACTGCGAAATTCGGGCCGATTCTTAGCGCTCAGTGCACGTTCGGCGCTCCCCGTTACGAGATCGCGTCAGCGGCTGAGGCAGACCGACGCCTCGGAGGTGTAGCACAGGAACGTCAGTGTCTCCTGCAGGTAGAGCTGCACGGTGTCGGCGTCATGGCTGCTGTAGCCGATCGAGACGTCGGTTCCCAGCTGCAGGTCGAAGTCCCCGCCGCGGGTGGAGAGCACCATGGCGCCGTCGATGGCCGGCGCCCAGATGATGTCCCCGTGCACCAGCCTGTTCAGGTGCTCACGGATCGGGTACCCGTGCTCGGTCGTCTCGCTCACCGTGGTGTAGACGTCGGCGGACAGCAGCACCGAGTACGGGCCGTCGACGCCGGCGAGCCGCAGCGCGGTCAGCGCCTGCGCGATCGCGTCGGCCATGTGCCGGGGATCCTCCGGTAGCGGCACGGGCTTGTTGGAGCTGCTCGCGCGGATGCCCTCGATGGACGCGCCGGGGTAGCCCTCGAAGATGGCGCGGTCCTCGGCGAAGGCCAGCGCCTTCGCAGCGGCTTTGACCGGGTCCCAGTCGGCGTTCTGTGCCCCGCGCTCGACGTTGTCGATCTCGTTGCGCGACAACGAGAACGGGACCCGCAGCCGCACCAGGGGTTTGCTCTCACGCAGATGAGCGACCACGCCCTTGGCCGGAGACTTGACGTCGAGCAGCCGGCCGGTGCTGACGGCGGCGTTGTCGGGCCCGCTCGGTCCGCTCACGTCGACAACCCGGCGCCCGGCGACGTGTCGCTTGAAGGTGCGGGCCGCCTCGGTCTCGATCTCGGCCCATGCCGCGCCCGTGATCGGCGCCAGTTCCCGGTAGAGGTTGTTCTTCATGAAGGGATTCCTTTCAGGCTGCCGATCGACAGGGAGCCGTCCGCAGTGGCGTGTCGCACCGCCACCCCGGGAAGGGGCGGCGGATCGTCGAGGAAGTCGAGCGTGGGGGTGAAGAACAATCCGCCGGTGACCGCCGTGGAGAACTCCAGAATGCGGTCGGTGTTGCCGGGCGGATCGCCCAGAAACATATTGCGGAGCAGGCGCTCGGTCACCCGCGGCGTGCGCGCGTAACCGATGAAGTAGGTCCCGTACTCGCCCTTGCCGACCTCGCCGAACGGCATGTTTTCGCGCAGGATCTTCAACTCCGTGCCGTCGTCGTCGGTGATGACGTTCAGCGCGATGTGGGAGTTGGAGGGTTTGTCGTCGTCACCGAGTTCGACGTTGTCCAGCTTGGTTCGGCCGACCGCCAACTCCTGCTCGGTGATGGGCAGCGCGTTCCAGCCCGCCATGTCGTGCACGTAATTCTGCACGTGCACATAGGTTGAACCCGCGAAGTCGGGATCCTCGTCGCCGATCAGGACTGCCCGGGAAGCCGCATCGCCGCTGGGGTTTTCGGTTCCGTCGACGAAGCCCATCAGATTGCGGCTGTCGAAGTACCGGAATCCGTGCACCTCGTCGACGACGCTGACCGCACCCTCCATGGCCGTGAGGATCCGATCGGCCAACTCGAAACAGACGTCCATGGTTTCGGCGCGGATGTGGAACAACAGATCCCCGGGGGTAGCCGGCGCGGTGTGGCGCGGCCCCTTCAGCTCGATGAACGGATGCAGCTCGGCGGGCCGGGGACCGGAGAACAAGCGGTCCCAGGCGTCTGACCCGATCGAGACGACCACCGACAACCGCTTCGACGGCACACGAATGCCGATCGTGCGCACGAGCCCGGCGATGTCAGGCAGCGCCTCGTGCACGGTCCGCTCCCCGCCAGCGTCCACGGTGACAACGAGGAAAATCGCGGCGGACGTCAGCGGCTCGAGGATGGGTTGCGGCTGGACCGGAGGCACGGGCCCGACCATACCTGACCTGCGCTCGGCCCCCGCGACCGCGAGCGCCGAGGCCGACAGGCGATGATGGTGAGCATGCCGGCCAGCGCCGCAGGCCTCTGCGAGTTCATCGACGCGTCCCCGTCGCCGTTTCATGTCTGCGCCACGGTGGCCGCCCGACTTGCTGCCGCCGGTTACGCCGAGCTCAGGGAAGCCGACCGCTGGCCGGCGGATCCCGGCCGCTACTTCATGGTTCGCGCCGGCTCGCTGGTCGCCTGGAACTCCGCCGCGCCCCCGGGCCCGTTCCGTATCGTCGGCGCCCACACCGACAGCCCCAACCTGCGGGTCAAACAGCATCCGGATCGGCAGATCGCCGGGTGGCGGGTGGTCGCCCTTGAGCCGTACGGGGGAGCGTGGCTCAACTCCTGGCTGGACCGCGACCTCGGGATCAGCGGTCGGCTGTCGGTCCGCGAGGGCGCCGGCCTCACCCACCGCCTCGTCCGGATCGACGACCCGATCCTGCGGGTGCCGCAACTGGCCATCCACCTGGCCGACGACCGCACCGCGTTGACGTTGGACCCGCAGCGCCACGTCAATGCGGTCTGGGGGAGCGGCCCCGTGGCGGCGTCGTTCGTCGGCTACGTGGCCGGGCGGGCCGGGGTGGCGGCGGCCGACGTGCTGGCCGCCGACTTGATGACGCACGATCTGACGCCGTCGCGGCTGGTGGGCGCCGATGCCGACCTGGTCAGCGCACCCAGGCTGGACAACCAGGCGAGTTGCTACGCGGGCCTGGAGGCTCTGCTGGCCGCCGAGTCGCGCGGCTACGTGCCCGTGCTGGCGCTTTTCGACCATGAGGAGGTCGGGTCGACGTCCGATCACGGCGCGCAGTCCGATCTGTTGGCGACCGTCCTGGAGCGCATCGTCCTCGCGGCGGGCGGCACCCGGGAAGACGTTCTGCGCCGGCTGCCGGCGTCGATGCTGGCGTCGGCGGACATGGCGCACGCCACCCATCCCAACTACCCGGAGCGCCACGAGCCCGGCCACCTGATCGAGGTCAACGCCGGGCCGGTGCTGAAGGTGCATCCGAACCTGCGCTACGCCACCGACGGGCGCACCGCGGCGGCGTTCGCCTTGGCCTGCCGGCAGGCCGGGGTCGGACTGCAGCGCTACGAGCACCGGGCGGACCTCCCGTGCGGCTCGACGATCGGACCGCTCGTGGCGGCCCGCACAGGAATCCCGACCGTCGACGTGGGTGCCCCGCAGCTGGCGATGCACTCGGCCCGCGAACTCATGGGCGCTCGCGACGTGCCCGCGTATTCGGCTGCGCTGCAGGCGTTCCTCGCGGCGGAGCCCGGCTGAGTCCGCTCGGGCCCTAGACTGACGTCCGTGACTGCCTCCGGGACGAGCGCGCGACTGCAGGAGATCGACACCGTCGAGCACGCCGCGGTCACCCCCGACCAGCCTCAACCCTTCGGTGAGCTGGGCCTCAAAGACGACGAGTACCAGCGGATCCGGGAGATCCTGGGCCGTCGGCCCACCGACACCGAGTTGGCGATGTACTCGGTGATGTGGAGCGAGCACTGCTCCTACAAATCGTCCAAGGTTCACCTGCGTTACTTCGGCGAGACCACCACCGACGAGATGCGCGCCGGCATGCTCGCCGGCATCGGCGAGAACGCCGGAGTCGTCGACATCGGCGACGGGTGGGCCGTGACGTTCAAGGTGGAGTCGCACAACCACCCCTCCTACGTCGAGCCGTACCAGGGAGCCGCCACCGGTGTCGGCGGCATCGTCCGCGACATCATGGCCATGGGGGCGCGGCCGGTCGCGGTGATGGACCAGCTGCGGTTCGGCGCCGCCGATGCGCCGGACACCCGCCGAGTGGTCGACGGCGTGGTCCGCGGCATCTCGGGGTACGGCAACTCGCTCGGGTTGCCCAACATCGGCGGCGAGACCGTCTTCGATGCGAGCTACGCCGGCAACCCGTTGGTGAACGCGTTGTGCGTCGGGGTGCTCCGCCAGGAGGATCTGCATCTGGCGTTCGCCTCGGGCTCCGGCAACAAGATCATCCTGTTCGGTGCGCGGACCGGACTCGACGGCATCGGCGGGGTGTCGGTGCTGGCGTCGGACACGTTCGACGCCGGCGGGTCCCGCAAGAAGTTGCCGTCGGTCCAGGTGGGCGACCCCTTCATGGAGAAGATCCTCATCGAGTGCTGCCTTGAGCTGTACGCGGGTGGGCTCGTGATCGGCATCCAGGATCTCGGCGGGGCCGGATTATCCTGCGCCACATCGGAGTTGGCTTCCGCCGGAGACGGCGGGATGTCCATCCAGCTCGACGCCGTCCCGCTGCGGGCCGCCCAGATGACGCCCACGGAGGTGCTCTGCAGCGAGTCGCAGGAGCGCATGTGTGCCGTGGTCGCGCCGGAGAACGTCGAGAACTTCCTCGCGGTGTGCCGCAAATGGGAGGTGCTGGCCACCGTGATCGGCGAGGTCACCGACGGCGACCGGTTGCGCATCACGTGGCACGGCGAGACGGTCGTCGACGTCCCACCCCGCACGGTGGCCCACGAGGGCCCGGTCTACCAGCGGCCGGTGGCCCGCCCGGAGTCGCAGGACGCGCTGAACGCCGACCGCTCAACGGCACTGGCCCGGCCGGTGACGGGCGACGACCTGCGCGCGACTCTGCTTGCGCTGCTGGGCAGCCCGCACCTGTGCAGCCGCGCGTTCATCACCGAGCAGTACGACCGCTACGTCCGCGGCAACACCGTGCTCGCGGAGCACGCCGACGGCGGGGTGCTGCGCATCGACGAACGCACCGGCCGTGGCATCGCGATCTCGACCGACGCATCCGGCCGCTACACCGCCCTGGACCCCTACGCCGGCGCCCAACTCGCGCTGGCCGAGGCCTACCGCAACGTCGCCGTCACCGGAGCCGTCCCGATCGCGGTCACCAACTGCCTCAACTTCGGCTCGCCCGAGGACCCCGGTGTGATGTGGCAGTTCGCCGAGGCGGTGCGGGGGCTGGGCGACGGCTGTGCGGCCCTTGGCATTCCGGTGACGGGCGGCAACGTCAGCTTCTACAACCAGACGGGTTCAGCGGCGATCCTGCCGACACCCGTGGTGGGCGTGCTGGGCGTCATCGATGACGTGAGCCGGCGCATCCCCACCGGGCTGGGTGCCGAACCCGGCGAGACCCTGATCCTGCTCGGAGACACCCTCGACGAGTTCGACGGCTCCGTCTGGGCGCAGGTGACCGCCGACCATCTGGGTGGGCTGCCGCCGCGGGTCGACCTGGCGCGGGAGAAGCTACTGGCCGAGGTGCTCACGGCGGCGTCTCGCGATGGTCTGGTGTCCGCGGCGCACGACCTGTC
>Ga0164296_1002674_pt1 | contig 17422 bp, 17 predicted proteins | sample GEODES057metaG_FD_113533 | JGI IMG/M metagenome (GOLD analysis project Ga0164296, IMG submission 113533) | Dystrophic lake water microbial communities from Trout Bog Lake, Wisconsin, USA - GEODES057 metaG | ecosystem: Environmental > Aquatic > Freshwater > Lake | place: USA: Trout Bog Lake... | reverse complement strand
TTGGGATGGAATCTCGGCTTCGATAAGATTGACACGACTTACAATACCCGTCATGTTGGCGTGACGTTCATTCGTATTGTTGACGACTATATCTATCTCAAGCTGAACGAGGAGTTCAACCTTAATAATCTGGATGTGAGTAACAAAGAGGATCTGTCAACGAGTCGTGATACTGCAGGGCAGAGCAAACAATACTACGGAAAGATCCTACTAAACACATTCGGGTCGTTTTCGCAAACTATGATACAGGCTGCTGTCCCCCTGATCACGCCTATAGGTCGCCTGGATAAACTCACATTTCAACTCGTTGATGCTTACAACCAGAACATCAGTAACAATGACTGTGAGTATAATATCGTCTTAGCGGTGGACGAGATGGTCGATCAGGTCGATACGGGCGGAATGCTCGTGAAGGGGACCTGACAATAAAAATCCATTATCAACAGAGAGATGACATCATTGTCAGAATCGACCTCTGTGTTGATGAATATTCAGAAGGAGCTTTCTGCCTCTTTCCCCACCAAGGCCGCCTATGAATCGGCGAAGGTTGTGGATGCCGTTCATATGAATAAGACGGATGTGAACGGTTACCCACAGGATCGTACATTTCAGTATATGTTCCCTCCGGTCTGTTTAAAGACGCACTGGGATGCCGAGGCATTCTCCAGACATGTATTACCTGGCGACTTGAAGGTACCGCTCCCGGTTGACCCGCGCCCTCTTTTCCGTAACTGTACACAGTACGTGACATCGGCACCTGTCGATCCAAATGAGAAGGCTAATGCCGCCTTACGCCGTGAGGCGGCAGCACGTGTTGTTATGCCCGGTGGGGCCGCTAGTAGAGGGGTCCCGTACGAGATCTACGTAGCAAACGTGAATGCTGAGAACGAACTCTATCTTGACCACCCACAAGACAAATGCGATGATAATAAATGGCACGCAACCGATGACTCTGATCTCTATAACAACCGTGCTGCACCGCCACGCCCTGAGAATCTGAATTCATTTACCGAGCTGTCTCGCCCAATCGCCACCGTGATACCCAAGGGTCCCTACAAGTGCCGAGCTGACGCTGATGATGTGAATTGGAATCGCTCCGCACGTCTTTTCAATAATCCCACGCGCGAGGACCGTGTTCCCGGTGCGGCGGCACGCTCTACGGAGGCCCCGCTCTCAAAGCGTGGGGCCACTACCGGCAAGGTCGCTGAGACGCCCCGTGTCTGGCCCACGCGTTCGGTGGTCTTCTACTTGGGCTCTGTTCAGAGCGACAGCGACTATGCCCTTATCAACTTGGCCTCCGCCCTGATGGCTCGGGACTACGAGGTCACGATCTTCAGTCCTCAGACTACAGCAATACGACAGGGGATCGCTTATCACAATGTCATGGAATACGTTCCCAATGACATTTACTCGACCGTTGTAATGTGGGGGGATTCCGACCTTCTGGCTAATTTCCAGTACAGACCCACCTGTAAGGTCCTTCTTCTGAACCTGGAGGACAAGGAGGAGAAGGAACAGGTCTGCCATCCCATGGTGAAGGAGCTTGTTGATCGTATTGTGGTGAAGTCGGCGTTCCACCGGTCCATCTACGACTGCTATCGGTGGTCTAAGTTTGAGGTGATCCCCGACGGACTGCCTGTAGGATTTTTTACTGACGTAGAGAATCGCTCGTTGCCACGTGAGAAGTACCGTGTCCTGGTCACCGAATATTCAGAGGCACTCGTTCGCTTTGTTAATGTAGCCTGGTTGCGTATCATTGCTACATACCCTGGGGCTGAGCTCCACATTTGGGAGACTGTAGGTGACCAGAAACGGAAGGTGATGCCTGCTCTGGCTGGGACGGCCAAGGGGAAGGGGATTGTACTTCACGACCAAGGCTCTATGAATGATATGGTTCGCGAACGTTTCCGCAGTAATGTTCATGTCTACCTGGAGGACTATGATCAGGTCTCGTGTGATGCTGTTCGTATGTCGGCTCTGGCTGGATGTATAACCATTATGCCAGACCGCGGTGTCTACAAGGAGTTACGTGGTATCAACGTACCTGGATCCGTCATGGACGACAACGTACTTGTGGATTACGCTAAGTCGATCTCAGCCGTGTTTAAGGATCCTGTGACGTACGAACAGGTCCGCCGCCGTAACCAGACCGATATAGCTCTCCAGGGATGGAGGGGGACAGCTGATCGATGGCTGACGGTGATCGAGGGTCTGGCAAAGACCTCTAAGCCGTTCAGCATTGGTGCCTATAATAGTCTCTTCAAGTAAGGGCGAATGCCTCAATTCTATCGTGTATCACCCGTTCTCTGGGATAGCGTACCCGGTCAATACACAGCCACTGTCTACAGTATTGACCGCATGCCCGAAGGACCTCTCGCTCAGTACGTGAGGTGTACCGCACGTTGTAAAGACGATCCTTCGTATTGGTGGGCAGGGACCACGTTCTTGCGTTTGGTCATGCCACCTGATGTCGGCGGATGCTGTTCTGGGCCACAGGATATTGGTGATGGGGTCGTATACGCCCAATTACCATCTTGGATCAGTTGGGTGATGGGTCAAGGCTATACTATGCCCGCGAATTTTCAGTTCAGCAAGATCAAGCCGATGGACGATATTACAATTATAGCCCCGTAATTTAGAATATGTACTGCTGGCGTGTCTGTAAATTTATTGGGTTAGTCGCTCTCTTTGTATTACTATCACCCGGCATGCTACTGACACTACCTGCTGGATCTAAGGGGTTTTTTATGAGTGGGCAGACATCGCTGGCGTCCGTTTTTGTTCATGCTCTTGTCTTTGCCAGCGTCTACAGTATTGCTACCCACGCGTACTGGCACATGAAGATGTATTGGCGGCGGCGTAAGCTGATGCGATTCGCACATGAGATGGAACGGCAGACTCAGACAGCTGCACTATTCGATATCTACGACATGCAGGCACAGCAGGGTGAGGCACTGCGATCGATTGCCGCTAGTTGTGCACCCCCTGCGGTTGTTGCTAAATAGAGCCGCGGTCATGTAATTTTGAGAACATTCTTCTCCGAAGGTTGTTCTTAAAAATTCTTATATAATTAGCGACGCCGTGTTCGTAATTGGCGTCGGTGCCGACGGGTCTTACGTCGACGGCCACCTACTCCAGGAAAGACCAATTGCCTGGCGGCCACAGCTGGTACGCCTAGCCGAGCAGTAGCCGCATTTCGTTTGGCTTTCAGAGCTGCTTCCTGCTGCCGCTGACGATTGAACATTCTTGATAGACCTGCTGCGGCTGCTACTGCGGGTCTTGGGGCTGCTGCTGCTGCGGGTCTTGGGGCTGCTGCTGCTGCGGGTCTTGGGGCTGCCGCTGCTGCGGGTCTTGGGGCTGCCGCTGCTGCGGGTCTTGGGGCTGCCGCAGCGGGTCTTGGGGCTGCTGGTATGGGGTCGTCGACAATACCGCGTCTCTGGGCCGCAGCAATATTTGCTATTCTTCTGGCACGCTCAGCAGGGGAGATCTGAACCAGATTATTTGGGCGATTTAGGCCATCTATATGTGTAACCGGTACAGGCCGCAGCATCTCAACTATTGCGGCGTATGCGGCTTTACGCGACGAAGGCATGGCTGCCTTATATTGGGCAATAGAGAATGCACTCTCATTTGTCTTATCATTGAGATACATCTTGGCACCCCTTGCCAAGAGTTTACGGACCATCTCTTGATTGCCTTCCTCTGCTGCCAGCTTCAGTGGCGAATCATAGGATTTTGTCAAGATGTTGACATCTGCATTGTTAGCCAAGAGATAGTCAAACCCAGGAAGATTACCATTACTGATAGCAACAGTGAGAGGTGTATTTCCATTATCATCCTTGGTGTCAATCTCGTAATTGTATGTAGTGAACAGCCAGTCTAAAATAGCCGCACTCTCCTCTAGACGATTGTACGCTGCCGCTACTACAATGGGAGCATTTGCCTTCTCATTTCCTATGACTGCGTTAACGGCATCGGTATCTGCCGGATTAGGTGCTACAAGTTTAATTATAGGGAATCTTCGCATCTCACACGCAAGAAGAAATGGTGTGTACCCACGTGGCGTAGTAATAAATCCTTGTGGTGTCTTGAAGCGGGTCACAAGGTCTGGTAGACCTGCCACAATAGCATAGTAGTAGAGTGTCTCGCCAGCAAGGTTGCGTGTCTCTTTGGTAGTGATACCTCGAGCAAGAATCTTATCTAAACGAGCTCGAGCTCCCATCTCCTCGTTAGCAATTCCCTCTATGGCCGTTTTTGCATCCTCAAGCGTCGTCAGTCCCTCTACGGTGTTTTCAAGGGAGGGATAGTTCACGGCTTCAGCCGGATTGGCAGCTAAATAGAGTCTCCGTACGCGTTCAATCTCTGTACGGCTCTCTGGTCTATAGGGGGCTCTACTGTAAGGACTGATAAATGGAGTATTTAACGCAATGTGGTCACGCAGAAGTCCGTAGAGGGTGTCGAACTCAAAACACTCAATAAAATCATCGGGTAAACGCAGTTTAACCACGAACGGCTCATTAGGACCGGTGAGATTACGACCAGTAATCAGATCTATAGATTTGGCTGGACAGACCAGAGCAGCCATTCTATCGTCTGTGGCGATTTTTCCTTGTGCTGCGACGGCGGCGGCGGCCACCGCGTGCGGTCGCTCTCCCATGTTGGGCTAACCACTTCAACTCCTGAATTCGCTGGCGTTCCTTTGCTGCTTCCGATAACGAGGGAGGTTTTATATACTGCGGTATAGGTATTGTTGTAGGATCCCTACCTGCGGCCACGGCGGCATTTACGGCATTGGCATATGCCTCCGCATTCTTACGATCGACTCGTTCCCGTAATAGCTGAGCGATACGGACTTTGCGTCGCGTTACAGCCATATTGGGCGATGATCTTTGTACCAGATCTGGCGGCTGTACAACCGCGTTAGCATGTTCGCTCAGGGGGACCGTTCTAAGGAGTTCCACTATTGCATCTCGGGCTGGTCTGTTTTTGGAGAGAGGATTCTGTCTGGAGGTGGCTGCCTCTGTTTTCGCTATATCGAAGGCCGTTTCGTGTTTGAGATTCCGAAACATCCGTGCACCCTGCTCTAATAGTAGTCGGACTACCTGCGGATCACCGTTTGAGGCCGCATATAAAAGAGGGGAATTTTTGGACTTATCAAGAGCGTTCACGTCGGCATTACGATTGATAAGGACCGTCGCACCCGACGTGTTATTATTTGCTAAGGCGGCTAAGAGCGGCGTGACGCCGTCACTGTTACGCTGGTTCGGATCGTATCCATAGCGATCCATCAGATAGGTTAGTGTCACACCGCTCTGCTCACGGGCACGGCGATTCCAGACACCCGCAACTAGAAGAAGGGCGTTATTACCGTCACTGTCAACTGCATTGACGGCGTCGGCGTCACTGGGTTCAGGTGCTACAGCCTCTATTATAGCAAGATTGCCAGAAGAACACGCCATCAAAAATGGAGTATAACCGTTTGAGTCAAGCTTAAATCCTTCTGATGTCTTGAATCGCGGGATCAGATCTACTACTCCTCTGTCTATGGCCGCATAGAGAAGCGTGCGACCATCATTGTCGCGAGTATGCGGCGTCACTATCCCTCTGGCTAAGATCCGTTCCAATCTGGGTCTAGCCTCGGCGACACCCGTGGCGATCCCCATAATAGCACCGAATGCGTCGGCCAACGAACTCTCACCTTCTACCGGATTCAAGAGGGTAGGATAGTCTTTGGCCTCTTCTGGGTGTCTGCTGATATAGAGCAGGCGAGCAGTCTCAATAGCTTGTCTGTCATTTTCATTATAGGGAGTCCGTGTCAAGGGACTGATGAATGCTCTATCACTTGCCAGAGCTGCACGTTGTAAGGTGTAGATCGGGACAAAATCATAACATTCAACTGTATCACGGGGCTTCAGTTTAACAATACGAGTCTTATCAGTAATTTCACTGATAGGCTCATCTGTCAATACATTGACCGCATCGGGTGGACAGACCAATGATGCCATCCTCTAACGTCTTGTACCGAAATTAAGAACCCACTGTGCGTGTTATCAGGGGAGCAGCTCATAGAGCTGATAACGCTTCCCATCACGGACAACATAGCACTCCTTATACCCACGGCAGTTAGAGGAGCGACGATTGTTAGCTACCATCTTATAATGATATTCACCGAAGGCAGAGAGTGAATCAAACTCGGCTCGGTCCTCGATATCCTCTGAAACGAGCCGATTTGACTGCCAGACGGCAGAGGCAACGTGCTCCTTATCGTCTGTTGTCCGCAACATATGGAAGACCTTTTCTCCGGGATTGAGAATCGTAGAGAGAAGAGGGGGTGGTGAATGAACGCTCTCCTTGATCTGTAACATAGTTGCTTGGAGATCAAGGAGAGTGGTGTAGAGAGAGAGTGAGCTCTTGTGCTCTGGAAACAGGTACTTTAGCAGATTTGTAATGATATGACTCATCTCGGGTTTTGCTGTTGTCTAAGATGATACTATGGGCTCAATTTTTCAATTGTGGGCTCAGCCTCGGCTCTTTGCACGGACGGTTACCGTGTTCTGTTTACGTTTAGGGGAGGCTGAACGTGTCTGGCGTTTAGCCTTCTTTGTACCCTTCATAGCAGACTTACGCGGTACGGCTCTGATAGTCCGACGAGCAAGGCTACGTGACGTCGCAACGGCTCGACTCGATCGTGTAGGGGCGGGGAGATTAGCCAGAATGCCCGCAAATCTGTGGATCTTCAGATCACTCGTGGGAAGACCCGTCTTCTCTGAGAGATAGTGGACACCACGTGCCCGTGATGGTGGTAGGGGTGCTGGTGATTGAGGCTTATAACCCGGACGTAGATGGGGTGGTACGTATGCTGGCATCTCTACTTATTCTACAGAAAATATAGGACTAGGATAGAATGTCCGGCCAAGCACGGGCCGAATCACCGCCTCCACCGCCGCCACCCACCGATCCACAGGTACCTGCTGCCGTGGGTGAGAGCACTGCTATTGTACCTACTAAACGGCGTTTCAACAACGGCTGGACACGTGAGATTGAGATACTTGTAGAGGACTGGGCTGATAAGGCTCAGTGCTTTCGATGGATGCACGATAAGACGTCAAGATCATATCACATGAAAAACCAGTATATGATGATCCCCGTTATTATTCTATCGACTCTCACTGGGACGGCCAATTTTGGACTTGATTCGCTTTTCTCCGATCCTGGGCAGAAGAAGTTAGCGTCTTTTGGAATCGGCGGTGTAGGCATATTGACAGGAATCATCACCACCCTTGCCAACTTTTTGAGATACGCACAGGGATCAGAGGCACATTCTGGATCGGCTATTGCTTGGGGGAAGTTCGCTCGATTTCTCAACATAGAGATGGCATTACATCCTAATGACCGAATGGAGGCATTTGCTTTTTTAAAGATGTTCCGTATAGAACTGGATCGCTTGATAGAACAGAGCCCGCAGATCCCTGAGACTATTATCGCCAAATTCAAGCATGTCTTCCGTTCAAATACCGAGATCCGACGACCCGATATCACTGGTGCTATAGACCACACGCACGCATTTGACAATAAGAACGAGCGTATGAAGCAGCTCGCAGTAGACGCCTCCCTGATGCTTCTAGCTAAAAAACAGTTCTTCAAGGATATCGTGATCGAGGATCTTGAGAAACGTGTTAGAGCTATCATTGATGAGTCGCGTACACCACCGACCTTCAGTATGTATCCATATGTGTCAGCACCAGCACCAATCTTACGAAATCCTATTATGGCCGGTGGTGTCAGTAGCGGGGGGAGAGTGCGGAGAGGCGGTGGTGTGACGTTGTCGCCTCCCGCACCAACACCAGCTCTCAACGAGATAGTGGTTGAAGCGGATCAGAGCCGCGATCCGAACAGCAAGTAGAGATCAACCAGAAGAACTGCCACCAGATAGAGGATAAACAGTGTTGTTATCGAGAGCCTATGCTCCGCTTGTGACTGCTCCGCTTGTGACTGCTCCGCTTGTGACTGCTCCGCTTGTGACTGCTCCGCTTGTGCCTGCTCCGCTTGTGACTGCTCCGCTTGTGACTGCTCCGCTTGTGCCCGTGACTGCTCCGCTTGCGTCTGCTCCGCTTCTTGTGCCAACGGGGAATATAAATATTTCGAGTCAGAACGTGCCTCGAAATAGCTGTAGGCAACTGCCGCAATAGCTGTAGCCATAATAACTGATCCAGTTACAATCATTGTCTTATTCATTGTCTTTCTACCTCTTTAAAGGTGGTATGATCAATTTTTTAGGACTCGTAGAGATGATCCGGCTTCGGAAACCCGTTGAATTCGCTGGCAGAGACAGTAGTATAGGCACCCATGTTATCCACCTTAAACCAGTCACCCTCCTCCATAACAGGGAGATTGATCTCTGGACAGATTACATCTGCACCGTCACATGTCCGACCGAAGAGGATGGAACGGAAGGTACGATTGACTAACGGTGGTGTGACTTTGTATGCTATATCAAAGATGGGTCTCTGGCCATCAAAGGGGACGTTTGAGAAGAACCCATATACGGATTCGTGGAGAGTATAGCGGAATTCTACCTGTGCTTCATGTAATTCCTGTTGAGGTAGACCACGCTTACGTCCTATCACGGGTGTGTAGAGAGTGTGTGTTGTGCTAGAGAGGAATCGGCCTGGCTCAGCAATCCATTGAATGGGTTTCATTGTTGGACTCGTATTATCAGGGAAATAGAGATGACGACTCTTCTCCAGAGAGGCGGCGATAGCAGCAAAGCTGGTCGCATGTGGAAGAAACCCGCCACCAATATCGATAGTATCCATGTTCGTTTTCATATTAGCACCTATGTCCATTGCCTGTCGACAGACCTCCAAGGCCCGTGAGTACTGCTCTGGATTCTGGCATTCGCTACCTACGTGAAAGCTCAATCCCCTTATCGGGATTCTGTAATCCTTACCCAGTTGAAGAATCTCTGATACCCACTGTAGTGGTGCCCCGAATTTTTTCCCAAAGGGTTGCTTCGAGTTCGCATCCGGTACCAGCAACCGAATCAAGATGTCCCCCTTCCACCCTGCTCTACCTAATTTCACCAGTTCCTCTGGCGAATCAACTACTGTAGTTCGAATACCGTACCGCACTGACTCGGCAATGTCTGCGTTAGTCTTACATGGCTGGGCGTAGACGATTGGGACCTGTTTTGATAGCTTACGTACCGCCGCCATCTCAGGTAGAGAGGCACAATCAAATCCCACCTTGCTGGGACCGAAGAGATCAATCATCCAGTTCATCAAGGTGGGGTTATCATTCGACTTCACCGCATAGAAGGGCTTGATATATGGAAGATGCGTTTGCCAGAGATCGACCTGTCTCGCTAGGCGACTCTTGGTGACTACTACAAAGGACTTTAGCACAGGGTGTGTGAATCGCTGCCGGAAGTTTTGCAGTGCGAACGGTGGATATCTGTAGAGGTGAAAAAAATGCCGGACTTCATCTTTTGTCGGCTTTGCCGTGGTAAAAAATTGAGATCATCGCGTGAGGTTATTTAAGAGTTGAACAATTCCTAACTAATAATAGGATTCCTTCTCTTCATTGAATGTTGGTCGGTGCCGGATTCATCCTGCGAAATGCCCAGTATCAGATCCTGTTAGTCTGCGACGCCCGGTCTGGGCGTTGGGGCTTCCCCAAAGGCCACCCCGAACGTTGTGACCTGGGGCAGCCTATAAATACAGCCATTCGTGAGACCTGGGAAGAGACGGGTCTCAAGGCTCTTGAAGACTACAGTATCGACGTCGGAAAACCCCGCCGTATCGGTAAGCGGCTCTATTACAGTGGTCTCTCTAATGCTACCTCTTTCGAAGGGGCAACGGCTCCTGCGGGGGAGATCAGCAGTGTCCGGTGGTGGAGTGTAGAGGAGCTCGCTGGGCGGGAAGACGTACTGAACTCTGATCTTCGCTGCTGGCTCAAAAAGATGCGGTATAGATCACCCTCTCTGGGATCACGCTCGCCGGTGTTTGGATCTGCTCCAGCACCTCATCTCTCTATTTAGCCTTCTCTGGTGCTTGACGCTTGGCCAACCACTTCATAAAGGCGTGCGTCTTATCTACAATATAAGAGGAGCCCAGCATCCGAGCAGCGATCGTGTGAGCCTCTTTTTCAGTCGGACTCAGAGACTTGTAGAATTCCTCGATCAGTGGGTTACGGTCCATCTTGTCTCTCTTGTTGACCGCGGGCGACTATTCAATTTTAAAAGAACATTGTAGCCGCCAGTAAAATTGAAATAACCCCATAGCGGCAACTCTAATACAACAATGCCCGCCTGTAATGCTTGGAGCAAGTCGAAAAAAAGTCCCTGTAAAAGGGAGTGTTCTAGTAATCTCTGTGACAGGCACAGAGATTACTATAATGGATGGCTAGAGCGGCACCGGCCCGTTCAGGGTTGGGTCATGATGGAGGGGGTGGCCCCATGGCCCGAAATGAAATACCAGATCGAAAACATGTACGTAACAGTGACGCCCGAATACTTTGCGGCTATACCCAACAAGGAGTCCTATTCCGATTTCTACTACTGGCTCTTACGCTTGCCCTACATAAAGCCCCATCACAACCAGGGGCTCTTTAGCCATCGGATCCTGATGTGGTTCCGCTATGATCGCTGTGTGGGAGATTTCTTCGCAGACTGCTTTGCTAATCCGCACTTCGATCCACTTGTCTTCATTAAGGTTCTTGCCAAGGCCGCGGCACAGGCGGTTCCAGAGGTTCTTCAGCACCCTGCCTTCGAACGGCTCTTCTATGAACGTCGCGGTGTGTATGACTGGCTAGTGGGTCCGCGGGCGGCATGGCGTTTGCGGGTCAGGCAGAGGATGGACCTGATCCGCGACGATCTCATGGTGGCGGCCTGGGCACCCGAGCGGGTCTCATGGATTATGACACAGGATGAGCGGAAGCGATGGCCTGTATGCCGATAACCGTCGATTCCAGAGCCGTGACCCTTTTGTTCGTGTCAATCAGGGCAGCCAAGCTGATCACCGAGAGTCGCCCATAGTCAACCATTTTCAGACCCGATGTGCCGGTTTTTACGGCCGCTGGCACGATCCGCTCTACTGCAGCGGCTGAGATACCGATGTCTTCTGTTTGGTCTGCCAACCATCTGAAACGCCACGGTCTGAGGATCTCTAGATCGTGCTCCGTCACTGTGATAGGCTCTATGAACTCTTTCAGTGACGGATCTGAATAGGTGGCGTAGGTCTGTGCTAAGACAATACCCTGAACATCTAGGGTGACATCGGGTCTCGAACCACTCATATTGATACCCAGACGATTGTTAAGATAGTCCATAGAGACAAGGGGCACAGCATATTGAGAGCCGGCAATAGTAGAGAGAGTCATTATACCACAATTGGTATAGAGGGAGGAGAGTGTGTTAGTATTAACTATTGTGCTGCTATTACTGTCACTAGAGAGGATCAGTGAGTTCCCTAGGTGGATAGAGGAGAGATTTACTGCTACCGCGTTCAGTATCAGAGTTGAAACCGTGTTTACACTGATAGTGCTATTGATCAAGCCTCTCTCAATGGTGGAGAGTGTTGAATAGACCTGGGTGAATTCTGTGTTGATGGGGGCGAAGAGCGTTGACTGGTCCAGACCTACGTATAAGAGATTTCTGTTTATACTCGTAGCCGATACGATATTGAGAGGGGTGACGGGGGCTAGACTCAGGGTTGCTTCTGGACCACCGTTGAGCGAATTCAGAGTCAAACTAGGATAAGCCGATATATCGGTATTAAATGCTGAGACAGTACTGTAGATTGTGGCGTACGAAAAAGCCGTATTGACTACGGTTAGACCCAGCGTGGAGATCGTCTGAAATGTGATAGTGTTTGTGAGTGGATCCCCTGTGATTTTAGTTCCTGGTGCTCCTGCTAATCTGATTCGCTGATTTGCCGCACTTGCGAAAATGGACCCTGCACCAGAGATATCTATTCTATTGAAATCGTTTGTACCCAGGAGGAGAGTTCCGTCGGTAGCAGTAGAGACAGCTAGACCTCCGTTCAGATTTCCTAGATGGAAAATATTAGAATTGTCGACGATAGTCGACACGCCATTCATACTGATAGCCCGTGCAAAGCTGGAGGCCAACGAGAATGTCAGGGTCTGTGGTCCTGTTGCGTCAATATCGATTCCTCTGCTGTCGATAGTGAGGGTATTTGTCGAGTGTGGTGTAGAGATTGTACCGCTGTTTGTAACGATATACTGGAAAGAGCTAGGAAGGGCAGTCGTAACGCCTAAGGCATCCCCTTGCTGTTGCCAGCTGATACCGTATCCAGGATTAATCACGAGATTGGGGCTAGTGTGGGCAGAAAGAGAACCTCCTGGAACGGAGAGGGAGTTGAATGAATATGAGGAGATCAGAAGGGTGCTTGAATTGAGAGAGGTCCCTATATTACCTTGCCCCAAGATCTGTAGTGAGTTGAATGGCTGATTGAAGTTCAGGGTGCTAGTGTCCTGGGTAGTGATCTGATTCAGTGAATACGAACCCGCGTTGCTAGCGATATTGACAGTATTGCCAATAAGATCCAGTTTTATACCGAAACCCGCATTGAATGCGACCGTGGAGATCTGCTGAGTTGCTAAGCTACTTACAAAACCTGTTTGAGAGGAGACCAGTAGATTGTTGTATGTCGGTAGGCCACCGATAGTCAGCTTGTTTACGTTGTCTGTTTCAAGAGTGATACCAAATCCTGGATCGATCTCCAGAATGCTTGAGAGATTATCGGCCATTAAAACACCCGATGGTGTACTGATCTGATAATAGGTGGAAGGTGTGGGGATCGCTACAGCAAAGACTAGTGTATCCGCGTCCAGTTTTGCGATCTGGATTCCATAGCCTTCGCGAAAATTCAGATTGTTGAAACTGAGATCCGCCTCCACATATTGATTAGCCGAAGGTATGGTGATACGATTGAATCCTGCAGTGTTCGTACTACCGTTGACATATTTATAATAGACTCCCCCCTTCCCGTCGGTTAAAATAGCCTGATTGGGCTGTGGGGCGGTGTTATCTGGATTGCGTAACAATAGTTCGCGTGTGAGAAATCTGTCTACCTCAAATGTACGCTTATTATTTGCCATCCTGATTCTGACTCAGAAAAATATGAGCACTAAATAACGGGATGTCTGCCGCCTCTGCTTTGGATGCAGATAAGGGGGTATCTGCCTCATATTGTAGGAAAATCATGTGCGGAGAGCATCTGACTACAAAAAAGGAGGCAATGAAATGGCTTCTGGCACATCATCCCGATAAGGGAGGGGCGACGCCGGCTGTGCCTTTGAGTGATATCACTGCGTGTATGGGAGGACGGTTTTTCTGCCCTGCTGCGTCTGCTCCTGCTACAGACGGAGACGAGATGCGGAGCGTCAATAGAGTCTTCGAACGTGTCAAGGTTAAGACACCTGCGGCATCTGAGGCCGGGCAACCCAATGTCCCGGCTGCGGCATATAAGCCCAGTGACCGCCAGTTACAGTGTGTTCGCCAGGTCAGTAATTGGAGCAAAATTACACCCAAAAACCGCTTCAACAAGAGCCGCTTCAGCGTGGCTGACACGGATAAACTAATTCCGATTGCTAGCCCTAAATTGGAGGCGATGCTACAGAATATTGCTGCCCTTGACGCCAACGATTCGGCTATCTTTGGCAAGACCTTCAAGCACTTCATCTTCAGTGATGTGAAATTTTTGGGATACGGTGCTAAAATTATCACCGCGGCAATGATCGCCCGCGGATTCAACCCGATTCTGAAGAACGAGAAGAGTAAGATCGTAGTTGACGTACCGACCAAGGGACCCAAAGGGAGGAATTTTGCGGTACTGTGCTCTACTGCGATGTGGGATCGGCCCTTCAAACACGCCCTGAAGAAGGAGGTCCTTGGCGTGTTTAACAAGCGACCTGATAATGTCTATGGTGAGAATTGTCGGTTTATCATATTAGATAGTGGCTTCAAGGAGGGGATCGACCTGTTTGATGTGAAATACGTCCATTTGTATGAACCGCTCATGACTCAGGCGGATCTGACACAGGCTCTAGGACGTGCCACCCGTCTTTGCGGGCAGAAAGGTCTTGATTTCATACCAAAGCAGGGTTGGCCGCTACACGTCTTTCGGTATAGCCAGAGCATTCCTGAGGCCCTTCAGCCGTTCTATAAGGCCAAGACGCTCTTTGAGATCGCTCTACAACTCAAGGGCCTGGATTCGCGATCCGGTGGGGTATCTAAGGCCATCAACGACGTCTCCATCTTGGCGGCCGTAGACCAGGTGTTGACGGATGAGATTCATAAGTCAGGGATGCTGCCCCAGATCAAGGTGCGTTCTGCCCATGGTCCGGCCTCCGTTGAGTTGGAGACGACACAGAATACGATCAATATCAGCGATGAGCGGTCGCGGGCAGATCTTGTCAGTGCCGATAAGCGTATTGCGTATAGCCAACGGTTGCTTCTGGAGAACGCTCACACGGCCGCCGATTCATTGGAGGCTGTAGGTGATGCGTCTGATGAGGGTCGATCCGACCCCTGTAGCCCCAAGGTCCCTGTGAACTGCCAGGAGTTGGCTATTGTCCCCTTCCGTCCTTCGCGTCTGCGTCCGGATACGATTGTTCCTACGGTGGTCATGGAGTCGAATCTACTGGTGATCCGCCAGCCCTCTGGGGCGACCGCTGAGGCGGCGGCTGAAGCGGCGTCTGCTAAGAAACGGGGTTCAGTGCCGACCTCGTGGTTCGGTCTGCGACACTACGTAGCCGAGGAGTTTGCCGATTATAAATGGCCGCCGCAGGTGGTAGAGAATCGCTGTGTACCGCCGGCTAAGGGCGGTGCTAAGCCGGCGGCGACTAGGAAGGTAGCGGCAGCGGCGGCTAAGAAGACCGTCAAGGCAAACACGAGAAAGGCGGCGGAAGCTGAGTTTAAGGCCCCCGCGAAAAAGACGACGTTGCCGACCCTCAATCTGGTGAATTACACACCCACGCAGGCCTTTATCAGCGAATACTTCACAATAGCGAATCCTATCCGTGGTATGCTGATGTGGCATAGTGTAGGTACTGGTAAGACCTGTACAGCCATTGCCCTGGCGTCTACACAGTTCGAGAAGGCCGGTTACACTATCATGTGGGTGACCCGCCATACTTTGAAGGCGGATATCTGGAAGAATATTTTTGATCAGGTCTGCCACTCTACCATTGCCAACGAGGTCCGCCGCGGTCTGCTGACCCCTTCAGGGGCGGAGGCACGGAAGCGGGCCCTTTACGCCAACTGGATCCCACCTGTTTCGTATCGCCAGTTCAGTAACATTGTGCAGGGGAAGAACCCGATTTTTAAGCAGCTACAAGAGCGGAATGGTAAGAAGGATCCTCTTCGCAAGACCCTGATCATAATTGACGAGGCCCACAAATTGTACTCGTCCGACTTCAAGGGGGCTGAGAAGCCCGATGTTCCTGCCTTCATGGCCGCGTTACAGAATTCCTATGCGACCAGTGGTGCTGATTCGGCCCGTGTTCTATTGATGACTGCAACTCCCTATAATGAATCACCCATGGAACTGATGATGTTGCTCAACTTGTGTAGGCCCAAAGAGACCTGGTTGCCCACAGAGATGAGCGACTTTATTGCCAAGTACATGGATGCGTCTGGCCGCTTCACCAAGGAGGGGCTCCGTGCCTACATGGATGCGATTGCGGGTCAGATCTCCTACCTGAACCGTGAAGCCGACCCCTCACAGTTTGCCCAACCGATCTTTGCCGATGTAGTGGTCCCCATCTCGACCTTTAGTGATGTGGGTGAGGGTGACGATGCGACCGTTTTAGAGTTGCGTAAGGACCTGGCTGATCTTAAGGCGGAGAAGGCCGATCTGATTGATAATACGATCCCCTACTTGGAGAAGGAGGTTGGACGTATTGGCCCCGCCATGGAGGCTCAGATGGCAGAGTGTACCTCGACGTTTGCTGGACGAGCCAAGGAGATCAAGGCCTGCCAGACACGTGTCAGCAAGCAGTACAAGGATGGGCTCAAGCTAGAGGAGCGGAATCTTCGTGAGGCACGGGTGCGGGTGGATAAGATCGATAAAGAGTTCGAGAAGTTGTCGAAGAAGGTGGTGCGGACGACGGCTAAGATGCGAAAGACGGGTGCGGGTGCTCTGACCCAACAGGCACAGTTAGAGACGCGGTGTAAGATTGGTCTGGGTCCTGTTATGTAAAAAATTTGACATGTCTATTTTAACCCACTCAGTGGGCAAAAATGGGCTATACTGTCTCTTGGTCGCAACGCAAATTCAGTATATTTACATATGAGGCTGTGATAAAGGTACTGAACGATCTTGGTCTGAATCCCCGTACAGAGCCCTGGGGCTTCGTGGTGGGAGAGGGTGATGACTGTGTAGCGATCGAGCGTGTCGTCACACAGATGACCTACGTGAAGACGAATCGCGATCCTTACACAAAAGACGTGATGAAGACGCTGATTGTCCTGGTGGAGTTTGGGGCGGCACAGGATTTGAACCATGATGACTCTGATATGACGGCGTTTCTGGTGGCTCTGAATGAGGTACACGCAGTGCGACCACTCGCGACCTACGAGGGGCAACTGGCCTACTTATCTGGGCTCAAAAAGGCGTAGATGGCAGGGTTGTGCTTCGCAGCAACATCGACCGCCTGGGCACCGTCCTTGTCCTCTAGGGTCGGATCAGCCCCTGCCGCCAGAAGGGCCTGGATAGCGGCCACCGAGCCGTGGCGGAGGGATCCTACAAAAAGAGCCGTCTCCTTGTACTGGTTGGCATAGTTGACCTGGGCACCGGCCTCGAGTAGGAGAGTCACGGCGGCGGTGTGACCCGAATAGGCGGCCTCCATCAGGGCTGTGTTGCCACCGCCGCTGGCCAGGTTCGGATCACCACCCGCAGCCAGGAGAAGGGTCATCGTGTTTTTGACGGCCTCTGGATCTGTGTGGCGGGCGGCCACCATCAGGGCCGTTTCACCGCCGTCCGTCTGGGCGTTGACGTTGGCACCCTGGCGGATCAGATAGTCGACTAGACGGAGACTGGCATGGTTGGCGGCGACCATCAGAGGCGTGTAGGCCTCGTTAGGGGATCGCTCATCTACGGTGTGGGTCTTCAGGGCCTCGATAAGAAGGGGGAGGTCATCCGTCTCACAGGAGTACCAGAGGGGTGGTGGCGGCTGCGTGTGGGATTCCAGGTCCGGCATCTGTACATACGACATCTTACTCTGTGTAGGTGGAGTGGCTTTATACCGTCATTTAAACACCCCCAGCCTTAACTATCTAATGCCTGGACCCATATCGTTATCGGATGACGAGATTATTGGAGTTATACGCCGTAGCACTAACTATACTAAAAAAGTCCTCTACCCTCTTTTAGCGAAATGGGACGCATGGGCTACT
>Ga0164296_1002673_pt1 | contig 17424 bp, 11 predicted proteins | sample GEODES057metaG_FD_113533 | JGI IMG/M metagenome (GOLD analysis project Ga0164296, IMG submission 113533) | Dystrophic lake water microbial communities from Trout Bog Lake, Wisconsin, USA - GEODES057 metaG | ecosystem: Environmental > Aquatic > Freshwater > Lake | place: USA: Trout Bog Lake... | reverse complement strand
GGGCGCACGCACCCTGGCCGCCTATTGTCGTCCCGACAACTTGCTGCCCACCGAGGATGCGCTCAAGATCTTCTATGCGTGTGCCCGAGCGCTCGACTATGCGCATTCGCAGGGCGTCATTCATCGCGACATCAAGCCCTCCAACATCATGCTGACCGTCGATAACGACGTTCGCATTATCGATTTCGGTATTGCACTTCATGGTGATGCCGATGGCTCCAGAATCGAAGGCATTGCGGGCAGTCCGTCGTACATGTCTCCCGAGCAGGTCCAGTCGCTAGAACTCACCCCGCGCTCGGATCTGTATGCGCTCGGTGCGGTGATGTACGAGCTGTTGAGTGGCTTCAGGCCCTTCCGAGGCGGCAACCTGATGAAGTTGCTGCATCAGATCGTCTACACGAGTCCGGAGTCTCTCGATCGCCTGCGCGACGGTCTGCCTGGGGAGTTGGTCGAACTCGTGATGCGTGCTCTGGCCAAGGATCCCGCGGCACGCTTCCAAAGTGGTCAGGAACTCGCGGCGGCGCTGACGGAGACTCATGAGCGGCTTGCCGCGTCGGTCGTCGCGATCGACCATGGCGAGCAGCTGTCGTTGCTGCGGCGACTCGCCTTTTTTCACGAGTTCAGTCACGCTGAAATCGTGGAGCTCCTGAAATCGGGGCACTGGCAGTCCTTCAGCTCCGATGAGGACATCGTCAAGGAAGGGGATTCCGATGATCGCTTCTACGTGATCGTCGCCGGGCAGGTGCGCGTCGAGCGCCTGGGCCGTACGGTCGGGCGTCTGCCCGCTGGCGAGTGCTTTGGGGAGACCGGCTTCGTCCGTGGCGCGAAGCGCATGGCGACAATCCGGGCGGACACGCGAGTGACCGTGCTCAAGGTGAGTTCGACGCTGCTCGCGCAGCTCTCGAGCGCCTGTCAGCTGCGCTTCAATCGTGCTTTTCTGCGATCGCTGATCGCCCGTCTGCAAGGCGGCGATGGGGCGACGGCCGGTGTGGCCGCGAGCGCCAGGGGTCTGTGAGCGTCAATCCTTGCCGGCGTTCGCGGTAGCCTCTTTGTCGCGTTCGATGAGTGCGTAGGCCGAGTGATTGTGGATGGATTCGAAGTTCTCGGCCTCGACCACATAGGCGCGGATACGATCATCGCGATTCAAGCGGCCGGCCACGTCGCGGACCAGGTCCTCGACGAACTTGGGATTGTCGTAGGCTCGTTCGGTCACGAACTTCTCGTCCGGTCGCTTCAGAATGCCGAAGACCTCGCAGGAGGCTTCCTGTTCGGCGATCTCGATCAGTTCCTCGATGCAGACCGACACTTCGTCGACGCGCGCGCGAATCGTGACGTGCGAGCGCTGGTTGTGCGCGCCGTAGTCCGAGATCTTCTTGGAACACGGACATAGACTCGTGACCGGGACCACGACGCGGATCCAGCTCTGAACGTGGCCGTTGCGGATTTCCCCTTCGAGTGACACCTGGTAATCGAGCAGGCTTGCCACACCGGATACCGGTGCGCGTTTCTCGATGAAATAGGGGAAGCTCATCTCGATGTGGCCGGTTTCGGCGTCGAGTCGGGTAGTCATCTCGGACAGCATCGCGCGGAACGACGAGACTGAAATCTCCCGCTCGTGGCCATGCAGTATCTCGACGAAGCGCGACATGTGCGTGCCCTTGAAGTGATGGGGCAGGTGCACGTACATGCTGAAGGTAGCGACCGAGTGCTGTACGCCACCGGCGCGTTCCGCGATCAACACCGGGTGACGGATATCGCGGATACCCACTTTGTTGATCGCGATGTGTCGATGGTCCGCTCGACCCTGAACGTCTTCGATCGTGCCCGTTGCGGCTTTAGTGTATGTCGCCATGTCCATCAGAATCCTTTGACTGCCGCGCTAATCGTCGGGTCTCAACCACGCGAGGTGCCGGCCTGCGCGCGCGGCTGCGGTGTCCACCAGTTGGAGATTGTTTCAAGGATGTGCTCCGGATCCAGGCCGGCCTCCTTGAGGTTTTCGGCACGTGTGCCGTGTTCGATGAACCGGTCGGGTAGACCGATCTGCAAAAGCGGCCGATCAATCCCCTCGCTCGCCATCAGTTCCATCACCGCGCTGCCTGCGCCTCCCGCGATGGTATTTTCCTCGGCCGTCACGAAGTGCGCGTGTCGCGCGGCGAGTTCGAGGATCAGGGCTCGATCGAGGGGTTTGATGAAGCGCATGTTCACAAGGGTCGCATCCAGGGACTCGGCGGCCTTTGCCGACGCCGCTACCATGGTGCCGAAAGCGAGGATTGCAAGCCCCGAGCGGCCCATTCGGCGGATCTCGGCGCGGCCGATCGCGAGTGCGCTCATGGCGCTGTCCGGCGTGACACCAGGCCCCGGCCCTCGCGGGTAGCGTACCGCCGCCGGACCATCGATCAAGGTGGCGGTGTAGAGCATCTGCCGGCATTCGTTCTCGTCGGCCGGCGCCATCAGGGTCAGGTTGGGAATGCAGCGCAGGAACGACAAGTCGAAGGCGCCCTGGTGGGTGGCGCCGTCTCCGCCGACCAGTCCCGCGCGGTCGAGCGCGAACACCACCGGCAGGTTCTGTAGGGCGACATCGTGGATCAATTGGTCGTAGGCGCGCTGCAGGAACGAGGAATAGATCGCGACCACGGGTCGCAGTCCCTCGCACGCAAGGCCGGCGGCCAACGTCACGGCATGTTGTTCGGCGATGCCGACGTCGAAGTAACGTCCCGGATGACGCTTCGAGTACTCGACCAGCCCCGAGCCTTCGCGCATCGCCGGGGTGATCGCGACGATGGTCGGATCGCGCTCGGCCATGTCGCAGAGCCAGTGTCCGAAGACCTGGGTATAACTTGGCGCGACCGGCACTTCGCTGACCAGTTCGCCACGCGCCGCATCAAAGGGGCCGGGTCCATGCCACTTGATCGGATCTGCCTCGGCGGGCGCGAAGCCCTTTCCCTTCTTGGTGATCACATGAAGGAACTGCGGGCCGCGCAGTGACCGGACGTTCCGCAGCGTGCGGCTGAGTCCGATCACATCATGCCCATCGAGCGGGCCGATGTAATTGAATCCCATTTCCTCGAACATGGTGCCCGGCAGAACCATGCCCTTCATGTGCTCCTCGGAGCGACGCGCGAGTTCCCAGGCTGCCGGGATGCGCTTCAGGATCTTCTTGCCGCCTTCCCGAAGACCAGCGTAAAGCCGACCGCCCAGCACGCGCGCGAAGTAGTTCGACAGGGCCCCGACGTTTTCTGAAATCGACATGTCGTTGTCGTTCAGCACCACCACGAGGTCAACATCGAGACTGCCCGCATGGTTCAGGGCTTCGAAGGCGAGACCTGCCGTCATGGCGCCATCACCGATCACGGCGACGTGCTTGCGACGCGCCGCCGCGGGTCGTTCGGAGCGCTGCTCGGCGAGGGCCATCCCGAGGGCTGCCGATATCGACGTGCTGGAGTGACCGACGCCGAACGCGTCGTACTCACTTTCGGTACGGGTCGGAAAGGGCGCGAGCCCGCCGTGTTGCTTGATGGTTTCAAGACCCGCGCGCCGACCCGTCAGAACCTTGTGGGGATAGGCCTGATGCCCGACGTCCCACACCAGTCGATCTTCCGGCGTGTTGTACACGTAGTGCAGTGCCAGCGTCAGTTCCACCGTGCCCAAGCCGGCGGCAAGATGACCGCCCTTGAGGCTCAGCGTGTCGAGCAGCAGGTGTCTCAGTTCCTCGGCGACCACCGGCAAGTCCTGTTCGGCAAGCGCACGTAGATCCCGTGGGCTCTCGATCAGGTCAAGGTGCGGATATCGCGAGGGCGAAGTCATCCTGCCAGTCTACCCGTAAACCGGCCTTGAGCCCACGCGATGGCGCCGCTCGGCGCGGTATTCAGGAGGCGCGCTCGACGATGAAATGAGCGAGGAATGACAGCATCCCGGCGGCTTCTCCCAGTGGGGCGATCGCCGCTTCGGCATCGGCGAACAGTTCGCTGGCCCGTTGTCTGGCGGCCGGCAGTCCGACGGCGGCCGGGTAGGTGGGTTTGTGACGTGCCTGATCAGCGCCGACGGCTTTGCCGAGCAGCTTGGGATCGCCTTCGACATCCAGGATGTCGTCGATGATTTGAAAGGCAAGGCCGAGATCTTCCGCAAAACGCGCGAGCGCTGTTGCGGTGGCGGGGGGCGGTGTGGCGAGGGTCACCGCGAGGCCTACGCTTGCCGCCAGCAGTGCGCCGGTCTTGCGCCGATGCATCAGTTCGAGTTCCGCTGCCGACAGCGATCGCCCGACGGCGGCCAGATCGATGGCCTGCCCGCCGGCCATACCGAGCGTTCCGCTCTTCTCGGCGAGCAGGCGCACCATCGCGATCCGGGCCTCGGCGCTTGCGTCGGCGCGCGTGAGGCTCTCGAAAGCCAGTACCTGCAGCGCATCGCCGGCGAGGATGGCGGTCGCTTCGTCGAATTGGCGATGACAGGTGGGTCGACCCCGTCGAAGGTCATCGTTGTCCATGGCGGGCAGATCGTCATGGATCAGCGAGTAGACGTGGATCATCTCCACCGCCGCGGCGGCCGCATCAAGCGCGTTGGGCGCGGCGCCGAGCAGTTCGCCGGTGGCGTAAACCAGTGCCGGACGAATGCGTTTACCGCCACCGAGCACGCTGTAACGCATCGCCTCGTGCAAGCGACCGGGAATCACGTCGACCGTCGGTAGGCGTGCCTCGAGGGCCGCTTCCACCCGAGCCTGATAAGCCATAAGACGCGCGCGGTGACCGGTCGCGGTCGATTCTGTCATTCGCTGGTCTCACCGCCGAAGGGTACAGTCTGCTGTTGGCCGGCGGCACCCTCGACCAGCATGTCGACCTTTTGCTCGGCCTGGCTCAGTGCGGTCTGGCAGGCGCGGGTCAGGGCAACGCCTCGCTCGAAGGCCTGCATGGCCTCCTCGAGGGGCACATCGCCTTGTTCGAGCCTCGCGACCACCGCTTCGAGGTCGGCCATCGCGCGCTCGAAGTCGAAGGCGGCCGTCGCTGCGCCGGTGGAGGTTGCAGCACCGGATGCGGAGGTCGATGAGGGAGCTCTGGCCATGGCTTGTCCTAGACAGATGGAACGGAGTGGGCAGGCACAAGAAACACAGGGTAACGACGCTGTCACGTAGGCGTCAAACGGCTCCGCGACATTCACAGCATAGCCGTTGACGCCGTCTCGCGTGTGCGGATAGAGTGACCCTCCCGGATAGTCTGTCCGGGTTTTGTCCACCGCTCGATCCGCGCCCCGGCGCAGAGCTCCAAGGAGATGTCCGTGAACCTCAAGGGTAGTAAGACCGAAAAGAACCTGAAGGATGCGTTTGCCGGCGAGTCGCAGGCCAACCGTCGTTATCTGTATTTCGCAAACAAGGCCGACGTCGAGGGTTTCAACGACGTGTCGACCGTGTTCCGCTCGACCGCCGAGGGCGAGACGGGCCATGCCCATGGTCATCTCGAGTATCTCGAGACCGTCGGTGATCCGGCCACCGGTCTGCCCATCGGTCCGACGGCGGACAATCTGAAGGCCGCGATTGCCGGCGAGACGCACGAGTACACCGACATGTACCCGGGCATGGCGAAGACCGCTCGTGACGAGGGCTTTGCCGAGATCGCCGACTGGTTCGAGACCCTGGCGAAGGCGGAGCGTTCACACGCCAACCGCTTCCAGAAGGCGCTCGACAGCCTGTAATGCAGGCCAGCGGCGTGGCGCCGTCACGGCGCCACGCCGCTTTGGATTTTCGAAGCTGTGCACGCGACTCTGACGGTCCGTGAGCTTCATTCCCGCCATTTGCTGAGGGCTGCACATGAGCGACATCCCTGCCTCTGGGTCACGTGAGGGTAGCCTCGAGGCGCCGACGCGCCATCCGATTCCCTGGAAGAGCCCTGAGTTCTACGATGAAGCGGCGCTCTTCACGGAGCTCGAGCGGGTCTTCGACATCTGTCACGGCTGCCGGCGTTGCTTCAGTCTGTGTGACGCGTTCCCAACCCTGTTCGACGCGATCGACGCGACCGACTCCGGCGAGCTCGAGGGTGTTCCCAAGAAGGCGTACTGGGAGGTCGTGGACCACTGTTATCTGTGCGACATGTGCTACATGACCAAGTGTCCGTATGTGCCGCCGCACCCCTGGAATCTGGATTTCCCGCACCTGATGCTGCGCGCGAAGGCGATTCGCCACGAGCGCGGCGAGACCTCGCTACGCGACAAAGTGCTGTCCTCCACCGATACGGTCGGCCGTCTCGCCGGAATTCCGGTGATCGCCGAGCTCGTGAATGCGGTGAACGATTCGAAATTGGGTCGCAAGCTGTTGTCGGCGACCTTGGGCGTCCATCCGGATGCGGTTGTTCCCGACTATCACAGCAAGAGTTTCCGGGCCGGTGAGGCCAAGCGCGTCAAGCCTTCGCTGACCCCCGTCGCCACATCGACAACGCGCGGTCAGGTCGCGCTCTTCGCCACCTGCTACTGCAACCGCAACGAGCCCTCGATCGATGCGGATCTTGTCGCGGTGTTCGAGCATAACGGGATCCCCGTCAGGCTTGCGGCCGAGGAGAAGTGCTGCGGCATGCCGAAGCTCGAACTCGGCGACCTGAAGGCTATCGAGGCCTTGAAGGACATCAACATTCCGGCGCTGGTGGCCATGATCGATCAGGGGTGTGACATCGTCTCGCCCATTCCGTCGTGTGTGCTGATGTTCAAGCAGGAGCTTCCTCTGCTGTTCCCGGATGATCCCATGGTCGCGAAGGTTCGCGCCCACATGTTCGATCCCTTCGAATACCTCTGGCTGCGGCACAAGGAGGGTAAGCTCGATACGCGCTTCGCCAAGGAACTCGGCAAGGTCGCTTATCAGGTGCCCTGTCACTTGCGCGTGCAGAACATCGGTCTCAAGACACGCGATGTGCTGAAGCTCGTGCCGAACACCACGCTCGAAGTGATCGAACGGTGTTCCGGGCACAACGGCACCTACGCCGTGAAGCAGGAGTTTCACGATCACTCGATGAAGATCGGCAAACCGGTCTTCTCGAGGGTGGCTGCCGCGAATGCCGACTACCATTCGAGTGACTGCCCGATGGCGGGCAATCACATCGGTCATGCCTTGCCCGAACCCAAGCCTCCCGCGCACCCGCTGACGCTGCTGCGCATCGCCTACGGAATCTGAATCATGTCCATGTCTACCCTGATGCCGGGATCCGGCCGCCTGTCGGCGGATGATCTGTTGAGTCTCGAAAAGTACTCGAAGGCGCGAAACGCCATTCGTACGGAGATGATCGCCCACAAGCGCTTGCGCACCATTGGCGTGGGTCGCCATGCGACCTTGGTGTTCGAGGATCGGTTCACGGTGCAGTACCAGATCCAGGAAATGTTGCGGACCGAGCGCATTTTCGAGTCCGAGGGCATACAAGATGAGCTCGATGCCTACAATCCGCTCATTCCGGACGGCACCAACCTCAAGGCGACTTTCCTGATCGAGTATCCGGATCCGGAGCAGCGTGCCGAGGCGCTGCGTCGGCTCAAGGGTATCGAGCGTCGCTGCTACATGGCGGTCGGCGACGAGCGCGTCTATGCGATCGCTGACGAAGATCTGGAGCGGGAAAACGAGGAAAAGACCTCTGCGGTCCATTTTCTACGCTTTGAGTTCTCCCCGGCGGCGCGCCGCTGGTTCATCGAAGGCGCGCGGGTGACGGTCGGCACCGATCATCCCGAATACCTCGAGGAGACCGAGCTTTCGGTGGAGTCCGTTCGTACGCTGGCGGCGGATTTCGTGCCCTGATCAACGCCTTCGCCGTCCGTCCGGACGGCGATCCCAAGCCTCGGGCTGCGTGGGAACTCTCCCGCCTGGGGTCTGTTTTCGGGTACGCTCGCGACCGCCATGAGTCAGACATACAACGCTTCTGCCATCGAGGTGCTTTCCGGACTGGATCCGGTGCGCCGTCGTCCCGGGATGTACACCGACACCAGTCGTCCCAATCACTTGGTTCACGAGGTGGTCGACAACAGCGTCGACGAGGCTCTCGCCGGGCACTGTCGTGCGATCGAGGTGACCCTCCACAAGGACGGCTCCGTCGAGGTGATCGACGACGGTCGCGGCATGCCGGTCGACCTGCATCCGATCGAGAAGGTGTCTGGCGTCGAGCTGATCCTGACCCGTCTGCATGCGGGCGGAAAGTTTTCCGACAAGAGTTACCAGCAATCCGGCGGTCTGCACGGTGTCGGGGTGTCGGTGGTCAACGCGCTGTCGTCGCGACTCGAGTGTCGCGTCAAGCGTGAGGGCAGCGAATACCTGATCACCTTCAAGGATGGTCACCTTGATCAGAAGCTCAAGGTCATCGGCAAGGTGGGTGGTCGCAATACCGGCACGGCGGTGCGTTTCTGGCCCGATGCCAAGTACTTCGACACGGAAAAGGTGTCGGTCTCGAAGCTGAAGCACGTGCTACGCGCGAAGGCCGTCCTTTGTGCCGGACTCAAGGTGACGCTGTTCGTCGAGGCGACCGGTGAGCGGGACGAGTGGTTCTACACCGGTGGTCTGGCCAGTTACTTGACCGAGAGGCTTGAGAAGGCCGAGATCCTGCCCGACGAGCCGGTCAGTGCCAGCCTGAAAGGCGGCAACGAAGTCGCCGAGTGGGCCTTTGGTTGGTTGCTCGAGGAAGGTACCGAGGTCGTCGGTGAGAGCTACGTCAATCTGATTCCCACTCCTGAAGGCGGTACGCATGTGAACGGGCTGCGCGCCGGCCTCACCGATGCGGTCCGCGAGTTCTGTGACCTACGCAATCTGGTGCCGCGAGGCTTGAAGCTTGCGCCGGAGGACGTCTGGGATCGGGTCTGTTACGTGTTGTCGGTCAAGATGTCCGAGCCACAGTTCGCCGGTCAGACCAAGGAGCGCCTCGCCTCGCGCGAGTCCGCCGCTTTCGTCTCAGGCCTCGTCAAGGACTCGTTTGGTCTTTGGCTCGCGCAACATCCGGAGATGGGAGAGCGCATCGCGACGCTCGCGATCCAGAACGCGCAGGCTCGGCTCAAGGCGGCTCAGAAGGTCGTGCGAAAGCGTGTCGTCGCAGGGCCGCAGTTGCCAGGCAAACTCGCCGACTGCACCTCGCAGGACCCGAGACGTACGGAGCTATTCCTGGTCGAGGGTGATTCGGCCGGCGGCAGCGCCAAGCAGGCGCGTGAGCGCGAGATTCAGGCGGTGATGCCGTTGCGCGGCAAGATCCTCAATACCTGGGAAGTGGATGCGGCCGGCGTGCTCGCCTCGCAGGAGGTCCACGATATTGCAGTCGCGATCGGGGTCGAGCCGGGATCGCCACGTCTCGAGGACTTGCGTTATCACCGGATCTGCATCCTGGCGGATGCGGATTCCGACGGTCAGCACATCGCGACCTTGCTTTGCGCGCTCTTTCTACGCCACTTTCGTCCGTTGGTGCTGGCCGGGCACGTGCACGTCGCGATGCCGCCTCTGTATCGCATCGATGTCGGTCGCCAGGTGTTCTATGCGCTCGATGACGCGGAGCGTGCTGGCATCGTCGATCGCATCAGTGCCGAAGGAATCAAGGGCAAGGTCAGCGTGACCCGCTTCAAGGGACTCGGTGAAATGAGTCCCTTGCAGCTTCGTGAAACCACCATGGCGCCGGCGACGCGTCGGCTGTTGCAGCTGACGGTCGACGCGGCGGAGGACACGGACCAGATGCTCGACATGCTGCTCGCCAAAAAGCGCGCTGCGGATCGACGCGAGTGGCTCGAGACCAAGGGCAATCTGGCGGGAGTCATCGTATGAAGTCCCAGGAACTCAATTTCGAAGGCGTTGAGCAGCGCTCGCTCCGGTCCTTCACCGAGAAGGCGTACCTCGATTACTCGATGTATGTGATTCTGGACCGCGCCCTGCCGCAACTTGCCGACGGGTTGAAGCCCGTGCAGCGACGCATCATCTATGCGATGAGCGAGCTCGGGCTGTCTGCCGCCTCCAAGCACAAGAAGAGCGCCCGCACGGTCGGTGACGTGATCGGCAAGTTCCATCCGCACGGTGACTCCGCCTGTTACGAGGCGCTGGTGCACATGGCGCAGGATTTTTCCTATCGCTATCCCATCATCGATGGGCAGGGCAATTTCGGATCGACCGATGATCCCAAGTCCTTCGCGGCGATGCGCTACACGGAGTCGAAGCTTCGACCCTATGCGGAAACCCTGTTGGCGGAGCTCGAGCAGGGAACGGTCGAGTGGACGCCTAATTTCGACGGCTCACTCGATGAGCCGTCGTTGCTGCCGGCGCGGCTGCCCAACGTTCTGTTGAACGGTGCGACGGGCATTGCGGTCGGTATGGCGACCGACATTCCACCGCACAATCTGCGGGAGGTGGTCGGCGCGTGCGTGCGGGTACTCGATGAGCCCGATGTTGCGCTCAAGGATCTGCTCAAGTTGGTGCCGGGCCCGGATTTTCCCACGGGAGGTGAGATCATCACTCCGAAATCCGAGCTTCGCGCGCTCTACGAATCCGGTGGTGGCACCTTCCGCGCACGCGCGACCTATGAGATCGGTGATGGCGAGGTGATCGTCACCGCGCTGCCCTACCAGGTGTCTGGCTCGAAGATCCAAGAGCAGGTTGCGGCGCAGATTCGTGCCAAGAAACTGCCGATGGTCGAGAACGTCCGCGACGAGTCGGATCATGAAGAGCCGGTCAGGATCGTGCTCGAACTCAAGTCGAACCGAGTCGATGCGGAGCAGGTGATGGCGCATCTGTTCGCGACCACCGATCTCGAGCGCACTTATCGCGTCAATCTCAACGTGATCGCTCTGGATGGTCGTCCGCGCGTGATGGGTCTCAAGGATCTCATCCAGGAGTGGCTCGCGTTCCGCTCGCAGACGGTGACCAAGCGCCTCGAGCACAGGCTCGGCAAGGTCAATGCGAGACTGCACATCCTCGACGGTTTGCTGATCGCCTATCTCAATCTCGACGAAGTGATCCGCATCGTCCGGACCGAGGATGAGCCCAAAGCGGTGCTGATCAAGCGATTCGCGCTCTCCAACGAGCAGGCCGAGGCGATTCTTGAAACCAAGTTGCGTCATCTCGCTCGCCTCGAGGAGATGAAGATCCGCGGGGAGCAGGCTGCTCTGGCGGCTGAGCGCGGCGAGATCGAGGCGGTTCTTGGGGATGCGGGCAAATTGCGCGCGTTGGTTCGCCAGGAGCTTGTTGCGGATGGCGAAAAGTACGGCGACAAGCGGCGTACCAAGATCGTCGAGCGAGATGCGGCCAAGGCGATCGATGAAACCGAACTCGTGGTGTCGGAGCCGGTTACCGTGGTGCTGTCGACCGTGGGTTTTGTGCGTCAGGCGAAAGGCCACGAGATCGATCCACGCTCGTTGTCCTACAAGACCGGTGACGGCTATCAGGCGGCGGCACGCGGCAAGAGTACGCAGCAGGCCGTGTTCCTCGATTCGACCGGACGAACCTACAGCCTGCCGGCCCACACCTTGCCGTCGGCGCGGGGTCAGGGCGAGCCGCTGTCGGGTCGGGTCGATCCGCCGGACGGCGCGACCTTCGCAAGCGTGATGTTGGGCGAGGCCGGCGAACGGTATGTGATCGCCTGTGATGCGGGTTATGGTTTCGTCGCGAAACTCGAAGACCTGTACGCACGCAACAAGGCGGGCAAGAACGTCCTGAGCGTACCTAAGCAGGCCAAGGCGCTGCCGGCCGCGCGCGTCGTCGAGGAGGCGGGTGCGATGATCGCGGTCGTGGCCGTGACCGATGGTGCCGAGGGGCGATTGCTGGTGTTTCCGGTTTCCGAGCTGCCGGAGCTTTCCAAAGGCAGGGGCAACAAGTTGTTCAACATTCCCGCCGCCAAAGCCGAGGCGCGTGAGGAACTGGTGGCGGGCGTAGCCGTGGTGGCGCCGCGCGGCAAGCTCAGGGTGCTCTGCGGCGAGCGTGCCATGACCTTGTCCTATGCGGAACTCGAGGCCTATCGTGGCGAACGGGCGCAGCGGGGCAGCCTGTTGCCGAAGAACTATCGCCGAGTGACGGGGCTCGAGACCGAATAAACGCGGGTTGCACGCGTTGCAGGTAGAATTCCCCGGTCGGCGAGATTCATCGCCACGACCGAGGACCGTCGATCGTGCCTAAGACGTCCGCCAAAAAACCCACGGGGTCGGCCCCCAAGGCCCGCAAGTCACGTGGCAAGAAGTCGGTGTTGCCGGACTATCGCCTGAGCCCGGAGGCTATCGAGGGATTGGCGAACGCGACGTTTCGGGAACCGCGTTCGGTGCTGGGTTACCACGAGATCACGCGTGAAAACGAACAGCCACTGTCCATTGTTCGAGTCCTCGAGCCCGACGCGGTTGCCGTGGAGGTGTTCTGGGAGGACGCTGGAGATCTCGGCCCAAGCCCCCTCGACGCCGTGCATCCGGCCGGCGTGTTCGAGGGACGCATTCCGTACCGTCGACCCCTGACGCCGTATCGGTTGCGTGTCCGCTATCGTGACGGCAACACGGCGCTGAAGCACGATCCTTATTTCTTCTCGCCACAGCTGTCCGACTACGATCTCCATTTGTTCGGCCAAGGGTGTCACTACCGCATCTGGTCGAAGCTCGGCGCACACGCGTTGACGCTGGACGGCGTGGCGGGCACTCACTTCGCGGTTTGGGCGCCGAATGCCGAGCGCGTCAGTGTGGTCGGTCCTTTCAATCTCTGGGACGGTCGAAAGCACCTGATGCATGCCCGCGGCACGAGCGGGGTGTGGGAGCTGTTCATTCCGGACCTGCCCGTCGGCACTCGCTACAAGTTCGAGTTGCATCGCGCGGGTCGTTCGCATCTCAAGGCTGATCCCTATGGCTTCGCGATGGAGCTCAGGCCGGGCAACTGTTCGATCGTCGCCAGCGTCGATGGCTTCGAGTGGTCCGACCAGGCGTGGATCGAGGCCCGACAGGTGCGGTCTGCGGTCCGAGCGGCCATCAATATCTATGAAGTGCACGTCGGATCCTGGCGACGGCCCCACGGTCGCGAGCCTGCGTTTCTCAACTGGTCGGAGCTCGGCGATCAGTTGATTCCCTATGCCTGCGACATGGGATACACCCACATCGAACTGATGGGCGTGGCCGAGCACCCGTTGGATGCGTCCTGGGGCTATCAGGTCACCGGATACTACGCACCCACCGCACGTTTCGGTTCACCGGTCGATTTCATGCGGTTTGTCGATCGGGCGCATGCGGCGGGACTTGGCGTCATCATGGACTGGGTGCCCGCTCATTTTCCGAAGGACGACCATGGTCTGGTCGGTTTCGATGGCACGGCGCTCTACGAGCATGCTGATCCGCGCCAGGGCGAGCATCGGGATTGGGGCACCAAGATCTTCAATTACGGCCGCCGCGAGGTACAGAACTTCCTGATCGGCAACGCGCTCTATTGGCTGCAGCAGTTTCACATCGACGGCCTCAGGGTCGATGCGGTCGCGTCGATGCTCTACCGCGATTACAGTCGAGCGGCCGGGGATTGGCTCCCCAACCGCTTCGGTGGTCGGGAGAACCTCGAAGCGATCGACTTCCTGAGGCATCTGAATCAGGCGGTCACCGAGCAGGTGCCCGGAGCCCTGATGATCGCGGAAGAGTCCACGGCGTTCCCGGGGGTCACGCAGCCGACCCACCTTGGAGGCCTCGGCTTCACGTTCAAGTGGAACATGGGGTGGATGAACGACACGCTGCGTTACATGTCGCTCGATCCCGTGTACCGCAGTCACGAGCACAGGCTGATCACCTTTTCTTTTGTCTATGCCTGGTCCGAAAGATTCCTGCTGCCTATCTCGCATGACGAGGTGGTGCACGGCAAGAAGAGCTTGTTGGCCAAGATGCCCGGTGACGAGTGGCAGCAACGCGCTAATGATCGCTTGTTCATGACCTACATGACGGTACACCCCGGCAAGAAACTGCTGTTCATGGGCTGCGAGTTCGGGCAGTGGCACGAGTGGCGGGAATCGGGCGAGCTCGATTGGGCACTGCTCGGGGTGGATGCCCACCGGCAACTTCGTGGCCTTCAGCGCTCGCTCAATCATGTCTACAAGGCGCATGCGGCGTTGCACGGTAGTGATGCCGACGGTGATGGTTTCGCCTGGATTGAGGTGCAGGATGCCGCCAACAGCGTGTTTGCCTTCGAGCGTCGTGCCACGGCCGGTGATTCGGGCGAGCCGTTCATCTGCGTGTTCAATGCCACGCCCGTGCCGCGCGAACATTATCGCGTCGGGGTCGATGCGTCCGGTTGTTACGAGACCGTGATCGATTCCGACGAGCGCTGCTGGGGAGGCTCGGGTTATCTCGGGCAACGGCGCTTCCATGCCTCGGAGCCTGGTGCACACGGTCGTCGGTTCGCGCTCTCGATGTCGTTGCCGCCGCTTGGCGCCTTGATCCTGAGGCGCGTCGACGCGTGAGCGAACCGATGCCGAGTGGTCGAGCAATCGTCGAGTCTGAAGAGCTCGCCGAGGCCATGGTCGTGGGCGAGGCCAGTCGGCTCGGTGCCACAGGCTTGCCGGACGGTGTGAACTTCGTGGTGCACGCACCGGCGGCCGAAGCGGTGGAGCTTTGTCTGGAGGATGGCGCCGGCAACACGCGCGCTTCGGTTCGACTGAACGGTCGCAGCGGTGATCGTTGGCATGGTTTTCTGCCGTCGCCGCTGGTCGGGCCGGGCGACCGCTATGCGTATCGGGTGCACGGGGCGTGTCAGCCGGGCTCGGGCCAGCGTCTCAATCCGCACAAGTTGCTCATCGATCCTGCCGCGCGCGCCCTCTCCGGTATCCCCCGTAATGACCCGTCGCTGCACGATGGCGCCTGGACGTGCGAGCTCGACAGCGCGGCCGTCATGCCGCGGGGCCGGATCGTCGATCTCGACTTCGATTGGGGTAATGATCGGCGCCCCGAGGTTCCTTGGGCTCGCTCGCTCGTGTACGAGCTTCACGTCAAGGGATTCACTCAACAACATCCCGGTGTCGCGCCGGGGCGGCGTGGGACCTACCTCGGTCTCGCCGAGCCTGTGGTGATCGATTGGTTGCTGGCCTTGGGCGTTACCAGCGTCGAGCTCATGCCCTGTCAGGCCTTCATGACCGAGGCGTTTCTGGAGCGCCGTGGCTTGACCAATTACTGGGGCTACAACCCGGTCGCTTGGTCGGCGCCGGCCTTGCAATATGCGTTGCACGACCCGTTGCTCGAGTTCCGCCAGATGGTGCGCGCGTTACACGTGGCGGGTATCGAGGTGATCCTCGACGTGGTGTTTAATCATACGGCGGAGGGGAACGAACACGGGCCGGTGCTATCGCTGAAAGGCTTCGACAACGAGGGATACTACCTGCTGGATCCTCTGGATCCGCGACGCTACGAGAACTTCACCGGTTGCGGCAACACGATCGATGCCGGCAGTGCGCCGGCGCGCGAATTGATCCTCGACAGTCTGCGATTCTGGGTCGAGACGATGCATGTGGATGGTTTTCGCTTCGATCTCGCGACCGTACTTGGTCGCGAGCGCCGGCATTATCACCGGGAAAACCTGCTGTTTGCGGCCATACAGGCGGATCCTCTGCTGTCGACGGTCAAATTGATCGCGGAGCCCTGGGATATTGGGCCTGATGGCTATCAACTCGGTCACTTTCCGAATGGCTGGATCGAGTCGAATGATCGTTTCCGCGACCAGATGCGGTCATTCTGGCGGGGCGATCGCGGCGGACTTGGTGCGTTCGCTGAGCGACTGTCCGGCTCCGCCGATGTTTTCCGACATCGTGCCCGCGCGCCATCGGCCAGTCTTAACTTCGTCACGTCGCACGATGGCTTCACGCTCGCGGATCTGGTGGGTTACGCGGTCAAGCACAACGAGGCGAATCTCGAGGACAATCGCGATGGGCACGATCATAACTTGAGCTTCAATGGCGGCGTCGAAGGGCCGACCGATGATGAGGAGATTCGAGCGCAGCGTCTGAAGTCGCGGCTCAATCTTCTGTCGAGTCTGCTGTTGTCGCAAGGGACGCCGATGCTACTGGCCGGCGATGAATGCGGACGAACGCAGCAGGGCAACAATAACGCCTATTGCCAGGATCAGCCGTTGGCCTGGTTCGACTGGGCTTTGATGGAGACGGAGCAGGTTACCTTGCGGTTCGTGCGGCGATTGACTGCGCTGCGTCAGGCGCGGTCGGAGTTCAGGCGGGAGACGTTTTTCGATCCGCACGGTCACGAGGTCGTCTGGTGGCATCCGGAAGGACGTCCCATGATGTCGAGCGATTGGCGTGAGGATGCGCATGCCTTGGGGCAGCGCTTGTCAACGGTGACCGCCGATCAGGGTGACCTGCTGCTCCTCTGGAATGCCTGGTCCGGTGCGGTGCGCTTCGCGTTGCCGACGGATTGTGGTTGGCTATTGATCCTGTCGAGCGCGCAGCCTGACGATGGTGTTGCGCCGGTCGACGGTGGCGCCATTCTCGTGGACGGCCGATCCATGTGCGTGCTCGAGGCCGTCCGATCATCGTGATCGTCGGTCGGTCGTGGCTGTCCTGCGGGGTGGAGGCGGGTGTCAGTCTCCCATCGTGACGGTTTCTGGCGCCCGTACGAAATAACCCTGGATCGCCTTGACGCCGAGTTGGAAGAGGACCGCCATCGTGCTCGCATCCTCCACGCGCTCCGCAATGGTATCGATCTCTGCCGCATCGGCGAGCTTGATGATCGCCTTGATGCGCTGTTGCTGCTGTTGTTGATTCGCGAGTCCCTGCACCAGCGCGCCATCGATCTTCAGGACATCGGGTGTCAGTGTCGCCACCAGCGGCTCGAGCTCGCCACTCGCACCGAAGCGATCGAGTGCGAAGCGACAGCCGACGCCCGCCAGAGCGAGCCGCAGTGCGTGGGTCTGCGGCAGGTAGGCCTCGGCCGTCTGCTGGTTGATCTGCAGGCACAGGCGCCCGGGCAGGATGCCGCTCAGTTTGACCGCCGTCGTGACGAACGGCAGGAACTTCGCGTCGCGCACCGAGGCTTCCGACACACGAATGAACACACTCTCGTCGGACTGCTTGCGCAGATACTCGAGTGCCGCCTCGACGACCCAATGATCGATGGCTGGCAGTAATCCGTGGCGTTCGGCGATCGGCAGGAATTCCGAGGGCAGGACGTCGTGACCTTCCGCGTCGATCAGCCGGATCACGAGGTCCGACCGCGAGCCCGCATCACCGCCGAGGCTCGCGATCGGCTGGGCGATCAGGCGGAAGCGCCCGCGATCGATCGCTTCTCGAAGTCTGGCCACATCGGCGGGGTTGTCGCTCGGTGACTCGGCTCCTTGACGAGCGGTCGCCGACGCGATGGCGAGCTTTCGGCCACCGTGCTTTTGCACATCCGTCAGTGTGCCGACGGCGGCCACGACCAAGGCGGCCCACTGATCGGCCGGCGCATCGGCGCTGGCACTCGCGATCGCAAGGCTGGCACTCGCCGTGGTCGCGAGCGTGTGCT
>Ga0164296_1002672_pt1 | contig 17429 bp, 16 predicted proteins | sample GEODES057metaG_FD_113533 | JGI IMG/M metagenome (GOLD analysis project Ga0164296, IMG submission 113533) | Dystrophic lake water microbial communities from Trout Bog Lake, Wisconsin, USA - GEODES057 metaG | ecosystem: Environmental > Aquatic > Freshwater > Lake | place: USA: Trout Bog Lake... | reverse complement strand
GACCCGGTCGCCCTTCTTCACCGTGCCGTTGAGGCCGCGCCCGGTCTCGACGACCTCGCCCATGGTCTCGTGGCCCATGATGTCGCCCGGCAGCATGGCCGGGATGAAGTTGTGGAACAGGTGGAGGTCGGAGCCGCAGATCGCGCAGCTCGTGACTTTGATGATGGCGTCGCGCCCGTCCTCGATCTCCGGATCGCTGACCGTATCGCAGCGGATGTCTTCCTTCCCATGCCAAACCAGGGCTCGCATTGCCGTCTTCTCCCATCGGCTGAAGTGCGGGGGCCAAGTCCGGGCGGCGGGCGCTTTCGGACTTGGGTCGTCGCGGGGATGGTGTCGGGATTGCAAGGGGGCGAACCGGGCCGGGGCAGGCGCCGTTCCTGCGGTCAATCCCCTAGGACACCTCCGGCTCGAGCGGAGCCTCGCACCGGGTGGTCCGCCCGCGCAGGCGGCGGATGTCGAATGCAAATCCGCGCGCCGCGGCGAGCGGGACCCTCAGGCATCCGGCGGCGGATCGCATTTCCGGACGAAGGCCTGCGTGGCGTGGATCGAGCGCAGGGTGCCGGGATCCGCGCCGCGCTCCAGCGCCTCCTGCTCCAAGGCCTGGAGCTGCTCCAACAGGCGGTGGCGCCCTTGGCGCGCCGAGTTCGGCAACCGGTCCTGCACCAGCGCGACCAGCCTGCGCATTATCGGGTCGTCAACGGGCATAGGGAGGCCATGCATGCGGCAGCTCTGGCAGTGCAGCCGACCGGTCTGAGGCGGTTTCACAGAACTGGCCCGGACGATGCTCGAAAGCGACGCGGCTTGTGCGATCGCCGTCATTCCAATTCGGACGGATCTGACCGGCCGCCCGGATAGACGATCAGGTCCCGCGTCCATCGCCCCGAGATCGAGGCGCCGGGCAGCGGGCTCGCGCGCCCGCAGAACGACGCCCGCCCGGCACGATAGCCGGGCGGACTGCCGAGGCGGCAGGACGCGAACCTGCCGCTCGCGGCTCGGGCTAGCGCGTGCCCGAACCCGTGTTGGTGTCGCCGCTGCCTTGGCTGGCGGTCGCATCGGACTTCGCGGAACCGCGATCCACACCGCCCGAATTGTTGAAGGATCCGGTCGTCTGAGGGTTCGGATTGCCCGGCGTGTTCGCACCCGCCGTCATGCCACCGAGGAACTCGCCCCTCTCCCAGCGCGACATGCCGATCGTTGCGAGCAGGTTCGTGGTCAGCGTGCCGGTGGGCTCAAGGCCCTGCGCCTGCTGGAAATGCGTGGCGGCGATCGTTGTGTCGTTGTTCCAGTTGCCGTCGGGGTGGCCGGCCGCATAGCCCCGCTGGTTCAGCACCTGCTGGATCTGGCGCACGCCATCGGCATTCAGCCAGATCGGCTCGCCGGGGCTGTCCGTGCGCTCCACCGCGATGCGCTGGCTATCCACCAGTCGGTCGCCGCCCGGGCCGGCCGCCTGGGTCGGCTGCGGCCGTGCCACGTTGGCGGCCTGCGGGCCTGTGCCGTGGCCGGCCGAGAAGACCGAATCGGTCAGTCCGAGAGCCGATACGAGACCGACCTCCAGCCGTCCCGTCGGCTCGAGGGCATGCGCCTACTGATAGCTGCGCGCCGCCTGGACGGTTGCAGGCCCCCAGCGTCCATCGACCTGCCCCGTGTTCCAGCCTTGCTGGTTCAGCGCCTGCTGGATCTGCCGGATGCCGGCCGGGCTGACGTAGAGGGGCGTTCCACGGCTGTCCGCGCGCTCGACGACGATGCGCTGATTGTCGGCCTGCTTGGTCCCTTGATCACCGCCCTGGCCGCCGCCCTGGCGGTCGCGGTTGCCGAGGATGATGTCCTGCTCAAGGCCGAGACCGTAGACGAGGGGGATGGTGAGGGTGCCGGTCGGCTCCATGTTCTGCGCCTGCTGGAAGCTGCGCGCCGCCGTCGCGGTCTGCGGGTTCCAACGCCCATCGACGGCGCCCGTGCTGTAGCCCTTCTGCGTCAAGGCCTGCTGGATCTGCCGCACGCCCGCCGAACTGACGTAGATCTGTGTGTACTGCCCGTCCGTCTGATCCTGGGTGATGCGCTGATTGCTGACAGCCGATTGCTGAGCCTGCGCGTAACCGCCGGCCAAGGCTACGATCATCGTGCTGACGAGACAGACGTGTTTCAGAGCCATGAAGACCTCCTGGTGTGGACGAAGGGACGAACCGAGCTAGCCTGGGCCCGTTTCCTCCGGACGAATCCGTAGGAGTTCTCCGAGGGCGGTGAATTTCTGAGATCGGGAAAGAACTTAACTGGAAATCGAAGCGAATCGGCGTCGAACCTACGGATATATCCGGTTCGTTCCGGGAAACGCCGACCGTTACCCTTGCGCCCCGAGCGCGCGTCCACCGGCCGCCGGTCCGGAGGGGTGCCATGACCGATCGTGGGTCGGATGCAGACTGCGCGGCCTGCGCGCGCGAAGCCGCCGCGGCCATCGAGGCGGTCCTCGACCAGCGCTGCCCGGAACTGAAGCGCGCCTTCTGGAGCGCCGTCGAGAAGCACTACCGGCCGGGCCCCGAGCCCGCGGCGTCGCCTCCCGCAGCACCGAAGCCGAACCGAATGATGCAGCCGCCTGCCTGATCCCGACCGGGATCGTCCTAAGGATGGATCGCAGGAACGGGGCCGTCAGCGGTCTGTTCGCGACCAGAGTGGCGCCTGTGGCGCAGAGTGCCTCGCGACAGGCTGATCAATGGTGTCCGTCCTCGAACGCGCGTCGGGCGTCCTCGTGATGGGGGTTGTCCTCCTCGACGTCTTCCTCACCGTTCTCTACGCCCGCATCGGCACCGGCCTGATCGCCGAGCGTGCCGCGCATCTCACCTGGAGGGTCTTTCGCCGCGCGGCCGAGGCGGCCGGGACGCATCGCGGCGCGGTGCTGTCCTTCTGCGGACCGGTCATCCTCCTCCTCTACGTCCTGCTCTGGGCCACGGGCCTGACGCTCGGCGCCGGCCTCATCATCCACCCCGGGCTCGGGACCGGCGTGCAGGCAGGCAATGGCCCGACACCCACGGACCTCCTCACCGCGCTCTATGCCGGCGGCAGCAGCATGGCGATCGTGGGGGCCAGCGACTTCAAGCCCGCGACCGACGCCTACCGGCTCGTCTACCTGGTGAATTCACTGATCGGGATGTCGGTGACCTCGCTGGTGCTGACCTACGTCATGCAGGTCTACGGCGCCCTGCGGCAGCGCAACGCGCTCGGCCTTCAGCTGCATATCCTCTCGGCGGAAACCTCCGACGGGGGGGCGCTGCTGGCTCGGCTCGGACCGAGCGGGCAGTTCAGCGGCGGCTACAGCCACCTCGTCTCGCTCGCCGCCGCGATGGCCGAGATGAAGGAGACCCACCACTTCTACCCGGTGCTGTTCTACTTCCGTTTCCGGAAACCCTACTATTCGGTCTCGGCGCAGGCCTACCTCGCCCTCGACACCGTGTCGCTGATCCGCAGCACGCTCGCGGGCGAGGACACGGCCTGGTTGAAGGAGGCCGCGGCGGTCGAGGCGCTCTGGCGAGTGGCCCAGATGCTGGTCGTCACCCTCGAAACGACGTTCGTGCCGGGTGATCCGTCGGCCGCGAACGAACTCGATCCGCGCGAGCGCCAGCGCTGGCGGGCCCATTGGGAGGAGGCCGCAACCCGGCTTGCCGAAGCGGGCATCGTGGTCGCCCGCGAGGCGGCGGCGGCGCAGGCCTATATCGACCTGCGCGCGCAGTGGTGGCCGCACATTGCCCGGCTCGCCCCCGCGATGGCCTACCGGAGCGCGGACATCGATGAGCGCGGATCGGAGGAGTCCTAAGGAACGGGCCGGATGTACGCGCCGCGTCGGAACGGGTGAATAGAGTCCCCATCATGGAGAAAGCCCAATGGAGACAATCGTCCCGGTCACCGTGATGAATTCCACCAGATCCGGGCCTGCTCGTCCGTCTCGGCGGACGGCTCCGGCAGAAGTCGACCCCGTCTCCGCACTGATCCGCAAGCTCGACGGCTTTGCCCCACTCAAGGAACCGGAACGGGCGGCGCTGGCAGGCCTAGCCCGCTATGTCCGGACAGTCGAGCGGCACACGATCCTCGTGGAGCAGGACGACGCGGCCGACCACGCTGTCTTCGTCTTGTCCGGCTTCGCCAGCCGGTACAAGCGTCGCGCGTCGGGCCGGCGCCAGATCCTCGCCTACCTCATCCCCGGGGATTTCTGCGACCGCGGCGCCCTCCACGGGTACTCGCTCGACCACACGATCGAGACCCTGACCCGCTGCCGGATCGCCAGGGTCCCGCGCGCCGTCTACCTCGAGCTGATCGGCCAGCATCCCGGGATCGCGCTCGCGCTGCAGCGGGCGAAGCTCACCGAAGAGGCGACGGCCCGCGAGTGGATGGCCAATATCGGCATGCGCTCGGGCCCTGAGCGCATGGCCCATCTCCTGTGCGAGCTGCTGGAACGCCTCGGATCGATCGGCCAAGCCGCTGCCGGTCAGTTCGAGATGCCGTTGACCCAGGCGGATCTGGCCGAAACGCTCGGCCTGTCGAGTGTCCACGTGAACCGCGTGCTGCAAGCCCTGCGGCGGGACGGGTTGATCACGCTGCAGGGACACCGCCTGCGGATCCTCGCACCGCAGCAACTGCGCGAGCTCGCGGAGTTCGAGGCGGGGTACCTCTGAACAGCGCCCGCCACCGGCGCGGATGCCGGTTCGGCGCAAGGGGAGCATCGCCCCGGCCCCTGTGACTGGGACGTGCTTCACCACTCACCGCCATCTCATGGCCCAAGGCGCCTTCTACCGTTCGCCGGGCTCAACGGTGTCGCAACCCTGCTCGGCGGGGCGCACGCCGGCAGCGGACGCGATGAGGACGGCCTCGGGCAGGGTATGGGCGCCGAGCGTCTCCATGACCCGGGCCCGGTGGATCTCCACCGTGCGCGGGCTCAGGCCCAGCGTTCGGGCGATGGTCTTGTTGGTCCCGCCCGCGAGCAACCCTTCCAGCACTGCGCGCTCGCGCCCCGACAGGGTTGCAACCCGGTCCCGGGACTCGTCGCGCGCGCGCGACCGCTCGGCGACGTCGCGGATTCCGGCCGAAGCCGTCCTCACTGCCAGGAGCAGCACCTCCGAAGTCCAAGGCGCTTCGAGAAAATCGACGGCCCCCGCCTTCATGGCGCGGACGCCGAGCCCGACATCGCCCCGGCTCGCCCCGATCGCCACGACTGGCAGGCGCGCGCGATAGGCCTTCAGCTGGCCTGCGGTCACGAACCCGTCGGTCTCCTCCAATTCGAGCACGACGCAGCCCGGCACCAGGGAGCCCGCCATCTTGAGGAGGGCCTGATTATTCGCGAAGGCCAGAACGGCGTAGCCGCCGGCTTGCAGGACAGCGACGAGGTCCTGCCGGGCGTCCTCCCCACCCGCAACCACGTAGGCGCGCAGGCAGTCCACGGCTGTGACATCCTGCGCGATCCCGCCTGCCGATCGGATATGCCCGTCCTCCGCCGGGACCGGGAAGATGGTATCGCGGATCCGCCGAACGGCATGGTCCGAAGCGCGCAGGATCCGGTACTCCAGGACCAGCGTCTCACCGTCGCCGACACGCTGCAACGCATGCGCCGCGATGTCGCGATCCTCCGGGTGGACGCTCGCGAGCCAGGCCGCGATATCCGGCATGCCCTCTGCCGGCACGCCCCAAACCTGCGCAAAAGCCGGGCTGAGGTAGTCAAGGGCTCCGCTCTCCAGATCGGCGAGCCAGAGGACGTTCGCCGAATGCTCGGCGAATCGCCGGAACCGTGCCTCGCTCGCGCGCAAGGCCGCCTCGGCGCGCTTCTCCCGATCGACGTCCTGCACAACCACGATGGCTTGCCGAAGCCGGTCATCGCTTCCGTGGATCGGAATGCCGCTGATCCGCATCCAGCATTCGTTGCCCTCCGGTGTCCGATGCAGAAAGCTCACGTTCTGCGTGAGTTCGCCCCGCATCGCCCGCGCGAAGGGATAGTCGCGCGGGCTCAAGACCCGGCCCTCCGGGTCGAAGCCGGTCCAATGCGGCTGCACCTCCGGATCGAGGGAAGGAGGCCTGCCGCCGGGGAGATATTTTCGAAAGAGCGGATTGGTGAGCAGGGCTCGCGCTTCGATGTCAAACAGCCCTGCCCCGAACGGGAGATGCTCGATCAGAGCGTCAAAGCGCGCCTGTTGCGTCTCGATCTCCCGCAAGGCGGACCGGAGACGCTGCTCTGTTTGAATCCGGGCGGTGGTTTCATGAACGTGACAGAGCACGCCCTGCACGCTGCCGTCCGTGTCCCGCACCGGCGAGTAGGCGAACGTCCAGACGCTCTGCTCCCGGGTGCCGTGGCGATCCACCGTAACGGCGTAGTCCTGCAAGTAACTAGCTTCACCCCGGAGCGCCCGCTCCGTCACCGGTCCGACCTGCTCCCAGGCCTCCTCCCAGACCTCCGGGAAGGGCCGCCCCAGCGCCTCGGGCTTGATGCCAAGGATCGGCCGGTATGCGTCGTTGTAGAAGCTGACCAAGTCCGGCCCCCAGGCGAGGTAGGTCGGAAAGGCCGAGTTGAGCATGCCGCTCAGCGTGTACCGCAGCGCGTGGGGCCATGTTTCGATCGCTCCGAGCGGCGTAGGCCTCCAGTCATGCTCACGGATGCGGATGGCGACCTGACCGCCCCCCGTGAGAAAATCTCCGGCCTCCACGTCGTCGACCTCCCCGGCTTGCGTCGGAGCAGCATATCGGCGCACGGATTGGATCTGTGGCCGTCACCCTGCGCCATATCGTTGGATCTGCCGTGGAGGCATAAAATCAAATAGGTTAGAATACGGGTTTTCGAGCCGAAAAAGCGCAAGATTTGTTAGGCCCATCGACAACATTGATCTCTATCGAGATCAGATAAGCTTTCCTGGTGCGGGTGCGGTGGCATCGTCGGCAAGGCCCTTCTGGAGCCTCAAAAGGAATTGCTTTCTCACGTTACGATCGCGCGGGCGCTGATGGTTCCGTGCGCTGAACCAGTAGTTGAGCTGTCGATCTTGCAACTCCGGGCCCCCCGCACTCGGGCAGGTCCGCATACCGGTTCGCGTTTGATGTGGGCGGAGGAACTCAATCGCAACCGGGACTGGTCCGCTGAGCCGTTGAGAGCCGAATGCTGAACAGGCTCCGCGCGGCGTCATCGGTAACCGTCATCACGCATTCACCGCCAGACCAAAGGTCATCCATGGTGTTGTCGATCATCAGCTCGCGGATGATCCTCAAGGCCTCCATCCTGGCTGCCTCTAAATCCGTCAGATCAACACCGTCTGTATCGACGTAGTCACGCGATCCTTGAATGTGAAAGAAGTAGCAGGACATGTATCGCTCGGCCAAATCGGGCACGCAAATGTAGACGGCTCGACAGAGCTAAGATCGGCCGAGTGCGCATAATCTGTCGGCTCTTCCGACGCTGCATGTCAGCGCCCTTTGCGGCGCCCGTTGGTCGCCGACAGCACCCTCAGAGCCTCGCGCGGCTGACCCAGGCCGATGGCCCTGGCGATGGCGGAGCGCTGCTCGGCGTAGTTCGCCGCAACCATCGGGTAGTCGGCCGGCAGGCCGTAGCACTCACGGTAATCGCGCGGGTTGAGCCCGTGGCTAGCCAAGTGCCGCTTCAGCGTCTTGTAGGCCTTGCCGTCGATAAAGCTGATTAGCGCACCCGGCGTGATCGACTTGCGAATCTGCGCGGGCGTCACCTTGTCGGTGGCTTTGATCGGTGGGCTCGCAACACCCCCCTCTGCAAGACCGCTCAGCGCCACATGCACAGAGCCGATGAAGTTCGCAAGCTCGGATATGGCTAAGGAATTGTTGGCGACATAAGCTGAGACGATATTGCCTGCCAAATCTAAAGTCGTGATGGAGCGTCTCGTTCCTACTTGCGGCATAGAATTGGTACCTTCGATCAGCTTCCGATGGTGATTTATTCAGAATTGTCAAAATACTATTGTCATAATATGCCAGGTCAATAATCAGGGAACAAACCGTCTTGATCGAGTGTATTTATTCTAGTCGAATAGAAAGATATCCGACTTTCGCCAAGATTTTTTTCCAAAGATGAGTCAGAGCGTCGCCATTCCGGCGCGATTCCCGGCATCGTCCTGCGCCCCAGAGATGGGGCTTCGGTTCGGGGCAATGCCGTCCGCGCAGCCCAGGCGCGAAGCGCACACATCAACACGGTGCGGGCGCGCCTCGTCACGCCTTGCCCTGGAAGGGGGCCTTTGCCTGCGCCGCAGCCGTATCATGTCAGATCATCTGTTCAGGCCCGATCTGGTGTCGCCGGTTGCCTTCAACCCACCGGGGAACAATAGATCATGCCCGTGGGGCTTCTGATCGGCTGATTCGGCGCTCATCGTCGGCTATTCGAGCATGCGGGGGCCATGTGAAGACCGTATTTTCCACAGAACACGTCCACCCGCGGGACCGTTTCGCTTTCTGGCACGATGTCGCCCGGAAGGGTGTCGTTGATCACGAATCCACGCCGGGATGCCGGGATACGTTTCGCGCTCAGCTTCGTGCCGGCACGGTCGGCGCCATCGGGCTTGTCTCGTTCCAGAATTCGGACATGTCGGTCACCCACACGCGTCGTCACATGGCTCACGCCAACACCGACGAGCTGTTCGTCTGTCGCCAATTCAGTGGGCAGATCGCCCTCGAGCAGGACGGCCGCCACGTCGTGCTAGGGGCGGGGGACATCACCCTGATCGACCCGGCGTTGCCCTACGAGGGACGGTTTTCCGAAGCCTCGGACGTCCTCCTCCTGAAGGTTCCACGCCGGCTCATGGAAGCGCGCCTCGGGAAGACCCGGGAGATGACGGCCCGCGTGATCAAGCCGGGCATGGCCGAGAGCGGCCTGCTGTCGGCCAGCCTCGCGATGCTGCCGTCTCACACGGACGACCTGAGCCAGGCCGCCGAAGCTCTTCTCGAAGTGCACCTGCTCGATCTGATCACCCTGTCGGTCGGGCGGACCATGGGGCAGGACAGGTCGCGCACCTCACCGTCCCGCGCCCTTGTCCGCGTGGAACTGCGGGCCGTGATCGAAGCCCGCTTGGCCGACCGGACCCTCGACGCCGGCTCGGTCGCCGGCGCGGCCGGGGTCAGCGTACGATACGCCAATGCGGTGCTGGCTGACGAGAACACGTCGATCGTGCAACTCATCCAGGCGCGGCGCCTCGCGCGCTGTCGGCAGGCCCTGGACGATCCCCTGCAAGGCGGCCGGACGGTCAGCGAGATCGCCTATGGCTGGGGGTTCTCGGACATGACCCATTTCGGCCGCCGGTTCAAAGCCGCCTACGGCGTGTTGCCCAGCGTGCATCGCCGCCGCGTCGGGCCGCAGCACTGAACATCAAGGCGACGCGCGACGTTCGATCTGGCACCCGGATCCGGCTGATCCGCGTCAGGGTCCGGCGGCCCGGAACGTGGTTGCTGACCCCGATGAGGGGACAGCCCAACGCCGGAATCGCCCGATGCTTCATGGTCAAGGCACAGCCGACCCGCGCGGCACGCCCGGATTCCGGCGCATGTTCGCCCCGGGCAACCTGACGGTCGGCGTCTTCTTCCCCATCGAGGCCTTCCAGCGCGACCAGCCAACCATGCGCGATCAGGAGCGCCTGGCGGTTCGGGCGGAGGAGTTCGGCTATGCAGCGCTCTGGACCCGCGACGTACCCTTGCGCGACCCGAATTTCGGCGACGTCGGGCAGATCTACGACCCCTGGGTCTGGCTCGGGTGGATCGCCGCGCAGACGCGGGAGATCGCCCTGGCGACGGGGTCGATCGTCCTCCCCCTGCGCCACCCGATCCACACCGCGAAGGCCGCGGCCTCCGTGGATCGGTTGTCGGGGGGCCGGTTCGTCATGGGGGTGGCCTCGGGCGATCGGCCGCTCGAATTCCCGGCCTTCGGCGTCCCTTTAGAGGAGCGCGACGTCCTGTTCCGCGAGGGCCTCGGCGTCATCCGCAGGACGCTCGACGAGACGTTCCCCACCCTGCGCTCGCGCTTCGGAGAAATGCTCGGCACCGTCGACCTCGTGCCGAAGCCGATCGGGCAGCTGCCGATCCTGGTCACCGGATCGAGCCGGCAGAGCCTGGAGTGGATCGCCGAGCATGCGGACGGCTGGATCACCTACCCGCGCTCGCTCGAACGCCAAGCCGAGCTCGCGGCCCGGTGGCGGACCATCACCACAGCGGTGGCGCCGGGGACGTTCAAGCCCTTCGCCCAATCCCTCTACGTCGATCTGCACAGCGATCCGGATCACCCGCCGCACCCCATTCACCTCGGGTTCCGCAGCGGTCGCAAGGCGTTGCTGGACTTTCTGGTCGCGCTCCGCGCGATCGGCGTCCACCACGTGATCCTGAACCTCAAATACGGCACCCGCCGCGCGGACGAGGTGCTCGACGAAATCGGCCGCGCGGTGCTGCCGCAGTTGAAGGGTTAGGGCCAAGCCGCAATCCGAGCGCCCCTGCGCGAGGCTGCTTGTCAGCCATACTCACAGCTATCGGCGCTTCCCAAAAGCGGTCGTCAAACGGTCATCCGCCAACATCGGCTGGCAGTTGCGAATCTAAAGTACGCCCTCCTCAATCGCACACGCGTTCCACGAGTGTTAATAGACATCCGGGTCGTGCTGTATGGACGTTCACGAAGCTAGTTCGTAGATCAGTGAGAGCACGTTGAAGGGGGGGCGCCGACATCCTCACCCGAACAAACCTGCCCAAGGTCGTAGAGGCACTGATGGTCGGCATCATACGCTCTTACTGAAACAAGTTGGTTCGCTTGCATGTTGGGGGCAACTTCGTTGATGGCCTCGTGGCGGGGGCAATCTGCCTCATGCGGCTGCCGCTTGTCTGGACCCTGATCGGGATCCTCGGCGGTCTCGAGACCTTCGGGCTGGTGGGGCTTTTCGTCGGGCCGGTCGTGATGGCGGCGCTCTATTCGATCTGGCGGGATTGGACGAAGCCCGGGGCTGCGGTCGTCTGATGGCCCGGGTCGGCGCGGGTACCGAACCGCCCTGGATTTCCGGGAGGCTCCGGATTCGGCAACCCCGGTGAGGGGCGGCTTTGCCCCTTGCCGGCCCCGCTCCGGACCGCCGGGGCTCGGCGCAGCCACGCGCGTCGGACCGGCGCGGGCCTGTCCGGGTCCGGTCAGAACCAACCGCACCATCATCGGTTGACCGAGCATCATCGTTCACGACGTCCCGTCTCGGAGGTCAGATGGCGGACACCGACGAGCCAGCCCTCCGATTGCAGGTCGCCAATGCGCGCGCCCAGGATTCGGGGCGGGGCATCGCCCGGCTCGGCCACGCGGCCCTGACCCAGCTCGGCCTGCGCGAGGGCGACGTGGTCGAGATCGTCGGCAAGCGCCACACGGCGGCGATCGCGGTCGGTCCCTACGATGAGGACGAGGGCCTGAACCTCGTCCGCCTCGACGGGCTCCAGCGCGTCAATGCCGGCACGGCGAGCGGCGACCATGTCGAGATCCACCCCGCGGAGATCCGGCCGGCCACCCGCGTCACCGTCGCGCCGGCCCAGAAGAACATGCGCCTGCAGGGTTCGGGCGAGGCCCTGCGCCGCACCCTGTTCCGGCGGCCGCTGGTCTCGGGCGACGTCATTTCGACATCCGCTCCGTCGCGCGCCGCGTCCGGCCCGCGCGTTCCGCCGGAGCTGCGTCCCTTTCTCGAGGGCCCGCCCTACGGCCTGCAGGAGATCCGCCTCGTCGTCGTCGCCACCCAGCCCCGCGGCATCGTCTACGTGGCGGAGGGGACGCAGATCGAGCTCAGGCCGCTCTTCGAGGAGCCGAAGGATGGGCGGCGCGCCGACGTCACCTACGACGATATCGGCGGCCTCGGCGGCACCGTCGATCAGATCCGCGAAATGGTGGAGCTCCCCCTGCGCCACCCGGAGCTGTTCCAGCGCCTCGGCATCGACCCGCCGAAGGGCGTGCTGCTGCATGGTCCGCCCGGCACCGGGAAGACGCGGCTCGCCCGCGCAGTGGCCAACGAGACCGAGGCGCGGTTCTTCCACATCGCCGGTCCCGAGATCATGGGCAGCCGGTACGGCGAGTCCGAGCAGCGCCTGCGCGAGATCTTCCAGGAGGCCGCCCAGAGCGCGCCCTCGATCATCTTCATCGACGAGATTGACTCGATCGCGCCCAAGCGCGAGCAGGTGACCGGCGAGGTCGAGCGCCGCATCGTCGCGCAGCTCCTCACCCTGATGGACGGGCTGGAGCCGCGCCAGAACGTCGTGGTGATCGGCGCGACGAACCGGCGCGACGCTATTGACGAGGCCCTGCGCCGTCCCGGCCGCTTCGACCGCGAGATCATCATCGGCGTGCCCGATCAGCCGGGCCGGCGCGAGATCCTGGGCATCCACACCCGCGGCATGCCGCTGGCGGAGGATGTCGACCTGAATGAGGTCGCGCGGACCACCTACGGGTTCGTCGGGGCCGATCTCGGCGCGCTGGTGCGCGAGGCCGCCATGGATGCGGTGCGCCGGATCCTGCCGGCGGTGAACCTGCGCGATGGCATCCCGGCGGAGATCCTGGAGGGCCTGAGCGTCCGGCGCGACGACTTCCACTCGGCGATGAAACGGATTCAGCCCTCGGCTTTGCGCGAGATCATGATTCAGGTGCCCGACGTGACCTGGGGCGATGTCGGGGGCCTGGCCGAGGCCCAGATGCGCCTGCGCGAGGGCGTCGAGCTGCCCCTGCGGTCGCCGCAGGCCTTCCGCCGCCTCGGCATCCGGCCCGCCAAGGGCTTCCTCCTGTTCGGGCCGCCGGGAACCGGCAAGACGCTGCTGGCCAAGGCTGTGGCTCGCGAGGCGGAGGCGAACTTCGTCGCGACGAAATCCTCCGACCTCCTGTCGAAATGGTACGGCGAATCCGAGCAGCAGGTCGCGCGCCTGTTCCAACGGGCCCGGCAAGTTGCCCCGACGGTGATCTTCATCGACGAGATCGACAGCCTCGCACCCGCGCGGGGCGGGGGCCTGGGCGAGCCCGCCGTCACGGAGCGCGTCGTCAACACGATCCTCGCCGAGATGGATGGGCTGGAGGAACTGCAGGGCGTCGTGGTGATGGCGGCCACCAACCGCCCCAATCTGCTCGATCCGGCGTTGCTGCGCCCGGGACGGTTCGACGAACTCATCTACGTACCGGTTCCGGACATCGAGGGCCGTCGCCGGATCCTGGCCATTCATACGCAGGACATGCCGCTCGCGGACGACGTCGATCTCGACGTGATCGCGGAGCGCACCGCCCGCTTCACCGGCGCGGATCTGGAGGATCTCACCCGCCGTGCCGGACTGCTGGCCCTGCGCGAATCGCTGGAGGCCTCCCAGGTGCAGCGCGCGCATTTCGAGCAGGCCACCCGCGAAACCCGGCCCTCGGTCACCCCCGAGATGGAGCGGGACTACGAGGAGATGGTGCGCACCCTGAAGCAGGAGGGCCCGCAGCGCCAACCGATCGGGTTCCTACCCCAGCGCTGAGTGCGACCTCCTCCAGGCGAACGATGCCGGCAGCGCCTGGATGAGGTCGCCCGCGGTCGGCTCCGGCCGCGCGGGCACCACGGCCCTACAGCATGGGCAGACGACGCGGCCGCGGACCGAGCGGGAACGCCGCGTCGAGCCGGGCGAGCTCGGCCTCCGTCAGCGACAGCGCGCTCGCGCCCGCATTGTCGGCGGCGTGCTCGGGGCTCGATGCCTTCGGGATCGCGAAGGTTGACGGCCGCCGCATCAGGAACCGGAGTGCGACCTGGCGTGCGGTCGCGCCGTGGTGGGCTGCGATACTCTCCAGCAGGCGGCCGCCCGGCGTCTGCGGGCTCGGGAAGCTGCCGTGACCGAAGGGGCTGTAGGCGACGACGGCGACCCCATGCGCCTCGCACCAGGGCTGGACGGCGTGCTCGATCGCCCGCTCCTCCAGATGGTAGAGCACTTGGTTGCAGGCCATCCGGCCCTCGCCCCCGGCCTTCCAGGCGGCCTCGAGCTCGGGCACGTCGAAGTTGCTCACCCCCCAGGACAGGATCTTGCCCTGCTCGCGAAGTCGCTCGAAGGCCGCGAAGGTGTCCGCGAGCGGATGCGGACCGGGCCAGTGTAGGAGGTAGCAGTCCAGCCTGTCGGTGCGAAGGCGCGCGAGCGAGCGCTCGCAGGCCGCCACGGTCCCGGCCCGCGACGCGTTGCTGGGGACGACCTTGGAGACGAGGAAGACGTCCTCGCGCCGTCCGGCAATCGCCTCGCCGACCACGATCTCGGCGTCGCCGTACATCTCGGCGGTGTCGACATGGGTCATGCCAAGGTCGAGGCCGCGGCGCAGGGCCGCCACCGCGGTGGGCCGGTGCGCGTCGTCGATGTACCACGTTCCCTGGCCGATCACCGAAACCGCACGCGGTAGGGGACCAAACGGGCGCTGCTCCATGCTCTTCCCCTCTTGGCAAAGACGGCGCGTGCTCCGCAGCGCCGGATGTGTCGGCCTGATCATCCTTGGATAGAAGGCCTACGACGTTCACACGTCTCCAGCGGACGTCGACGCTGGCGGCAGAGCGCGGCAGGCCCCCTCTCCCGTGCGGGAGAGGGTTGGGGTGAGGGGTGCGACCTCTCCGGAAAGACCGAACCCCTCACCCTGTCCGTCTCCCGCACGGGGAGGGGACCCGCGCTCGACCCTGAACCGATGCGGCCGGACCCAATGTGTGAATCCGCAAGGGTTAAAGGCCGGGCGGCGCCTACGGCGCGAACACAGCGCGCACGCAGCCGTCCGTCTTGTGCTTGAACATGTCGTAGCCGCGCGGTCCGTCCTCGAGGCTGAAGCGGTGGGTGGCGAGGTAGGCCGGGTTGAGCTCGCCCTTCGCGGCATGGGCGAGCAACCGGTCCATGTAGGCCTGCCCGTGCTGCTGGGCGGTGCGCACCGTCATGCCCTTGTTCATGATGACCCCCATCGGAAATGCGTCGATCATCCCGTAGACGCCGAGCACCGACAGCGTGCCGCCCTTGCGGCAGGCCATGATGGCCTCGCGGAGCGCCTGGCCGCGGTCCGTTTCCAGGCGCAAAGCCTGCTTCACGCGGTCATAGGCGTATTGCGGTCCGGTGCCGTGCGCCTCCATCCCGACGGCGTCGATGCAGGCATCCGGCCCGCGCCCGCCGGTCATCTCCTTCAGGGCTTCCAGGACGCTGTGCACCTGCGTGTAGTCGAGCGTCTCGGATCCGGCGTGCTCGCGCGCCATCCGGAGCCGCTCGGGGTAGCGGTCGATCGCGATCACCCGCTCGGCCCCCATCAGCCGCGCGCTCTGCTGCGCCATCAGGCCGACGCCGCCGCAGCCCCAGACCGCGACCGTGTCGCCCGGCCGGATGCTGCAGAAATCGGCGCCCATGTAGCCCGTCGGCGCGGCATCGGACAGGAACAACGCCGTCTCGTCCGCGACGCCTTCGGGAACCGTGAAACAATCCACGTCGGCATGCGGCACGCGGATATATTCGGCGTGGGAGCCCGCATAGCCGCCGAATGCGTGTGTGTAGCCGTAGATTCCGGCCGTTGGATAGCCGAGCAGCGGCTCCTGGAGTTCCGGCTTCGGGTGCGTGCAGTCGCAGAGGGAGAAGAGATTTTCTTGGCAGTACCAGCATTCACCGCAGGCGATGAACGAGGGGACGACGACCCGGTCGCCTTTCTTCACCCGCTTCACCGCGGACCCGACCTCGACGACCTCGCCCATGAACTCGTGGCCGATCACGTCGCCGGCCTTCATGGTCGGGATGTAGCCGTCGATGAAGTGCAGGTCCGAGCCGCAGGTGGTCGACAACGTGACCTTCAGGATGGCGTCACGCGGATTGACGATCTCGGGGTCCTTGACGGTTCCGACGCGCAGGTCGTTGACGCCGTTCCAGTAGAGCGCGCGCATGATCAGGCTCCTCAACGGGTATCGCGCCGGGCCGCCGGCTGACGATCGGTGGTGGGGATCTCGCCTGTCAGGACAAGGCTCTTGAAGTTGTGCAGGGCTTTCGACGCCAGTTCTTTCGGGACCACGCCGTTGAAGAAGCGGGCGGCCACGTCGCCGAGCATGCCCCCGGGCGGATTGAAGCGGACGCGCAACGTGGTGATCGTGCCGCGGCCACCCGATGCCGCGCGGAAGCGGATCTCGCATTCGGTCACGAGGCCGCCGCCGTCCGTGCTTGCGCGGATCAGTTCGCCGGGCCGCTCTTCGGTGATCTGCATGACCCAGGCCTGGCTTTGGCCGAGCGAGCCGCCGACGCGCCATTCGCTCCGTCCATCTCCGGTCGGGCGGATCTCGGCCAGGAAGCCCAGGATGCGCGGGAGGGTCGCCGGGTTGCGCCACAGCCGATAGAGGTCGTCGGCGGGGCGCTCGATGGGGAGGGCGTATGCGACCTCCGGCTCATCCCCCCAGCCGTTTGCCGGGCCGGTCTCCCCCGCCCGCCCGCGATGCGCCGGATCGAACCGCTGGGCGCCGAGGACGGCGAGCGCCGCCACACCGGCCGCACCGGCCAGCGCCCATCCGACGCCACCGAAGCCGGACCCGGCATGCGCCCGCGAGCCCGTCGCAGCGCGATCGGGCTCCCTTTGGTCGCGCGTTCTGCCGTTGCTGTAGCGAACAGCCATGGGGCACCCCCTTTGATCGGATTGCTGCGACGCGCGCCGGCGCGATGGTCAGGCGGCGCGTCGAGATCCGGCGTGACCGGCTCCGAATAGCCCGACCATGTCGCGATTGGAGAACATCGGCTGGAGCGGGTTGGTTTGATGCGGGGTGTCCCTAAGGATGGTCCCGTTGTTGGCATGCGCCGCTGATGTCATCCTCTCGACAACGCACGCTTCGCGGGCGATCCGGCGGCGAAAACCATCGCCACAGCCCGAGAGCCTGCCGTTTCAAGATGCTTGACGCTGACCTGTCCGACCCGACCCGTCATCGCGCGCGCAGCGACGCGACCTAAGGCAGTGCGCCATCTGTCAGTGTGGCGCAGCCCTGGATTGCTTCGCTGCGCTCGCAAGGACGGCGTGACGCTTGTCGCGCCAAACTCCTGACGCCTGTGGCGATATCCTGAGCGCTCGTCGGTCCGGCATGTCACGTAGGACGCATCCGGGTCCCACGCCGGACGGCCGACCCTATCTCGACTCGTCTTGAGCCGAAGGTGTTCGACAACGTCCCGGAGATAACGCAGCGTTGGCGGGCATCCGAGAGCAGGTCGGCGCCTCGGAGCGCTCCGCGAGAGGGCCGCTCCCGCGCTCCGGAACCTCTCGTCGGCGCGGCGACGTTCGGTGTCCTGCGGGAGAGGGCGCATCGAGGACAAGACTGTCATGGACCAGCCGCAGCCGAGGAACCTCATCGGGATGGCGCGATCGGGCGCGGGACGGCCGGGCTACGTCACGGTGAAGGGCGCCCGGGAGCACAACCTGCGCGACGTCGACGTGGAACTGCCGCGCGACGCCCTCGTGGTGTTCACAGGCG
>Ga0164296_1002671_pt1 | contig 17432 bp, 7 predicted proteins | sample GEODES057metaG_FD_113533 | JGI IMG/M metagenome (GOLD analysis project Ga0164296, IMG submission 113533) | Dystrophic lake water microbial communities from Trout Bog Lake, Wisconsin, USA - GEODES057 metaG | ecosystem: Environmental > Aquatic > Freshwater > Lake | place: USA: Trout Bog Lake... | reverse complement strand
CACAATCAATTACCTCGAAACACATTTTTATCAAATTGGTGAACTTGCTCGTAACAACAACGTTCGTCTCTCTTTTCATCCTGGTCAGTTTACTGTGCTGGCTAGCGATAATCCAGATATTGTAAATCGTTCAATAGAGGAGTTTGAATATCATGCTGACATGGCCCGTTGGATGGGTTTTGGACAAAAGTTCCAAGACTTCAAAATTAATGTACACATCGCAGGTCGCCAAGGACCCGAAGGCATCAGGTTGGCTTATCAAAGACTATCGTCTGAAGCCCGCAACTGCATCACTATCGAAAACGAAGAAAACTCTTGGGGGTTAGATGACTGTCTCACTCTTACAGATACTATTCCTATCGTTCTTGACGTACATCATCATTGGATTCGTGAAGGAGAATACATTGCACACAACGACGACCGTGTTAAACGAGTTGTTGACAGTTGGCGCGGTGTTCGTCCTACTATGCATTATAGCGTATCTCGTGAAGATTATCTCGTTGACTTTGATACTACTGTAATGCCCGATCACCAACTATTGCTAGAATCTGGATACAAAAAGCAAAAGCTCAGAGCTCATTCTGACTTTTACTGGAATCAAGCAGTCAACAAATGGGCACTGAGCTTTTTAGGCACACACGATATCATGTGCGAAAGCAAAGGAAAGAATCTAGCCAGTTTTGCTCTTTACGAGCAAGCTAAGAAACTTACTCTGCTTTAGGCTTTTTAGGAGCACGTGGCTTTTTAACAGCCGGTGCTTTAGCAACCTTGGGTGCTTTTTCAGCTTTTGGTTTTGCAGGTGCTCTCGGTTTTTTAGCTGGTTTACTTTCTGTACTTGGTACATATTCAACTACAGCAGACGCTGTAATGGTAGGTACTGGAGTACTTTCTTTAACTTCGCTAGTTGGTTCTGGCCCTAATTTAACAATAGGATCTGCCGGTGCTTCAACTTTGTAAGGAGCTTCTGGTTGTACTTCTACTGATGGTTTCTTAAAAAAACTTTTGATAAATTTAATCATGGTATATTATCCTCCGTGGTATTTATTCTAATAAATATTACACTATGTATAATTTTATCCGTCATATTACTTTAAACGAAGGACATACTCCTAAAACCCTTACTCAAGATCCATTACCTTATAAACGTGATGATCTTGACCCAGTATTAAGCGAAGATACTATAGATTTACACTATGGTAAACTGTATAAAGGCTATGTTGATCGTTATAATAAAGGCGAAGGTGATTCAGATTTTAATGAAGCAGGTGCGTTTTTGCACAGCATCTATTTTCCACAATTTCAAGCACCTAAATCTAGTAATAAACCTTCTGGTAAGATATTAGAATTTATTGAAAAGCATTTTAAAACTTTTGATAATTTTGTAGATAAATTTGAATCCGAAGCAATGAAAATTCAAGGTAGTGGGTGGGTCTATCTTGCTAGAGACGGTAGTATCAAAACTATTAAAAATCACCAAATCAAATTAGACATCGTGTTATTAATTGACTGGTGGGAGCATGCCTGGTTGCTTGACTACGGCAGTGATAAGAAAAAATATCTTAAAAATCAATGGCGAATTATTGATTGGGATATTGTCGAAACAGCATTACCTACAAACCTCCGATAGTTTTTAAACTACTCACTGGCATATCCCAAACACGTCTACTTTCGACACCTTTACTTTGCGCAAACTTTTTAGGGTCGCAATCAGCGCACACATGATAATAATTATTACTTAAACGTTTTGGATCCATATCTCCTTTATCACGTTTAAAAACTTCCTGACAATTATCACATCGAAATACTATAACAGTTTTCTTACGCATATAGGTGTGATGTTTACCACGCTTACTAGTCCTAACGTGTTGTGTTTGTTTAAATTCTGTGCCCATGTACATATATGTATTTACATTAAGGTTATAAAATGCCTTTGATAAATACTCAATCGAGGACTATTATGATCACGTTAACTGAATCAGCAAAAACAAAAATTAAAGATCTTCTATTAGAAGAAGGAAATCCACAACTAGCATTACGTACCTATATACAAGGTGGAGGATGTAGTGGATTTAGTTATGGTTTTACATTTGACGAAGTACAAAATGAAGACGATTTTGAAGTCCCAATAGACGAATTTAAAGTACTTGTAGATTCGATGAGTATGCAATACTTAACAGGTGCAGAGATAGATTATAAAGATGATATAATGGGTAGTAGTTTTACTATAAAGAATCCTAATGCAACAACAACCTGCGGATGCGGAAGTAGTTTCGGAGTTTAATAAATGACACAACAAATAATTGATATCGGTATTCAAGGCAACGACGGAACTGGGGATAGCATCCGCGAATCATTTAATAAAGTTAATAGTAATTTTAATGAATTATATGCAGTATTTGGGTTGGGCGGAAGTATTAGTTTTGGAAAACTAGCAGATGCACCGGGTAACACAGCATATACAGTAACAGGTGCAGTTGGCAATAGTGCTACCGTAACAGTAAATTTTAACAATCCTAATCCAGGGTTAGGACTACCATTCACTATTGGTCAAACAATCACTGTCAAAGGTATGGTTCCTAATGGCTATAACGGAATTTATACCGTAACGTCTGCTACTACTGGTAGCGTAACATATGCAAACACCACTACTGCTACAGTAACATCTGTTGGAACAATTACAGGTGCATCCTATAATACCAATCAGGTTATTATGGGTAACACAACTGGAACTGGACTATCTGCTAGAAATTTAGTTGCAGGAAATGGTATTACTATTGATACTGCAAGTAACGCTGAAGTGATAATTACTTCAACATCGCAAGGTTTAATTGGCGATCCACAACCTAGTATGGGTGCTCCAATTAATGCAAACTTACTAACTATTGGTAGATTAAGCGATCCTAGTATAAATCTAGTCAATGCGTTTAATGCGGTTTATGCAAATCAAGGAATTACTACTACTCTAGGTCAGTTAGCTGTTACAGTAAATTATGCTAATAATAATTATTTACAAGTTACTAACGGTCAAGTTACCAACGCATTAAGAGTACGAGCTCAACCTAATACACCACAGACTACTGATCCAAATTACGATCCTACTCTAACTGGTAACTATGTAGCAACTGAAGCAATGCAACGTAAAGATGTTGTATACCGAGGCGGTGACACAATGTCTGGTCCGTTGGAACTTAGTGACCACCCAGGCTCAATGAGCGGATTTGGTATCAGGAATGGCAGTGACGATTTGCAAGCCGCGACCAAATTTTATGTAGATAATAACTCATACTATAGCGGCACTAATTTATATGTTAGCACCAAGGGAGATGATACACAACGTAATACTCCTCCCGGAAGAGAAGGCCGCGCATGGCAATATGCTTATAAAACTGTAGGTGCGGCTGCTTTACAAGCTGAAAATTTAATTAATGTTGCATTCGGTGAACCAGGTCCATATCGTCAAACCATGGCCTACACCGTCGGTCCTAATCAATATAAGAGCACTATTTTAAGTGTTAATTTTACAGGCGGAAACGAAAGTGTACAAGGTTATCAGGATGCCGCAACATTACTGGAAGCAAACAAATCATTTATTCAAAATGAAACAATTGCATATCTAAATCAAAAATACGTAAATCAATTTACATTTGATAAAACAAGATATGAAACTATATTTCAAAATATCGTAGACGGTATTGGATATGATATAGTTTTAGGTACTAATTTTAATACTACTACACAAGCTAGTATATTATTCGATGCATACAATAGTGATGTTAGCGGAAGTTTAACACAAATTACTGCGGCTATTAATAATGCTAAACAACAAATATTAAGTTATAATTTTAGTTCAACTAACCTTCAAACATATCTAGGAAAAGTTATAGATGCTGTTTGTTCGGATATGGAAACTGGTAGTAACTATCAAACTATCAAAGAAGGTGTTGCATTTAAATATGCAAATACCGGAATCAGTGCAAGTCCAATTATTATCAATACGGCTGTTACAGCAACTAGCGGTAGTGCAATTAGTACCGCAGGTACTATCGCAGGAACTACTTTAGTAATAGGCGGTAGCGTTACTGGTACATTTGCAGTTGGTATGACCTTAAGTGGTTTTGGTATTACTCCGGGAACTACTATTACTGCAAATATATCTGGTGCAGGTACTGGAGCAAGTATATGGACTGTTAGTACTAGTCAAACAGTTAGTACAACCAGTATTACCGGTACAAATAATACTATTACTGTTGCTAGTACTAATAGTATGGTTGTCGGCAATCCTATAACTTTCAGTGGAACAAGTTTTGGAAATGTTTTAACTGGAACTACTTATTATATTAATAGTATTGTTGACAGTACACATATTACAATTAGTTCAACTGTTAATGGAACAAACTTATCATTAATTACTGCAACAGGTACCATAGAGGCAACTACAAATTCTCCTTCGGAAATAGAATTAATTCTTACTAATTTGGCAAGTAATATTGTTGCGTTACCAGCATATACTTCAGGTATGACTTCTTACCCCGCAGTATCTAGTTCAGCTAGTGCTGTATCAAGTATTCAGAATATACTAAAAAATATTGCCAGTATAATTGTTACAGAAGTAATTCCAAATCCTGTATATCCACCAATTACATCAAACACTGGATTATCTAGTGCCGCATCATTGTTATTGAATAATATTGGATTTATACAAGCCGAGATTGTAGCTTTCTTGTTAGCCAACTATCCAACACTAACTTATAATAAGGTAACATGCCAACGAGATGTGAAATATATTGTATGGGCGTTAATATGGGATGCAGTATATGGTGGCAATAGTCAAAGTACAGAAGCTGGTCTTCAATATTGGTTAAATGCAAAATTACAAATACAAAGTTACGAACAGACTGCAACTGTGGCAGCTATTGGATATATTAATACATTAGCTCAATCAATTATTATTAATAATCCTCCTGCTATACTATATCAAACAGGTGTAATTCAATATGCTAATAATACACTAACCGGTGGATCTGTAGTATCATCTAGTATTAGCGCAAATGTAGCAATTGTACAATCTATTGTAGGAAGTACAAGTGTACCAACTCCTACAATTACTTACGCTACATACACAGGTGTTTCACAGACATTACGGAACATTGTAGCATTAATTAAACAAAATAAAACAGCAAATGCTAATTTAGAAAATGAATCTGTAACTTATGTTACTAATAATTTTCCGATTATTAATAACAGTGGACAACAATCGACAATATCTAATTTGTTTGGAATTATTACTGGACTTCTTTCTAATGGTATTAGTTCTAGAACAACACCTACATTCACTAACCCTAGTGGGATAGCGGCTAGTGCGGCCAGTGCACAGGCAGCAATCATTGCCAATATACTTTTTATTACAAGCGAAGTAAATGCATGGATTACTGCTAACTATCCAAGCACATCTTATAATACAGCTAGCTCAATAAGAGATGTTACTTATTTGTTAGAAGCTATTGCTTACGATTTAACTTACGGTGGTAATTCTGCAACTACTCAAGCGGCAAACCAATATTATGCAAATAACACAGCACAACTTACTACAGGATTACCTGCTATTTGTGCATTAGCATTAGGGCATGCTTCTACTGTTACACAAAACGTTGTTGGAAATACAGTTGTAGTACCAACAACTGGCAATTATATTACTATTACCGCAACTAGTGGAAGTGGTACTACTGCTACTATTACGTACGCAACACAAACATCCGTTCCTTTTACTACTGGACAAATTATTACAATCCAAGGAGTAACTCCAACTGCATACAATGGAACTTGGACAGTAACAGGAACTCCGACAACTACACAGGTTCAGTTTGCTAGTTCAGCATCTGGTTCAATGGTTACTGCTGGAAAGATTACCACTCAGGTGGGAAATACAGCGTGGGGAGATCCAGTTACAGGAGGAGCACCTCAAGCAACTAATATTTCAAATTTATTTGCAATTGCTACAGGTGTAATCAATAATAATGCGTTAGCAACACCAACTTATCCGACAATATCAGGGTATGATTCTGGATTAACTGCAACATATAATATTATTGAAAATAATGCATATACAATTGCAACTAATGTAGTTACCTATCTTGCAACTACATTTGCTGGAGGATTTAATTATAATCAAGCAACTTGTTTTAGAGATATCGGTTATATCATCGATGGACAAGTAATCGATTTATTAACAGATGGAACATATCAAAGTATTACTGCTGGTAAGAGTTATTATAAAAATGTAAGTGCAAAAGCAATTGCTATCGGAACTCAATATAGTGAAACTATAGATGGTATTCAATTTGCACAACAATTGGCTGTACAAGTATTAAACCAAACAACACAGACCAGATATCAAACACTAGTAACACAGGTCACTAATAATACTAAAAATGCTACTGTAGGAACAAATGTAGTTACTGCTACATATACTAGTTCTACATCGACTACATTAATAGTAAATTCAGCTAGTCTAACTGGAACATTAATTCCAGGAATGGTTATTACAGGATCAGGATTTACAAATGCGGTAACAATTACTTCAGTAAACAGCCTAAACAATGTAACTATTAGTACTGCATTTAATGGAACTCCTACTGGAACATTAACATTTACAGCAACACCTATCACTACATTTAATGCTAATATGAATACTATTATTAGTATTATTCAAAATGGTGTCGGTGCGGCTCCTACTCCAAGTTTCGGTAGTGGATATTATACAGTTACTTTTGGTAACGGTGGAAATGGTTTCGTTGATCAAGGCGAGCCAGGTGCCAATCATATTCTTCCAGGAAAAATACTAGTCGGTGATACTTCTAGTGCATACGGTCAAATTATTTCATACACACCAGGTACAAGTGTCAATTATGATACAATTACACTTAATATGACTCGACCTGGATTTTTTAATTATGTTCCAACAACTGCTTCAGCTACTAATGGATCAAGTACTATAACTGTAGCATCATCCACATATACCGTGAATTATTTAGGAACAAATACTATCACTGTTGGTATGGGTGTTGTAGGCACTAACATTCAATTAGGAACTACTGTAACAAGTGTAAATGGTACTTCTATTGGATTAAGTTTGCCTACTACAGGAGTACTTTCAAGTGCATCAGTAATATTCGGTGAGCAATTAGATTTTGGTGAAACTGTTGCAGACCAAAATATTACAATTTTTGTTGAAAGCGGTATTTATTACGAAGATTACCCTATTAAGTTGTCGGCTAATGTAACCATAACAGGCGATGATTTCCGTCGTACAATTATTCGTCCGTTAAATCGTATTAGTCAAAGCCCATGGCGTACTATGTTCTTCTATCGAGATAGCGTTATCGACGGTATGCAAATTGGTTTGATTAATTTTAGTGGAACTGATTATGCTACCATTGCTAATACTACATTAACTATTAATGGAACAACTGGTGGAATAGTTGCAACACTAGGTAGTGGTCAGGCAAATCCAGCATGGGTTGGTATGGTAATATGCGACCAGACTAGTGAAACTGGCACAGCCGGTAAAGCTGTTGTTACTGCGGTCAGTGGTAATACAATGATCTGTACAGTAATATATCCATTTGCTTCAACTACTACGTACACAACCGGCACATGGCATTTATACACTACATTAAACTATGGTCGTCATTATTTGACAAACCCATTAGATATTACAAGTACACCTAAGAATAACAAAGATATCGATGTATTCTTATGTAACGATGCAGTTCGCATTAAATTAATCACTTGTCAAGGTCACGGTGGGTTCATGATGGTTCTTGACCCTGAAGGACAAATTAAAACTAAATCACCGTACGGTCAAGAATCGGCCAGTTTTTCCGGAAGTATTAATCGTCAACGTTTTGCAGGCGGTCAATTTATTGATGGATTTAATGGACGTTTATTTGGTACAATAACAAATATTGCTAATACTGGATATACATTAACTGTTACTGGTGCAACAAACAGTGGTTTAGATGTTCGTCCACCACAAGTACCAACTGCATTTTATGTGCAAGGCAATCGTTATCAAATTAATAATGTGATAAGTTGGAATCAATCGACTGCCAGTGCTACATTAACATTAGATTCAAGTACTCCTTTTTATCCATCTAGTACATACAGTAATTCAACATTAACATCAAATCTAGGTAGTGCTATACAAGCATTAGCATATGATTTAGCTATTAATTCTGTTGCTACACTAAGTTCAAGCAGTATTAGTGGAAATACACTTACTGTAGGAACAGTAACAGGTACCATATTTGTTGGTATGTTATTAACTAATACAGGCAACACTATTCCTGTTGGTACTTATATTACTGGCGGCTCTGGCACGTCATGGACTATTAATACTAGACTATCAATAAGTTCAGGTACAATTACTGGTACATTATATTGTAACTATCAAAGTATTAAAACTGGTTTATATTATACACAACCTGCATATAGTGTAACTGCACTAGCACAAACTATTGTAACACAAGCTATTGCATATGTAGGCGAAGCTATCGATGCGTTGGGCATCAGTGCATTAAATGAACAAGCAATTGATAACAATGTTGCATTAATTAATAATATTATTAACAATTCAATTAGCGGAAGTTCTACTGAAAGTTCTGCTGTGCCTACAATTCAGTTTCCAATTCCAAGTGGAAGTACAGCGACATCTGATAAAGTGTTAGCGGCAAATATATTGCAAGCTAATAGAACATTTATACAAAATGAAATTAGCGCATATATTGCTTCTACAACAAATACCAGTGCATTGGTCGGATATAGTGCCTTAAAATCACAACGTGATATTGGGTTCATTGTAGATGCGTTAACATATGATTTATTATATGGCGGTAATAGTAGTACATACGATATCGCATTATCATATTATGTAAATGGTGTGAATCAACTTGGAAGTAATTTATCAACTTGTTTATCTGCATATACTAGATTAAGTACTATATTACCAAATATCATTGCAAATACCGCAGTTACTATATCTACTGGAAATACAGTTACTCAAAATCGTTCTTTGAGTACTCCGGTTACTCCTTCGACACAAAGTACTGTGTTAACTAATCTTGTTGCTATAATATCTGATTATGTAGCAGACGGTATCTTTAATAATGGAGAGACAAGAACTTTACCAACTGTGTCTGGTACAGATTTTTCAACTATTGTAACAAATACATCAACATTAGAATCTAGTACAATAAATTATATTAATAACGGTGGTGGTATTGGTATTAATATTGAAACTGCTGGTAATAAATCAATGCTTGCTAATGACTTTACTCAAGTTAATGATTTAGGCTACGGTATTTTATGTACTAACGCCGGATTAACAGAGCAAGTTTCAACATTTACCTATTATTGTTATACAGGATATTGGGCATTAAACGGCGGTCAAGTTCGTTCCGTTGCAGGTTCTAATAGTAACGGTGTCTATGGTTTACGTGCAACAGGTAGCGATGTAACAGAATTACCAAATGCTGTTAATCTTGCATATAACATGATGCAAAGTGCTCACGTGTACAAACAAGGTGCATTTGCTAGTGCAATGACACCTACTGCTACAACGCAAGCACTTACTGTTTATATTATCGGTTGGGAATATATTCCATTTAATGTTAGTGAATTAGAAATTGATCATACATTAGCCGGCGGTAGCATTACTCGTTACGAAATTAATGCAATAGCTCATACTTCAGTTGATATTAATGGACAAAATGTTTTACAATTAACACTGAGTACTAGTGGCGGCAACAATACAAGCACAAACGGATTACAATATGCATTGTACGATGGACAAATTGTTACTATACGTGTATTACAAAATATTTTATTCTATAACATTAGTAACGTAAAACCAGTACGTCCAAGTACAGCATTACAATATAGCAATAACTTAGCAAGCATTTATCGTATTATCGATTACAACTTAACACAGTCAACTGGCGAAACACTACCAGCACATCAAAGTGTGTTAGGTATCGATCAGTCATTTGCATATTATACTCCAGTTGTTGATAATGTAAATTATGCATCAGCAGATCCAATATTAACTGTTGCAACTGCAACTGCTGTACAAAGTGCAAGTAGTACAACATCATTAGCTGTATTAACTTCTAGTATAAGCGGAACAATTAGCAATGGTTTAGTTATCGGCGGTTATGGTTTTACAGGACAAAAAGTATCTGGCACTAGTGTAGTAGGTAGTAATACTATTATTACGTTTAGCGGTACATGTTCTATTGTACCAGTTGGTCCTGTATATTTCTCAACTGCTACACAAGGTGCAAATATCGGCGATAATAAAATTGCTGTATTAACAATTAGCGATCCAGGAACTATAAGTCAACTTAATACTGGAATTTATGTATTTGGTTGGAATGGAAGAACACATCGTATTATCAACTATACTCCTCCGGTAACTATTGGTAGCGGTACTTATGTTAGCTATACCGCCGTTGGAAGTGTTTATACCTTAGTAGTAACTGGTGTGTCAGGTACTATTAATCAAGGACAAATTATTACTGGTACAGGGTTTAACGGAACACAAACAGTTGCTAGTGTAGTGACTTCTGTTGTTTCAGGAACTGCAACTATTCAGGCCACAGTTATTTTAAGCTCAGCGGCTACAAGTCCTAGCGGAGTTATTGTATTTGGCGGAGCAAATGTTAATGGCTATTTACAAATAGATCCAAATCCTGTTGCAAATATTGGAGCTACAGGAACCGGTGTTAATGCGTTAACTTGGAATGGTACTACAACCACACCTTATGGTACTACTACTGCAAAAGTAGTTTCTTTTAATATACCATATAATACTTTATTGGCATATCCTCCTGTTGATAGTTATTTGACTATAGCAAATAATTCAAACACCAATTATAATGGTAGTTATCAAGTAACAAGTGCAACAAACACAAGTCAATTTACAGTATCAAGTACATCTGGATTACAAGTTGGTATGATTGTTACTACATCAACTTCTGGAGCATTTGTACCAAGTAGTACTACTAATCCAAGTGGTATTACAATTATTCAAAGTATTGATAGTACTACACAATTTACAGTTAATCCAGCGTGTTGGGTTCCAACAGGATCAACATTAAATTGTCAATTAGTAGGTACTGTTAAGAGTATTACTATCAGCAATGCAGGTAGCGGTTATATTACTACTCCTACAGTTACATTTTCAGGTGGTGGTGCACTTAGTCAGGCAATCGCATCTGTTACTATCACAAACGGAAGTATTACTGGATATGTATTAGAAAGCCCAGGTTACGGTTATACTAGTACACCAACTATTACATTAAGTGGAAATTCAGGTACAGTAATTTCAACAACATCCGGCACCAATGTAATAACTTTGAACAGTAGTGCTTATTTGAATGTTAACGAAATTATAAATTTTGCTGGTTCAACTTTTGGCGGATTATCCAGTGGGACTAATTATTATATTGCCAGCATTAACGGTAACGGTATAACTGTTTCGGCATATAGTAATGGTCCAGCAATTACATTAACTACTGCTAGCGGTAGTGGTATGACATGGAGTACACCGGGTACTGGTTCGTTAACTCCAATAATGTCTACTAGCCCAGTTACTACAGTTACAACATCTGCAAGTAAAAATAATTTACAATTAGGATTATTATATCCAACAGATCCAGGAACTAGTGGAAATGCTACCGCAGTTAGTGGTAACAATATTACAGTAAGTACTACAAGTAATTTAAGTGTCGGTAATGTTATTACATTTTCCGGAACTACTATTGGAAATCTTAGTGTAAGTACTATCAATGCCGGGTCATTTGTAACTGGCCAAACTTATACTATTGTAAGTCTCGGTACTTCAAGTAGTACATCTACTATTACAGATTTTACATTAATAGGAGCACCTAATAATAACATTGGTACAGTATTCACTGCAACTGGTGCAGGTTCTGGGTCTGGAACAGCATTAACAACTTATTATATTTTGTCTGTTAATACAGGTAGTAGTACTATAACCATTAGTATTTCAAAAGGCGGTTCAGCATTTGCGGCAGGTACAGCAACCGGATCTGTGGCATTTTATAGTCCAAGTTATGGATTTGGATCTAGTATTACTATAAGTTCATATACAAGTAAATCTGGTTCTGGACCATATTTAGTAACATTTGCGATACCAAGTAGTAGTATAACTAATGGTGCATACTATTATGTTTCTGGTAATAGCAACGCATTGTATAATGGGTACTATGCATGTACAAGTACAACATCAGGTAGTGCAACTAGTATTCAGCTAAGTTATCCATACGACCCAGGAACTTATGGTTCTGGTACTACTACATTAACTAAAGAAGTCACAAGTGGTACAAGTTCAAGTTTAGGTATTAGTAAACCATTTAATCCTGCTCAAAGTATAACATTACGTGCAGGTTATCCAAGTAATGGTGGTGCGCAGATTACAGTACGTATTAGTACTTGTCGAGCAACAGGACACGATTTCTTAGATATCGGTACAGGCGGATATGTAACTAGTAACTATCCAAATCAAATTTACGGTAATGCGGCAATTGCGGCAAACGATACCAACGATGTCGTAGAAGAATCAATCGGTCGTGTATTCCATGTGAGTACTGACCAAAACGGTATCTTCCGTGTAGGACGTTTCTTCAAAGTTGACCAAGGTACAGGTACTGTCACATTCAGTGCTAGTATTGCGTTGAGTAACTTGGACGGTTTAGGATTTAAGCGTGGTGTAGTGGTTGCTGAATTTTCAACTGATGCAACTATGACTGCTAATGCAAGTGATACTGTGCCAGTACAATCTGCTATTCGTAGTTTTGTCGATTATCGTTTAGGACTAGATTTCGGTGGTAATCCTGTACCTAATTCTAGTTTAATTGGTCCTGGATATATGGCATTAAACGGTTCATTGGCTATGAAAGCTAACTTGAACATGGGTAACAATGCTATTGGCGGACTAACCATGGTTACTAGTGGTACATCACAATATGATGGTGCTAATAGAGGGTATGTAGATGCATATGGTTCTGCTTTGAGTTCATTGTACAAAATGAATGATGTAGCTATTAAAGCATCTGCTACTTACAGCGCAAGTAGTGTACTTGGTTCAGTAATAACTGTTACAGTAGTAGGAGTATTTGGTACAATATTACCAGGTATGACTGTAACTGGTACAGGATTTAGTGGACAAACTATAACCAGTGTTTCCATAACATCTGGCACAATATATGGTGGAGGGTCAGGTACATTTACTATTGCAGGTAATTCAAATCCTGTAGGTAGTGGTGTATTAATATTCAATAGCGAAGCTAATGGTAATTTTATAGTTTATGATACAACATTAAATCAATGGACTAATGTTGTTCCTCCAACAGGAACATCAAATAATAATCAAGTTGCCATTAGCTATACTTCATTTAGTGGCAATACTCCAGGCTATCTAACAGCAACAATACAATCAAGTGTTATCACTAACAGTATGGTTAATGCTAGTGCAGGAATTGTCCAAAGCAAACTATTAATGCAGGCCGCTAGCACTTTATCAAGTGCTCCTGGTACATTTACACAAAGTAGTTTAGGATTGTCTGCATTCAATAGTAATGTATTCAGTACTAGCCAAGGATGGGTTGATTTAATTGATAGTACTAGTGGAACAACTGGTATAAAATTAAGTAAACTTGTACAGATTTCTACAGGATATGTATTAGGTAATTTTGGATCAGGCGGTGCAAGTCCAGGATTAGTAACTGCTGGAACTGTAGTTACACAAGGCGATGGTATCAAAAATGCATTATTTAATACTACTAATGGTACAATAACAGGTAATGCTAATTCAGCGTTAATGATGGTGCTATACGATGGTAGTAATACTAGCAATAATACGTATACCGTAATTGGAACTACTACTAGCGGTGCAAGTAATAAAATTGTTAAAACTGATAGCAATGGCGGTATAACTGCAAATTACTTAGCTATCGATAGTTTTAAAACTATTGATTCTAATAATAGTAACTTGTTCACATATTATACACCAGGCCAAGTTGCAGTAATGACATTAGCTGACAGCGTAGGAGGTGGTACTACTACTACAATTAGCGGTATATTAGATGCAACAGGCACAGTATTAACTAATCAAATTAGTACTAGTACTACAGACATTGTAACACCTGGTACGTTAGCTGGTGCATGGACCATGAACGGGTCATTTGATTTTAGTTCAGGAACATTAAAAACTAATAATGTTACTACAAGCGGAACTAGTACAACTACAACACCAGGTACACTAACAGGTGCATGGGCACTAAATGGTACACTAACAGGTGCATGGCAAGCGGCGGCTGGTGCAACTATTGACCTTGCTACTAATAACGGTTCAGGATCAAATGCAATTAACTTAAAAGTTATAAACATTACAACAGGTGCATATAATACCCAAGGTACTATTACTGGTACTTGGAATGTAGGAACTAATAGTCAACTTGCCGCAACATATGCTGACTTAGCAGAATATTATGAAGGTGATCAAGAATACGAACCAGGAACCGTATTAGTGTTTGGCGGTGATAAAGAAGTTACAACAACTACTCAAATCAATGACACTCGTAGTGCCGGTGTAGTAACAACTAATCCGGCCTATGTTATGAATAGTGAGCAAACTGGTATTAAAGTTTGTATAGCACTAGCAGGTCGTGTACCAGTTAAAGTAGTTGGTCGTGTGAAAAAAGGTGATATGTTAACAACAAGTGCAACGCCTGGATATGCTGTCAAGGCATTGAATCCAACTTTAGGTGCTGTAATTGGTAAGGCATTAGAAGACAAAGACTACGGCGAAGCCGGAGTTATCCAAGTAGCTGTAGGGAGAGTATAATGACACAACAAATTGTAAACATTGGCGCGGGGCCAAATGATAAAGCAGGCGATCCGTTACGTATTGCATTTAATAAGATTAATAATAATTTTATAGAATTGTATAGCGGACTTCCTGCTCTTAGCATAAGTTCTACACCTCCAGCTAATCCTGCTGTAGGACAACAATGGTGGGACAGCCAAGATGGTAACAGTTATATCTATTATAATGGCAATTGGGTTCCAAGTACTAGTACTGTATCACTTCAAAGTTCTAATTATCGTACTGCTGTAGGAAATACAATTAATGTAAATTTTGCTAGCGATGGTATTATAGCATCTGCACTATCTGGTAATGTTGTTGTTACTTTTGTTAATTATACCCCAGGTGTTAAAGTTAGTTTAATATTAACTACTGCATCAACAAGCAATACAGTAACAACCGGTTTAACAGCTGGTCAATCTACAACTGGCAGTACAACTGTATCTGCCAGCGTTGTTCCAAGTACAATTATATTAGAATATACATGTACTACTACTAATATTAGCGGCGTATACGTTAAAATAAACTAACGATAAATACACTAAAGATTAATAATTATGACACAGCAAACTATCAATTTAGGAACTTACGCAAATGACGGCACAGGGGACGATTTGCGTACAGCGTTTACTAAGGTAAATGCTAATTTTGTTGACTTGTATACACAAATTTCACATATCAATGGTCAAAATATTGGTACTGGTCAAGGTATTTTTAACAATGATATAGCCGGTGTCTTACAGTTTAAATCATTTGCCGGAGATGGAAGTATATCTATCACTGCTAGTAGTAATACGATAACATTAGGAGTAGGTGCAAATCTACAACAAAATTTAAACACAAACGGGCATAATATTACCGGGTCAGGCGATATACAAACTACAATTTACGGTATCGATGTTAGAAGTATCCAAACTCAACTTCAAACTATCTTAAGTGGAAGTCTAGGAGACCAAGGATCCATCGATAGCCCAAATACTCAAAATTTCGATTTAGGACCTTTATAAGGTAGGAGAACATAATGGCATTACAGATAAGAAGAGGAACAGATGCACGACGTACAAGTATGCCGTTGGCTCTAGCACAAGGTGAATTAGTATATACTACAGATACTAAAAGAGTTTTCGTCGGAGATGGAACTACAATAGGAGGTACTCCAGTTTCTCCTGTTATTTCAGTCAATGGTCAAACAAATGCAGTAGTATTAACAACCGATAGTATTTCTGAAGGAACTACTAATTTGTTTTATACTGTTAACCGTGTAAAAGATACAGTAGGAAGTTTACTTACTACAGGAACACATACAGGACTAACAGTAAGTTATAATAATACAACTCATGCATTAAGTATTACCAACACAAATGTTATTAATACAGGTACCGCAAATAGTTTAGCATATTGGGCAAGTAACGGTACAGTATTAAGTCCAAGTGCTAGTTTAACATGGAATGAAAGTTCAAATATATTACAAAATGTTAATGGCACTATTATAGCAACATCTAATCTAAGTAGTGTTGCTAATATTATTCAAGAAACATACAATAATGTTGCTACTGGCGGAAACAGTTTTACATTTAAACGAGCACGTGGAACTAATGTTACGCCAACCGCAAGCGTGGCAGGCGATACAATACACAAATTGATTTGGGCAGGATACGATGGTACTAATTTTGTACCTTCGATAACTATTCAAGGTTCGATTAGTACTGCTTCTCCTGTATCGACTGGAATTGTTAATGGTTATCTTACATTTTATTTGGCAGATGGTACCGGAACACTCGGTGCTAGATTTGGCATTAGCGGAACTGGTGTTTCAACATTTGGTCCTAATTTAACAACTGATACAGGATCAGGTTCAATTTTAGTAAGACAAACAGTAAGCGGAACTAATACTTTATTATCTATAAGAAACTATTTTAACGATGCTGTTGGTCCTGCTATGAGCTTTAAAAAATATAGAGGTTCATATGCTACTTCATTAGCTGTACAACAAAATGATGTATTAGCACAACTCGATAGTTACGGACACGACGGAAGTGCTTCTCAACTTTCTGGTCAGATTAAGATGCTGACAGATGGAACAGTAAGTAGTGGTAAAGTTCCCGGAGCAATTGTTTTTTCAACCGCAACTAGTAATGGAGTATTAACACAGGCTCTAAAAATTGATCATACACAAAATGCAACATTTGCCGGAACTGTTACATCTGGTACACGTATTAGTGCAGTTACTCCTGGTAACTATACCGTTGATGCTAGTTCTGTATCTAATCAAGTAACATTAAGTATCGGCGGTACTGTGGCCTTTGCAAACTTTTCAGGAAGTATATTAGTTAACTGTTATAATTCAGGAACTGTAACACAATATCTATGTGGTGGTGGTACTACACCTGTTGCAGTAGGTTCTTCAAAAGGATCTGCTACAGGTACTATGGCGTCTACTTCAGGAATTAGTGGGTATACATTCACTGCTACAGAAGCAGGAGTT
>Ga0164296_1002669_pt1 | contig 17442 bp, 16 predicted proteins | sample GEODES057metaG_FD_113533 | JGI IMG/M metagenome (GOLD analysis project Ga0164296, IMG submission 113533) | Dystrophic lake water microbial communities from Trout Bog Lake, Wisconsin, USA - GEODES057 metaG | ecosystem: Environmental > Aquatic > Freshwater > Lake | place: USA: Trout Bog Lake... | reverse complement strand
TGCATCATGTGCCTGTGTCGCAGCCGCTAGGTGCGCGCAAGCCACGCGCGTGCATTCACCCACAACACAGCATACCAAGCTGACACCACTCACACGTGTGCCCGCACCAGCGCCATCAAGCCTGCACCTCGCGGGAAGGCTGTAGCAGCGGCAGATGCTGAGGACGCAGGCGGGGCAGTGAGCCCCGGTGTGGAGGCTGCTCTCGCATGGGCTCGCGCGCGGGCGTTGCCACTCAGAGACAGCCCCGAGGCGTCTTCCCGCGTTATAGCTGCTCTCCGCAAGTGCACGAGTGTCACGAGCGCTGTAGCTGCGTTCAACGCTGCCACCGACTGTGAGGACGGCTTATTGTCTGCGCAGAGCAGCACGGAAACAGGTGACCAGGTTGCTGCCGCCGCACTGCAAGTCATGGGCCGCCAGAAAAAGGCAAGAATTGCATTGCAGACGTTCAAGGAGTACCAAACTCGGCTGCTAGCGCATGGCAAAGTGCCTGGGCGTGCAGTCTGGCTGGCTGCCCTGGCAGTCTACGCCGCCGCGGGGTCGCCCCGCTTCACGAAGGCTGCGCAACAGCTTGTGCGTGCTATGCGGGAATGCGGCATCGCGCTGGGCGGGGACGTGTACGCGCCGCTCATCGCGGCGGCAGGCAACTCCTCGGGTCGGGGCCGACAGCCCGTGGCCTTCCGCTGCGACGCTGCGCAGGCGGTGTTCGACACTATGCTGCGTGACGGCGTCACTGCTGACGGAGCCTGCTACGAGGCGCTCATCCGCGTGTTTGTGGACGCAGCGCAGCCTGATAAAATAGAAGCTGCTATCAGCAGTGCAACAGCAAGCCAAACGCCGCTGACGCGCAACGCCTACATCGCCGCCTTGCGGGGCTTCGCACGCGCTGGACGGCTGCAGCGCACGCTGGAGACTCTTCTCGCGTGGCGCTCCGCCGCTACTGATGCAACAAACAACATGACTGCCCCTGACGGCGCTGCCTACGCGGCTGTCATCGCCGCGTGCGCATCGGCACCAGCACCACGAGCGGCGCAACGTCGTCGCCAACTTGACTTAGCTTGGGGTGTCATTGCTGACATGAGGAGTGCCGAAGTTCCACCAAGTCGGGAGTCTTGGCACGCCCTCATGGATGTCGCCCTTGCAGCTGGCGACGCCGCCTCCGTATTCGACGCCCGCGCTGAGATGGCGACTGCTGGATTTGCATTAACTGGGTCGTCGTGGAATCGCCTTGTTGCTGCAGGTGCCAGGCGCAGTGCTGCAGAGGCGATCGGCCTCATCGAGGAAATGCAAAGGGGAGGCATGTCGCCATCCTCTTCCGCCATAGCAGCTGCCCTCACCGCGTGCGCCCGTGAGGGTGATGTAAAGCACGGCAACCAGCTTGTGTCAACAGCCATCCAGGCTGGCATGCTCTTCACTGGCCAGCTCGCCGCGGCTCGGCTGCGTTGCGCTGCGTGCGCGTCGCCCCAAAATGTCGTCCTCGAATACCGGAAAATGGCGATACTGGGCACGCCGCTGGCTAAGGATCGACGCTTCTTGAGCCTAGCACTTGAGGCCTGCTTCGGCGTTGGCGGACTGGCCTCTTTCCTCGGAGTGACGTTCAATTCAGAGGATGGGTCGAGTGAAGACGGCATGGGCACATACGATGCAGCCACAGGCGCGTCAATCCATGTTTCAATTGCGCAGGAGTGCGATGACCCGCAAGCTGCTTGTGAATTGGCCATCGAGACCGCCGAGGAGAATCCGCAAGCATCGCCGCAGGCATCGTCGGCGTTGTGGTCGGACCAATGCACGAGTGCTTGCATTTTGCTGGAGGATGCGATAACGAGAGGCGTGGTCCCCAAATGGGAGGTTGAGCACTGGAAGAGTGAGGGGGAAACGCGCGCAGAGTGGTATTTCGACGAAGATGGTGAAATGACGGCGGTGGTGACCTCCCTGACGCGCGCGGAGGCGGCTGTCGCCACCATGGAGTGCCTGCAACAGGCAACCATTGTCCGACCCCGAGGAGGCATCGTCCTGCGTGCCACCAAGCCCCGCGCGGTGGTTGCACCCGGAGATGAGCTGTCGGAGCGTGAGCGCATGGTGGTGGCTGTCCTCCAGCGCGAAGGCCTGCCCTTCACGCGGCTACAGGATGGAGCCTTGCGTATCACCTACGAGGCCATCCAAGCGTGGCCGCAAGCCAAAGACAAGGGTATCTAGTACACACATCAATCAAGCATGAATATGCGACTCGCAATGTCGGTGACAAGCCACTCGAAGGCGTCCAGCAGGCCGGTGCCTGTGACCGCGCTGCACGGAACCACCCGCACGTGACGCCCCCCTGCTGCCAGTTCGCCCAGCCGTAGCGCATCATGGAGCTGCGCCACATTGCGTGCTCCCGCCAAGTCCTGCTTGTTGGCCAGCACCAGCAGTGTCGCTCCAGCGAGCTGCAGAGAGAGGGCGTCAGGTGCTGACTGCTTCCTATATCAATCGCGCAAAGCGCACCTTTTCTTCGGCAAGCAGCGCATGTAGCTCAGCAGCAACGTCACGCAAGCGAGGCGTGTCCGCTGCGTCGAGGACCCACACGAGTCCGTCTGTGGACTCGTAGTAGTTGCGCCAATACGCGCGCAGCGTCTTCTGGCCACCGACATCCCACACGTTGAGCGTATACCTATGCGCGAAAGCACGATGGCGGCTCAGTCGCGTGTTCTCAAGTGCGCGAAATAGAACAAGCAAGAGTCACGCAGGACTCACTTGCGGAAGGCCATGCTCGTTATGTTGAACCCTAGCGTCGGACTAATAGTGCTTATATCCTCGCCGTTGATGCGTTTCACCACCGTCGTCTTGCCGGCGTTGTCCAGGCCACTAGGGGCGGTTGAGGAGGGGAGAACCTCAGAGGTGGTGGTGGGAGTGTTGACTCTGGTCAGGCCACCAGCGCGGCCTGCGAGTGGCGTAGGGCACGTACACCATGAGGATGCGCATCTCGCGCTCCTTGGCTTTGACCTTCTTCAAGATGGATAGCAGCCCCATCTTGCAGGGAGGACGTCCACACTGACAAGAGAGCAGCTGAGATTGAACCACGCCTCACCCTGTGTGCACCGGCGCGGCCTCACGCCTGCAGGTGAAGTTGCGACGCATGCGTACTGACACGCGGATGGCAAAGAGCACTTCTGCGCGGAGGTGGGGCTGTCGAATTCGTCGTCGGCGTTCCGCAGAAAGCACAGCGCTTTGGCTTGGCGGCAAGAATGTCACCGCCAAGACTTGATGAATGGGTTGCAAAGGCACGGTACAAGTGTCATGCCTGTCGCCTTGCGCTCCGCTGACGCCTTTCTTTGTTCTCGTTATGCAGGTGAAACGCTGCGAAGCCCTTGAAGAGGAGGAGCTGAAGACGCTGTGTGAATACGTGCGTCTCCACCGCGATATGTGGGTATGCTGTGGGCGCTGACTCGCGTTGTGGCGGCGCAGGTGAAGGAGATCTTGGTGGAGGAGTCCAATGTGCAGCCTGTGAACGCGCCTGTCACCGTCTGCGGCGACATCCACGGCCAGTTCCACGACCTGCTCAAGCTCTTTGACACGGGTGGCGATGTGCCGAGCACAAACTACATCTTCATGGCACGTGCGGCGCAAGACGGGACACTTTTGGTGTTGCTCTGTGCAGCCTCGGCTCGCCACACGCACGCGCCGTGCCTTCCTCTCACTCTGGTTCCCTCCACTCCCTTGTTCCACAGGGCGACTTTGTAGACAGAGGGTACAACAGCTTGGAAACCTTCACACTCCTGCTCGTTCTAAAAGCAAGGTGCGCTTCACCGACGGCGTGGCTGTCTTCTGCGTCATGGACGGACACACGAACAAGTGCGTGTTCCGGTGCACGTACAGGTACCCCGCACACATGACGCTGCTCCGCGGGAACCACGAGTCACGACAGATCACTCAGGTGTACGGCTTCTTCGACGAGTGCACCCGCAAGTACGGGAACGCGAACGCGTGGCGGTATTGCACAGACGTGTTCGATTACTTGACGCTCGCTGCTTTGATCGACGGCCGCGTGTTCTGCGTGCACGGAGGCCTGTCTCCAGACCTGCGCACACTGGACAGTATACGGACCATCGACCGGCTGTGTGAAATCCCGCACGAGGGGCCGTTCTGCGACCTCATGTGGTCAGACCCGGAGGATGTAGATAGCTGGGCAGTCAGCCCCCGTGGCGCGGGGTGGCTTTTCGGAGGCCGTGTCGCGGGCGAGTTCAACGCGATCAATGGCCTGGAGTTGATATGCCGCGCACACCAGCTTGTGCAAGAGGGATTGAAATACCATTTCGAGGAGAGGTCACTCGTGACAGTGTGGAGCGCACCAAACTACTGCTACCGCTGCGGCAACGTCGCATCCGTGCTGGCCTTCAACGACAGCATGGAGCGCAGTGTGCTGTACTTCACAGAGACGGCTGAGAACAGCACCATGGTCGCGCCGCCTAGAGCTTCAGTGCCCTACTTCATCTGAGCGTATAAACGGACGGCAACGACAATAACATGACAATAAGAAATAAGCGGGACCGGCGCTTTGTGTCTGCGTTCCACGAAGGCATCAATTCAAATCAATTCTATGCCGGCGCCGGCTCGCTTGCCTTGAGCAACGCATCCAGGTACACCGGCAGGATAGCTGTCAGCGGCGGCAGCGCGTGGCTGGGCACATCCGCGAGGGGTGATACCCAAGTCGTGGACGCATCAGCACCTCCAATCGCAACCGCAGTGCGCGCACCAGCGCTCGATGTGACACGAAGAGAGCCGAATGCGTCGCCTAGGCCGCGTGAGGATACAGCAGCCGCCATGTTATCGTTGCCTGCTTCAATCTGCCATCGGAGCTCGCCAGCAGTGGCCCCGTCGCTGGCATGCTGGATTAATGCGTCGTCTCGTGGCAACGGCGCCAAAATGAAGCGCCGGTCGGTAGTGACAACCAACAGCGACGAGCCAGACGCGTCGGCGGGAGCAATGCCACCACTGACTGCTGTATGTCTAGCCACCGCAGCTCGGGGCACAAATACGAGGCCAGCGCCTGCAGCGGCGCGATCAACGCGGAGCGCCCATGCGGCAGATAGGCCAGCTGTAGGACCCGAAAAGTGCAACGCAATCGGCCCTGGCCGGCTCCCACCAGCTGCCCCTGCTGCTTGCGCTCCGTGTGTCGGCTGCATGAGGATTGCGACAGCAGTGGAGTCTACGTCATGTGCGCACGCCAGCACTCTGCCGCCAAGAGGCGCGTGTCGCCGAACGGGCGCAAGGCTGAGCAAGTTGAAGATGCACATGCCGCTGTCATCGTTGTGTGGTGACCCCCACAGCGCGCACAGCAGCGGCGCCGGCGTGCCTGCACCGTGTTGCGACGCAGCCTCTGGTTCAGGCGAGAGAAACGCAAGGAATGAGAGGTGATTGTGGCCGTCAAGTGCCTTCCCAGCAGCAGGTGTTGGTGACGGATACAGCACTCGCATTAGCGCATTGCTCGTAGGTTGCCACAGCGTCACCGCGTCTCCAGCGCCAACAGCGAGGACAGATGCGTCGCTGCTGAAAGCTGCGCACGTCATGGCCCTGCTCTGATAGAAACCGACACTGCGACACCTCCACGAGGTTCCACTCGCCGTCGTCCACAGCCTGAAATCCGCACCCAGGGCACTGGTGGTGACTGCCCACCCTGGGAGCGGGCTGTGCGCGACGCAGGATACCGGAGAGCCTCCATGTGGGGCATCCACCCGGGTCATGAGCACATAGGACGGCGATGAGGCCCCCTGGCCGTGTCCATGTCGCTGCTGCTGCCCATCATCCTGTTCAGCATCGACAGCGAGGCGCCAGAAACGGAGCGTGTCGTTGACGGATGTCAAGTCGTCGCCGGCGGTGCCTTCGCCTCTTCGATCGACAGTGACTAAAACTTCGCTGCCGGGCCCGAAGCAGGCGCCGCACACGTGTGGCTCCACTGCTCGTGGTGCATGATGTGCAGGACCTCCAGGCGTGGATGATGGCTGTGGCGGCGGCGGGGGGGGAGCGGGCTGGCTGGCGGCATCTGTGACATGCAGAATGCCCTTCGCTGCGTCTGTCGCGGTGTCATACCATTGAAGCGCGCCCCCAGCAGCAGGTAAGACGCAACACTGCGTGCGAGCATCCCATAACGGAGCGCATGGCGCTTCGCGTAAAGCCGCGTGTGGCAGCCTGCGCTGCAAGTGCTGCTGTGTGGGTGGCGGCGCGAGAAGTGGTGGTGCGGCTCCACGCACCGTGGCTGTCACCTGCATGGTGGCCAAGTTCACGCTATGCACAGCGTTATCGCCGCAGCCGATGCAGAGGCGTGCCGCATCTGAAGGGCTATGTGCCAACCAGGTGAGTGGTCCGCCCAGGCGCGGCAGGAACGTTTTTGCGCCTTCTTCAGGTCGCCATAGAACGAGCACGTGCTCACCGCCCCCAGACAGCAGTCGGCTGCCATCAGGTGACCAGGCCAGACAGGACACTGGGCCTGCATGCCAGTGGAGGGTGCTCACTTGCACCTGCACCTGCGCCGTCAATCCACCCACAGGAACAGGACTGCCAGCACCTGCAGCAGCGCTCTCCCCTTGACTGTGTTGCCCCCGTTGGCTGGCCAGCGCGGCTGCAATGCCGTGCCAGATTATCACACGGCCTGTGATATCCCCGCCTGCCACGCGTGTCTCCCCACCATCCAGCGCCAAGCACATCAACGTCTTCGTATGACGCAACCGCAGCGGCGGAGGCATCCGACTGGCGGCGGCTGTGGCACTCGAGCTGCCTGCTGCCCTGGTAACCGCAGCCACTGACCACAAAGTCGCAGTGTGTCGCTCCCATGTGGCCAACAGCCCGCCTCCAGCACTTAGAGTCAGCATGCACGGCGACGCCGATTTCGCAAGACTGTGTGCGTGTGTGAATGTGTCAGGCAAGTTCATGAGGCAAAAGGCATCGGGTGACAGTATACCTTTCGCCCAGCTGCTTTCCACTGACCAGATTCATGCACACAATTCGCCCTGCACTCGCATCATCGGCCGCGTCCTTGCGGATGGAGAGGAATGCTAACGGCGATGGCGCTGAAACAAACAAAAAGCGTCAGAGACACAGAATGGGGCAGCGCAGGCAAGAGCCACGCGCTGCGTGTTCCTGCATCGTCGCATGCACATCACATACCTGGAGGTAGAACCAAGCTCTCCACTCGCCCAGGGGCTTGCAGCGTGCGGCACCGAGCAGCCGTCACGCTGCCACCGCCACCACCCTCTCCTCCGCCAACTCTTCCGCCCAGGCTCCACACACGCACGGTGCCGTCCAGTGACGCTGTCACCAGCTCTTGCACTTGCGCCTCTGTCTGCGGCGTCGTCGCCTGTGCGCTTTGGCCTTCCCCTGGCGGCTGCGGGCGGCAGGCCACACTCGTCACCTCCCGCGTGTGGCCGCGCAGCTCGCACTGTGGCAGCGACGTGGACGCGCTGTGTGATGGGTTGGCACGTCGCGGGTGGTAGAATTGGGTGTCAGGGGTCTTTCAAAGACAGATGCGGGCTGGACCGAGCAACGTTGGTTGACAGTGTGCAAGTCTGGTTTGACCCCCGCGCGAAAGCACAGAGTGCTGCGGCGTCTGGCCAGCAAGTCATGAGTGACTGCGTGTGCGCAACGCACCTGTAGAGTCTCACCACGTCGCCGCAGCAGAGGGCGAGGCGGGAGCCGTCAGGTGTGAAGCACCCAGAATGAGCCACAAGTGTGCCGCCAGCCAGGAGGCCATCGAACGGGGCTTCCGCATGGTCCCTGGAGCGTGAGCCAGGCCCGGCGGGGGCGCTCGCCATGGCGAGGGGGGGCAAGGTTGGGCAACGCCACGCTGGCGTAAGGTGAAGTGACCTCTGAACGTTCCGTAGAGCACTCTTTAACCATGAACACCCTGGCGAGCATGAACATGCCTGTGACGGTGCGTCTGGGACCCCTTGCGCCGTGTCGTGCACGCGGGCGCGAAGTTGGTTGTGCCCAGAAACACCTTCCTGGAACTGGGACGGAGTGCCACGGCCGGCGCCACGCGCGTGTGGCCCTATATCGCGGCACGCCACGCGCGCTGAGCACGTGTGGAGCCGCGTGCGAAGTGTTGGCGCCAGCACTGCCGCTCCGACGGCGCCAGCCGAGGCGATGACTCGGTTCCACGAGTCTTCCCTTGCTGCCGGTTCACGCGGCGGACGCCCGCAAGCGCCCCGCACACGCGCCTCGACACGCCGGGTCTGACTCGGTGCATATGCCACCGCGCGCTCGTGACACAGGTGAGCGCGCCCAAGGCCGCTCTGCGTGCCAAGTCCAGCCTGGCTCGTGGCGCGCGCCGCAGCCTCAAGGTTGCCGCCGCCGACAAGTGGGCTGCCCTGGACCCCAAGAACGACACGTCCGATGACCAGCAGGTGCGTGCTGCAAGCCGCTTCAAGACGAGGGCACCAAACTGTGATCGTGTGCCGAGCGCAATCTCATCCCCGTTCCACGCCCCACGCGCCTTTGCTGTGCACAGGACATCCAGCGCGCCAAGGGCATGACCGACCCCCTGTTCCAGGGCTTCGTCGGCCAGGGCACCCAGGTGCGTGTGCGCCCGGAAAGCACGCGCCCCACCTAACTACTGGGTGCTTGTGGCGCCAGCCGAAGCAGCACCGCGTGCTGCCCTGTTGCGCCCCACGACTGTCTCGCGCCTTGCTGCGACGGGTGCCACTGTGTGTGTGAAGCCAGTGGGGCGCGTTGAAGCGCAGTCATAGTGGGAGACTGACGCGCTGTGTGCCACTCTGTGTCCGCAGGAGGTGACCCTGAGCAGCTACGACTACATCTCCGGCGGCCTGAAGAACCTGGACAACATCGACGCGGACGGCTTCTACATCAGCAAGTCCTTCCTGGACAAGCTGACCCTGCACGTGTGCAAGAACTTCCTCAAGCTGCCCAAGATCAAGGTGCCCCTCATCCTGGGCATCTGGGGCGGCAAGGGCCAGGGCAAGACCTTCCAGTGCGACCTCGTCTTCAAGAAGCTCAACATCGCGCCCATCGTCATGTCCGCCGGAGAGCTCGAGTCCGGCAACGCCGGCGAGCCCGCCAAGCTGATCCGCCAGCGCTACCGCGAGGCGTCTGACATTGTGAAGAAGGGCAAGATGGCGACCCTGTTCATCAACGATCTGGACGCTGGCGCCGGCCGCATGGGTGGCACCACCCAGTACACGGTGAACAACCAGATGGTGAACGCCACGCTGATGAACATTGCCGACAACCCCACCAACGTGCAGCTGCCGGGCGTCTACCAGAAGGAGGAGATCCCCCGCGTGCCCATCATCTGCACGGGCAACGACTTCAGCACCCTGTACGCGCCCCTCATCCGCGACGGCCGCATGGAGAAGTTCTACTGGAGCCCCAGCCGCGAGGACCGCATCGGCGTCGCCTGCGGCATCTTCCGCGAGGACAACGTCCTGCCGGCTGACGTCACCACCCTGGTGGATGCATTCCCGGGCCAGAGCATCGACTTCTTCGGCGCTCTGCGCGCGCGTGTGTACGATGACCAGGTCCGCAAGCTCATCGCCGAGGTTGGCTTCGATGCCCTCGGCAAGCGCCTGGTGAACCCCACCAAGGAGCAGGGCCCCGTCGTGTTCGTGAAGCCCGTTATGCAGCTGCCGGTGCTGATGCAGTACGGCCGCATGATTGAGGCTGAGCAGGAGAACGTGAAGCGCGTGCAGTTGGCCGACGAGTACCTCGACGGCGCTGCGCTGGCCGGCAAGTCTGGCAGCGCAAACACCATGGAGTCAGCCAACTTCGAGTACAAGAAGTAAGCCATGCGCAGGACTGTTGATGCAAAAAGCGTTGGGCTTCGTAAGCAAGACCGCTGCAGCGCGCGCCGTCTATTCCACACCATCTCACGGAACCAGCGCCCACCTGACCACATTTGACGTAGACATGTTGTAAGGCAAACATATCGCCATTTCAATCCGCTTTGTCCATTGCAATTTGCCTTTCCCGCTGTCTTGAAGCTGTCTCGCTGAGCCATGCATCCAGCACGTTGCCGTACAACTGCGGCTCGTAGCGCAGCAGCTCCACGTGCGGGCAATGCGCCGGGAACGGCGCGAGATGCACGTTCCAGCCTTGCTGCTTCTTCGCCTGCGCCCAAGCCTCGATTCCTTGCGGAGGGACAAGCACATCTCCGACCGAGTACGCGCACGTGATTGGCACCTGGCTGAATGCAAGCGCATTATACGGCGCGTCCCACGCCTGGGTTAGCTGCGAGAGACGCTGCTGAACTGGGGGGGCGCACAGAATAGTGTCGATGGCAACTCTCAGCGCCTGCGTCCAAAAGCCGCCGGCACTCGTCTTCGCCTGCTTGCGCATCGCGATGGAGGCTAGTGCGCGAGCAGCAACATCGCCATCTATGTGCAACAGGGGACTGCTGTCGAGGAACAGGCCCCGCGTGCTGGCCACAAGCTCCACTGCCTTCGGCTGGCCTTGAGCAGCGGCCCTCAACAACTGTGATAGGAACAAGAAGCCGCCGTGGGAGGCGACATGTAGTAGCATCCCCCTTTTGCAGAACGACGGCGGCAAGTTTGACAAAAAGTCGGCAGTGGCTGCGTCTGCAGACGAAGGGAGGAGCGAGACGTGCAAGGGCGGCACGATGGCGAGTGTGGTGTACCCACGAGACTTGTATAGAGCTTCGTAGTGATCGAAGTGCTCTCGTTTTGCGCCGAGCCAAGACACCATAAGCACGTTCGGCGGCGGGCTGGAGTCAACTCCAGTCGACAGTCGCACCCACCGAGGTAAGGCTGCGAGGCCGCGCCGAGCTGAGGACACGCTCGCCCTCTGTCGTCTCCGAAGCGCGTCATGCGCGATGGGCACTGCGACTCGCATGTCAACAGAGTGTGCGCCTCACCGGACGGCTGCAAGCAGAGTCTCTGGTCATGCTCGTGGCATGGGTTGCTCGAGGCGGCCCTTTGGTTGCCACGCAAGCGCCTGCCGTTCCTGCGTGTGCCCCCCGCGGAGAGCCACCCAATTGAACGCGCGTCAGAGGCACGCCGTGCTGCTGCACGTGTTGCGCAAGGCTGTCAGCAGGAGTACACACTCCCCGAGGGAAGACTCACCCACTGCAGAGCTGCAGAGTGCCATGGCTGACGACTACCCAGCCTGGTTCCCAGGCTGCACGTCCACACGTCGCGTGTGCTCCGTCAGCCCAGCTGCCCTGTTCGAAACGGCGCCTGGGGACGCTTCAGAGGTTGCGACTGCCCCGCTCTTCAACGCCGTCAAAAGCGGGGATACGCCGCTGACAAGCAACCTCTTGTCCGCGGGCTTCTTCATCGACTGCACGGACAGGGTGCGTTTCTGCAGCATTTGAGGTGCGCGAGCGGTAGTTGACCTGACGTTGTGCTGCCTTGTTGTACCTGTCTGTGCTCGACGCAGAACGGGTGGACGCCGCTGCACCACGCGAGCCACATGGGATATGTGCCCATCGCGCGTCTGCTGCTGAAGAACAACGCAACGCCTGACTTGAAGGCCAAGGTGAGTTGTTGCAAGGACCCGAGCCCACTGAAGGACCCACTGCCCCCCTAAGCTCACCCCAACGCCTTGTGCAGGACGGCACGACGCCCATGAAGCTCGCCCGCAGCGAGGAAATGCGCGATCTTCTACGCTCCTTCGACCCAGCTATCGGTTGGGTGTACCGAGACGGCGCAGCAAGCGCTCCAGGGCCGCGTGCAGCGACGCCGTTGCCAAACCAACCTCCGCCGCAGCCGCCGTCGCCCCCGTCGACGCGGCAGCAGCAAGCGCAGGCGCAGGCGCAGCCAGAAGGTGGCGCTCCTGTTTCCCCGCAGCCGGCAGTTGCGGGGGACGTTGCTGGTGCCACGCAGGAGGGTACGCCTCCTCAGGTTGTGAGCAGTCCGCCGACGGAGGCGCCCCCGCCGGCATCGGGGCCCAGTGATAGCAGTAGCAGCAGTGGTTTCACTGCGTTCCCGGGTGCGGCCGGCGTCGCGTTGGTGGGAGCTCTGTCGATACCACCGCCCGATGATGAGGCCTCCAAGCTGGGCCAGCTGCTCGCGCAAGCGTGTTTCTTCGGCGACCTTGCGGAAGTGCGGACGCTGCTTGATGCTGGCGCGGATGCGAATAGCCGAGATAGCAACGGCATGACTGGCTTGCATTGGGTGGCGTCAAGGGGCGGGGTGGAGGCTGCAGAGGCGCTCATTGCAGCCGGGGCGGATGTGAATGCGGCCACTAGTAAAGAAGGTTGGACGCCGCTCCATTGGGCGGCACGTGCAGGGCGGGCAGACGTTGCCCGCGCACTACTCATGAGTGGCGCCGCGATAGCAGCCCGCAATACCGCAGGGCGCACGCCTCTCCAGATGTGCACCTCTGACGCCGTCAAAGAGCTGCTTATATCCCACGGTGGAGGCGTAGCGCAAGCCTCTGCTTCTGGGAGCCCTGTACCTGTAGTGCAGAGCCCTGGCGTTGCCGCAGCGAAGCAGCAGAGCAAGGAGGACCAGGATGTCATCCTTCGAGAGCTGCAACGTATCCGCAACAAGTCGGGAAGTCGCAGTCCATCGCCGCTGCCGCCACAGGATGACTCTGCACCTTCTGATTCTGCAGCGCTGGCAAAGGCGCTGAGTAACGTGAACATGACGGCTGCGCGCGGCGTGTCGCCACGCAGAGTGCGGTACACGCAGCCGTCTGCTGCGGAGTTGCTGGCGCCTTTGTCTGGAAACACTCCTCTGTCTGACATTGATGCTCAAGTAAGGGAGCGCTCCGCGGCGGCAAGCGGTGGCGACAGTCGATAAAGGCATGATTCGCGTGTTTGTGAAGACACGAGTCTCAGTGAATCACGAGTGTCTTATGCGTCTTCAACGCCCTCTTTGAGAGGCCGCGAGGAGCGGTTCAAGCACGCCGTGCAGCACCATCAGCTCCCGCTGCGCCGCCACTTCAGTCGCTACAGCCGCCGCGAGATTCGCAAATGCGGCATCGACGCCGGGATCAGCACCCACAGCGACAGTGTAGATATCCAGGAGCCGTGCTGCCACTGACGCCAGCAGCCTGCAGTGCCTTGGCTGCGCCACATGACGCGCCAGAAAGTGGAGCAGCGGCGTCAGGCTGGCAGCATCGCGGCCAGCGAGCGCTGAAAGCAAGGCGCCCCTTTGAGCAAGGGCATCCAGTACAGCAGCAACCACTGCGGGCGAGCGGCTCGCCAGCGCCGCATCGAGTGCATCGCGGTGCTTGAACCGGCGCAGTGCTGCATCGAAGGGCGCCACGCGGGCACGGCGGCGAGCAAGCACGACAGAGTCGCCAGGGCTGGGGCGAACACCCTGGCCTCGGATGAAATATCTGTAGCTCCCCGCATCCAGGACACGACCTGACCGGGGTAGTATCGGCAAGTGCAGTTTATGCGGCGGCGGCACCCGATGTGCACTCTGCACTTGCGTGCCTAATGCCAGAGCGCTGGTCTTGCTTGCACGCAAGCGCTTGCGCAATGCTAACGTCCCATCAGCACATCCGACGGCCAATGCAGACGCATCAGGTGCTACTGCCAGCGACAGCACAGGTCCCGGGTATTTCGCGCAGTGCGTGACGCTGTAGCCGTCCAATTCAAAGACTTTGACGTAGCCATCCAAGGAGCCGGTCAGCATGCGCGGTGTTGCTCGCCGCGCGATATCCCCAGCCGCTGGCGGGCCGACAGCGGCGCAGACAGTGACGCACGTGACGTCCTTCGCATGCGGCCGCAAGCGGCGGAGCAAGCGTCCGCCGCCCAGTAGGTCCCAGAAGCAAACGGCCGGTCCACCGACCGAGACGAGAATGCCGCCCGCCGGGAAAAATGCGAGCCCCTCTACTTGGTGCCCATGACGCAGCGTCATCACACACGCGCCTGCCCCGCCGAGTCGGGCGTCCCACAGCTTAATGCAGTGGTCGTAGCCGCCACTCGCCCACAGCGTGTCGCCCCCGCCGCCTGCGACAGTCGCAGTCGCAGGCGAGGGGACGAGAGCGCGCACGTAGTCCGCATGGCCGTCGAAACGCGCCACTTGCGTGCCGCCGGTAACGTCCCAAAGCCTCACTGTGGTGTCATCACCTGCACTCGCCAGCCGCGTGCGCTGTCGCGGACAGAACGACACCGCGTGACACGCCCGGGCGTGGCCCTCTAAACTGCGCAGCAGCGTGCGGCTATGCGTGTCGAACACAACGCAGCGGCCGTCCTCGCTGCCGGCGGCCAGGGCGCCTCCATCGTCTCTCAGCACGCCGCAGTACGCGACGTCCCTGAATCGAGTGAACTGGCGCACTTGTCGCCCACTCTGTGCGTCGTACAGAAGCACCTGTGGAATAACAGTGCCGCGTGAGTGTGCGTGTCGAGAGTGGCCGTGACAGAGCGCGCAACCGCACCCTTGTGCTGCTGGTGGCTGCGAACTGGTGCGGCGAGGACTGGCACACGTCGATGTGAGTCACGCCAGACACCTGCGGCAGGAGTCGCGGCTTGGTGAACCGCCGCCAGTATCGGCTTTCTGCCGTCTCCCGCATTGCGCGTGGTGCATACTGCGGGATGTGCAACCGCCTGTACTCGCCCACCTCTTCCTGTCCATCCATCCGAGCTGTTAAACCGGTCGCCCGAGGGGCTTCAAGGTTCCTCGCAAAGCCAGCGTGTCCAGAGCCAACATGTCTCGCAGAGCACAAGCGACTGGCGGCTGGAGGAGCCGCCAAGCCGCGTCTTCAGAGAGTAGCGAGCCCGACGAAGAAGAGAATGAGCAGCGTGTGCGTGGCGGACGTAGACGTCGCAGCGAGGTGCGCAGGAGTGGAGTGAAGTAGGGGGCACCTGGCTGGCACCTCTTCCAACGCGCGCTTCGCCTGCAGCAGCGCTGCCGCACGTCGTCACGACAGATAGGCAGCGTGTGCGCAGACGCGACGAGCACGCGCCCCGCGCTGCCCCAGCTGTATTGCACAGCGCGCACTGACCCCGCCCTTGCCCTCCACGACAGGCTGCCCCCCAACGGCGCAGTCTCCGCGCGGCCGCGCACCCCAGCCGGCGTCTGGTGGCGCAATCGTGCTTTCAGGACCTGCTGAGGTGCGTCCCACAGCCGATTGCTTGTCGCTGTGCGGCGCATGTGGTTTTGCACCCACCCCTGCAGTGATCTTTTAGAGCGCTGACACACTGTACTGCACCGCGCTGCCTGCTGCACTGGCACCCCAACTGGCACTGCTCGCGCGCACGCAGTGCGTCCGAGGAGGACGAGGAGGTTGTGGCGGAGGAGGCGGCTGACGGTGCGTGCTTGAACCCGCACTGGAGCGAGCGAAGCCGCCAGACGGGGGCTCCTGGGCTCTGGGACGGTTGGGGACCCCGAGGTGGCGGTCGTGGTCGCGTGTGTACGCACCAGGCTCACTACCCCATGCCCTGTGACTCACTCCTGGCCACCGCCCCGCAACGACACGCAGGCGACAACCGTGTTCGAGTTGAGCATGTGCTCGCTATGCGCTGGGCTACCGACCTTGGACAAGCGCCGCCCACGGGTTGGCTGCTTGACCGCCCCGTGGAGTTCTTAGTCAAATACGTGAACCGGGCGCACGTGCACTCCGAGTGGCTCACCGAGCACGCGGCACTGTCACTGGCCTGCAGGAAGGTCACCAACGCCGTGAACAAAGCGGAGCGGAGACCCTTCAACATTGCGGACCCGCGCAACTGGGAGCCGCAGCGCGTGGTGGCTCACCGTAAGGGCGTGGACGGCCGTGATGAGTACCTCATCAAGTGGGATGGTATCGGGATCGGCCTTGGCTACGAGCTCGCGACTTGGGAGGCCATCCACGGTCAAGATGGAGTGCCACATCCGCTAGCACAGCACACCGGCTTGAAGGCCCTGATCCAGGCAATGCAGGAGCGCGAGTACGAGGCTGTGAATCGTGCATCCCATAGGCAGCGTGGAGAGCGGCACAGCCGTGCGGGCGCCTTTGCCGCGCTCACTGCGCAGCCTGATTGGCTGCCCGGTGGGCCGCCAGCGGCAGAGGGCGTGGCGTTGCCTCAGTTGATGCCTCACCAGTTGGAGGCTCTCAACTTTCTGCGCAGCGCCTACCTGCAGGAGCATGGCGTCATCTTAGCAGACGACATGGGCCTGGGCAAGACCATCTCCGCCCTGGCTTACCTGCGCAGTCTGCGAGCCGAGTTCAAGGCGGAGAGGCCGTCTCTAGTAGTGGCGCCCCTATGCACTCTCCCAAACTGGGCAACTGAGGCCAAAGGATGGGCCCCCACCACCAATGTGGTCATCGTGCACGGCACGCCCGCTGCCCGGCAGGTCATTACGGACTACGAGTTGTGGCAGAACGTCGGGAACTCACGCAAGCGTGTGTCCAAGCCGGACATTGTGTTGACCAATTACGAGACCGTGCAGAACGACCAGGCACTGTTCCGCAGCATCGAGTGGGAGAGCCTTGTCTTGGACGAGGGCCACCGCGTGAAGGCTGGTCCCAAAGCCAAGGTGTTTGATGCGCTCACCGCGTTGAAATGCCGGCACAAGGTACTGCTGACGGGCACGCCGGTGCAGAACAGCCTCGAGGAGTTGTTCCACCTCCTTCACTTCCTCAACCCGGCAACATTCCCCTCCTTCGACGCGTTTACCGCATCTGTGGACGCAACAGCCGCAGCGCAGGCGGTGGAAGGCGGAATAGAAGCACATGCAGCTGGAGTTGGCATCACGCCTGCTGCACGCGCAGCTGCGCTCATTTCCGTCGCAGCGCCTCACATGCTGCGTCGCCTCAAGCGCGACGTGCTGACGAACCTGCCGCCGAGACGGGAGGTGCATGTGCCGGTCGACCTGACGCCGGTACAAACTCAATGGTACCGCAAGCTTCTGATGCGCAACCACAATGTCCTGGCTGGACGGAACGGGAACAAGACCGTTCAAGCGCAAGGGCTGAGGAATGTCGTGATGGAGCTGCGCAAGGTGTGCAACCACCCCTGTCTAGTGGACCCAGTCAACGACCTGAGCTGGTACATCAACGGCGGAGACGATGCGGCGGCACAGCACTTCAATAGTCCAATGCTTGGCAGTGATGGATTCGGTGCAGCGCACAATTTAGGCAGCCCGACGGTGAATCCGAGCAGCAGCAATGACACCACCAGCTCCGGCGGACATCACGCCATGCCGCCGTTCCTCTACGGCACGCCATCACCGCCACACGTCGAGGCTGCTGCCAGCGGTGTCCGCAGCGCGCGCCTCGCGGCGCTGGTCGCCTCGTGCGGCAAGCTTGCGCTGCTGGACGTCATGCTTCCTGCGCTGCAGCAGCGCGGCCACCGGGTGCTCATCTTCAGCCAGTTCCAGAAGACGCTGGATGTGCTTGAGGAATACGTCCGTCTGCGGTTCGGAAGAACCACGTACGAGCGAGTGGACGGGACGATGCAGGTGGGCTTACGCCAGGCTGCCATCGGCCGGTTCAATGCGGAGGGAAGCAGTCGCTTCGTGTTCCTCCTCTCCACACGTGCGTGTGGCCTTGGTATCAACCTCGCAACGG
>Ga0164296_1002668_pt1 | contig 17459 bp, 16 predicted proteins | sample GEODES057metaG_FD_113533 | JGI IMG/M metagenome (GOLD analysis project Ga0164296, IMG submission 113533) | Dystrophic lake water microbial communities from Trout Bog Lake, Wisconsin, USA - GEODES057 metaG | ecosystem: Environmental > Aquatic > Freshwater > Lake | place: USA: Trout Bog Lake... | reverse complement strand
TCCGCCGTGGCGAATTGCACCTGCGAGTACGTGTGCGGTACCAAGAAGATCCGTCGAGCACCATGTGCGCGAAGAGATGTCGTCTGCGGCTTCCCGGCAACTGAGAAGACCAGGTCAGCGCGGCTGAGCCAGTTGGACATCGCTGTGGTTATTGGCTTGCCCCGGCCCCATGGGTCACCCTCCCAGTAGACCACGAGTCGATGTCCCAGGCAGTCCAGCACCTGCTCCCACTGCTGCTGTGTTGTCTGCAAATAGAACGGTGACAGGATCAGGACAATCTCGGCTGGGCTCTCGCGCATGAGAGCAATGAGGCGGTCGGGGGCCTGATCGCCATGCTCCATGAGCAATTGGCGACCGGACACCGAGCGGAACCTGCTGATTTCTCCAGTTTCCTGGAGCGCTGCCAATGCATCCTCGTATCCGACAGAGCCCAGCGCTCTTGACGAGTTATTCAGTAACAGGACCTCGGTGCTCACGACCTAGGTGTCGGAAGCCTGAGACAATACGCCGATGATCACCTGCGAATTGTATCCAGCCATGGGGCTGGGGAACCAACTGTGGCAGTACGCAGTGTGCAGAACAATCGCTGCGGATGAAGGATACGAGTTCGGTATCCAATCATCGCGCAGATTCAAGGGAAAGAGCTTTCTCCGTCTGGATTTTGGGCAGCCCGTGCACGGACCATCATCGCGCTCATTCAGCCCCGTGCTGCCACGAGGAATAGAAACGTACTTTCCGGAGCGTCACATGAGAAATCCCCGAACGAATCAGCTGATTCCGTTCTTCGATCGCAGACTCACGACCATCAAGGACAACACCAAGATCGACGGATACTTTCAGGCCGAGAGATACATCATGCACCGAAAGCAGGAGATTGCAGACTGGTTTCGCGTAGATATTCCGACATCAATGCCATCCAACACGTGCATCATTTCAATTCGTGGCGGCGATTACCTCCGGCAGCCTGGCCTTGCGCTCGGGCGGCGGTATTACCAGAACGCAATGGCTGCCATGCAACGCCACAACGCGGACGTGAAGTTCATGATCATCACCGATGATTATCGGCATGCGCGACAACTATTGCCGCATACAGACATTGCCCCCGCCAGATCACTCGGAGTGCTCAATCGCTGGCAGCGTCATCCCGGAAAACGGCAGATGGCCGAGCATCTTGCCCTGCTGCAGCAGGCGCCCATGATCATCCTTGCCAACAGTAGTTTCGCCTGGTGGGGGGCATGGACGAATGTGTCTCGCCCATACGTGATTGCTCCGAAGTACTGGGTTGCCCACACTGCCTCTGACGGCTACTGGCACGCTGCGGACTCGTTGACTCGCGACTGGTTTTGGATGGATCAGCATGGCCGGGTGTCATCGTCCCAGGTGTGCGAGCGCGAGTTTGCCCAGTATCGGGCGGAGCATGGATGGCCGGAGGCCGACTGAATCAGCTGGCACTACCGCCATCTGGCGGCCTGCACAGTCGTGGTGCAGTCGGAGGCTGCCAGAGTCCCAAGCCGCAGGATTCAACCGGCTCGATCGAGTCCGCGTGACCGCGATCGGGGTGCACCCAATACCGTGCAGTCATGCATGCGATTGTGGTTGACGTCCCCGGTGGACCGGAGCAGATGCACTGGCATGAGGTTCCCGATCCGATTGCTGCTCCCGGGGAAGTGCTGATTGACATCACGGCAACGGCCGTGAACCGTGCTGATCTCCTGCAGCGACAAGGCCACTACCCACCACCCCCTGGCGCATCGCCGATTCTGGGACTGGAATGCGCGGGGATGATCGCCGGACATGGACCGGGCGTGAGCTCGCCGCCACTGGGCACGCCCATCGTCGCGCTGCTATCCGGAGGCGGCTACGCACAACGGGTTGCCGTTCCTGTCCAGCAAGTCATGGCCGTACCAAGCGGGGTGGACCTGATCACCGCTGGCGCAGTGGCCGAAGTCGCCTGCACAGTCTGGTCCAACCTGGCGATGACCGCGCATGTGCAAGCAGAGGAGTGGGTGCTGATCCACGGCGGCGGTTCAGGCGTGGGTACATTCGCCATCCAGATTGCGCGTGCAATGGGTGCGCACGTGGCCGTGACAGCCGGAAGTGCAGCCAAGCTCGATGCATGCCGTGAGCTCGGGGCAGATGTGTGCATCAACTACAAGGAGCAGGACTTCGTGGAGCAGGTCACCGACTGCACAGGCGGCACCGGTCCAGATGTCATCCTGGATAACCTGGGGGCTGCATACCTTGAACGCAATGTCACGGCATTAGCCCGAAACGGTCGTCTGGTCACTATCGGCCTGCAAGGCGGGACTAAGGCGGAGTTGAACATCAATACCCTGCTTCGCAAGAACGCAAGCATCACGTGCACCAGTTTGCGTGGACGTCCGATCAGCGAAAAGGGTCTGATCTGCGAACAAGTTCAGCAATACGTGTGGCCATGGATTGCTGCTGGCATCGTGCGTCCGGTCATCGATCGTGTCCTGCCCATTACCGACGCCGCCCTGGCGCATGCGCTCATCGCTGAGGGTGCCATCACCGGGAAGCTTGGACTTGCTGTCGCCTGAGACTTCGAGAGTTGAGGAGACATTCGGTGGTGCGTGGGCCCTGGAGGAACGCTCACGCAGGCCAACACTGAGCATCACCGTCAGTCCGATCTGTCACCGCACGAGAATGCGGTAGCAGTCGGTCGCTAACTACGGAGTCGGCAAGGCCGATATCCGCTTCATCAAGTACGGAGAGAAGTACCCCATGTACTTGGCTTGGACAATCGGGTCGCGCCAATCCGAACCGGTCACCGTGCCTCGGCAAGTATCTGCTCCGCACAGGCAGGTGAACTCGTCGTAGTCCGATGCATCGCACATCGCATAGTCGAAGGTCAGTTCCTCACCTGGCTCGATATCACGCATCGCAACGAGCAATTGGCTGCCGGAGAGGCCACAGTTCGGCTCGCAGGAATGGTTGAGCATGTCTCCAGCTTCGCGCTCATCGCCGGATACCAGGTAGAGATCCTCGTCAACCTGAATCGAACGCGCCTGGCGGTCAGCCGACAGCGTGGACAGCAATGCGCGTTCAATCACCCAGCCACCGAACCCGGCGACCGTCTCGCCCTTGCTGATCGGCTCGTGCGTGAATGAGCCCCATCCTTTGGCACCGGCCGGTTCTGCCACGGCCTTGGGGGTAAGCCAGTTGTAGTCCACTCGTCTGTGACCCTTTCATTCCGGATGCCGAATGCGGCGAAAACCGAAAAAGTGTGACACAGGCCAGCCCGTGAGAGAAATCGCCACGGTCAGCACTGCATGCGAGCCATGGCGGGGCCATGAGGCGTTGGCGCTGCTCGTAGGCTGTGCAGGTGATCGATCCCACCATCTTGCGTACCGACCCGGACCGAATCCGCGAATCCCAGCGCAGACGCGGAGAGGACGTCGCGATCGTCGATGCGCTGGTCGCAGCGGACCTCGCCAAGCGGGCGAGCGCACAGCAGTTCGATGAGTTGCGGAACCAGCAAAAGCAGATCGGTAAGCAGATCGGGCCACTACAGGCCTCGCTGAAGCGGGCCAGCGACGATTCAGCACGCATCACCGCACAGTCCGAACTCGATGCCCTGCTGGCCGATGCTGCCGACTTGGCGGAGCGCACCAAGGCGGCCGAGGCAGCCGCCGATACTGACAGTGAAGTCGCTGATGCCCTGTGGCTGAAAGTCTCCAACCTGGTGAACCTGGCGTCTCCCATCGGCGGCGAAGATGACTTCACCGTGCTAACCACCGTAGGCACGCCCCGGGACTTCGCTGCTGAAGGCTTTGCGCCCAAAGACCACCTTGACCTTGGTGAGGCACTCGGGGCGATCGACACTGTTCGCGGTGCCAAGGTGTCCGGTTCACGATTTTTCTACTTGACCGGAGTCGGCGCGCAATTGGAATTCGCCCTACTCAACCTGGCGATGAGCCAGGCGATGTCGCACGGCTTTATCCCGATGATCACTCCGGCGTTGGTATTGCCCAGCGCCATGGAAGGTACCGGCTTCCTCGGCCAGGCTGCAGAGAACGTGTACCGACTTGAGGCCGATGACCTCTACCTGGTCGGCACATCCGAGGTGCCTCTGGCGGCATTCCACTCCGATGAGATCTTGGATGCGGCGTCCTTGCCCAGGCGATACGCGGGCTGGTCGAGCTGCTTTCGCCGAGAAGCCGGCACGTACGGTAAGGACACCCGCGGCATCATCCGAGTGCATCAATTCGACAAGGTCGAAATGTTCGTCTACTGCGACCCCGCTGATGCCGAGAATGAACATGCACGCCTGCTCGCATGGGAGGAGGAATTTGTCAACGCCCTCGAACTGCCGTACCGCGTCATTGACGTGGCAACCGGGGACTTGGGTTCCAGTGCGGCGCGCAAGTTCGACATTGAGGCCTGGATTCCAACTCAAGGCACCTACCGCGAAATCACCTCGACGTCGAACACCACCGAGTTCCAGGCTCGCCGCCTGCGCATCCGGATGCGCGACGCCGCCGGTACCAAGCCCCTTGCCACGCTGAACGGCACGTTATGCGCAATGCCGCGCATCATCGTTGCCATCCTGGAAAATCATCAGCAAGCAGACGGCTCAATAGTTATCCCGCCCGCCTTGCGTCCGTTCCTCGGCGGCCAGGACAGGTTTACCCCACTGTCAGCTCGTGAGGAGACGCTGAACCGTGCTTGAGACCTTCCCGCGTGACTTTGCACCCAAACTCATTGCGATCGACATCGATGACACCTTGGTCGAGCGTGATGAGGCAGTCTCCGAACGGGTGGCGGAATCCATTGCCCGAGTCCAGGCAGCCGGCGCTCTCGTGATTCCCAACACCGGTCGCTCCCTGTCCACTACTTCACCCGTGGCGCACGCAGCCGGCATGAACGAATGGGCTGTGTGCTCAAATGGCGCGGTCTTGGCGCACCTGAACCCGATTAGCATCCGGGAAACAGTCACCTTTGATCCGACGGAACTGATTCAGCGGATTACTCCGGTGCTACCCGATGCGGTCTACGCAGTGGAGGATGCAGACGGACTCCTGCGTACGAACAAGAGCTTCGGCATGACGGCCATTAGCCTGGAGGTGCGAGAGGTCCCCTTCGAGCACTTGCTGACCAAGCCCGTGGTCCGACTCGTGGTTCGATCCGACTCTCACGTGAATGAGGGCTTCGCGGAGATGGCCGCGCAATTGGGCCTGCATTCGGTGATCTTCGGCATCTCGGAAGTCGCCTGGATGGATATTGGCCCGGCAAACGTCAACAAGTCCACGATGCTGGCCAGCCTGTGCGAGCAACTGGATATCGATCCGCGGTCTTCCCTTGTTTTCGGAGACTCGCGAAACGACCGACAGGCTTTGGCCTGGGCCGGGATCGGAGTTGCCATGGGTGATGCCGATCCCGAAACCGCTGCTTGCGCGGACTACCTCACCGGTTCTGTCGCCGGCGAATCTGTCGCAGATGTTCTGGACTTGCTCTACCGCTAGAACAACCGCGTGCCGCGAAAGTCACAGGCTTGACGCGGCTGGCTCAATGTCCGTCAAAGACGCAGACCGCGTGCACGGGCAATCCTTCGGACTCAAGTCGCTGTCGGCCACCCACCTCCGGTAGGTCGACAACAAATGTGCATTCGACGATCTCAGCACCTGCGCGACGCATCAGGGCCACTCCGGCAAGCATCGTGCCACCGGTAGCAAGGAGATCATCAATGAGCAGCACACGCTCGCCTTCGGCAATGGCATCAATGTGCACGTGCAGTTCATCGGTGCCGTACTCAAGTTCATAGGGCTGCGCCCAGGTGGCCGCGGGCAACTTGCCGGGCTTTCGTAGAGGTACAAATCCGCAGCCAAGCCGCACAGCCAATGGTGCGCCCACGATAAAGCCACGAGACTCGATACCGACCACCGTGTCGATTCGCGCACCGGCATATCGCTTGGCAAGGACGTCGATGAGTTCACCGAACCCGGTCGGGTCCTTGAACAGCGTCGTGACATCGCGGAACATGATTCCCGGCTTCGGGAAGTCCGGAATGGTGCGAATCTTCGCCTGGATCGACATGGAATGCATTCTTGCCTACGCTGCCGACCGCAACCCGCATCGACTCCACGGTTGCCTCATCCAATCCAGGTGCTCGACCCCGCGCATGGTCAAGGCCGCTTGTGACAACGGTGAATGCGATACCTGCATCACATGCCCTACTCGGCCCACACGCTGACGCACATGCCGCTCCACACAGTCCGGTCGGCATGTGCACTCACGACACAACTACCATCACATGGTGTCTTCCGCCTGCACGATCAACATCATCTGCACGGCAGCGGTGCCAAGGAATGTCGAACTCGTCAAGCGCCTACGGCTCCTGGGATTTTCCGACATCCACCTCGGCGGCATCGCCTTCCCCAGGGATTCACCGCAATCACGCGATGCCCTGGTGGATGCCAGACGCTTCAGCAAGATGTTCAAGCGCACCATGCTCGATGGTGAAATTGGGTGCTACCTCAGTCATCTGCGTGCCTACGACCACTTTCTCGCCGGCTCGGATCAATGGTTAGTCCTCCTCGAAGACGATGTGACCATCGAAGATGGGCTCCGTTCTGCAATCGATGCAACCTGTGGCATGGACAGCACAGCACCGATCATCGTCTCCCTTGGTGCGCTGGAGATGAATACCTCCGCCCACGAGCGGAGGACGCCGCCGCTGCTGCGCGAGCCGATGGCATCAGTGGATGGAGTCGCCGTTCACCAAGCACTGTTCGGGGGATGGTCATCGCTTGCCTACGCCATCAATCGCCAAGCTGCAACGATGCTGCGCGATGGGTATCTGTCGGGACGCATGAGCTCGCCGATCGACTGGCCCCCGGCCAGCTCCCCGGTGACGTTCGCCCAGGTGGTACCGGTGGTCGCGCGCGAGATGAGCGGAGTGACATCGGTCATTGACCGCGACAACCAGCGATTGGCTCCCTGGCAGGACCGTTGGAGCCGCCGACGAATGGTCCTGCAGCAAATGGTGTCCGGATACCTGCTGTATCGACATCAATTTGACAGCTTTCGCGGCTACATTCGCTGGACGTACGGACTAGCGCGTCCCTTGATGAAGCTTCCCTGGACTCGCCATGCGGGCACCGTTCAGCTGAGCGACGGTGTGCAAATGCACTTTCTCTCCCCGGCGCAAGTGCGGTGGCGCTTCTCCTGGATCGGTCTCGGGCCACCTCGGGCTCAGGTGCAACACCGTCGAGCTACGCACAAGGCCTCGTAAGGAGGACCTCGGCCTGCCGTGAATGGGCCGCACCAGCGATGCGCACCACCAGATGAAGCACGTTGCGGCAGTGGGGCAGGTCCCCGAAGGCAGCCGGATGCATGCTGTCACCATGTGGTCGTGGCCCATGCATACGTACATATCGGTTTGCCCAAGACAGGAACCACGGCCTTTCAACAGGTGCTCAACCACCTTGACGACGACCTGCGTACACGCGGAATTCGAGTGCTGAAGGATCAGAGCCCAATCGCCGACAGCTCTCTGCCCACATTGGCGTTGCCTCTGGGCGCATGCGTGATTCGCGGTGACCTGGATGCATGGTTCCGACAGCTCAGCCCGCACACCCTGCTCACGGAGTATCTCAGTGCCGCGCAAGCCAGTATCGAACGCCAGTCGAACTCGCTGGAGCCAACGATCATCGCCTCATTCGAGGGCCTGAGCCTGATGCGCACCACTGCAGAGGTTCATCGCCTGCGGTCCTTATTCGCCTCACGCGAGGTGCACATCATCCTGGTTCGGCGGCAACAATCCACCTGGGGGCCATCCTTGCGAAGGGAACTTGCTGCCGCAGGGGTGCGCACGTGGAGTCCCTACGCGTCCTCTTGCTCCAATCTCTCGGACGACTCCTGGGTGTTTGATCACCAGAGCCTGATTGATGTCATCACCACGACTCTTGGCCAATCGGCACTAACCGTTCTTGACTATGAGGACGCCCTGGCCGCTGAATCTTCGATCATTCCCGCTCTGTGGAGAAGTTGCGGACTGCCAGAGGACCTGCTGCATCGATCGGAACTTGGGCGAATATGGGCCCACCGCAGCCCTGCACTGCAAGTGCACCATCTTCAAGAGGACCTGGAGTCGGTCGACGACGTTCAGCAGCTACGAGACATAGTTGTGCGGCAGGCTCATGAGCTCGGCCAGATTCACTCTTCGATCTCATGGCGCATCACCCGTCCTATGCGGACCCTGCGTCAACGGTTTGGCCGGCCTTAAGGCTTCTTGCACCCAACCTGCGATTCAGGCGATCCATGATCCGAACGAATCGCACCCGGATCAGACATCGAATAAGGCACTGCATCGAGATCGCTGCGCGGGTGCGGGTCGGTACGCCGGCGTGCTCTTGGAAGACCCGCCAATACGCATCCACGACTTCTCGCGAGGATTCCAGCACTGCATGGCGAGCGCGGATGCCGGAGTTCAACTGCTCTCGCAATGCCGGACTCGAACACAATTCACCCAGCACTGCCAGCAACTCCTCGACATCGTCGAACATCAGGGCATCGATGCCAGGTCGAGCCAGGGCAACGTAGGCCGGCTCAGCGACCATCAGCGGGATGACGCCTGCATGCCATGCATTCAGCAGTTTGGTGGGAGGCTTCCACGCTGGATTGCCGTAGGACGAATACTTTCGATCCAGCAGCACCCAGTCGGTCCTGGAGTAGTCGTGCCAGTGCTGGTCGGAACCGTCGGTGCGAGTTGGAGTGTCCAGGTCCAGCTCAATGCCAAGCTTCTTGAGCGCTTCTTGAAAATTCACGTCAAGCAGGTAATCCGGAGCATTCTCCGGATTGCCCTTGAAAGCAAGTACCCATGGCGTGGCTTGCACGTCCGGATCCCGAGGCACCACGCCACGTTGCGGTAAGGGAGGCAGATAACGGCTGGATGCCTTTCGCGAAGCCTGCCGATCATTGGGCATGATCTGGAGATCACTGCGAATCAGTGCTCCGTATCGGGGCGGAAGATCACTGCACAGGAGCGCCACGCGGTGTCTTCGAACTCTCCATCCAAGTCGTGCCAGGCGTCTTGACTGCCAGATGGATCCTGACGGATAGACGACCACCAAGCCGGCATCGCGAGGCACGTGAGGACCGAGCGTGACTGGGTATCCTCGATCACGGAGCCGGACGTATAACTCCAGGAGATTGTGTCCCAATCCGGAGGCAAATCTCCAGGGCTCAGAATCCGGGTCCCATTCGGACACCATGTCGAGGGGAACATCCGGCTCGCACCAGAAGTGGATGCGTTCTACGCCTGTCATGACCTACGCGCATGATGCTCAGCGGCTTCAGTGGGGTGAAGCATTGCCTTCGTTCGTTGCGCTGCCGCCAGTCCTCGATCGCCGAAGGCCTGCACGATAAGTCGTCGACCAAGCGGGCCCGGGTAACGCCTGTCACGCACCTGTTCTCGGTGCCATTGCCAAACATCACGTGCAGCTGCCAGGTCTTGCACTTTCGCCGATGCCTTGATCCCCAGGACGCAAATGTCGCTGTTCTCCTTGTCGACGCTCAGGTAGTACTCGGCAAGCATTGCGCGACGTAGGACGCGATGCACTTGCCGCGAGCTCAGATTGCGATACCAGTCCTGCTTCAGTGCGATCGTCCCTGGCGATGCCCATTCGCTGCCGGTCCGCTGCGTTCCGTGCTCTGCTCGGCCTATGCCGGCCGCGGTAAAGATGAGCAAGCCCGAGGGTCGCGTCATGCGAATCATGTTGTCCACGATCGCCATCCAGTTCTGGGTGTGCTCGAAGCATTCGCTGGACATTGTCACGTCAAACGTGTCATTTGCGTAGTCAAGGGACTCTCCCGCGCCGATCACGCTCACGTTCGGCCCCGGAATGAGATCCGCACCAACGTACCGATCGGCCGAGAATAAGCGGTGCGGACCTCCGTTCACGTCATACGCGCCAATATCCAGGACGGAGCCGGCGAAGTGTTGCGGGCAGGCGACGACCGCACGTTCGAAAAAGGCCAGTTGCGACGGGTGTGCCACCTCGAGCCCTTCTCACGTCATCTTTGCAGTCACGTCCAAAGAAGAACACAGTAGCGCCGAGCTGCGCTTCGTCAGCTGCTTCTGCGATCACAGAGCGCAGTTCTCGGCGGTGATGCGGCGGCTCGCCCGCGTGTAGCGCTGGCCGGACCACAGGGCGGTCCGGGGGGCTGCGAGCTCATGCCGTGCTTCGGGACAGTCAGCCATCCCTCGGCCAAGGGCGCTAGGTCACAGCCAGCGCCAACCGGACTTGGTGCTGTGTAGGTTAGCGTTGCGGAGAATTCTCCACACGTATCAATGCGTACTGGACGTGCGAAGTGACTGGGAGGTGATTGATGGCGCATCGCATGCAGATCCATGTGCAGGGCAAGAGCCATCGGTCGCGGGTGGTGAAACGACTGCTTGATCTCCTGATTGGATCCGTTCTGCTCATTGTGGCCCTGCTACCGATGGGATTGATTGCAATCATCATCCATCTGCGAATGGGTCGCCCGGTCTTGTTTCGTCAACAGCGAGTCGGGCTCTACGACTCACGGTTCACCATGCTGAAGTTTCGCACCATGCAGCCTGAAGCGGATTCCATGCGGGATTCGCTTCGGACTCTCACTGGCGTGACCGCCCAGAGCTCGCCTGTGTTCAAGATGGAAAACGATCCACGCGTGACGAGCCTTGGTCGACTCTTGCGTCGATGGTCACTGGATGAACTTCCTCAACTGTTCAATGTCTTAGGCGGATCGATGTCCTTGGTCGGTCCGCGGCCGCACACCGTGGATGACGTTGCAGGCTATTCCCAGGAAGCATTTGAGCGCCTGACCGTGCCCCCTGGGCTGACCGGCTCGTGGCAGGTAGCCGGTCGATGCAACCTGGACTGGGACACGTCATTGCAACTTGACCTGGATTACGCCCGTCATGGGAGTCTGGGAACAGACCTGCGAATCCTGCGGCGGACGATCACGGCAGTGATCAGCGGCGATGGGGCGATCTGACGGCCGTCACGTGCCAGGGCCCCGCATCAGACCAAGCACGGCGGGCGTGTCACTGTCGCGTGACCGGGACGAGCCGTTCCGCGCAGCAGTAGCAACTACGGACGAGTCCGCCAGCACCAGCCCTATGCATACCCATGACCACGGCGGCCAGACGTAGACGATGCCGAAGACAAGCAGTCCCCACAGGAAGATCCAGGCATCCTGCGGCGCCTTCCGACGGCGACTCAATGCCATGCAGAACAGCACGAGAATGCAGCCGATGCCGATCAGCCCCCCTCGCACGATGTCCTCAATGGGCTCACTGTGACTGGTCAGGTCGACATTCATCGCCGGGGAATCAGTCTGGGACAATATCGTCGGTCCGAACATCTCACCGACCAGCCAGGCGGAGGCTGGACGACTCGCTGCCAGGCGCGACTTCCACACGTGCAGCCGCCAGGAAAAGGTTCCGGTGGAAAGGAGTGGACTGCCGCCTGCACCGGATACCACGCGCGGTACGGATGAGCCCTGATAGGCAGGGGTACTGGGAATGCCACCGAGGTGCGTGTACGACTCGGGAACAAGTGCCGTGCAGATCCCGGCTCCGCTGGATGGCTGCGTCGACGCGCCACTCACCACTGCTCGTGACGTTCCTGGACAGGGCACCGACACCCGTCCGAGATACTTCTGGGTGATGACCGAGGCCCGAAGGGCGTTGATGTTCGTCGGCAACACGGCAAAGCCGGTGAGAAGAGGAAGAACGGTGGCAAACGCCATCACCACGAGCAGGGCACCAGCAATGATCGCCGGTGCAAAGCGATCCGAAGATCGCCAGGTGACCAGAACGCAGACGACCAAGCTGGCCACCAAGGCAAGCCAGACACTTCGATCCTGGCACCAAATGCACGATAGTCCAAGGAAAACCCCGCCGATCAGTCGCAGCCACAATGGCCAGGACGCGCTACTCGCAAGTATGACCAAGGCAAGGACCATGCCAAGGGCGAGCGGTGACAGCAACGGTCGAGTCCCATAGAAATCACCATGCACCAGGGTGGAATCGGCGTATCCGTGATCCCAGCCCAGGGCGAACAGCGCAACTGCTTGAAAGACAGCGATCACAAGTCCCCAGACAACCAAGACTTTGCGCCACCATTGCCAACGCATCGGCCCACACGCCAGTCCGAACAGCAAGGCAGCAAACGCGTAGATCCACGGTCGTTCGTGGTTGAAGCCATGTTGCAGGCCGGCCACTTGCACCCAGCGAAGCCCACCGATCGCGGCAATCAGCAGCAGCACGGCCAGTATCCAGCGACGTGCACCATGGACCTGAGTCCACACTCGCGCAATCAACGCCAAAGCCACCATGGCGACGGCAATCAGGTCATACCAGTCCACGCGAATCGCCCGGAGGAAGAAGCCTCCACTGGTGATCCAGACCAACTGCTGCTCAAGGAACACCACGCACAGACTTGCGACGAATACCACGTCCGCACATAAGGGCAGCCAACTGCGCGCTTCCTTTGACGAAGGACCCGAAACACGGTTAACGACCATCACCTGTCCTCTGGTCTACCCTTGGCATTGAACGATGAATCGCCCGCACAATTGACACCTCCATACGCTGGCGTGAACTCGCCCAAGACTCGCGGTGACACCGACCAACAACCGTGACACCACTGCTTGCGGATGGAGTTGGCATCGCTGGACTGACATGCGGATGCTACTCCTGGGTGGAACAGTAACCAGTGCTTCCACGATAGCCTGAACTCTCTAAGGCACACAGCTTTGACAGACCGCACAAGGGGGTTGGGCACGTCATGTCCTCCACGAGTACGCGCGGTTCCGCCCTGGCTTCGATCCGCGCTTCCTTGGCGCTGCTGACGCCTGCGGAGAGAGCTCGCTACTGGCTCGTGGTCGCCGCACAGATGGCCACGGGCCTCATGGATTTGCTCGGCGTCCTGTTGATTGGCGGAGTCGGAGTGCTTGCCTCGACTGCTGTAGCCGGTCGACGTCCTCCCGCCTCACTGACTGCAGTACTCGATGCAGTCGGCCTGCAACATGTTGGATCGGCGAATCTTGCCGTGTTCATGGCGGTGGCTGCGGCAGTCTTCTTCCTGGCAAAGTCGGTCATCTACGGGTACCTGATCGGACAGAACTACAAATTCCTCGCCAAAGCGCAAAGCCAGACATCCAATCGACTCCTGAGTAGCTTGCTGTCCAGGCCAATTACCGACGTGTATCAACTCACTCCGCAGGAAACTGTGTACGCCGTCACTTACGGTGCGGTGGCTACGATCACGGGGCTTCTGGGGTCAGTTGCGATCGTGTGCAGCGATGCATTCCTGCTCGTGATCTTAGGTTTCACCATCTTTCTCTTTGCCCCGGCGGCTGCGCTGGGCATAGCCGGGTTTTTCCTGCTTGTCGGCTGGGTCATGCACCTCATGCTGTCTCGGTGGGCGGCCCGGACTGGAACCATCCTCCAAGCTTCCGACGTGCAGACGTTGTCGCAAGTCCAAGAAGGTCTGCATGCCTTTCGTGAGTTATGGACACTCGACCGAAGAGAGCCCTACCTCGCGTCAATCAGCACTGTGCTGGAATCCGGAGCTCGGGCGCAGGCAACTGCACAACTGATCAACCAAATTCCGAAGTTGGTGTACGACTGCGCTCTGGTTGTTGGCGCTGTCCTTCTTGCCGCGTTGCAATTGCGAACCGGCAACATGGTGGACGTCGTTTCGACTCTTGTTGTATTTCTCGCTGCCGGTTCCCGGCTGGTGCCATCAATGCTTCGTCTGAGCGGTCAATTGGTCAATATTCGATCCTCAATCGCGCAATCTGCCAGAACACGGCAACTCGCACAGGTTGTTCGCGATCCGCTGCCTGCCTCATGGATGGTCACGGACGAGTCGGCGGCGGGTGAACCGTCGGGCGATCAGGGTTTTCGAGCGGACGTGACCATCGACCGAGTTCACTTCACCTACAAGCCCGAAAGTCCGCCGGCGCTCACAGATATCAGCCTCACCATTCCTGCAGGTACCTCGTTGGCCATTGTTGGCCGGACAGGTGCGGGAAAATCCACACTGGCTGACGTGATTATCGGCGTGCTCTCCCCACAGCATGGTGGAGTGCTCATCGGCGGACTTCCTCCGTGGAAGGCGATCAGCACGTGGCCAGGCAAGATCGCATACCTCCCGCAACATGTTTCTATCTTCAACGCAACCATCCGCGACAATGTCGCACTCGCACTGCCGAGAGGCCAGGTCAGTGACGATCAGGTCTGGGAGTCACTGGAGCGTGCGCAGGCCGATGGTTTTGTCCGTCAGATGTCAGATGGTCTTGACACCCTGGTCGGAGACCGCGGATTACGACTCAGTGGTGGTCAGCGGCAGCGGCTTGGGCTCGCCCGTGGGTTGCTCACTCGACCGTCGGTCCTGGTACTGGATGAGGCAACAAGTGCACTTGACGCTGAAACCGAGCATGCGATCAGCCAGAGCATCGCTGCCCTGAGCGGAACGGTGACTGCCATCGTGATCGCGCATCGCCTTGCCACTGTTCGCAATTCTGATGCAGTGGTGTATCTGGAACAGGGGACGATCCGGGCGCACGGGAACTTCGATCAGGTGCGTACGCAGGTTCCTGCCTTCGACCGACAAGCCGAGCTGCTCGGACTGGTGCCCGACGAAGGACGCCAGTCCTGATGGGCATCGTCATCCTTGGACAGGATGCACATGCACGGAGCAACACCGTGTGGTTTGAGGTCCTCCGAGCACAGGAAAGTACTCAGCTATTCCTGCCTGTCAACAAGAGTCAGATTGAACACGCCAAGGCTGGGCTACGCCAGTGCGCTGCTGATCTGAGCGATCGAATTCATCTTGTTCCCGCACGATCCATCCTTGGAGAAACATCAACCATCTGGCATGGAATCCGAGATCGGGTACACGATTTCCAACCTGACCTGATCCATGTGGTTGCTGAGCCCTGGGCCCTGATCGCGCAACTTGCTCCCTCCTGGCGGCGACCGTTCGTCATTCACTCGGCCGAGAACATCATTCGGTCAGCACCTTTGCATTACCGCATACGACGGCTTGGCACCGCACGCGTTCTTCAGCGGGCATCCGGGGCAGTCAGTTGGGGTTCCACCGGGCTCCAGGCCTTGCACGACGCCGGGTTGCCGACAAGCACTCCGACAACACTGTGTGCCAGCAGGCTTCCCGACCCGCTGGAATTTCCTGTGTCGAGCATGCCGCCATTCGATGGAGACCTGCGAGTTGCGTATTGCGGCCGCCTCGTGCCAGAAAAGGGCGTGCAGACACTGATCACGGCGGTCAGCAATCTCCCTGCGAACACGGTTCACCTGCGGATCATGGGTGAGGGTCGACATCTTCGGAAGCTCTCGGTCCAAGCAGAGACCTGTAACCAGCGCATTGAGTTTCTCGGCGGTGGCGATGCACATGCGGTGTGGAAATTGATGTCATGGTGCCACGTCCTGGTGGTGCCGACGGAAATGACACCTCGCTTTCGTGAACAGTGGGGACGCGTGGCAGTCGAAGGCATGCTGACCGGACGACCAGTGATTGTCAGTGATAGTGGTGAACTTCCCGCTTTGGTGAATGATCCGTCCAAGGTGTTTCGTCACGGGAATTCTCATGAGCTGACTGAGTTGCTCAACGCCTGCCAGCAGGACGACAGATTTCTCCAGGACGCGGCCCGCAGTGCCCACAATCGCGCCCGGACCTGGGCGCCGAATGTCCAGGCGAATGCACTGACAGAGCTGTGGGATCAGGTGCTTACCGCGCAGGCTCGATCATGAATCAGGTACGGGTTGCCGTGCTGATGACCGTGCACAATCGATCTGCAATGACACAACGCTGCTTACGGTCACTCCGGGCTGCCGTTCACCATCTGCCGACATCTCAAGTCCGAGTGTTCATGACCGATGACGGATGCACGGATGACACGATCATCCGAGCACGGGCAACCTACGAGGATTTACTGGTCATCCCCGGAAGCGGAAGTCTCTACTGGGCAGCGGGCATGGCCAAAGCGGAACAAGCAGCTGCGGCATGGGATCCTGATCTATTTCTCTGGATCAACGATGACGTCGTCCTGGACGAACATTGCCTGCCACGCCTTTTCGAAATTGCCTGCTCACCCGTGCCCGGGATCGCCATCGGTGCCACATGCGATCCCGATGAGGGCAACCTCAGTTACGGGGCTGTCCGATTGCGAGACAGGCACCCGCAGCGCGTGCGGCCCCTTCCCACAAGTCACGACGTGCAACTCGCCGACACCTTTCACGGAAATGTCGTAGTAATCCCGCGTGCCATACGGGATACGGTCGGAGCCATTGATGGACATTTTGCGCACGCGTATGCGGATTTCGATTACGGATTGCGCGCAACCGGGGCTGGTGTCCAGATACGACAAGCGCCCGGATTCGCCGGCACATGCCGCAGGAACGCTCCCCGCGGAGCGATGGCCGGCGGTCTACGAACGCGCTGGAGGAATTCACAGGATCCGGTGACCGGCCTTCCCTGGCGATCTCAGGTCAGATTTCTTCGCAGACATGCAGGATGGGAATGGCCGCTGTACGCGGGCTGGTCGATCGTGCACCGGCTTTGGCATGGATGAATTCACTTGATGGCGTTTGAAGGGTACGAAGTATTCAACGTCAGCCGGACGTGTGCGTTGTCGCGTTGTTGATGCGTTGCCTGACGACGCTGACGACAAAGCGCGGGTTACCCCAGAGATATCGATGGGCCAGTCGACGCGGCTCAGATGCGAGCCGGAATACCCACTCGGTTCCACTGCGCTGCATCCATCCGGGCGCCTGCGGCTTGCTGCCCGAAATGAAGTCAAATGCAGCGCCGACAGCCAGTGCGACCACCGGAAGACTCAAGGCCAGTCGCCTGGCTTCGTAATCCTGCTTTGGCGTCCCAAGACCAACCCAGACCACGCGTGCTCCACTGGCAAGGATGCGCGCATCACGCTGTGCCAGGTCAGCGTCCGTCGGAGGATTGAAGGAGGGTGATTCAGATCCCGCGATCTGCGCGCCAGGCCACTTCCGCTCGATGGAAGTTCGCAGCGCGTCAAGTGCGGATGGCGTGCCTCCGAGCAGGTAATGCCGTGGTCCCTTCACGCCGAATTGATCGCTGCGACTGAACATATCGGCCATGACGTCAGGGCCGTAGACACGTCGTGCACGTGATTCATGCAGCCCATGCAGCCAGCGCTGTGCCCAGACGACCGGAACCCCGTCCGCACAGGTCAGATCGCCTGAATTCAGGCACCGTGCATACCCGTGGTCACTGTCGGCGAGAGCCAGGCTGTACGCATTGCAAAAGTGCACGCTTCGACCACTAGACCTTGAGGCCACCGCCCAGTTCCAGATGACGTCAACCGCTTGCTCACGCGTGCCCGCCGCCACCGCGACCGGGCCCACAGCAACCCGTCCTGGAATCTGGGGAGATGCGTCATCG
>Ga0164296_1002667_pt1 | contig 17486 bp, 14 predicted proteins | sample GEODES057metaG_FD_113533 | JGI IMG/M metagenome (GOLD analysis project Ga0164296, IMG submission 113533) | Dystrophic lake water microbial communities from Trout Bog Lake, Wisconsin, USA - GEODES057 metaG | ecosystem: Environmental > Aquatic > Freshwater > Lake | place: USA: Trout Bog Lake... | reverse complement strand
TCAACCTTAATGGATTCAACAACATGGGAAAAGTATTTCCCTTATAACGGATAAAGGAGGCTTGTAATTGTTGATTATTCATATTAAAAACCAATCGAAACATCCAAAACTCACGTTAATTTAATCAATCAATTTCTTCCTGTGCCTTTCCCTTCCATTTTATCAACGTATTCCACGCTTCCCAAACGTATTTTCAAAGGTATCTTGGTCGATTTCTGAATCTGTATTTCCTTTTTACACATAAACCCAAGGTTGCAGCTATAGTAATTATCCGGAACCAATCGCAATGGTTGCAATTTCAAACTATCTAGTTTCGATTGACTGGTTTTAGCCATGAGTTGCGCCTTTGCTGAAGTTGCTATCAATAAAATCGTTGTCAATAACGCTATATATTTCATAAAATTTCACATTGACTATCCTAGCAAATATATAAAACTAAGTCTTTAAGAGGTTTATATACTTCTTTGAAAGATTTATATACTTCCACGCCAAGGAAGTATACCTCCCTGAGAAATTTATATACTTCCACGCCAAAGAAGTATACTTCCCTGAAAAATTTATATACTTCTTTCCCAAGGAAGTATACTTCCCTGAGAATTTTATATACTTCCATGCCAAGGAAGTATACTTTCTTGGGAAATTTATATACTTTCATCAAATGGGGATATGTGAATGTCATATTTCCATGTCTATTGGGTAAAAATCAAGATAGATTTTGCATTTAATGATACTAAGCTGAATGCAGAATACTATCTTTGAATTCACTTAAATATTTTTAAAATGACAGACTTAACATTAATCACTACAAGTACCTCATTAGAAGGTTACAAAGTGACAAAACAATTGGGCTTAGTAAGGGGAATAACCGTTCGTTCCAGAAGCATTTTCGGCAATATTGCAGGTGGCTTCCTGACTATTTTTGGGGGAAAGAATTCAATTTACACTGAGTTGTGCGAGCGCTCACGAGAAGAAGCTTTGCAGCTAATGATTCAACATGCAAGGGAATTGGGAGGTAATGCCATTATCAATATGCGCTATGATGCCAATGAAGTAATGAACGGACTAACGGAAGTTTTGGCGTATGGAACCGCAGTTGTTGTTGAGAAAATTGCGTAAAAAGCTTTTGAGTTATTGAGACTAGATTTGCCCTTATAGTTTGCTTTATGAAGAATAAATACCTGCTTGTCCTCTTACTAAACCTTTTGTTTCTAACTTCTAACGCAAGTGATTCGACTTATCTAAAATGCTTATCCGTTTTAAAAGATAGCATTATCTCAAAGGGAAAATGGGCACTGCAACAACAACCCATTACTGTAACGGCCGCCTATTGTACAAGGTCGGCAGGGGGAAAACACGATTTCTATTCGGAAGGTGATTATTGGTGGCCTGATCCTAAAAACCCGGATGGCCCATACATACAAAGGGACGGGATGAGCAACCCTAACAATTTTGTGGAGGACAGAAAGGCATTGATAAGGTTTAGTCAAATAATTGGTGCTTTGGGTGCTGCTTATTTGGTTTTCCACAAAGAAGTTTATGTAAAACAAGCCCTCACTCACTTGAAAGCTTGGTTTGTGGATACTGCCACTTTAATGAATCCTTCGCTGCTCTATGCACAGGCAATAAAAGGAAAAGCGACTGGAAGAGGAACGGGGATTATTGATATGATTCAGATGATGGAAGTGGCGAAGGGTGTGGAAGCGATGGAACAATCGAAAGCGATGGATGCAACTACTTTGGCTAAAGTGAGGCAATGGTTTTCTGATTATCTCACTTGGGTTACCACACACCCTTACGGCATTGATGAGCGTGAAGCAAAAAATAATCACGGCACTTGCTGGGTGATGCAAGTGGCAGTGTTTGCTAAGTTCACAAACAACCAACCCTTGATTGAATATTGCAAGAATCGTTTCAAGACTGTTTTATTGCCCAATCAACTAGATAAAGATGGGAGTTTTCCATTGGAAATGAAACGAACTAAACCCTATGGATATTCTTTATTTAACCTTGATGCGATGAGTACTATCTGCCAGGAACTATCCACTAAGGAAGATAATCTTTGGAATTACACTTTGCCAGATGGACGAAATATGAAGCAAGCAGTTTCTTTTATGGCGCCCTTTGTAGCCGATAAAACCCAATGGAAACTAAAACCAGATGTGATGTATTGGGATGAATGGCCAGTAGCTCAACCCTTCTTGATTTTTGGTTATCAAGCTTATAAAGACGAAAGTTTGCTACAACCCTGGACGAGATTAAACCACTATCCCAATGTTGAAGAAGTAGTCAGAAACTTGCCTGTAAGGAACCCATTGTTGTGGATGATGAAAGGTGAATAGTGAATAGTCAGTTGTCAGTTTTGAATATTAACCTCTCAATATTCACCACTGACAACTTACTACTCACAATCTAAAACAACTCCGGTTGCGGATTATCTTCCTTAGGCAATTCCTCCCATTCCATTTCGGCAGTCTTGGAATAGTTCATTAGTTTGGCACCAATAGCACGCCATCCCATCAACTCAACCATATCCGCAATCTTGAATTTGGAACGGGTTGCATTGATGCCCGTACCTGTTTTTACAGATAAAACAGGTTCAGCAATAGAAGTAACCGCCTCTAACATATTGCCATCCCCTTCTTTAATAAATAGGTATTTATTCTTGAGGGTTGTGGTTTCAATCTTGAATCTTTTTACATTATATTGCTGCTTGGCATGGTCGAGATAGACTGCCGTGAATATTTTATTGGGTTCAAAACGCTCTATCAAGATAATCTTATCCGAATCGAAACGTTGGGTAAGCTCTGTATCTGTAATTTCATATTGACCATCATTGTACATAACCACAATCTTATCGTCTCCTTCAAAACTACCGAGATAAGTACCCTTCTCATCAATGTTCAATCGTCCAAACTGATCATCAAACCAAAGCTTTCTTCCAGCAAGGGTACTCCTGCCTGCTTCCTTGAAACGAACTGTTTTAATAGGATATTTAGTAACCGTATTGCCTTGGCTGCTCCGTCCTTTTATTTCTAAATCCTCAAAGCGATACTCAAACTCTTTACTTCTTGCACTACAATTAGGGCTCAAGATAATCTTCACCACCTCTGCCTCTCCATTAGGATTGGCAGTGAAATAATGCACTTTGCTTTTCTCGTGTCCTTTGGTTAGGTCATAGTCTTTGTCGCGGGTAATACCGTTTACGTTAAAGCGTTTTGCATAAGAATTACCCGTTTCCCCATCCAGATAAATCATGTTGTAGGTAGTACGTTCATCATTCTTTTTAAAGATGGCGATATGAATGATGTCCTTGCCAACGAAGACCTTATCCCCTACTCTCACAATCTTCATGATACCACGCTTAGTGAAAACAATGATATCATCTATGTCGCTACAATCGAATATAAACTCTTCTTTCTTCAAAGTAGTACCAATAAAACCCTCTACCCTATTCACATAAAGTTTGGTATTGGCAATGGCAACTTGCTGCACACTGATGGTATCAAAGAGTTTTATCTCTGTTTTGCGTTCCCTTCCTTTGCCGTATTTCTTCAATAAGTTTTCATAATAGGCAATAGCAAAATCGTTCAAATGCGCCAAGTCGTGCATCACTTGTGCAATGTCAGCCTCAATACCCCTTATCTGATTATTCAGTTCTTCGATATCTAATTTGTAAATCCTACGAACAGGCTTCTCAGTCAGTTTCAATACATCTTCCCTTGTCACCAACCTTTTCAGCATCGGTTGAAAAGGAACGAAGGCTGCTTCTATAGCTAGGATAACTGTTTCCCAAGTTTCGTGCTTTTGTTCTAGTTCCTTGTAAATCTTTTCTTCAAAGAATATTTTTTCGAGAGATGTATAATGCCATTTATCGTTCAACTCACCAAGTCTTATCTCTAATTCATGGTTCAATAAAGCCTTTGTTTTATCAACAGAAACAGTCAATAATTCTTGCACACCAACAAAACGAGGCTTATCCCCTTCGATGATACAGGCATTTGGCGAAACACTCACCTCGCAATCTGTAAAGGCATACAAGGCATCGATGGTAATGTCGGAAGAAATACCTGGCGCCAAATCAACTTGCACCTCTACATTCTTGCCTGTAAACTCAGTGAGTTTCTTAATCTTAATCTTGCCTTGATCATTTGCTTTTGTGATGCTCTCACATAATTGGGCAACGGTCACTCCAAAAGGAACGTCCCTGATGATGAGGCTTTTCTTATCCAATTCCTCAATAATGCAACGCACTTTCACCTTTCCTCCCCTCTTCCCTTCCTGATAGTTGGAAACATCGACCATGCCACCCGTTTGAAAATCAGGGTACAATTCAAAAGATTTTCCCTTCAAATATTTAATGGCAGCCTGAATGATTTCGCAGAAGTTATGGGGTAATATTTTGGTTGATAACCCAACTGCAATCCCCTCTACCCCTTGCGCTAACAACAACGGAAATTTCATTGGAAGGGTCACTGGTTCATTCTTCCGACCATCATAACTCAATTGCCATTCGGTAGTTTTGGCGTTGAAGGCAACCTCCAAAGCGAACTTGCTCAAACGTGCTTCTATATAACGGGGGGCAGCGGCAGAATCTCCCGTTCTAATATCGCCCCAGTTACCTTGTGTATCAATCAATAAATCTTTCTGTCCTAAGTTCACCAACGCATCGCCAATACTTGCATCGCCATGTGGATGATACTGCATTGCTTGCCCAATAATATTAGCCACTTTATTGAAACGACCATCATCCATTTCCTTCATTGCATGGAGGATACGACGTTGTACAGGCTTCAACCCATCTTCAACGGCAGGCACGGCCCGCTCCAGGATTACATAAGAAGCATAATCCAAAAACCAATTTTTGTATTGCCCCTGCACGCCCGTTTCATTCTCAAACACCCTATTTTCAACTTTCTCTTTAGCCATAATCTGATTATTACGCTTATCCTAGCGAATTTCACGAAAGTCCTTTATTGTAGCTTAATTCGATACTTATATTTATTAACATTTGGGAAGAGGAGGGGGATTTGAATGAAAAGAACGATTCACTAGGATTCATTAAACTATACCATGTCGTGTTTTGCCTCATCCATTTTCAATTTTTTCTCTACCATTATTGATTTCATAATAACCTTTTTCAATTTTGCCTCTACCATTTCGTATTTTGCCTTATCCACATTGGATTTTCGACGAACCATTGGAAAAGAGCTTCTCCTCAATCAAAAAAACTCAATTTTCATGGTACACATTGTGCTTAAATGGAATCTTTTCTTTTGTCTGGATGCTGCCATGTATTGAAGAATTGAACCAGCTCTATCAAGTTTACAGAAGGTTTGAACCGATAAATAAGAATGATTCGTTTTGATACCAATATCTTTCTAAGAAAAGCCCTTTGGCTTGTTAAGCGTCCAATTTGGGGCTGTAGGCAAAGCAATTTTAAAATCTCATCGGTAGCAGTGGTAAATTTATCTACCTCTGTTTGAGTCCAATCGGATTTTAAATAGTAGATATTAGATAGGAAGGATTTTAAAGCAAGCTCTGACCAAACTATTTTGCAAACCATTGAGGATATTTTTTTGCTATTTCTGCATGTGGGATGCCTTTACCAGCATCAAGGTCGTTTAGTGCTTTGTCAATTTCATCAATTACTTCAATAGGTAGCTCATTCATCCAGTCGCCCTTTTCACTAGCAACCAACAATGCCTGAACACTTTTCAATGTAGGTTCATCTGCCTTGTCAATGTATTTCTTGACCTCTTTTCGTATTGTTTGTAACCCATCCATCTTAAATGTATTAAATGATTCAAACAAATATAATGATAAAGACTTGCTTTTATAATTGAATCGATTTATTCGAACTTTACGATTTGAAACCACCATAATAAAAAATCCCCGAAGCATTGCTACTTCGGGGATAAGCGGTTAACGGTTGACCGTCGACCGTTAACTGAAAAATTTATTTCTTCATATACATTACTTCTTTCACCAATTTTACTGTTCTAGCAACATCTGGAATAGCCAATGCTGTAAGGTTTGGCGCATAGTGCATTGGCGCATCGGCGCTACAGATACGGCGGATAGGTGCATCCAGATAATCAAATCCTTCCTTTTGAATACGGTAAGTAATCTCTGAACTGATAGAAGCAAATGGCCATTGTTCTTCAACAATTACCAACCGGTTTGTTTTCTTAACGCTTTCCAAGATTGTTTCCCAATCCAAAGGGCGGATAGTACGCAAGTCAATCACTTCGGCACTAACCCCTTCTTTCTCCAATTCAGCAGCAGCACCCAAAGCCACTTTCATCATCTTGTTGTAAGAAACAATCGTTACATCCCTACCAGTTTTTTTAATATCAGCCTTACCCAATGGTATGTAGTATTCTTCTTCAGGAACCTCTGATTTATCTCCATACATCACTTCGCTTTCAAAGAAAATGATAGGGTCTTCTTCGTACCGGATACATTGTTTCAACAAACCTTTTGCATCGTAACCATTGGATGGTGATACCACTTTAAGGCCAGGAATATTGGCATAAAGGCTATCAAAAGCAGTGCTGTGTTGCGCCCCTAATTGTCCCGCACTACCATTTGGTCCACGGAAAACGATAGGGCAACCAACCTGTCCACCACTCATGGCAAGCATTTTAGAAGCAGTATTCAATATCTGATCAAGAGGCAAAACAGCAAAGTTCCAAGTCATGAACTCAACGATAGGACGCAACCCATTTTGTGCCGCACCTACTGCAATAGCAGCAAAGCCAAGCTCGGCAATGGGTGTATCAATCACACGCTTTGCACCAAATTCAGCAAGCATACCTTGGCTTACTTTGTAGGCACCATTATATTCAGCAACCTCTTCTCCCATCAAAAAAACCCTTTCATCTCTTCTCATTTCCTCGGTCATCGCTTCACGCAGTGCCTCCCTAAACGGTATTGAACGCATATATAAATGATTTAAAATTAGAGCGCAAAAATATAGGTTTATACAGTTAAAACATCACTAAAGCAAAATTGGCTTTCATCTCATAAAAATCAGTCTCATTCCCCTAAAATCAAATATCATACTATTACATAACGGTCAATAAATATACTTTGACACTGGATAGCAATTACTTTTGATTAAACAACGCAAAAATGGTCATACTTTCTTACACACTTTTACTCTTGTGCCTCGTTTCGTTTACTGCTGGTTTTGTTGATGCAATTGTGGGTGGCGGCGGGCTGATACACTTACCCGCAAGTTTATTACTGCTGCCACAAGTGCCAGTTGCAACAATCATTGGCACGCTTAAAATACCTGCTTTTAGCGGTACAAGCTTTGCGGCTTACCAATATGTGCGGAAACAAAAACCCGACTGGAAACTACTTTGGGTAATGATGGCCATTGCCTTTGTTGCAGCATTTATTGGGTCTTTTTTATTAACAAAAGTCAGCAATTCGTTTATGAAACCATTGTTATTTGTGCTACTTTCCCTCGTTGCGGTATATACATATTTCAAGAAAGACTTTGGCATACACCAAGCAAAGACGCACTCTACAAGCACGAAATATATTTATGGCGTTTGCATTAGTTTAGGGATAGGTGTATATGATGGTTTTGTAGGCCCGGCAACAGGTAGTTTTTTGGTCTTGGCATTTGTAGGACTTATGGGTTATGATTTTTTGCAATCTTCTTCAAAGGCTAAAATGGTTAATGTAGCCACCAACTTTGGATCTATAATTTTATTCATGCTTAAGGGGAAAATCATCTGGGGCATCGCCATCCCAATGGCAATCAGCAACTCCATCGGAGGTCTTTTGGGGGCAAGGTTCGCTATCAAGAAAGGAAATAAGTTTATCAGGATATTCTTTTTATGTATCGTTACTGCAACACTTTTGCGGTTTGGATATGATGTATTTTTAGTAAAGCACTAGAGTTGTGAGTGGTCAGTGGTGATTTGTGAGTGTTTAAAGCATACTTAATTAATCACATTCTTATAACTGTTAGCTATTCCTCACAACTAACCACTGACCACTCACAACTATATTGTTAAAAACTTCAAATTAAACATCCTTCTTTACAACATCCGTTGCTAGTATGCCGTTTAATCTGTACTTTCATTTTTTAAATTAATGATAGCAAATCAGATTACATGACAAACGCAGCAGCAATACAGGCAAAATTTGAAAGGAACAAGAACCTGAAAGCATCAGGCATTACGATTTTAATCTGTGCTTTACTATTTATTGTTTTCTATTGGATACATTGGCAACAACCGCAAACACCGCTTCCTGTAGCTGATACAGGCATAGAAGTGAACCTTGGAAATAGTGAAACTGGTTCGGGTGATATTGCACCACAATTGCCCGGTGATCTATCAAAAGATGCTGCGGCAAATGATAATATTGCTGCACCTATTTCTCAACCAAATACCCAGAACCAACAGATAAATGCAGACCCAAATGAAACAAATGATGTTCCGGTAATCAATAACCCAACCACCAAGACTGTAATTACCAAACCAACTAATACACCTCAAAGTGTGGTTAAGAAAACATCAACCGTTACTATTCCAACACCTCCACTACCTAAACCTAAAGCTCAGATGGGTAAATATTCTGGAGGAACAGGCACAGGAGGAAATGGTGCAGATAGCTATAATGGTGTAACTAATCAGGGTATTGCAGGAGGAAAAGGCGACCAAGGAAACCCCAATGGCAACCCAAATAGTGATAGTTACACTGGTAATGCTGCTGCTGGAAAGAGTGGCGTAAGCATAAGAAGTGGACTAAAAGGAAGAAAGATAAATCGTTATCCCAACTTTCAGGATGATTTCAATGAGCCGGGGAAAGTGGCAGTAGATATAACGGTGGATAATGCAGGTAACGTAATTACGGCAGATATTAATCCCAAAGGTACTACTACAGCAAATCGTGATATGTGGAATATTGCCAAACGCAAAGCAAAAGAACTAAAGCTGAACCCAGGCTCCGATGATGCAGCATCCGGAACAATACTTTTTAACTTCAAATTGAGAGGGGAATGATTTCAGTAAACAGTGAGCAGTAATCAGTTTCACTCTCACTCTATACTGTTCACTACTCACTGTTCACTACTCACTGTTCACTGATGACTTACTTCGAAACACTGGACTACCTCTTCAACAAGCTCCCGATGTACAGCCGGATTGGGGCGGCGGCATATAAGAACGACCTGACCAACACCATATATCTCTGTGAGGCATTGGGCAATCCGCAAAAGCAATTCAAAAGCATACATATTGCTGGCACCAATGGCAAGGGAAGTACAAGCCATATCCTAGCGGCTATATTGCAAACAGGTGGATATAAAACGGGACTTTATACTTCACCACACCTCGTAGATTTTAGGGAAAGGATAAAAGTAGATGGGAAGTTTTGCGATGAGCAATTCGTGATTGATTTCACCAAGAAAGTAATGCCTTTGATTGATGAGATTTCCCCTTCCTTCTTCGAGATAACGGTTGCAATGGCATTCTATTATTTTGCCTTGCAACAAGTGGATATTGCCGTGATTGAAGTAGGATTAGGTGGGCGATTGGATAGTACAAATATCATTACTCCCGAACTATGTATTATTACTAATATAGGTTTCGACCACATGAATATGTTGGGCAATACATTACCTGCGATTGCTTTTGAAAAAGCTGGTATTATAAAGTCAAATGTCCCAGTGATTATTGGTGAATACTTACCTGAAACAAAGCCTGTATTTGAGGAGAAAGCTTTGAAAGAAGATGCCCCCATCATATTTGCACAAGAAAAAAGATATGTGGCCGATTTTAAAAGCGAAGCTCACTTATTGACTGTGGAAGTAGCAGAAACACACAATGATTTACATGAGACTTATCAGTTGGATTTACCCGGCATCTATCAAACAAAGAATCTATTGACTGTCTTAGAAGCTGCACACCAATTGCATGGACAAGGTTTTAATACCCCCACAGCCAGTGTAAGGAAAGCTTTGACCCATGTAAAAAAGCTAACAGGGTTGCACGGAAGATGGGAATTGATTAATACCAACCCCAATATCATAATAGATGTTGCGCACAATGAAGATGGCATCAAACAATTGGTGGTGCAACTGGAGCTTTGTAGTTACCAGCATCTACATATAGTGATTGGTATGGCAAAAGACAAGGAGGTTGATCATGTGCTTGCTTTATTACCCAAATTGGCTACTTATTATTTTACCAAAGCGCAAATTCCACGCGCATTAGATGAGGTTGTATTAAAAACCAAAGCATTAATGTACAATTTAGAAGGGTATAGTTATCCATCCGTTCAAAAAGCATTGCAAGCGGCTAAAACAAACGCGCATAAAGATGATTTGATTTTGGTTTGTGGGAGTGTGTTTGTTGTGGGGGAAGTGGTAGCTAGCTAGATGAGACCAATAATCTATTAATCATTATTTATTCAGCCAATTTAAGCCTTAAATACTTGCATTCAAGCTGAAAAAGTTGCCAATAATGCTCTAAATCATGTAAGAAAATCATCTGCGGTTAACATCGCAGCAACTTTTCCGTTGACAGCAGTTGCTTGAGTTGTTAAAGTAGTTACTTACGTGTTAAGTTATGCTGCTATTATGGCTTGAAAAGCAATTGTGGCACGCAATCCTTTAATTTTCATTCACACATTAGCAACTTCCATACGTATATAAGCAACTAGAATAAGCATAAAAGCACCTAATATCATTGCGAAAGCATCTTTGGTTATAAGCAAAGTTACTTTGCTTATAACCAAAGATGAAAATCAATCAGGCATTAACACAGTAATGGCAGTCATTATACAGTAATGGCAGTGTTTCGAAGCTTTTGTTGGTCCAAAACTTTTCTTTACAGCTAAAAAAAGTTCGTGGCAAGGTAGTTGACTATAGTTATTCATTCGTTTATTTAGTTCTTTTATTTTACTCCCTCTATTCCCTGCACTGATGGCTCTGCGAGAACAAGGTTGACAATAATTTCTTTATTAGTTTAATCATTTAAAACGTACAATCATGCAAGCAGTATTAGGGATGTCTAAAATGACACCTACAAAAAAAATCGTAAAGGCTCGTTTAATAGCCACTTCACTTACAGGTAATTCTAATTACCCTTTATCCGCCCCGGTAGTTGTTTTAATATTAGCAGTAGCTTTAGCACTGGAAACGGCGTACAACAATTCAAGGGGCAGGGACAAATCGATGATGACCATCTTCAGGACCAAGCTTAAAGCCTTGAATGCACAAATGGTATTGGTATTGGCGTATATTCAGCAAACAAGCGGAGGTGATGCTATCATCATCGAATCTGCGGGTGTGGATGTCAAAAAAGTAAAAGCAGCTACCCAACCAGTGGGTAAGGTAGTAGGGTTGAGTGGGGTTCAAGGAACTTTTGAAGGACAAACAGATTTAAAATGGACACCATTAAAAGGTAGAAAATCTTATATCGTAAACAAGAGTATTGACAATGTCGTATGGATAGATGCAAAAGCCGCTTGCACAAAGTCGGAAGTCACTGTTAATGGATTGGCTACTGAAACCTATAATTGGTTTAAAGTAGCGGGTGTTAATTTATTTGGGCAAGGCGAATGGAGCGACCCAATAAGAGTAGAAGCCAAATAAGGCGTATTTAGTTGTTGTGAAAAACTTTGCAAATGCAAAAAAAGGAAGGCTACCAAATTGGTAGCCTTCCTTTTTATTGATTACACTCTAATTTTATGAATAATTCAAATAATTAACGCTGAAAATACCACATAAAAGTATTAGAGTTGGGGCTAACAATTAATGTATCTCCGTTAGCTGTTTTTGCACCTACTATTTTTAAAGGCAACACATAATTATTATGTGCAGAAAAACTAGACAAGCTTAAATTAACAGGAATACGCCCAACCCTATAACCAGGAGCTATTGTAATTGTAGTTGTCATAGTATATAAATTACTTGGCAATAAAGAAAAATTAGTACTAAGTGCGGTCGTACTATCTGGATACGGATAGTCGGCGGCAACATACTCAACATAAACCGGAGGACCATAATTACTTAGTACACTTTGTAATGGTGGAACATACACACTAGATGAACCTGAAGCATTAAAAGGGCTAATTTGTGTGGTATCTATTGCCACAGTAGCAGTTACAGTTGTATTCAATACTTGCGGTGAAGCCACTACCAATGCTATTGCAGTATCATTTATTGACACAGTACTATTTATAGTATCCCCTAAAAACTGAAATGCACTGTACCCGTAACCCGAAGCAGCACTCAACCCAAATTCTATAACTGGTTTTGTGTTTGAGACATCCATGAAGGGCGTGTCTTTGAGGCAGGAACTAAACAATATTGCTAAGCAGAATCCCACCGGTATTAAAATTTTAAGTTTCATAACTAATTATTTATAAATTTCTATAAAAATTGAATGTTTTAAATTATTCTATTGCCAAAATATTGGTGTATAAATATCTGCTCCAGTCTGATTTTGTTTATTTACATTAGAATCATTAAACTGATATTCAGACTGTGGATACAAAAGACGAGTAGGAATCACATCATTTACAGCACCTTGTGATGGAGTGGCTATTACTGGTATACCGGTACGCCTATAATCGCTCCACGCTTCCAAACCATCCATTGCACATTCTGATATCCATTTTTGATACAAGATAGTGTTTAATGGTGTTGATGAATTGGTAAGGTTAACATAACTACTTGTAGAACCAGCTAAATAATTATCAGCTGTAGAAGCATAATTGGCTATCCCTAAATTTCGGAAAGATTCTTCAACTCCTTCTTTGTAAAGTGTGGCAACATCACCTGTCATTAGACCACGCTGAACAGCCTCTGCTTGCATGAACAAAGATTGGCTAGCTGTCAACAGCAAGGCAGGAGCAGAAGGACTTTGAAGTAACCCTTTACCAAACGGACTTGTAGTTGGATTAACATTGCTTCCAAAAGGCTCACCACTATATGTTCCAGGTGAACTTGCAGTGTAGAAATAACCTAATCTAGGATCGCTTATATTACTAAGAAATGAAATGAAAAAAGAGTTAGCACAAAAGAAATTGTAGTTCTGGTAGGGTGCTGTACCTCCTGGTTGAAAACCATACACTCCCCAAAATGGGTTTTGTTGCAAGGAAGCATCGACAAATCCCGGTTGAATACTTGCGTCAGTTCCAACACCTAAGAATCCACTTCCTTGAGCTGTAATTTTAGCAATTACTGATTGAACGTAAGAATCGGTCGGTTTGTAAACATTGGGAATCTGTCTTAAAAGAATACGTAATTTAATGGTATTTGCAAATTGCAGCCATGAAGTCTTGTTCCCCTTAAACATAATATCAGAAGCATCATCAGCAGTTGATTGAGAAGCCTGAATGGAAGATATAGCAGCATCAAGTTGCACAATCAAATCGGCATAAATAGCAGACGCTGAATCATAAGCAGGCGTAGTGCTTATACTAGGTTGAGCAGCTTGGAAGTAAGGTATATTACCAAACTGATCTACCAAATCCTGAAAAACCATTGCTTTCATGACTTTAGAAGCCCCTGGGAGGATAGAATTAGCGGTGCTGTTTCCTATCACATAATTATAGTCATATATATTATGGTATAAAGCAGCCCACTCAGCATTTCCGAAACTGTTAGGTAGAGTGAAGGCTTCCATTTGTTGCTGTGAACCAGAAGATGCCCAACCTTCATTTCTAGCAAAATACTGCATCCATTGATTAGCATAATCATAATAATCCGCACCAATCTTGTTGGTAACAGTTGATAATAGGGCTTGCGCAAAAACATCTTTGCCGGAAAGGGTGTTAATACCAACACCATTAGGGTTGGTAAGATTTGTATCTAATTTTTTGCTGCATGATGTTATTGCTACTAAGACAACTAACAAAAACGGCAATAATTTATTTTTTATATACATAAAATAGATTTTAATGATTAGAAAATGGTAGCGTTAAGTGTAGCACTGATTACTCGTGTTGGCGGTGTTTGATATTCAGTTGTATAACCGACTGCATTACCAGTAGCATTGGTACTAAATTCAGGGTCAGACCATACATTTGTTTTTGGCTTCCACATAAACAAATTCCTTCCAGTCAACGAGAATGATAATGCTTTAACTACCTTGATATTCTTTAATGCCGATTTTGGTATATCATACGTCAATGAAGCTTCACGCAATTTTACAAAAGCTGCACTAGTTACATAAGGCATACCAATTTGATTGTAGAAATTTGCCCAATACAATATTGCCAATGGGAAACCATTCGCAAATGATGTAATAGCTACATTTGTGTTTGGTGTTCCCGGTGTTTTTGCACTACCACCAATTACAGAATTAGGGATAACAAATGCTTGCCTGTTTGTAGCATCATTAGTGGAGATACCAGCAAAATCCATTGCATTTCCTGCCTCATTCAATATCTTAGCACCAGTCCTGTAATCCAACACTAGCCTCAATGTAAAGTGCTTGTAACTCAAACTAGGCGTCGTGCCGAAAAAGTATTTGTAGTTTGCGCTTCCAGCATCTACCAAGTTCGGATTAAAAGAAGGCAAGCCAGAACCTGGATCCACAATTACTTTTCCGTTAACATCTCTCTTGAAATCAGTAGTCAATATTTCCGGATAATCCTTTCCTTTCACCGCATAAATGCCACCCAAACCAGTAGTCCCAAAATTGATGTTATCCAAATCTGCAGAACCTCCACTTACATTAATTACCTTAGATTGTTGGTAGCTGAAATTCAAGCCCAAGTCAAACCTAAAATCACTTATTTTAATTAAAGGGTTCAAACTTAGATCCAATTCAACCCCACTGTTATTTATTTTACCAGCATTTGTATAATAGGCACTAATACCAGAAGCTGGTGATGTTGGCAGATTTAGCTCTTGGTCGTTAGAGGTCTGGTTATAATAAGTAGCTTCTAAATTAATCTTGTTTTTAAGCAATCCCAATTGAAAGCCAGTTTCAAGACTTTGTGTTTTTTCAGGTCTCAACTGCGGTTGAACTGCCTGAGTACTTTGTGAGTAACTGTTTCCGCCAGTTGCAAATGGAAATCCATTCCCAACATTTGCAGTTGGATAAATAGAATATGCACCATAAGTAGGAAGTTTCACAGAGTAAGGACCACCGCCAGAACCACCAGCAATTGTACCACCCAAAGAACCCAGTGGTTGGTATTGTGGAAGTGAAACACTACCAGTTCCAGCATAGCCAACCCTCAATTTCAAGAAGGAAATAGTGTTGCTATTCTTTATAGCATCAATCTTGTCACTCAACACAGCAGACAAATCAACCCCTGGATAGCTAAAACTTCTGTCAGTTTTATCCAATATGGATACCCAGTCATTACGGAAAGAACCATGTAAGAATAACCATCCATCGTAACCAATAGTCAAATCAGAATAAACCGCTTGATCATTTCTCTTATAGTTATAAGTGGCGTCTGCACTGTGATCTGCATGCGTAACTTTTGTATAACCAGCTGGAACAAAGTTTTGACCAAAGAAATTACCCTCATTGATTTGATTAGAATACCAATCACCATAACTGCTTCTTTCCCTAGCATTTACACCAACAATCCAGTTGAATTTAAAATCGCTAATTTTTTTAGTGGCAGTAAAAAACAAATCACCATTAGCATCGCTATAATGAGCCTTAACATCCTCGTATTGATACCCTTGATTACCAGGAGTAGCAGCCAAAATACCTTGCCCCCAAGGCCCAGCAGCACCACCAACTGGAGGAGGCGTCAACTCCCAAGAAGGAAAGTTTTGAGCATTAATGTAAGCTGGCGCATCCACAGTTGTTCTGCTATAGCCACCCCTTGCAGTAACAGTGAGCCATTCAGATAATTTGTAATTTAATTGCAAATTACTAATCAACTGGTTGGTAGTATTTTTTGAACGAGCATTATTTACTTGTACCCAAGGATTAGGGAAATAAGCGTTGATGAAACCTTGGTTATTTTGGAACAAGCTAGTGTTTTTGAAATTTTGCAAATCGATGTTTGGCTGTTGGTTCATCACATTCCAATAAACTGGTCGATATTGGTCATATGAGTTACCCACTGCATTGGTATAACTACTATTATAACTTACTCCACCAGTTGCTGTGAAACGACCTAGATTAAGATTGCCGTTAAATCTGCCACCACTTCTGTTGAAAGTTTCAGTAGGTACAACCCCCTGCTTGGATGTATGCTCACCAGAGATAAATATACCACCCACTTTATTTGCAAAAGAAGCCGACAATTTGTTTTGGTCACCTACACCAGTTTGGAAGAAATCTTTTCTACCATTTGGTACAGCCTTGTAAGGTCCATATATCCATTGACCAATTCCTGTACCTGCCGCATTTTGCGTAAACCCAATTGGCACAGAATCTTGCGTAAAATCTAAACTACTGTATGGTGCACCATAACTTTCGTTTTCGAAAGGTACAGTATTAGGCAACCCCGAAAATGGATTCACATAATAGATGGTGCCTCCATTGGTAGGATTATATTGAGCACCAGAAGACTCCCCACCATAACCACTGTATTCAGTTTGAAGATTAGGGAAGTATGATATAGATTCAAAACTAACTGTATTTGAATAATTCAATGAAAACTTTCCTTTTCCTTTCTTGGTAGTGATTACCATCACACCATTAGAAGCACCCAAACCATATAAAGCTGCAGCATTTGAACCTTTAAGTATAGTCACATCCCCAATATCAGATGGATTTAAATTAGCCAAAAAAGTTTGATCAACTGGTACACCATCTACAACAATCAAGGCACTATTATCACCTGTTATTGAACGACTACCCCTAAAGGTTACTTTAACCTGTGGGTTAATGCCGTTGTCTGCTAGCCTGATATCAACACCCGAAACCTTAGCTGCCAAGCCTGTGGCCGGGTTAACAACTGCTGCTTGCGTTAATTGGGTAGACGTTACAGATGTTGTTGCATACCCGAGTTCCTTTGCTTGTCGCTTTACACCTAGCGCAGTAGTTACCACTACCTCACCCATAACTGCTTCAGAACTCTCAAGAGCTACAGACACAGATGACTGATTTCCAACTTTTATTTGCTTAGAAGCAAAATTTACAGCCGAAATCACTAAAACATCACCAGTCTTCACACTGATTTTAAAAGAACCATCCGATTCAGTAGCTACACCGAACGTAGTCCCCTTTACTTTTACAGACGCACCTGCTACAGGCTTGCCTTCTTTGTCAATAACTGTCCCTGTTATGGGCTTCTTTTGGGCGATGGCTGCCGCAAATAAGCCCACGACCATCACCATAAATAGTAGGATTTTCTTCATGTTCATTTTAATTTAGGTTGGCAAAATAGGGAAAAACATTTAATTGTTAACTAAATATTAATTAATTGTTAGCCTTTGAACTCAAATTTTAACATTTGAGCAAACAAAATCACAATATTTTTCTTTTTTCAATAACAAAAGAGAATATTAATGCTAAAAAAATGTTTTTCTTTTC
>Ga0164296_1002665_pt1 | contig 17489 bp, 14 predicted proteins | sample GEODES057metaG_FD_113533 | JGI IMG/M metagenome (GOLD analysis project Ga0164296, IMG submission 113533) | Dystrophic lake water microbial communities from Trout Bog Lake, Wisconsin, USA - GEODES057 metaG | ecosystem: Environmental > Aquatic > Freshwater > Lake | place: USA: Trout Bog Lake... | reverse complement strand
CAGGCTCAACACCGTGCTTGGTCTCTTCACCTGAGGTGTTCACCTGCACAAACACGTCCAGCCGCCGCGATGCAGCCGATGGCGTCGCCGCCCAGGCGGTGTTCAACAAATTCGCAAGCTTCGCGCTGTCAACCGTCTCCACCGCGTGCAAGCCAGGCACGCCGCTGCACAGTGCCTTTGCCTTGTTGCTTTGCAGGTGGCCCACGAAACGCCAACGCACGTCAGCAGGCATCTCCGGAGCCTTGTCTAGCAGCTCCTGTCATCGCAGTGCGCGTGCGCGTGCGTCATAATCCAAGGGCGTGCGGTTTAACACAAGGAAAAGGCGCTCGGCACACCAGCCCAGCGAGGAAAGGAGACTGTAGGCGCACCTGCACGTAGTTTTCTCCAAAGTCGCGCTGTCCTGCGTCGTAGACCTCGCGCAGCAGTTCCACTGGTTTCGTCTTGCTGACAGCCACGAGACGCGCCTGTGCCACCAGAGTTTTGGGAGTCAAGGCCAGTGTTGTGGCACCACTCAGCGCACTGCAACCGCCGACACGAGCAGACGAATGCTTCGCTGCCGTAGTCGCAGCTGCACGCACCGCCTGCGGCCGTCCTGCTTTCGTGGACGCCTCCGCGACGCGTGCGAGCACGCTGGCCAGGTTCTTGGCAACACTCATATCGTGTGACCCAGCAGCTGTCTCCTGTGTCATGCACTAGCTGTCGTGCGCGCAATGGTTCTCGCTGCGGATTCTTTGAGGGGGCGGCGGCGATGACGATGTCATGAGCCCCACACAAAAAAAGGTGGGCTTCCTTCGCAAGGCCGCGATGGCGCTCCGCGTCTGGCATGGCGGCTGATGGCAGTGTAAAAGAGAGCCATGCTCGGTCGCTGGCTGCTCCTGCTTGTGCTCGCAGGCGGGTGCCTTCCTCCTGCCCAGTCTGTGTACACCCTCCCCTCGCTCGCGCTTAACTCCAGCCTCGTGGGCTCCACGGTGGTGCAGTCCACATTCATCGAGGGCAAACGTGCAACGAACGTGACTCGACCCGGAGAGGTGGCAGTCACTGGTATTGACGCCCCAGTCATAGCAGCAACAATTGTGCTGAACAACTTGCTGGACGCGCCATATGAGGTGCTCCGCGTCACGCCGGCACCGAGTGTGAGCGTGGCGTACAATGCCTCAAGCGGCTTGCTGAAAGTCGACGCAACCAAGGTTGTTCCAGTGGCGTCAGCCACGGCTGCCGTTGCCGCCACTTTGGGGACGCTGACGTATGATAACACCAGCCCTGCGCCCAGTGGCAGCGCCCGAGTGCTGGTGTGCACAGTCACGGATGTCAACGGCGCCGTGTCCACGCCCGCAGTGGCTGTGGTGAACGTCATCCCTGTTAACGCGCCTCCTGTGCTCATTCTCGCGGACCCGGCCTCATATGCCTCCGGCTTGGGGCCCAATTTCACGGCGGTGCTGTACGAATCGGAGCGCACGACGCCGGTGGCGTTGGCGGCGCCGTCGATGGTGCTGACAGATGTGGACAATGTCATCATGCCCAAAGCGGTGCTCACACTCACTGGAGCACTCGATGGCAACGTCGAGGTGCGTCAGGCGTTCCGGATTTTGCCATCGCTTAAGCATCAAAGCAGCGCGCTACATCTGCCCGCTGACATTCACCTCCCGGATGCCCATGTAGACGCTGGAGGCCGACACCACCGGCACCAGCGTAGCTGCTACCTTCCTGAACGGCGTGCTCACTTTATCAGGCTTCGACAACTACGTGCACTACACGCAGGTCATGATATCCGTTCGGTACCGAAACCCGGGCGCTAGCAAGCCAGACGGCTCCCTTCAGTTCACCTCCGGCAACCGGACAGTCAGTGTCACCGTATTTGATGGTTCCGGGGGCAATGCCACCGCGTTTGCTATCATCACGTGCATTGCTCAAAACCGGACGGGCACCAGTGGGTACGACCCCACTCTCCCGCCGCCGGTGGTGTGCAGCGGCGCAGGTGTGCGGTCGTTTGACCCCATCACGGGTGTGGCCAGCTGCTCGTGTCAACCCGGCTACGAGGGCGACTCGTGCGAGATCCCGCCGTGTTTGTTGCATGGCACATACAACCAGCAATCAGGCACGTGTCAATGTAACGACCCCTGGACGGGTGACAATTGCACCATACCATGCAACGGCGGCGGCACGCTTGCCAGTGACGGCGTGACTTGCAACTGCGGCGCCGGCTACGGAGGACAGAACTGCGTGCTGCAGTGTCCAGGATGCATGCATGGCAATTGCGTGCAGACAGCCGGCGGCGTCACTTGCGGCGCATGCTTCCCCGGCTGGACAGGCGCTAACTGCAGCATCCCGTGTGCTTGCTATGCCGGTCCTGGCGTTGCGCAAGGCGTGGGCGGCAATTGCACGCTCACCCCCGATGGCCTGTCTGCCTCCTGCACGTGCAATCCTGGCTGGGCGGGACCCGACTGCAGCGTCTCGTGCCCCCCCTGCGTTGCACCTGGCGGCACTTGCGTGGCACCCACGTTCGCACCTGGCGGCTTGACGGGTCTAGCACAAGCGCTGCAAGTGGAGCTTGTGAACAAGAGCGCCTACTCGGTCAACAACACTCTGAACGGCTATTTCGGCGGTGGCTTCTTGACAAATGGCAGCTTCGTGGTGAACGCAACTGCAATCGGGAACAGCACCCACGGCAGTGTGACGGAAACGAGCATCTCCAAGCTGAGCGGCAGTTGCTCGTGCGCAAACGGCTGGGCGGGCGCAAACTGCAGCATCCCGTGCGCTCCTTGCAACAACGGCACTTGCAACGCTATTACGGGCGCATGCGACTGCCGCCCCGGTTTCGCGGGCGTTTCGTGCAACCAGGAGTGCAACGGCAACGGCAAGATAACGTACGCTCAGCTGAATGCAACATTCACGTCGACTGCGTGGGACGCTCTATACGGTCCCAACTTGGGGAGCAATAATACCAGTCCCGGTGGGCTGTTCAACACGTCGCTGTTGTACGGCTTCGCGGGGCAGGACGCATTAGGTAATCCATTGGTGTTGGCGTATTGCGCTTGTGCCAGACCGGGCGGGGCGCCAGGCAGCGGGTTGTACGGGTACACCGGCCCGTTCTGCAACATAGCGTGCCCATACTGCAGCCTGCACGGCACATGCAGCCTGAACGCAAACGCAACCGCCTTTTGCCTTTGCGACACGACGTCGCCGAACAGCGCCACGACAAGCTCTCAGCTTGCTCTAGCTTCTGGCGTGTCCGGCATCGGGTACACTGGCCCCAGCTGCAGCGTGCCGTGTAAGCCGTGCGTGACTGGCACATGTTCAATCACAGGGGACTGCACGTGCACACCTGGTTTCACCGATGACGCGTGCGCCATCCAGTGCGGCATCGATGGCCGTGATAATGCCACCGGCGTGTATATCGGATCCCGGGGCGTGCTCGCCCCCACTGGCGCGCAAGCAGGCTTCGGCTTAAGTGGAGGTACCGGGGTGTGTGTTTGCAAGCCTGGGTGGGCTGGTCCGCTGTGTAGCTCCACATGTCCGTATCCTTACAACGCCAGCAACGGCATCTGCACGCTGAAGAATGCGACAGCGGTCATACCAGCAGATCCAGCGATGAAATGGGAGGCGCAGGTGGTGTGTGGCCCCGGCTGGTCCGGCACGCCTAGCAGCGTCGACAACCCCAGCGGCGCGCCCGGTCGCAATTGCTTCACGGCGTGTACGGCGTGTGATTCTAAAGGCGGCAGATGCACGGACACGGGGCAGTGCGTGTGCGGCTACGGGCAAATTTGGCAAGGGCCATTGACAGCAAGCGCAGACAACCCAATCAGCAGTGTGGCGCGGTACCCGTACCCGCAGCTGCGTCTGTCGGCTTCGGTGTTCAACTCCACGTGGCACACGTGCGCGACGTCGCACCCATGTAGCGGCAACGGCGAGTACCTGAATGCAACCTGTATGGGCATCTTTGTACGGGGCAGCGCGACAATGTGGACACCTGCTACACCACTTGATGGCGGCTGGGGCTGTACCCGCTTGTCGCTCTCAGATGAGGCTTGCCTCAACGGCTCGGCCGTCAAATTGTCCATGGCATACGCAAGGGTGGATGCCACAACTGGCATCGCCATCAGAAGCAACCCTCCGCCAGCCACATTCGATGCAGTCGGCACCATTCAAGGAGGGGTGTGTCTGCCTGCACCAGGCGCGGCTGCCAGCACGCTGCCCATCGCCAATGGCTTTTGCCGGTGTGACAACATTCGATGGGGCCGCTACGCGTTTCCTTCTAGCGCTAGTCTGGGCTCCACCGATGGAAAATATGACCTCGTGTTTCAAGGCTGGGCGGGCAGTGACTGCAGCATCCCGTGCGCGCCGTGCAGCAAAAACGGACTGTGCGACCAGAATACCGGCGAGTGCAAGTGCTTTCCTGGCTGGACGGGCCTCCTGTGCCAAACCCCGTGCGAGCCGTGCGATGCGGCGGGTGGCACATGCATCATAGACGGCTCATGCCTGTGCAACGGGCCTCGGCGGGCGGTGGATGGCACATACGCATTGCGCCTGACCCGCGATCCGATGTACGCCTCCCCGACGAACGGCACGCATGTGTACTCCGTCGCCCGGCGCATGGTGCGGCAGTACGTGTCTCCTGCGTACGCGACCACCGCGACAGTGGAGGATTACATTTGGGAGGTGGAGTATGAGTGCGCACACAGGCCGAGCTGCGTGAGCCGCACTCCGGACACGCAGCTGCCCATCCGTCCGAATGAGACGTACTTCCGATACACCAGTCCACTGTTGACATCGAATGCGGCCGCTGACCCGAACAGCGCGCCGGGGCAGCTGCTGGCACTGGACAATGCAATCGCGACGCTGAGGGCTGCAGTGGAGCAGGCACCTCTGAGCATGAACACAAGCGCATTGTGTGCGATCCCCGGCCCCAATGTGGGGCTTCCCATCAAGACGGGCGCATGCTTGGCTCAAATGCAGATGATGCTGTGGGGCCGCACGCTGCAGGGGTGCGGCAATAGTTACTACACCGCCCGGCCGTGGGCCTGCGACGATAACGTGAAGGCGGAGTTCATCCTTCAAGCTGAGATGCAGATTGGCGCGTTGACTGCTCAGCGCGAGGCGCTGGCGAGCAGTGCGAGCGCGTCTGCAGCCAGCGCGGCGGCGGTGGCACTCACCCTGAGCACCTGGCAGCAGAACAGCCTGAATGAGCGGCAGCGCCTGCTGGACACGCAGCTGCGGGGTGTGTTCAACACCACGACGCTGGAGTGGCAGCAGACACGCAGCGGGGGCCCGGATTATTACATGGCGTGGATCATCCACCAGCTTCTATACGGCGTCGCGTACACCACGCCTACACACACCGGGTACAGCGGCTGGAATTGCAGCGTCCCGTGCGCTCCATGCAACTCCACTGGCGGCAGCTGTCAGTATGACGGCTCGTGCGAGTGCATTCCGGGCAGGTATGGCGCGGATTGCAGCTTGACATGCGCGTGCAGCACGGTGGCCCTCTCAACCGGTGCCGGCACCTGTGATCGCGACGGCAGCTGCGTCTGCCACATTGACGGGGACGGCATCAACTGGGCGGGCGCAGACTGCAGCATCCCGTGCGCGCCGTGCTCTTTCGGCACCTGCGTGCAGAAAACAGGCCTCTGCCTATGTGAACCCGGCTGGATCGGCGACGCGTGCAACATCGCCAACGTGACGCTCTGCCTCCCATGCGACCAGAACCACGGAACGTGCTTGTCTGACGGCGCATGCGCCTGCGACGCCGGATGGACGGGTCTCGACTGTTCCGTGCCGTGCTCGCCATGCGCCCATGGCAGCTGCCAATTTGACGGCTCATGCCTGTGCGCCCAGACAGTTGATGGCAGTGGCTCCGCGGGCTGGGGGATGCCGGACTGCTCCGTGCTGCTTGGTCCAGCGCTGGTGCGCGCGAACTTCACGTCAGATGCGACCCTTTGGCGGGCTCTCAACAATTCTTGCACTTCTCTCGCGGCCAGCACGCAGCAGCTGGTGCGCACATCCGAGCTCGATCAAGGCGCTGTGCCAGCATACGCGGTGCCGGTGGAGTGCGATCCAACACGAGTGGACGCCTTCGGCGATGCGGGACTGTCTTGGGATCCCGCCACCGGCTACTTGCTGCTGTCAGACCAGCGTCCGAGCGACGCCTCCGCCGATGTCGGTGACATCGCCTACATTCGCGCGCCTCCATCATTCGGAGGGAACCGCCTGGGCGCGTATGGCGGCGCACTGGCGTGGAGCTTACACGTTGTGACGAGCTCTGGCGCATCTGGCGGCGCCGCCGTGCCCCAGGGGACGCCCCACCCTCTCCGCGCGGCGCCGGACGCCATCCTTATTGGCGGCCTGCCGGTGTTCAACTTGAGTTTGCCGGATGTGGGTAACCTCTCCAAGATGGGGCTTTACAACTGGAGCAGAGCGCTGTTCCCAGAGTTGAGGTTGAATCCGAGGTGGACGGACGCTCGTCTGGCAGACGTCATCCTCGCGTACCTGCGCACCCCGCAAATGGTGCTCCACTACTACGCGCCGCCTGCACCACGGCCGGGGATCGGGAACGCGCCGCTCAATAATGCCACCAGCATGGACGCCTCCAACCTGAACTGCGTGCGCGAGACGTGCACACTCAACTACGTGGCGCCACTCGACCCGACAGCGGGCTGGATCCATGCGCCAGGGGGCTTGCCTCCAGGGCCATGGGCGTGGCCAGATTCGGGCAATGCCGCATTCATGGGCGTGGTGGAAGGTACACCTTTCGTGGTGCCGCCCAATACTCCATCTTGGGCATCCAACCCCACAGTGGCTTATGACAATCCGTTCGTGGCAGCGCAAGTCCAGATTGCGGGCGGAACACTGGCGGCCTTGCAGGCTCGTGCGACAGCCGGTAATGTACCCAACGGTGGTGTCCCTGTATGGACGTGGACTCCAGGGGATGCGTACCCCGGACAAGCGTGGGATGAACCTTACACCGGTATCCCGCGCACAGTGCCTGGATTCACAGCCACGTACGCGGAAAATGGCGTCGGAAGCTCTGGCAGCAACGCGTTCGGCATCCTTGCCACTGGGCCTGCGGGCGGGGCTGCCGCATCAGGCACGACTGACGTTCTGCCGCCGGTTGCTGACGCAGTGGCGCGCGTCATTGCTGGGCAGGCAGGTAAGCCCGTGTCTGCGGCAGACCTGTCCTGGTGTTTAGCCAGCATCAAAGAGATCTTGTTCCGAGCGGACTACACGTTCGGTGACTCACTCGTGCGCGGCTCGGCTGTCGGATCAGCGGACATGGTGCGTCTGGATGACGCGATGATCGCGGCTCCGACAGGCGATCCAACAGCAGAGGGGAGCGCTGAGTTGTTGGCCTACCTGGCCTACGCATCTCAGTACGCGGCGGAGTATAACTCCGCCGTGTACGGCGACATTGCAACACAGCTCTCGTCCGGGAGATGAAGTGTGATTCATGAATTGGAACTGTCACATCACGGGAACGGCGTGTCGATTGCCAGCCTGCAGATAGGATTGCTCTTGATCATGCTCAAGTTCACCTTGGTGCCGAACAGGTCGCGGATGTTGTCTACGCCATATAGGATCATGGTTGGTCGCTCCAGCGATAAACCCCACGCGATGACGTTCACATCCTCCGGCAGGCCAGGCAAGCCCATGGGCCGCAACATCTCAGGACGGAACATGCCGCTGTTGCCGACCTCCACCCACTTGTTAAGCATCGGATGGAACGCAAACACCTCCATGCTAGGCTCTGTGTATGGGTTGAACGCCGGCTTGAACCGCAGCTGCGACATGCCCAGGCGCGCGAAGAACTGCTGCAGGACGCCGAGCAAGTGGCCCAGTGTCAAGTTTCGGTCTGCGATGAGACCCTCCACTTGGTGGAACTCCGCCAAATGTGTCCTGTCAACCGCCTCGTTGCGGAACACACGGTCAATGCTGAACGCCTTGAACGGCGTCCACGGCTTGCCAGAGTCACAGCGCTGCGCCAGGGCGGACAGCAAGCGGGCGCTCACGGCCGTGGTGTGCGTGCGCAAGATGTTCTTGTCCGCCTCGGAGCGCTTCCAGGCGTACGCGTAGGTGGCCTCGTGCATGGCTTTCACGCGGGCGAGGTAAGTTTCGGGTGCGCTCAGCGCAGCTGCGGGTGCTGACATGAAGAAAGTGTCGTGTGCATCACGAGCAGGGTGTTGCTGCGGCTGGATGAGAGTGTCGAAATTCCAGAAGCTGCTCTCCACGAAATTGTTGGTGCTCATCTCCGAGAAGCCCATGTGCAGGAAAATGTTGCGGAACGCGTCGCGGACTTTGAGCAGCGGGTGGAGGTGGCCGCCAGCTGGCGGCGCACCTGCAAGCGGTGCGAAATTGTACCCCTTGAATTGGGTCGTCTTCCAGCTGCCGTCCTTCATCATCTCCGAAGTCAACTCCGCTGCAGCTCTGGCGCGCTCCAGTGCGAACTGGGGTCCCCGGAACAGGATGTACGTCTTCCACGACCTGCACGGTCCAGAAAGCCAATCAGAAACGGCACGCATCACAAAGCATGAGAGATGTGCACGCACTGTTGCTCAATCAACTTGCGCTTCTTGGCCAACACACCCAGATCTGCGTCACTCACGGACGCCGTCTGCGCACGCGGAGGTCACGCGGCCACTCAGTCGGGAGCTCTGAGCTTTGTGCAGTGTGCGGCTTGCCGACTCACCTGCCCCTGGTCCACGGCTGTCAACTGCTGTCGCACAGTGTCTTCAAACGCATCAACCTGTAGAGACACGCACAGGCCGTGAGTGTCAGACCGCGTGCGCGTGCTGTGGGCGCAGTCAGGTGTGCTCTCGCTCACTCACCAGTCGCACAACCACAGGCGCGTCGCCTTTGTTCAACTTCACAGCCTTCAGCGCCATGGCCTGCTTGAACCCTACATCCGCAATATCCGCGCCGAGCTTGGTCTGCGCGACGAAGGAGTGGAGACAAACGCATAAGAAACTTGGCGGCTTTTCCCTGATCCGACTCTGCTTTTGACGCACTTTCAGCTCTGCTAGCGGAATGCCCGCGCCGCCGGCTGCGTCCCAGACGCGAGCTTCAGGCGTGCCGCCCTGGATGTACTCGCGGCCCTCCTGCGTGACCACCCACCGGTGGTGATCCACAGCCTGTGCGTTCGGCACACAGCGTGAGGCGCGCAAGTGCACACGCAGGGGAGGGGTGGCGTGAGTGACAAAGATAGGGGAGGAGAGCGCGACACATGCATATGGCTCAGCGTCCGCGTGCCTTGGCAGTCACCATCTCCGCCGACTGAAGTGACTTTATGAGGCCCACCAGTGCGGCGGAGTCCCAGCCCAGCGTGGCGGAATCGAAGCCAGTGTCCGCCGGCGCAGACGCCACTGAGGACAGCAATTGCCGCTCAGCATCTGCGTCCGACATGAGCGCTCGCTTCACGGGGGAAGACAAGACTCAGACTCTGAGCCCACGTGGCGTACATCACGGCATTCCCTCAGTCTCGCTGCCGGCAGACAGAGATCGCGAAGGGTGAGAGGAGTGGCACTGCCAAGCACAATATGGCGCTGCGTTCAGCGGCTACACGAGCATCACGCCTCCTGTTCTGCTCTGCACGGTTTGGTCTCCCTCTTTCGACGGAGCTGGATGCGCACACATGCATCAGAGCAGCTGGCTACGCAACAGCACGGCGACAGCGTGCCATGGAAGAGCTGCGCCGCAAGAGAGCTGCACTGGAGGGCGGAGTGACTGCGCTCAACGAACGACCTGCGCCGCAGCGTTCTCCTCCTGCGCCGGAGACAGCACCGTGGGCGCATGTGAACCCGCTTCGTGAGCCGAACCTTGTGCCTCTCACGCCTGCGTCACTGGCGCCCGTGTTTGGAAACTCGGCGCTGGTAGTCACCCGCGAACTGGAGTGGGGGACGCTCGTGCTGGGCTTTGAGCAAGCGAATAGGTACACGATTCGCAACGCTGATGGCGCTGTGGTGGCTTACTTAGCGGAGGAGACAACGACGCTGGCTTCTGCTGTGAGCAGGCAGTTGCTTCGTCGTCGACGGCCCTTCGTGGCGACGCTTCTGAATCCCGCAGGAGACGTTATATTTCGCGTGAGAAGGCCGATATATCTCATCAACAGCAACACGGTCGTAGAGGATGCGTTTGGCGCCGTGGTCGGTGAGATCAAGGCAGTATGGCATCTGTATCGGCGTCAATACGATCTGTTTCTTCACAAACAGCAGTTCGGAAGTGTGCGCAGCGGCTTGCTGGCCTGGGAGTTCGAGGTCATGGATGAGGGCGGGCAGCCGCTGGCACGAGTGGACCGCAATTTCACAGGCTTTGCTCGCGAGCTGTTCACAGACTATGGGTGCTATGCTGTCCATTTCGGTGCAGCGTTAGAGAATGCAGACCCGGGCCTGACACGAGAGGCTCAAGACGATCAGTCTTCGGTGCCCCCCAGTGGTGGCAATGCAGTTGTGCCGTCCTCTACCGATGTATGGCAGCCTTCTGCGTACGCGAGGCCACTGCAGCTAACAGAGCGAGCAGCATGCTTAGCGCTAGCCATCGCTGCAGACTTCGACTACTTCACTCACAACAGTAGGGGGCATGGAATCTTGGGAGGGGGTTTGGCCATGCCATTTCCGTTCCCCATGCCCTCTGGCGAAGCCTCTTCCACTGAGAGCGATGCTGGCGCGTCAGCTGCGGCCGGGGCAGCTGCTGCATCTGCAGGCGACAGCACCGATGAGAACGACGAGTCTCCTCTCTGGAGGCGAGATGAAGAGAGCCCGCAGCCATCCGAACCTCTGCCGGACCGCGGCGACTGGCGCGCACGGGAGTCGCTGGGCGGAGACGAGCCCTTCAAGGCGGATGAGGAGAAGCCTACATGGACGGACAAGTGGTTCAACCAACCAGATGAGGAGGACGATGGCGATGACGATGGCGATGGCGGAGATGGTGACGAGGACGGCGGCGGGGGTGGATTCGGGGCGCTGGGCCGCGTGCTGGGCACCATCTGGGACAGCAACCGTCAGGAATAGCAACGCTTGCCTTCGCAAAGTCCATCGTCGCAGTGTCGCCCCCAAGGGCAGCCATGCTTCGCCGTCTGCGTGCTCTGCCGCGCCGTCAGCGGGCACTCCTCGCCGCGGGGATAAGCGTGGGCGCAGCAGGAGCTTACTATCTCGGCTCAGCCTTGCTCGAGGCGTGGCAGGATGAGGAGCGCACACTTGCGCTGCGCGCGCTGTCGCAGCAGCGAGAACGAGAGGCACACGAGCGGGAAGCGGAGCAACAGTGCGTGTCACACACAAAACACAAACCACCAACAAGGCTTGTTGCTAACTCCCGCACTGCACTCGTCTCGCGCGTCACGCCCCAGGCTGCACGACCACTTCGACAGCATACAGCGCATAAGCGACACGACGACGTTGCCGACACTGCTGCCGCCGCTGCGAACAAGGCTGTTCGCGCTCGCGGACGTTGACGCGCTGACCAGGCGGCTGCAAGAGGCTGCCACCGGCAGCGCGCCCCTATCGTCTGCAGATAAGGTCGCTCTCTGGGAGCAGCTGAAGGTCCAAAGTGCGTGCTGTTACCGACGTCTTCGCGCGCGCGAGCGCTACGGGGGTTTGTTGTTAATACTGCTAACAGGCTTGGCTCACACGCTCACACGCCGCCTCCTCCTGCCGGAACACTAGGTTTCGCACGAACACTGGCTAGCGCCTGGAGTGTATGCCTGCTCGACCTCTTCCTGCGCGTGCAGCTCAACCTGCTCGGCAGTCACGTCTACTTGAGCGCCGCGTTGAAGGACCCAAAGAGCGCAGCCCCGAGTAGTCCACACAGCGCCGCCAGGCAGAATGCCCCAACACCAGCAGCTGAAGGCCGCCCGGCGCTGTCTCTGAGCGCGCAGCACGCGTACCTGGCTCTGCACAGTCACTTCATCCGGGAGGGCACTGCGGTGCTGGCGCCGGTGCTCGTGGCCGCATGCAGGACGGCATTAGCAGAGTGCGTGGCCGTATGACATGCGTGCTAGAATTACAGTTCTTCTCTTACTTCCCCTCTCCTGCTCTTTCCGCAGTGTGCCTCTCAAGGCGGCTGTGACATTCGACCAGCTATGCGGCCTCCTAGGCCTCGCACATCGTGACGCACTAGCCTTGATGCGTGCACCGCATCCCACCTCAAATGGCGGGAGCCATCACGGGCACAACGGCTCGCCTGTCGTTGCTCGCTGCTGGAGCGACATCCTTATGCCGCCGCATCACACAGACGCCATCCTGGTGTCGCAACAAGCGTCCAGCAATGACGCACAGCTTCTGGCTGCGCTGCTCGCGGAGACGCGCTCTGTGTTGACTGGAGGCCGCTTTGCGACTGTGCTGGCGTCAGCCATGGAAGCAGCTTTGCGCACCGTATTCGATGCGTTGAAAACGCCGTTTCTGGGCGCATCTGCGCTGCCCATGGCCAAACTGGTGCCTGTCGTGGCAGCAGCCACGGACCGTGCGCTGATGGCCCCGCCGGCGCCACCATCAGGCAGCGTGACGTTTGCCTCCCGCCCAGGCTCGGGTGGCACTGCGTTCCACCATCAAGCTGCAAGTGCTAGTGTCACACCCGTTGCTGCCACATGTGCTGCTGGCGCGCATGAGGACGGACAGACTACGGATGCGGCGCCGTCGCCAAGGTCGCCGGGGGATGCGTACGCCGCTGGAGTGGCTGCAGTCATCGGCAAGCTTCCCTGCGTTGACGCGCTGTGTGCAGACCTGTTCAGTGCGGTGACATGACTGACTGAATCGAGACAATTGGGTTGCCCGCGGCGTTTTTGACTTTGATGCGTGCCTTGCTCGTCCTCCCCCCTCGCAACTGCCAGCCAGCTGCTCAGCTGGCCACGTCTGCGTCGCTGTCGTCGCTGGTAATATCCGCACCAGTGCTAGCAGCCGGTGACAATGGCGCTGTGTGGCCTCCCGCTGTCATGCCTTTCGGAAACAAGCCACGCGCAACGCTGCCGCCGCCTGGCGGCAACGTTGAAGACGCGGGAAGTCCTCTCCGTAGACGCAACACCTCACTAGCACGCATCAGCAACGCGCCACCACCAGCCTTGACAGCGGCCGCAGCTGCAACAGATGGACTTGGTGGCGTGCCTGGAGGCGCGGCGAGCGCATCATCATCCACGGGGTGCTCCGACACCGGTGCCAGGGCTGCTCCACCGCGGAAGCGAAGTATGGAGTCGGCGCCAATCGGGTGAACCGCATTCCAATCAGCATCTTCTTCCGGCGGATTCAAGCTGCGCACATCAACGACGCCCGGCGGCAAGGTCGCCACACGAGCGAGCGCCCTGCTGGCTGCCGCCCGTAATCTCTTGGCCGCCCGTGCATGCTGCTCTGCAACCGCCGCTCGTAGTCTCTGTTTCGCCTCCTCTTCCAAGCATGTGACTTCCAGATACAACTCCACGAGCTGGTCTTCGCAATCGGCTTCAATTTTGGAAAGCGCCGTTTCAAGGCTTGCGCACTCCGAGTCAGTCTCGCGTTGGAGACCTGTCGCAAGCTCCGTCAGCTGCAACGCTTGCGCTATGTCATCGTTCGACGCGGCCGCAGCATGAAGGACGCCAACAAGATGCGCGACGTGACTGGTCGTGGCGTCCAAAGCACCCAAGGCTTTGGCAGAGGGGCTCGAAGGACCACTCTGGCCAATGCCGGCGGAACCGCCGCTCGGGGCTGCTTTTCCGCTTGCGACGCGCTGTTTTGCGCGTTGCGTCAACTGAGCTGGCCGCCGGCTGTCTTGTAGACGGCGTGCCCAGCGCTGTGCGTCAGCGAACAACACAAGCAGAAGCGGGCGGACGACTGTCGCCGCGACGCGTCTGCATTTGCGGCTCGAAACTGCGTACGCGAGCGCCAGACTAAACAGAGACACCGCCAAGACGTACGCGACGACGTGCATCGTCGCCGGCCGTGAGGAGCGTAGAAAGCTATAGGTTTGAAGTTCAAGTGAGGGTAGGGGCTTTCCGACACAGCGCGCACGGGCAGGCCGCTCACGGGCCGGGTTGTGTCAGGAATGGCTATACGACACCGCCTGCACACGTAATTGGAGAAACGAATCGTTCAACGCGCCGTCCCTGAGATGACGTCAATCAGTGTGTGTCCTCCCTCCCTTTCATGGCCTCCCACCCCACGCTGCGCGCCGACACAGGCGTCCCGCGCGGCCCTGAACGCTACGGATCTGTCATTCAAGATGACGACAGAGACGCGCTGCGTGACCAGCTCCAGAGGTTCGAGGCGAAGATAGACCCGGCGGACGAAGAGCAGGTGGCGGTGCGCGAAACCCTTTCGCACCTGTACTGTGTGCATGTCCTGTGTACGGCGCCAAGGGTACAGTGAATATGGAGAGAGACAGGAGCCGCGCGGGACAGAGCGGTGGGGGAGTTGCGGCTGAAGTGACTGAGGGGAAGTGAACAGTCCCCCGTTCTCTATACCTTGCGCGCTGCGCCGCCGTAACACACACTCGTGGTTCTGCCACACTTAGGTGCTGCGTGAGATGCGGGAGCACACGCAGGAGCTGGAGTTCCGGAGAGGCGTCTGGTGCGGGCAGCTCGAGCTTGGTGAAACACTGCCTGACCGGAGGCAACACTGCCTGACTCACTCCCCCCGCGCAGGACGCAGCGCGGCATGCCTGGCGTCAGCCGTGACTGGAACGCAGCGCCAAAGCACGGCGGTCCAGCCAGTGCGGAGGCGGTGAAGGAGCTGCAGGACTGGAGGGCAGCTGAGCGAAAAGCCGCTCTCCTCAAAGCCGGCCTGCCACTCCCGCCGGAGCTGAGAGGCGCTCTGCCAGAAGGAGCGAGACTGAGTCTGCTTGACAAGCCAGCACCGGCTGATGCGACTCATGTCAAGCCTCGTGTCAGGCGATGCCATCTCAGGACAAAGGGACTCACTTGCGGCCAGTTCCTTGCGCAGCTGGACGCAGAGTGCGCTATCGATTGGGATGTGTAAATTTCAATTCAATCACAGTAGTCTCTGAGGTTCCAAATCAACGCTGTGCTCGCTGGTCCAGCCGAGCTAATGCCGCCGCGTATGCCTCCTGACCCGCTTTCTCACGGACTTCCAGCGGCGGCAGCATCTCCCCTCCGCTCGTGCTCGCATCTGACGTGGCACGCAGACGCTCCGGCTGGAAAGCCAGCTTCGCCACCGGGTCGGCTTCCAGGCGAGGACATGTACGCGAATGGCGGGTCGCACCAGTCTTCCTCTCCAGCTCCGTGTACACCGCGTCCACCTGCTGCGCGGCGGCATGCCACTCTTCGCACGCGAAATTGACCGCTGACTTCCAGCCGACGCCGAGGTTGACTCCCCAGTGGACTGCCCCGTAGTCTGTGATCACGTACTCGCCAGGCCCCTGCACGTGGCGGTGCACCCTCAGCTGGGGCTTTCCCTCACGCTGGCGCGTCTCGTTCCAGGCGGCCACGCGCTTGGGATCAGGCCAGATGTGTCGGTCCTCGAGGCAGTTGATGGTGTACGCCTCGCCGCGGATGTGCGCCATGAACTCGTGCATCACGGCCAGATCCTCCCGCGGGACGGAGTACCAAATCACGGCGGCGCCGCTGTCTGGAGGTGCAAGGATGGTGTTGGCGGACCCGAAGGCGTAGTCTTCGAAATGGGCGCCGAACACAGAGAAGTAGCCCATGAAATAGAGCCAAGGCGTCACGATTCCGGCACCCCACGCGAAATCATCCATGAGTGCTTCAGCGCACTCGATGCTAGCTTGCAGAGAAGCTCCAGCAGCCGTATCTGAAGTCTGCGATGATGGACCAGCATTTACAGCAGATGCGTCCGCTGCTCGTACATCCTTCCGCATGTCTGGGTTGCACACCGCCTCGCATGACTTGAGCACGTCCGTGAGGATGGAGCCTGGTAGGATAGCCAGGCTACTCGTCTCCCAGGCATGAGCGCCAGCAACCGGAATGGTGCGCAGTATGCCGTTCGTCACTGCATCCTTGCGTGAGCCCAGAGCAGCTGGCGTGATGCCGAGCAAATACGGAAACTGCACCGGACGATCCATGCGGCAGAATTCCATGAACGTCTGTTCGCGGTCGGGTACGCTCAAGCTGGAGAAGCAGGTGCCCATCCATTGGAACTTGCCTTCCATTTCCTCAAGCCGTTGTCCGAAGGGCACGTCCTTATCATCAGGGCTGTCGATTGCACACTGTGCGATCCAACAGTCGCCGTTGACGCGCGGCAGCGTCTGCAGCATGTAGTGGAACTCCTCCTTGACTTTCTTGCAGCTCTCGTTGATTCCATGCAGCCAGTCCACATCTCCCACGGCGCTGTCATTTGCGTTGAAGTCCCATGTGCCTTGGATGTGGACCATCACCGCCCCCTGGGCACGCAGCGCGCCCCAGAAATTAGGATCCTGCCCACGCATCAGCTGCCCTGGAGTGAGCGCGCCGACATCGCACCACAGCGTCCGCTGGCAGCCGTCACGCACACCGGGGTCAGACGCAGCCTCATTGGCGCCGTACGCGTTGAGGATGGCCGCCGCAGCTCCCGGTGCTTGAGGGCGCTTAAAGCATTCACACAGTCTCTCCTGCAACTGAAGCACGAGCGGCTTCTTGCCGCTGGCAGCGCAGCCAGCTTGCCGCTGCCGAGCAGCTGGCTGTGGGGCGCGGCTCTGCGGTATCGGATTCGCGGGCATGGCATCGTCACATGGACGGTACTCCTCCGTGCATGGGCCGCTGGTCAAGGCGGCAACTGCAGCTGTCATGGCGGCTCCAGCTGCAGCAGCCTCCTTGCGCTGCGGCACGATGCGGGCTGGCAGGCGGCTAGCGATTTGAGAGTCGCTGAGGATGACTGTTGGCTTTGCCTTTTGCTGTGTTTGCGCCTTTCGATTCACCTTCGGCAGAGGTGGGCCGCCGTTTTTGATTGAGCGATACACCTGCGTGGAGAGGCGAAGAAGAAAGTGAGACAGCATTAAGAAGCATTACATAGGGTCCAGGCGCACCTCATCTTTGCTCCGGAACCTTTTGCCTTCAGGAGATATGAAGTATATGTCGCACTGCTTCGAGCTGTTCGCGCGCCGACTGACCTGGATTTCCCAGCCGTCCTTTAGGGTGCCCGCCTCAGCAACGTACTGTTTCAGCCGGAGCAGGTGCTGCTCTTTAATTGCCCGCATCTGTGCTTTGTACTCCTTGTCATTGGGGTTAGGCAGCTTGACACCGGGCTTGCCTCGGCCGTCTGCCGCCGCACCGGTGGCCTCCGGCTGCTCGATCGCAGGGAGCACGCGCGCCTGTTGCGGCGCCAATGTAGTCGTAGTCATCGGCTCCGCGACCGCACCGTGGCCTCCATCGCCCGGCGTGGGCGTCATCACCGCAACCGGCGGCTCTGGCGTCGTCTCCTTGGCCTTTGACGCGTTAGCCGCTCTCTTGGTGGAGGGGCCACTTGCAGTGGAAGTGCCTTGCTTGCGCTTCTTCGCGCCATTGCTGCCGCCGCTCAGCGCTTGCTCAGCTGACGTAAAGTCCGTCGCGGCTGCCAGTTCATCATCCACCAGAGTGACAGCAGCGCCGCCTG
>Ga0164296_1002664_pt1 | contig 17489 bp, 12 predicted proteins | sample GEODES057metaG_FD_113533 | JGI IMG/M metagenome (GOLD analysis project Ga0164296, IMG submission 113533) | Dystrophic lake water microbial communities from Trout Bog Lake, Wisconsin, USA - GEODES057 metaG | ecosystem: Environmental > Aquatic > Freshwater > Lake | place: USA: Trout Bog Lake... | reverse complement strand
CTGGTGAGGTGGTTCTGGAAATGAAGGCATCCGGCATGTGCGGATCCGATTTGCACCAATATCGCCGGCCCAAAGGCCAGGCGCGCCAGGGCACGGGCCTGCCCCCCAATCCCAATCCGACGATCGGCGGGCATGAGCCCTGCGGTGTTGTCGTCGCAATCGGTCCAGGCGTGTTGCCGGCATCGGCGAAGATCGGCGAACGGGTAATGGTGCATCACTACACTGGCTGCACCCAATGCGGCCATTGCAAGTCCGGCTGGCAGCAACTGTGCCAGGAAGTGCCGGTCAAGGTGTATGGCAACAATGCCCATGGCGGGCACGCCAAATATATGAAAGTTCCAGCCGACACCCTGGTGCCGCTGCGCGAGGAACTCAGCTTTGCCGCCGGGGCCGCCATCGCCTGCGGATCGGGCACGGCTTACGGCGCGCTGCGACGGATGAACACCGGCGGGCGCGACACCATTGCCATTTTCGGCCAAGGTCCGGTCGGGCTTGCCGCGACGCAGTTCGCTAAGGCGATGGGTGCGCGCGTGATCGCGCTGGATATCAGCCCAACCCGTCTGGAGCGGGCAAAGGCATTCGGCGCCGATGACGTTGTCAATCCAGGATCCAACGACCCTGTTGCAGCGATCAAGGACCTGACACACGGCAAATACGCGGACCTGTCGCTCGACACGTCCTCCAACCCGACGGCACGTCTGCAAGCGATCCAATCGACCAAGGTGTGGGGCACGATGTGCTTCGTCGGCGAAGGCGGAGATGTTCACATCGATGTCAGCCCGCATCTGCTGCGTCGGCAGATGACGCTGGTGGCGTCGTGGACCTTCTCCAACGTCATCCAAGCCGAGTGCGCCGATTTCTGCGTAGAGCGGAATGTGGACGTGGATAAGCTGTTCACCCATCGGTGGGCGCTGGACCAAGCCGAAGAAGCCTACAAGCTGTTCGACCAACAGGCTGACGGCAAGGGCGTCTTCCTGCTGTGATCACCGACGAGGTCGCCTGGCTGTATCGAACGCTGGGCGATCGCGGTCTTATCGTTGGTAGTTCGGGCAATGTCAGCGGTCGCATCGCCGACGGGATGATCATCACCCCGTCGGGCGGTGCACCCGAGGATGCCGTGGGACTTGTCCACGCAGGGATGGACGGCACGGTATTATCGGGCGACGGCACCCCGTCGAGCGAATGGGCGCTGCACGCGGCTGTCTATCGGGTCTGCCCCGAGGCACGGTTCGTGGTGCACACTCATGCCGATGCTTGCACAGCGCTGGCCTGTCTGAATCGGCCACTGCCGGCTTTTCACTATATGGTGCTGCAATTCGGCGGCAATGAAGTGCGTTGTGCGCCCTATGTCACTTTTGGCACCGGGGCTTTGGCAATGCACGCCGAAAAGGCTATTGCCGGGCACAGCGCTTGTCTCCTGGCCAATCATGGCATGATCGTCTGCGCCGAGACGCCACAGGCCACCCTGACGCGTGCGATCCTGCTGGAAACGTTGTGCCGGCAATATCTGCTGGCCTGCTCTGTCGGGGAGCCGCGGCTACTGACACCAGAAGAGATGGCTGCGGCGCGGGAGCGTTTCAAAACCTATGGACCGCGCCATACGCCATAGTGCGCCGTTTGCCGCACACGATCTCCGCCACCCTATGCCGCACTTCTATCATTTGGAGCTATCATGTCCCTGATACCCGACCTGCATGGCCGCGTTGCCTTGGTAACCGGCGGATCGCGCGGCATCGGTGAAGCCATCGCCATCGCTCTGGCGGAGGCCGGGGCTGATGTCGCCGTCAACTACCGTGACCGCGCCACCGATGCAGAGCGCGTGGTCGAACGGATCCGGGCGATGGGCCGCACGGCGGTCGCGAGCCGAGCCGATGTCTCCAAGGCGGCGGACATCACCCCAATGGTTCAAACGATCGCAGCCACGCTGGGACCGGTCGATATCCTGGTGAACAATGCCGGCATCGCGCTAATCCGTAGCCTAGACGAGCTAACTGAGGCGGATTTCGATGAAACGATCGCGGTGAACCTGAAATCGGTTTTCCTCTGCACTCAAGCCGTTCTGCCGCATATGCGTGCGCAGCGCTGGGGCCGGATCGTCAATATCTCCTCCGGCGCGGCACGTGGCGCCGGGGCTGTGGGGTTGCACTACAATGCCTCCAAGGCCGGTATGGAGGGTTTGACGCGCGGCTACGCTGCACGGTTGGTCAAAGAGGGAATTACCGTCAACGCCGTGGCGCCCTCGCTAATCGAGACGGATATGGTTCGCGCCGGTGTGGCTTCTTCCCCGGCGCGCATTCCGCTTGGCCGCTTCGGCACATCAGAGGAAGTGGCACAGGTCACGCTGATGCTGATGGGCAATGCCTATATGACCGGGCAGACCGTCGCTTTATCCGGCGGCATGGCCTTCAACTGACCGGCGCGCTCTACTGATCGGGGCGGGCGACAGAGGCCGCTAAGCAACCGATCAAACGGAGACTGAGGGAATAGGATCACCCTCCATCTCCTGGATCATGTCACGCGTTTCCTGATCCGCGATCAACTGCCCTTCCCACTTGCCAACCACGGCGGTGGCTAGGGAGTTGCCGATCACATTCGTCGCGGAACGACCCATGTCGAGGAAGGTATCAATGCCGAGCAGGAGAAGCAGACCTTCCTCGGGCAGGTTGAACTGAGTGAGCGTCGCGGCAATCACCACCAGCGACGCTCGGGGCACGCCGGCAACGCCCTTGCTGGTCAGCATCAGGGTCAGAAGCATGGCGACTTGCGTGCCAAAGGCGAGGTGGATGTCATAGGCTTGGGCGATGAACACCGATGCGAAGGTGCAATACATCATCGTGCCATCCAAATTGAACGAATAGCCGAGCGGCAGCACGAAGCTTGATATGGTTCGACTGACGGGAAATTTTGCCAATTGTTCGAGCATCTTCGGGTAGGCAGCCTCGGAGCTTGCCGTTGAGAACGCCAGCAGGAACGGCTCTCGGACCAGTTTTACCAAGCGCATCACGCTCGGGCCGAGGAGGACGAAGCCGGCAATGACCAAGACGGCCCACAGGCAGGCCAAGCCGACATAAAACTCGCCCATGAATTTTGCATAATTCAGCAGGATACCGGTGCCGTTGGTGGTGATCGTGGCAGTCATCGCGCAGAAGACAGCCAAGGGTGCCAACTGCATCACGTAGCCGGTGACGCGCAGAATAATGTGCGACAGACCCTCGATGCCTTCCAGCACGACATGGGCGCGTTTGCCGAGCGCGCTGCATGCAATACCGAAAAAGATCGAGAAGACGACGATCTGGAGGATTTCGTTGTCGACCATTGGGCGGACGGCGGAATCGGGGACGACATGGGTGATGAAACCACTGAGTGTCATCGCATGGGCATCAATGCCGGAGGATACGCCGCTGACGGTTTTGTGGATGCCGACACCAGGGTGGAACACATTCACCAGGACTAAGCCGAGAGACAGGGACACGAGTGAGGCGGAAATGAACCAGAGCATGGCCTTGCCACCAACACGACCGACCGCGCCGGCGTCCGACATGTGGCCGATGCCGACAACCAGCGTCGAAAACACCAGCGGGGCGATGATCATCTTGATCAACCGCAGGAAGATCGTGCTACCGATCGACACATAGCCAGCGATCACCTTCTGCTCTGCCAATGCCGGTATCTGATCATGGAGAATCGCCCCGAGAGCAATCCCGAGCACCATCGCGACGAGGATAAAGCTGGTCATTCGGCTGGATTTCATTCTGCCACTTCCCCTGTCGACACACGCTGCGCCGATGACGTGATACGCTAACCGTTCCCGCTCGGCCTCGTAAGATGCGCTGGAACCGTTTTCAACTTTCACCGACTATTCCGAAACGGAATAGTGATAATCACGCTACCGCGGCTTGAACACACCAGGCGGTCAGGGTATCGGACGCAGCAGGTTGTTTACCGGAGGGTAAGATGCCGGCCTATTGGTTGGTCAAATCGGAACCTGAGGCGTTTTCCTGGGACCAGCAGGTTGCTAACGGCATCGAGCCATGGACTGGCGTGCGCAATCACATGGCCAAAAACAATTTGAAGGCGATGAAGCGGGGCGATCTGGCGTTCTTCTATCACTCGAACGTCGGCAAGGAGATCGTCGGCGTGGTGGAGATCGTGCAAGAGGCGTATCCTGATCCCACGGCAGAAAGCGGCGACTGGGTGTGCGTCGGTACGAAGGCTGTGGGACCGATGCCCAAGCCGGTGACACTTGCGGCGATCAAGGCAGAACCCGATCTGGCCGAGATCGCTTTAATCCGCCAGTCGCGGCTATCTGTGATGTCGATTTCGGAGGCTCACTGGCACAAGCTGTGCGCCATGGGGGGCTGGACGCACCCCTAGCGGGGTCCGGTAAGGGCCTCGATATCCGTCAAGCGTCTACCCCTAGACCAAGAACCTGGCGCGTATTGTCGATGATCGGCGCTAGGCAGCTACCATCGTGATGGCACGCTAGAAGCGGTAGGACAGCGATGCTGAGCCGAACTGGTGCAATCCCCCTGTCTGGGCATGGAATTCCGGCGTCTGGGCGACATACGCGAAGGTGAACCGCATTCCATACGCCATGATGGCTAGGCCACCCTGAAGCTCAGCGATATCCCAGGTGGAGGAGACATGCGGACCGCCACGGAACGGATAAGCGTTGAGTGTCATGTCATACGCGACCACTTGGCCGTCTGCGCCGGCGAAGACATACCAGCTGAAATCACGCGTTGGCTGAAACGCGTCGCCACCACTCAGCCCCGGGCGGACCCGCGGGACGCCGAAATCCGAATCGAGACCCTGACCGATGCGAAACACCACGCCAGTTTGGACATAATCCCGGAGCGTACCCAGAGACATGGCCAGAGACGGCAAAGCATCGGTTTCCATGCCGCCAACGGCACTCATGGGCAAGCGCCATGTCCGTTCATGCAGGATATTGACGATCGGTTCGTTCGTCACCTGGTGCGGCCAACCTTGATCTTTCGCCTGGCCGATCACGCTATGCCACCAGTTCTGCGTTTGCTCCGCCCCTGATCCTGGGCCGAGCACACCGAGGCTGAGCATCAGGACGCTGCGCGTGTCCTCGGAGTCGCCGATCATGGCAATGTTGCCCATCAGCGCCCCTGCGTAGGGGCGGTCGTATGGGTTGGGTACAGCGAGGTTGGTGTCCGATGGCGTGAATATCATCTGCGTCACGTCGAAGGCCATGCGCATCTGCGCCGGACCCCATAGCTGCTTGCCCACGTCCGTTAGGAAATCGGGCACCTGACCCGTTGGCGTTGTGTATCCAACGCGCATCCCGTTCACATAGTATCGATCCCGCGGCGCGGTGATCGAGATGGCGGAATTCTCTTCCTGCAATGTCCAAATCCCAGCGGGATCGGGGGCAGGCAAGCCTTGGGCGACCGCCGTGCAGGTCAAGGGGGGCAGGGCGAAAATCGCCGCCAGGAACGCGAGGGGCCGAAGGTTCATGCGGGGGATCTTCGTTTGCGGGAATCGAGCATTAGATAGTCCGATCCTCCACGAAAACGCAATTGTTCAAAGGGCATTTTGCCTGGCCTAACGCCAGGGGGCATGGACGCGCCGCGTAATCCCACCATGGCAGTCGGCGTTTTTCGCTACCATCAACTGGACCTATGGACCGACGCACTTGTTAGGCAAGCGGATTGCAAAAGGCTGTTAGCGGATCGGCCGGCTGCGGTGGCGTCCCGCTGGCCAGCGCGGCCAGTGCGGCAGGATAGAGCCGATGCTCCTGCTTCAGCACGCGGGCGGCTAGAGCGGCTTCAGTATCGTCGGGCAGGATGGGCACCGCCGCTTGCGCAAGGATCGGGCCTTCATCCATCCCCTCGCTGACGAGATGGACCGTGCAACCGTGCAGCTTAACGCCGGCGGCAATAGCGCGAGCATGCGTATCAAGCCCAGGAAAGGCCGGCAACAGGCTGGGGTGGATATTCAGCATACGGCCGGCATACCGATTGACCAGAAACGGTGTGAGCAACCGCATATATCCCGCCAGGCACACCAACGTGACATGCGCGCGGTCGAGTTCGGATGCCAGCGCGGCCTCATGCGCGGCACGGTCACGCTTGAACGGGCGATGATCGACCGCGACGGTTGCAACCCCGGCCGCCTGCGCGGTTGCGAGCCCTGGAGCATCGGGGTTGTTTGACAGGACTAGGGCGATTTCGGCCGGATAATCCGGTTTCGACGCGGCACGCAAAAGCGCCTCCATATTGGAGCCGCGGCCGCTGATCAGAATGCCGACCTTCGGTTTCATCGTAGAGATCGTCAGACGCCCCACCCATCGGGCAGGTCTATCTGGACATCGGGCGCGCCGGCATGTGCCTCGATCTGGCCGATGTTGAACACGGTTTCTCCATTCTCGACCAGGATACGCCGAGCGGCCGCGGGATCGGTGACGACAGCAACCATCCCGATGCCACAGTTGAATACGCGCAGCATTTCTTCAGGCTCGACGCCACCCGCGCGGGCGAGCCACGCGAAGACCGGCGGCAATGTCCAGCTTGCAGCATCGATGACGGCACGCGTGCCATCTGGCAGGACGCGCGGCACGTTGCCCGGCAGGCCGCCGCCAGTGATATGGGCCGCGGCCTTGAGTAATCCGGCGCGGTGCAGGGCGAGAAGGGATTTCACGTAGATCCGTGTCGGCTCCATCACCGCCTGCGCCAAGCTGCCGGCGCTGAAAGGGGAAGGTGTGTGCCAACCAGCCTGGGTGGCGGCAACGATCCGCCGCACGAGCGAAAATCCGTTGGAGTGGATTCCCGAACTAGCGAGACCGAGCAACGCATCACCGGGTGATACGCCGCGTGGAAGCAATGTTCCGCGTTCAGCTGCACCGACGGCGAAGCCTGCGAGGTCGTAGTCGCCATCGCCGTACATGCCGGGCATTTCGGCCGTCTCTCCGCCGACAAGGGCACACCCGGCGCGACTGCATCCTTCAGCGATGCCGGCGATCACCCGGCTTGCCTGATCGAGCGACAATTTGCCCGTGGCAAAATAATCCAGGAAAAACAGAGGATCAGCACCCTGGACGACAAGGTCATTGACGCACATGGCGACCAAGTCGATGCCCACGGTATCGTGAAGGCCGGTATCGATAGCGATCCGCAGCTTCGTGCCGACACCGTCGGTGCTGGAGACCAGGATCGGGTCCGCGTAGCCGGCCCCTTTCAGATCAAACACCGCGCCAAACCCCCCGAGGCCGCCGAGCACGCCCGCTCGGCTCGTGGCGCGGGCGAGAGGCTTAATGCGCTCGACCAACGCGTCGCCGGCATCGATGTCTACGCCCGCTGCGCGATACGTCATACTGGCCATGGCAGCCCTCGGAGTGTGGTGACGCGGGATGAGATGCCCCGCACGGTGGACAATGATGTGCGACGGTAGCGCCGCAGGTTGAAGCGCCCTTAGAACCATAGGCTTTCGACGCGCGCAATGTGTGAGGCGGCTGGATTTTGGGCCAGTGCCTCGGGCGGCTATCGCTGGCATGGTAGCGGAGCGCGGTTTTGACGCCGACCAAGGGCCTACGATGCCCCCCTGCGCTACTGCCCAGCTACGCTGCCATCCAGTTTCTCGCTGAGACGATCTTCATGACCGGCCGCTGATTGTCGCTGGAAGAAGGCGCATGGGGCATCGACCGGACACCGGCGCTCATCTGGGCCTTCGTTCATCTGACGGTGGTGCATTCGGTCAGATCGACACTGCCTGAGCCGGAGCTGGTGGCGCGGGTCTCGGCAAGACAGGTTGGCGGCCTGTGCTTCCTGATCCCGCCTCCACAGCTATAGCCGCCGCCCCTGTGCTTGGCGTGTTGGCCTCCGCCATCGGCACTGATGGTCACGGGGTCGGGCGCGGCGGCCTTGCGGGGCGCCGAGGGGTGCGGGCGCGATCGCCGTGTGTTCGTCGCGCGGGAGGAGGCGTTCCACGCTGCCAGGATAATGCGGCATCCCTGGGCCATGAGCGGATATGTCGTACAGGCCCGAAGAAGCGGCGATTAGATCCGCCCGGCCACCACCTGCCATCTGCCAGGCAGAGCGATCCATGGGAATATACCTCCACAGCGGCCGACGGGGTTTGCCCCCGTGGCCAGGATGGAAAGACTGCTGCGCGGCCCGGTCAGGCCGGCTCGCGGCGCGCCCGGGACAGCGCTTTCCGGCGCCGGACCATTGCAATACCCGCGGTTCCGATCCCTAACACCATGAGACTGACGGGTTCCGTGACCGGGTTCACGATGGCGAATTCGAATGCAGGTGTGCTCGCGTCCGAGAATACAATGGAATTGTAACCAGGCAGGTTGCTGACCTTCAGAGCGACATTCGTCGTGCCGCTGACAAATCCGCTTGTTACGAGGGCCGCGACCTGCTGCCCCGTTATCGTGGCGACCGTCTGGGACCCATTCTTAAACGTCATCACATTTGCAGTTGTGCCGTTGTCCACTGACCCCCAGAGGATTTCTGTCTGGGTCTGGGTGACGCTGTAGGAGATGGTCACTGTGCCGCCGTTTCCGCCGGCGACCATAAAGTTGGTCGTCACGTTGCTGGCGCCGAACGGGGTCGCAGCAGCGGCCGTCACAAAATAATTGTAAGTGCCAGAGTAAGTGCCTCTGTAGACCCCTGATTCCGTTTGATTGGTACCAGACGGTCCAGTTCCGAAAACAATCGATGAAATCTCCCCCGAGCTGGGAGTGATGGTGTTTGGGGACACGAAGGCGGCGCCGTTACCCGTACCGACACTGTAGGTGGCGAAGGGAAGGGTCAGCGCCGTGTTGCTGCCGCCCGAATTCGATAACGCCATGCACGTCGAGAGAAGCCCGAATGCCCCATGTTGCTCCTTCGCACAGCCATCGTGACACAACTTTGGCCTGCCATCCTGGCACAAACGATCAGCCCAGTTTCCTTCGGGACCATAATCCGTTTGATAAGTTATGATAAGGGACGGGAAATTGTCTAGCCGTTAAAAACTGTGGTTTTATAATGGTTCAAATAGCTTTCGAGTGAGACAGACATTAGATACCCATTTCCGTGCGGTCCGTTAATCAGACATGCCAGTCTTCGGACGGCCCATCGAAGCATCTGCATCAGCGCCCATGAAGTCGAAGGATCGGACTTTCACGTCAGCCACCGCCGCTGCGATCGCGCCAGGAACGCGTTCACGTAGGATCGCCTGGCGCAATTCCTCGCGGACAAACGGGTATGCTGGCGCCGGCTGCGGACGGCGTTCGTCGACCTTCAGCACAAACCAGGTATCGCCGCCACGGACCGGGTAGGGCGTGAACGTACCCGGCTGCATGGAGAACGCGACCACGGCGACGTCGCGAATGAGCTTATCGAAGGTGGTGAACCCGGCATCGCCGCCGCGCGAGGCTGTGGCGTCCTTGCTGTAGCGCTGCGCCAGCGTCGCAAAGTCGGCGCCGCCCTTCAACTCGGCGATAACAGCCTTCGCCTTCGACTCCTCCGGTATCATGATCACCCGGAGATGGATCTCGTCCGGACCGGGCTTGGCGGCGACGTCCTTATTGTAGCGGTCCAGCAGTTCCGCCTCGGTAATCGTGGCGGAAACCTCACGCACCAGCATTTCATTGGCCAGCACCATTTCCTCGGCCTGCCGCACTTTGCGGCGCACTACAGGATCTTCGTCCAGCTTCTGCCGCTGCGCTTTGATCACCAAGGCCTCTTGCCGGATCAACTGGGACAGGACGATTGGATAGACGTCTGCGAAGGGCATGGACACCATGGACTCGGGCAGTGCGCGGATGGCATCGCTGACCGCGCCAAGCGTCACTGCCCGGCCTTCAACCTCGGCCACCACCGTATCGGCGGTGTTCTGCTGTTTTGTCACCGGATTGTACCAGGGCGTGGCCGTATCGACGATAGGGCGCGTCATATCTCCCGGCGCGAATGGCGAGGCAGCAGGCTCATGCACTCCAACAAGCGGGGCGGACGCAGGTGGGCGGGTAGGGGACTGTGCCCAGCCATCCGCCAGTGTCACGGATATGAGCAATAATGCGACAAGCGCTGTCCGGGTCCGTCTCAACATCCGATCCGCCCACATGGGATGGTTAAGGCCAGCCTATACCACGCCGACGGGCCCCAACCCAGGCATTCAACCAAGCTGCGCTGCGGGATGGCCTGACGCACACGAAACCCGGGGAAACGGACCATCGGGATGGTAGCGGCGGACGGATTTGAACCGCCGACCAAGGGATTATGATTCCCCTGCTCTACCGCTGAGCTACGCCGCCATCCACCGGAACAGCGGCATCTACGCCGCCCCCAGGCCGCCGTCAACCGTCTGATGCATGGTGATTGGGGCCATAGCAGTTGACGGTGTGTCGGGCCATCTGTGGTCTGGCCCCTTCACGTGCGTGCGTTTGCGTCTGATGCAGATTTTCCGAGGCAGTGGCGCCACGCTGCTACCTTGCAAACTCGGCCATTTTCATCGATGTGAAGGTGATATCGGGCAGGCGCGGTTGATCAAAAGGTGCTGTGAGTATGAAAGCCAAATACGACATTCTAGGGATCGGCAACGCGATCGTGGACGTTGTCGCGGCCGTCGACGACCAGTTCCTTGCACGCCATGATATGCATAAGGGTGCGATGCATCTGATCGATACGGATCGAGCCGACACGCTGTATTCGTCGATGCCACCGGGGAAAGAGTCTTCGGGTGGTTCTGTCGCTAATTCCTGTGCCGTCGCGGCGGCTTTAGGTGCCCGAGTTGCATACGTGGGCAAGGTTGCCGACGATCAATTAGGCTCCGTGTTTCGTCACGACATTACGGCTGCGGGCGTAACCTTCCTCACCCCGCCGTTGCGAAGCGGTGCTCCAACCGCTCGTTGTCTGATCCTGGTGACGCCGGATGGTCAGCGGACCATGAACACCTATCTGGGTGCCTGCATTGCCCTGGATGCGGCCGATGTTGACGTCGATTTAGTTTCGGAAGCTACGGTTACCTATTTAGAAGGCTATCTTTTCGACCCTCCTGCCGCACAAGCGGCTTTCTACAAAGCGGCTAGCGCGGCTCACCAAACTGGGCGCCAAGTTGCCCTATCGCTATCCGATGCGTTTTGCGTGCATCGCCATCGCGATGCCTTCAAAAAGTTCGTTGCTGATCATGTGGACATCTTATTCGCTAATGAAAGCGAGATTACCGCACTTTATGAAACCAACAGCTTCGAAGAAGCTTCAGAGCTTGCTCGAAAGGCTGTTGCTCTCGCCGCCCTGACGCGCAGCGAACGCGGAAGCATTATTGTGCGGGGCGCAGATACTGTTGCGGTCCCAGCAACAGCGACGCCAGTTGTCGATACCACTGGTGCTGGCGACGCTTATGCAGCCGGTTTCCTTGCCAGTATGACGCAGGGTAAGTCGCTGTTTGAATGCGGCAGCATCGGGTCAGCCGCAGCAGCCCAGGTTATAACGCACTACGGCGCCCGTCCGGGTCCAGAAGCCCTTTCTCTGATCCGGGATCTTAGCAAACCCTGACCCTTTAAGCGATGGGGCGGCATTGTCCGGGTGGGTCAAAAGGCATTTAAAAGGCGCAGACGACGTCGAAGAAGCGATGATACCCCTCTCGCGCGTTGCCGAATTTGTGGTGTCCTTTCGATATCTACCTATTTTGGGACGGTATAACGAAGATTGGTCCATGTATTCGGCAGCCGTGGAGGACCCCCGGGGGCCGCGCGATGTTCGATTAAGGATATGCACACTGAACTTAGCAGCGGACTCGGGGACAATGGCATATGGCCGGCCATATTATGTGGCTGTTTACGCGCTCGCCCTTTCTCACATGGGAAGTGTAGCAGGGGACGGGATGTCTCAGATCCGGTCGCGCCAATGCAGCGGCCGTATTGGGGATGGCGACAACGCTGTTGTTAAGACCGAATCGCCGTCGATTGCGCGGCCATAAAGATGCTCAGGCTGCTTATGACGTTCGCAGCCACCGGTGACGCTAGTGGTTCAGGCGTTAAGGTATTGGCAAGATTCCTCTGCTTCTCTTGAGGTGTGACGTCAAAAGAAGCCTTCGATTTTGCACTTGGAAGCCGCGTTTTCGCTCGCGGCCTGGAATGGGATGTGATCGAGGTGGACGCGCGTCCAACCGATTCCAGCCATCAACGCCGCGTCCGCCTTTGCTGTGCAGCTGGCGACCTGGCGGGAATGGAATGGGACCTGCTCTACCCGCTGGAACCGATCCTGCCGGTGGACAACGACCCCAACCCCCGCGCCCAGGATACGATAGCCGAATGGCGTCGCTACCACACCGCTTGGCTGCTGGACCAAATCCCCAGTCCCGCAAGCCAAATTGGCCGCGTGATTGCCGAGCCGTTTCAACAAGTACCGTTACTGCGTGCGCTGGAGATGGTCCGGCCCCGATTACTGCTAGCTGACGGGGTCGGTCTCGGTAAAACGATTCAGGCAGGACTGATCGCCGCCGAGTTGCTGGTTCGTCGGCGCGCCCACCGTATCCTTATCATTGCCCCCCCAGGCCCTCTGCTCCGTCAATGGGAGCAGGAGATGCGACTACGGTTCGGCCTTCGCTTCACGACCATCGTCGATGCCGCAGGTCTGCACCAAGCGCGTGAACGGTTAGAGTTCGGCGGCAATCCATTCCAAGCGATTTCGCTCTGCCTCACGTCAATCGATTTCGCCAAAAGCGACCAGATGTTGACGGAGTTAGAGCGTGTTTCCTGGGATTTGGCGATCATTGATGAGGCACATCACTGCGCCCAATCAGAAACACGGCGCGCGCTTCTCGCGCGTGTCGTAGCTCGCCAGTCAGATGGGCTGCTGCTGCTGACGGCAACACCGCATGACGGCCATGATGCGAATTTTGCGGCGCTTATGGCGCTATTGGATCCGAGCCTCGTGGACGGTGCTGGCCGTCTCGTGGGTAACGCCTATCGCCGCCATGTCGTGCGTCGCCTGAAGGCTCACATCCGCGATCCGCGGACAGGTCGGCCGATGTTTCGTGAACGCGTCGTTACACCAGTCCGCGTTACGGTAACGGACCAACGTGTTGGCGCCTTCCATCGGTCGCTGTCCGATTTCGTCCTGCCTTGCTTGCGCGCACCGCGCGATCCGAAGGGCCATTCAGACGCGCTGGCCTTTGTCAGCCTGTTGAAACGCTCGCTTTCCACCTTGGCCGCCTGTGTGGCTACATTGCGCGTCATCGCCGAACGTCATGGCCAGCCAGATACGCCACGCTTGCGCAGGGAACGCCGTCGCTCGCTGCGAATCTGGCGCCGTCGCGTCGCACGTTATGGCGTGCTCACAAGCGCCGACGACGCCGAAGCCGCAGAACTGGAGGCTGAAGAAATAGCGGCTAGCATTGATGGTCATATGGCGGCCGCGTTAGCCGGCCTGATCGCTGCCGGCGAGGCGGCGCTGCCCCATGATCCCAAGCTGCTCGCCTTGGGTCATGAAATCCGGCTAATCCACTTGGTCGAACCCGAAGCCAATATTCTGATTTACACCGAATACGCCGAGAGCCAGCGCGCGGTAGCGCTCGCCTTGGCGGGGCTGGGCGGGACGGTGCTGACCATCAGCGGTATGGATCCTGAGCCCGCAAGAATCCGCGCCGCCGAACGTTTCGGCAGCGAGGACGGTATCGTGCTGATCAGCACAGACGCGCTTGCCGAGGGCTTGAACCTGCATCGGCGCTGCCATCATCTGATTCACCTTGATCTGCCTTACAATCCAAACCGGCTGGAACAGCGCAATGGCCGTATCGATCGTTACGGCCAAACCGAAGACCCTTGCATCCGCTACTGCTACCTCGCAGGCACGTTCGAGGAGCGGCTTCTGCTGAAGCTGATAAGCAAATACGAAGCCGCGCGCGCATGCCTTGATGTTATGCCAAACACGCTGGCCGTTTCGGCCTCGGGTGGCGGACTGCGCGAGCCACTTTTTGGCGGCGAAACAGGTGATTTATTTGCTGGATTGCCACGCCTTGTTCACTCTCTCGACCTTGCAGCGGAAGACGAGAATAGTGAGTCCTGGCGTGATCTGCTGCGAGAAATCGACAGAGCCTTCCGCAGCTTCGAGGACATGGCGGTACGCCATGGCTGGCTTGTTGGCGGCTCGGCCACTCCGCCACCAGCGGCCGACACGTCGCTGCCAGTCGCCAAATTTATCGCCGAAGCGCTAGCGGATCGACCTATCCCAGAGACTTGGAAGTCGGATCTGACGGGCTTACCCGGATACGATTGTGCCTCCGGTGATGTTCGCCTGACGACCGACCCAACGTGCCTGTTCGATGCAGCCGGCCAAGACATGCTATTTCCAGGGCGAGCGCATCCGCTTACCCGGCGGACTATCGCCCATATCCGCGCCAACGGCATCGGACGTGTCGCTGCGGCACGCGGCACCCTCTCTGTCTTAGCGACCTATACCGCGGAAGGAGATGATCATCGCAGCCGCACGGTGTTCGCTCTGCGGCTTTATCGTGATGGTCGTATCGAAACGGTCGACGATTGGCTGACACTCGCAACGGAGCCGGCGAAGGTCGACTGGGACCTGGATTATGCACCGTGGGCGGACAGACTCACACTTAAGCAGTCGGCTGATGCTATCGCCCAGAAGATCCTATGCGCCTTTACCTCCGACGAGGCGGACCGTTTCGATCGCCAGGAGATCGCGTGCCTCGCTTGGCTTTCACGCCGGGCGGACGACCTTTGTGGCAAGGTCCGACTGCATACCGGCGACCTATTTACCGATCAAGCGGCATCAGGGTGGCGGGACGATCCATCACCCGAACGGCGCCTCCGCAGCTTTGCCGCAGATCCGCACCAGACCCCGGAACGGCGCGCCGCCGCTGACGGCATCCTCGCGGACTTCGACGCTCGTCCTCGCTTCGTGCCGCCGGTCATTCGACTAAGGCCACTCGGCCTGCTGATGTTGCACCCATGACGCTCGACCTGACCGGTTGCACGCTGGTTGGACCAGCGCTCACGACGGCTTTCCTAGCAGATGGTTTACCACCGGTGCCGGAGGCGGATCACGCGTGGCAGAGGTTGCGGCGAACGTTGGCGATCGGAGAAATACGTGCCGGCGAGTCGGCGGATCGGGTGCTCCGAAGCGTCGTGCTGCCGATAGCGACTGCGCTGGGTTACGGCACGCCGGTGCGTCAAAAAAATCTACCGACCCGCGAGGGCGAAGAGGATGGCGGCTGGCTCGCCACATCAGCTGCGGCAACACTGCGGATGTGGCCGGTCACCAGTGCGGCCAATTTGGATGCGCTCCATCGCCATAATCCTCTGCGAACCGCCTTCAGGGTCTTATTCGCGCAGAAGGAGCCGATCGGGCTGCTGACAGATGGCTCGTCGGTTTTTATACTCGTGTCTGATGCGGCACGCAGCGACACCTGCCTTTGTTTGTCGCTTGCAGGGTGGCGGGACAATGACCGAGCGCCGGACACATGGCAACTGCTGTGGACGCTGCTGGCGGCGGCGCGCAGGCCAAACCTGCCGAAATTATTAGAATCGGCCCGACTATATCAGACGCGGATCACCTCTGCGCTACGCATTCAGGCGGGTGAAGCGATCACGGGCTTCATCAACGCCCTACCTGACCGAACTGGCCTTTCCGCTGCCGATCTATGGCATGATGCGCTGATCCTGATACATCGCCTACTGTTCGTGCTTAAACTGGAAGCGTCCGGCCCGCAGGGCGAGGGTTTCAGCTTTACCGCGACCAATCTGTGGCGCAACGCCCTGTCACCCAATCGCGCCTTAGGGGCGCTGGTCCGCCGTCATCTCGATCATGGCGTCGACACAGGCCATATGCTCGAAGATGGATTGCGCGCGGTGTTCGCCATATTGCGCGATGGCCTCCGCTGCAGGGAACTTAGCATCGCCGCCTTGGCGACGACCGTGGGGGGGAGTCTGTTCGGTACCGCTTTGATGCCACATCTGGACAGCCTGCGCTGGGGTGACCGCGCCGTGGCGCTTTTACTGGACCGGCTGCTATGGCTACCTGGGCGAATCCGTTCGCGCGTGCATTATGGAAGTTTAGGGGTCGAAGATCTGGGTGGCGTCTATGAAGCGCTATTGGAACTGGAACCAGCGATCGAGGATGATCGCTTCGTTCTTCGCCCCGGCTTGCGCCGCAAAACCAGCGGCACCTATTACACGCCGCACGAATTCGTCCGCTTCCTGGTGTGCCAGACGCTGGATCCTGCGATTGAAGCGCGCTCCACTCCGACCGATCCAAATCCTGCCGCGCTTTTAGCAATCCGAGTGGTTGATCCCTCATGTGGAAGTGGACATTTCCTGGTGGAGGCGTGCCGACATTTGGCCGAGGCGCTGCTGAACGCCAGCCACCAAGCCGATAGGCTGGGGCTCCATAGCCGCGTCGCAGAACTTCCCGATAGCGGCGCACTGTTACCCTATTTGCCCAGCCGTGGGGATAATGAAGCGAAGGCGCTTGCAGTATGTCGCCGCTTCATCGCAGTCCATTGCTTGTATGGCTGCGACCGCAACCCTTTGGCTGTGGAGTTGGCGAAGCTGTCGCTTTGGCTGGAAAGCTGGGCTGAGGGTCTACCCCTGACTTTTCTCGACCATCGTCTCGTCTGCGGCGACGCGCTGACGGGTCCATTCGGTCAATCCCTCACCACGTTGCCTGTCACAGGCGGGCCCATTGATCCGCTGCTAGCGCATGACGTCGAAACCGCAATTACCCGACGGCTTTCCATGGCACGTGACTTGGCTTCTATCCTGAACACCTCTATTGGTCGCGATTTACCAGACATATCTACCAAGCTGGCTGCAAAATCCCGCTTCGATTTACTGCTTGCGCCACTTCGCCAACTTGCAGCAGCCTGGACCGCGGCCGCGATGATGGGCACGCGTGACGCCGACGACCGCTGGCTTGCTCAAGCCCGGACTACTCTAACCGCAGCCTCGCTAGATCCTTATATGCCAATAGCGGCCATTCGCGGATCAGATTTCATTGATGTTGCCGGCACTGTGCCCTCCGCGGATATAGAGAGCGATGCTTTGCCTTGGGATCTTGCGTTTCCCGAGGTTTTCCCGGGCGGGTTCACGGCCGTTTTGGGTAATCCACCTTGGGATGTGCTGCAGCCAAACAGAAGCGATTTTCTGGCAACCCAAGTGCCTCTCTCGTCCCACGATAAGCGCAAACGAGCGGGGGGCTCTGAAGGCGCTTTGTTAATCACCCAGCCAGCGGTCGCAGCGCATTATGCCGCATATCGAGAGGGTTTTGCGCGTATGAAGCGGATAGCGCCGAAACTATATCCACTACAGCGCGCGGCCACTGCCAATCTGGATTTGTTTCGTCTTTTCGCCGAACGGGCATTGCAGTTGTGTGCGGCAGATGGCGCGATTGGCTTGCTGCTGCCCTCTGCCTTTCACGCAAATGAGAGGACAGCGGGTCTGCGCCAGCAGTATTTGGCGGCGACTCGGATCGATATCTGCCTATCATTCGAAAACCGGCGCCAGGTCTTTG
>Ga0164296_1002662_pt1 | contig 17490 bp, 13 predicted proteins | sample GEODES057metaG_FD_113533 | JGI IMG/M metagenome (GOLD analysis project Ga0164296, IMG submission 113533) | Dystrophic lake water microbial communities from Trout Bog Lake, Wisconsin, USA - GEODES057 metaG | ecosystem: Environmental > Aquatic > Freshwater > Lake | place: USA: Trout Bog Lake... | reverse complement strand
TCGCACAGAATGAACCGCTAAAGAAGATGCCTTCTACAACTGCAAACGCAACAAGACGAGTCGCAAAGTTTTCATCCGTAGAAGAGATCCATTTCTGCGCCCACTCTGCCTTCTTTTTCACACAAGGAATAGTCTGAATGGCCTGAAACAAGTGCATTTTTTCTGATTTATCTTCAATATAGGTGTCGATGAGTAGTGAATAGGTTTCACTGTGAATCGCCTCCATCATTAGCTGGACGGAATAGAATTGACGGGCTTCACTAAGTTGAACTTCACTCATAAAGCGACTTGCCAGATTTTCTTGAATGATTCCATCCGAACCCGCAAAGAATGCCAATACATTTTTAATAAAGTGTTGTTCATTCGGTGTTAATTTGACCCAATCTTTTAAATCTTTGGCCAAATCTATCTCTTCCGTTGTCCAAAATACAGATACATGATTTTTATATTTCTGAAAAAGCTTTGGTTTCATAATAGGGAAAAGGGTAAAGCGGTTCGGATTTTCCTGTAATATCGGCTCCACAAATCCATCATCCAATACAAGTTCATCCACTGCATTAAGAATTACCTGTTTTATCTGTAAAGACGGTGAAGAAAATGGTTTAATTGTAGAAGCAATCACGGGAGTGTCCATTCCGATATTACAACCGGAGAAATAAGATGGATCCATGGTTGTCTTTCAATAGAACAATAGAAACCATCAATTTTATAATAAGAAGTAATAGAGTTCTTAGCTTAAATCATCTACACTCAACCAATCATAAGATGATTCGGCATATTTGTTCACTCGGTTCATTTTGTCATACTGCGTCCCATTTACAGAAATATAATCTTCGTTCTTGTTCTTATCCATTCGATTGGACATTATCAAGTCCTCAGATGATCATCGATTGTTTACGGGATGATTTTCAAACTTTTCTTGATCCGCAATATCATCATGTGGTAGAACCTGGTATTTCCTCTAATCATCGCATTTATGGATCAATGGTATGGGGTAAAAACTTTGAAGGGATTGTGAATCGTGGATTGACCTATGCTCATAAAGATATCACACTCCCAGAAAATCTCGCTTATTATCAACGGTGTGTGGAACGTTTTCGGATGCTTCTAGCATCTCCTGAACCTAAATTATTCATTCTTACTGCACAGGATATGGAATATGATCTCAATGAGATCCATCAACTACGTGACGTATTACGGGAAAAAACTCGGAATTCTTTCATCTTATGTATTTCGTTATTCAATGAGACGGAATCACGATATACATTTGATCAAGAAGATGGAATAAAATATTTGAAGATTTATACTTATAGTCGTTCAGATGGGAGAGGATTTGCAAATGGACTGGATGATGAATATCTTCAATATTTAATTAATTGTCTTTACTCTTTTGGATAAATCCACGAAAAAATTGTTCACTCTGATATAAACTCGCAGCATAGGGGTTTATATCATGAGTATATTTCATGTATCGTACTTCAGGTAAGTATTTTGATAAAATGGTAGAGAATTGTTGAGAGGAAATACTGGGTTCCAACGATGGTAAATTATTGATAGCGATGAGATCGATGGAATTTTTGATCCGTCGGATCGGATTTGTTTTGGTGGTGTAGGACGTATAGAGAGGCAACGTATTACGAGGATTGCCCATGTCACATGTAATATCACATACGATCTGTAATTTTTGATCTGAAGTTAGATCCGAAAGAGTAAGAAACGGTTCAATGGTAATCGATGGATCATCGGGTAGACGAATGGCATGGATCAAAATATCATGATCCAAAATGATCGATCGATCAGGAACGGTTTTGCTGGTCCAGATCGTAGTGGAGATCGAAAACTGATCCAAGATCTCTTTGGCGCGTTTTCCAGCAGTTCCATATCCGATCAATAGAACACGAGGAAGAACCTCCATGGTAGATAAGATCGATCGATATCGCTCTTCTTCAAAATCAGGAAGTTCACCCATATCAATTAACCCGATCTGTCGAAGATGATACGCCATTAATGCTAAATAACACCCTACTTTTCCTGATTGGGCACAAAAGGAAATCACACGTTTTTGATCATGATCTACCATGTATTCATAATCAATAAAAGTACAATCCTTAAGAAGATCAAGTGTTTCTTTCGCGTCCTCTTGCCCTTTGAAACAGTGGGCAAAATGAAGAAGCGTCTGTGTAGATTTAGCAGGTGAATCAATTGCCTTTAATCCAATCACGTATGAATGTTTCGTATCTTTCCAATATCCTTTTGGAACAATGGTGGCTCCATGATATTGATATAAATGATCCGCATAACAACGATTATCGGATGATTCCACTTTGACATGATACATGGTTAACAAAGAGGGAATATCATCTGGAACAATTGGAGTTCGAGCTTCGAATGGATTTAATTCAGAACGAATCACAAGTTCAGGTTTTCCATATACATCACGATAGAGCGATTCAAATGCGATACGATTATAATTCACGATAGTTGGACGAGTCATGGATGGTGACATCTTTTGAACCACCTCGGATTCATGATATAGATCATAGAGTTGATTGGAAAGAGAAGACAATAATTCATGGGCAGTCAATTCTCGATCAATACATGGTAATCCAAGATCGTTCAAAATCACATTACAGTCTTCGATCGAAATGAGATAGGTAAATCCTTTCTGTACACAATTCTTGATTAAGTTATTGTATTTTAATTTATCAAGAGAAAAGGAACCACGTGTTAACGAATGTTGTGCCAATAATATAATAAAATTCATCACATCTCCAAGATATTCTTCAGGAAACCATTCAAAAAAACGAATTTCAACCCCATGATTTTTAAATTTATTAAAATTAACATCATATCCAATTTGATCAATTGGTAAATAAGGAGTTTCAAGTTGATTATACCAGAATGTGGGATCGGTAGGTTTATCCATTACCAATAATTTCCCATTGACAGGAACACCTGTATTAAATGTCTGAAGAGAAATATAACGACTCATTGAAACACGTAGACTGCCGATAGAGTACGCCGGATCCACAATAGAAAAGACATCGGGTGTTCCATAGCATGCTACTAGAAGAGGCTCGACTACCTGAATGTAGTCAATCAATGTCAAATGTTCTTTCGCAAATCGATCCTTGTCTAGAATCACACCATGTTGTAACATAGTTGGCAAAGTGAGATTAATGTGAATGGTGCCATTATTACATACAAGAAGATTGGATTTATTGGTTGTTAGAAAGGTAACAAGACCATAATTATGATCAGGAAACATGACTGTTCCAATATTCCATTTTTCAAAGAAAGGAAAGACTTCTTTTCGAAATTTCCTTTTCAATTCAGTAAACTCATTCATACAATCGGATACTGTTGTATTTTGAAACTTCTGTGTAATAAACTCTATTGAATCACCATCGAATACAACTGATGTATTATAGACCGATTGATAAAAAGGACATTCGCGTAACAAAACATCATGAATGGATTCGGTAAAAACAGGATTCGGTGTACTTTTTACATCATAAAATGTTTTATGTTGTAGATTCTTATCGGTCTTTTGAAAAGTATGAGAATTGATATAAATGGGATAAGTAAGTTGAGATGATGTGCGAAGTGTTTGTAATGTATTTTCTAATTGTTCTGGTTTGAAATTTTTATAATAATCTACACTATATCGTTCGCGTTTTGGTTTGAGTTTCGCAAATGACGTAGCAGGTTGAAGTTTTTTCATCATAACATACGATTCATTTTCGATTCCCAGTGCCCAGAACATTGTTGGTTCAGACATATTATCATATACATTCATATATTTCATATGTTTTTCATCAACAATATCATTAAATATGTAAGACACAGGGCCATTATGTTTGGGAGAGACACGAATACTAGGCGGAGTCGGGGGACGAGATTGATTATTTTCAATCGGATCATCAAAATCAGGATCGTCTCCTATCTTGGATACAAAACAACCCATCGTGAATGAGTCGTGCTACATACATACTATTTTAAATCCGTATCATTCAAACTCATATGTAGTCACATATAACAGCAAGTTCGGATCCATCATCTTGTCTAACTACCTGAAATGGCTTACCACATCCGGCAATTAAATTCTCTGTGACAAGCCGGTCACATTCTGCTTTGGAAGCATGGGGTGGAATCGGTTCATTGTTTGATAAGAATACACCATGACGAAAAATACGACAATTTAATTCATTGGGTAATACAATTATTGTACCATAACAATGAGGACAAGTAAGTTGATAAAAGCTATCCATGCTATCTAGAAGTTTTTAATAAAAAGTTACAATAGATATGACATCGACACTACGTGTAAATGCAGCGAATACGGCTCGCACCAAACCACTGACGGGTGATACCAAAATGTCATTTGTATCAGCAGATCATTTGGGATGGCTCATGTGCGATGGACGTTCGCTTGATACGACTGCGTATAATTTATTGTTTCAAGTGGTAGGATACACCTTTGGCGGATCAGGCAATTCTTTTAACTTGCCAAATCCGGCAGGACGCGTCATGGGAACAGTAGGAACGGTAACAGACGATGATTCGCGTTCTCGTACGTATACAGCAGGACAGAGTGTTGGTGAACTAGATCATAAGTTGATTCAATCTGAAATGCCAAGTCATAATCATGACATTGCTGGAGCACAGGTGAATGCGCCTACCAATACCACACAGGGTAATACATCATTAAATGCGACAGGAATTACGATTAATAATAGTGCAACCGGTGTTACGGATTCTGGACATACTCATAGTTATACATCGCCAGCTGATGCAACAATTAGTGGTTCAGGTGTGATACATTATTCAGCAAATAGCACAGGTGCTACAACCGGTATATCACACGCAAATATTTCCGATCCTACACATACTCACACGATTAACGATCCAACCCATCAGCATCAAATTAAATCAAATGGTGGCGATCAATACCATAACAATATCCAACCGACCTTATTTTATGGAAATACCTTTATCTATTCAGGCATTCCGATGGTAGGAAAATTTCCATTTACCACAGGCGTGACACCGGTTCTCATTTAAGTTTTTTACAACAAAAACAATCACGAATGATATTTATCATAGATTTCATAATCATTAGTATTTGGTTATGAATTTGTTTATGCTCATTTGTTTGATGGATCATACGTGATTTAGAGCGTGTAATACAATTTGAGGATGGAAATACTTCTCCTGAAGGAATGACCTCACCAGGACCTTTATAATAATGAGATCGGCCGACAAATCGGGCACCATCAATTACCGTTTTTGAACCATGATACTGATGATTGATTTCATCATATACACTCTTAAGCGAACGTCCACCAATAAAGTTGGTCCAAGAATTATCCGCTTGACGCTGTACATCAATAATTAAATCAATTAAATCTTTATCGTTTCGAATCGGTTGACCCGCTACACGTGATTCTACTTCTCCACATACAGGGAAAAATACTACTTTTAATCCGTCGATTTCCAGGTCATGTAGATAGCTAAACATAACTTCATACGTAGTAAACGCAGTAGATTGAATCATACGCTCTCTTCTGGTAGATTCGTCATATCGACCATATGCTTCTTCAATCAAATTGGTTCGCAGTTTCTTAAATATTTCCACGCGTTCTGAACGACCTACATCATATCGAAAGAAACGCATTTCTCTTCCATAATCGGATGTTCTGGCCCCTTCTGAACCTCTTCGACCGGTTTCTTGAGCTAAAAACCGATTCGCAATAGAGCTACCAGGTAGATAAATATGACAGGAACGCAGTGCGCCTGAAAATAAGAATTGTTGTTCAAGTGTATCGGTTTTGGGAGGATGTCCTGCCATATATTGTAACAATCGTGTACGATCCAGTAATAGTTCTTTCATGACTTTAATAAAATTAGTAAAATAACAGGCCCATCCTATATCTCCTGTTTCAATTACTAACATATCATTCGGAACTTGAATGATAAGTGGTTGTTTTTGATCATCAGGAATGTCACCTGGTTTATTATAATCTCCAAGTGGATAGGATCCATGTAGAGATAGATAAAAAATAGGATGTTGTGTAATTGCGGTTGCGATAGGATTCATTACGCAGTGATTTATTCTGCTCCAGGTTCTGAATCGTCTTTGATAATATTCACTGCGACAACCGGTCTTGATAATTCAGCGTGAATATCTTTTATGTTATCTTCATGTATTTTTGCAGAGAGTCTCCGCAATTCTTCTCTTTCTTCGTCTTTCATATGAGTAAGTGTTAATCCTTTATAAAATGCCTTGACTGTTGGATGCGCTCGAAACGCAGTGGGATCAAAGTCATGAACAAAGAGCCCTTCTAGTGTGCGCGCACGTGATAATGCGACATAGGCTTGACCATATTCGAAATTACCTGAGCCAATGTCCACAAGCGCATTGTCAAGAGAAGATCCCTGACAATTATGATTAACAAATCCTGCTGCAATAAAGTCATGTCCATCTGGTAAATATCCTGATGGATTGAAAGGTCTTACACCAATATCATACATTTGAATATTTTGAACATTTTCTTTTGTACGAATCGTATCAATAATAATACCAGAATCATGTATGTATTTTAAGAACTTTCCTGTTGGATATTGATCAATATTATTTATTGATTCAATAATAACACCAATTGATTCACAACGAAGTTTTTGTGTTTTATTAATAAGAGCAGCCAATAATTTACGACCATCTACTGATATTTGAGTTGTAGTATTTAATCTTTTTAATCCATTATACATTTCATCACGCAATTGTTTAATTAAATGATTACCATTTGGAAGTTCAAACGCTTGTGATTTGTTATTCTTTCTAATCGTATTTTTAGTAATAAATAAACGTTCAGAATGTAATTTCTTCCGTTCACAACCAAATCCAATTAATTTGTTAAATTGTACAGCAGAACTTCCTGACATATTTAATCGATATGCTTTACTATGATGTTTAGTAATATCTTCTTCATGAAGTGTATGTTTTGATAATAAGATTCCCATATTTAACATCATTTCTTGTAGTTGTTTTCCCATATTATGCGATGTAGTTGTAAAGTTAATTACAGTTCTTGATACACCTCCATCTGTATCGTATAAACCTTGTATCACCATTTTTTGAACAGATAATGGTGATTTCAAGATAGTATAAGGTATTTCTTTTTTATTAGCTTTTTCGAACTTATATCCAATATGTTCAAATAATTTAATAAGATGTTTAGAATGAAAGAAGATACGCCATGTTTTAGTTTTTTTATTTTTATATTCATGTAATTCGGTACAAATATTGAATATTTCTTTCAATATTGTTTGGCACCTAGTTAGAATATCAAGATCTATTCCCATTATTTCAAATCGATATGTGTTTTTATTGATACATCCATCTCCAAGAAATAAACCTATCAGGTATCCAAAGCGTTCATCGATAACACTAGGAATTATAATTTGTTTTTTATAATTATTTAATGTAAATATTACATTATCGATTTGATAATAGGAACCCTCTACATTAGCACCCTTTTTAAGGACAATATAGTCATTAACATTAATTTCTGGTATTTTTTTCCATTCAAATATATGTCTCTCTTTGTTATAAGTTAATAATGGGTGACGATTACTGCCTGTTATTTCATATCCAAATGATGTTTCTAATTTTATTCCATCTTCTATAAATCCTTTGTATATTTCAATAATTGTTTTATTGTTGCTTACTCCAGTCACAATTATATTATCTGGATAATATACTTCACCTTGGAGTTGATCATTTAATTCTAGTTCATGGATTGGAATAAGTCCACGATTTGGAATGGATAATAATGTATCACTTGATACACATTTATGTGTGGTAACGGCCCATGCCAGTCGTAGAGGAATCTGTGTACGTGATACAAATGGATAATCTTCAACGGGCCATGAATGTCTTCCCATCGGTCGTCGAACTCCATTTAAGAACTCCACAATGGGTAACCCAGTCGCTTCACAGAATCGAACAATGACACCACGAGAACCATTGACAAGACCCGCACTAGGATCAACATTCGCAATCAGCATGACTTGTGAATCTTGTACCAATTCCAGCTGAACCGCATACGCCGCATCTGTATCAAACCGATTCAATGCCTGTTGAAACCCTTCATCGGTTTCTTTGAATCCTACTGGCATTTTTCCGTCGTATGCTAGACTTGCCTTAAAGGTTTCTCGTTTTCCTTTTAGGGCCCGTAAATTGGATTCATTAATCATATCGACTTCTGCACGTCGCGGGAAGAGAAGAGTAGGCTTGATTTTATTGGAACGCCAGTCGCGCCCTTCTCGTTCTTTTAGTAAGGCACATGATTCTTTGGAAAGGGAACCCATTCGAGCTTCTTTGAGGATTTGTTGAAATCCCACATCTTTTTGTCGTTGAATTTGGGTAAGTTCGATACATGCTTGAATGCCCTCTTTCCATGCTTCACTTTCAAACGCAAACTTGGTGGGTTCATCGCTACGATTAACAGGTGGTAATTGGAAGAAATCACCCACGAGTAGGACTTGCATTCCGCCAAAAGGAGCGCGAGAGACACGGATTTTCTTACCGAGCTCATTGAGTTTATCAAGTAGTTCTGCGGTAAGCATAGAGACTTCATCGATAATCAGCAAGTCGGTAAGAAGCCAATTTTGTCGTACTTTACGATTTTTACGGATTTTCATATGAAGTTCCTGGACAGTACCCTTTCCAAGTCCAATACCCGCCCATGAATGTAATGTTTTTGCTTTATGGCCAAGAAGAAGTGCCGCACAACCGGTTAACGCACACATTTGAATTCGAGGTAGTTTTGGGTTTTCTACACCGCGCGCCAGTTCCAAACGGCGCATCATTCCTGGAAGATCACTATCAATCACGGAAAGTAAATAGCTTTTTCCTACACCAGCAGGTCCAAGTAGAGCAACGTTATCACCTTTTAAGAGGAAATCAAACGCAGTTTTCTGTTCATCGTTTAATGTATGATAGGGAGATTGTTCCATATTGAGGTATCTTTCTTTACTAAAAAAGATAGTTCAATTTTTATGTTAATCTAGGGTCAAGCATAAATTCCATAACATTTCCTATCATGTCTTTCATTTGATAAATACCGTGATCGAGTGGAGTAATATGTGCCATCATGATTTTACCATCATACGTGGGCGCAGAAACATAACCGTCTTTTGGAAGCTCGCCAGGCTCCAAGGTATCGATATACATGGAAACGTAAGTGTTGAGCAAACATTGATAAGGAAGAACCGCCTTTTCCCAAGAATTGGAGGAATGAAGATACCACGTCATTGTTTGCGTTATGAAGATACATTGTTCTGATTCAATTTTTTTATAAGTTTGGATCCAAATGAGGATTGACCGGTTTGTTCGATCTCTTGTAATGATTCCGCATGGAGTTCATCCAAGATGGTATCTAGATCCATCCCGTCGATCAAAACCGTGGAAACCATATGATCTTGGATCCATTTTAATCTGGTAATCGATTCATGATAGGATTTCTCAAGAGTGTGGAGTTGTTCAATGACATCATCAAACTCATCGATCTCTTCTGGTTCACTCTGATCCGATGTACTGTTTGTATCACTCATACTCTATTTATGTCATAAGGGTTTAGGTAAACGGCGATGCATGAAATGCGAGTAAACTGATGGGCGAATGATAGGAAATGGTACCGACCATGGGAAGTTTATCATCATTATTACTTTTCCATGATACAAACCAATGAGCCGGCATGAATAAACCATTTCCAGGTCGCAAGATGATGTCCATGTATTTTAAATCAGACAAAAAAGGTGTATCTTTTGCCGTAAATTCTGATGGAAATTTATCAAGCCATTCGGCAGGTAAGGCATTTTCTACATTTTCAGTCATAATACTGACAACAATTTCACCATCAACGGGAAAGAGATAGGTCCAGGTGGCAATCGTTTTTCGTAAGCCAACACGACCGGCCCAACAATGATAACGTGGATACCACCATCCTTTTAACCAACGTGGAATAATAACGGGATGCAACCATTTGGTGGCCCAAACTGCCATTCCTGACACACTGGCAATCTTTTCCGCCTGTTGATATTTCCATGGGCAGATGGAGGTATGATTGGCTTGTGATATCCAGTCTACAAGGCTCATTTCCTGGAAAATGGGGATATTGGCATAGCATTCGCGTGATAATACATCTTCCGCATTCCAGAAAGTAGCCGATGGAAGCTTTCGTATAACAAGTGGAACCTTTTCATGAAGTAAGGTCGTTATATTTTCTTTTTGTGTCCATTCCAGTTGATTAATGCGGAATTCGCATATGGCTTGTTTATAAAAAAAGGTGAGGATCACGAAGATCACACCGATTACCAAAAGTAGTTCCATTGGTACCTATTCTCTTCCCCGTATCAAAAGAATGGGTTTATTACACGTTTGGCTTGCGACGAGTGGTGGCGAGAAGCTTCTTCGGAGGCATAACGATTCGCTTTCGACGAGTAGAGGCAAACATACGTTTGGGATTGTCTTTATGTTTTTCCAATACAATGGATAATGGCTTAGGAGGTACAACACTAGGAGTAATGGAAGGTACCGCTACAGCGGGTACAATGGATTCCTGAACCGTATCCTCTTTAGGAAGAAGCAGAGAGAGAGCATGATCCACCCACTGTGGAGGAAGGGATCCGGTTTCAGCCGTGCTGGCAAAAAATCCTTCTTCTGCGGGAATAACTTGCTCGATAATTTCACTTACTTTTTCTTCCAAACGATCTACCTCTTCTAATGTAGATGTTGTGGTAAAGGCATGAATCCATGCCTGTTGGTAGTCAGCAGGACAGGGAACAAGCAATAGTTGAGTATCCATCGCAAAGCCGTAGCGAAGACCAATCTCCGCAAAACGGGTAGACAGATCAAATGAACGATGTGTTCCTTTTACAAGTGTTCCCTCAAGTATTACATTTTTCTGGACAATGTCTTCTAGTAAAATATAGCATCCGTAGAGATGATTTTGAAGACGCAACGAGGATAGTCCGTGTACATTTGTTAAATGGGTACGAATGGCAGTACACAATGTCTCCATATTCTATTAATCCAATGTCTTGTTACAGGTATGTTTTATCCGCGTGCTTCGCTTAAACCATCCATTCCATATTCCAATAACGAATGGCTACACTTGAGTTCTCAAAAGGGACCGTTCAACTCAATGAAGAACAATTTCGAGTCGTTACCAGTCCGCCCTCTGAAAATCAGCGTATTCTTGCCTCTGCCGGATCGGGGAAAACAACCACAATCACGGCGAGAATTGCTTATTTAATAGAGGAATATGGATGGGATCCGAGCAAAATCTTATTGGTATCATTCAGTCGATCCGCCGCCCAAGAAATGATCCATCGGGTTCATCAATTGGTGGGACAGGTGAATCTCTACGCAGGAACATTCCATGCACTCAGTGCCCAGATTCTTCGTGAGCAAGCTCCCAATCGTGTGGTCGATCAGCCGTTTATTGATGAATTACCGTATCGTCTTGTGAAATGGTTACAGACAGATCATGGAAAGAATTGGTCCAAACGGTTTCGAACGATCATTGTGGATGAATTTCAAGACATCAATGAAGTACAATGGGACATTCTAAAAGGGTGTTATCACCCGCATACGACCATGACAATCGTGGGAGATGATGCGCAAAATATTTATACATGGCGCGGATCCTCGGTTGATTTTATTCTGAATTTTCATGAACAACTCCAAGACGTTCATGATTACCAACTTTGTCGGAATTATCGATCCAGCGAAGCGATCGTGACAATCGCCAATTCGGTGATGCGATTTATTCCGACTCTTCCCTTTAAGGAAAAGATGATGGCAAATACAAAAGGGGGACGAAAACCAGAGGTTCATTATTTTTTTCGATCAAGCGACGAGTGGGATTGGATCGTAAATTCCTTGGAAAAAATGATCCGTCAACTTCCTGATCTCAATTTCGCGGTCTTGTCGCGTTATAATTCGGATCTATTTCGGATCGAAGAGCGATTACATTTGCGAGGACTGCCTTATAAATTATGTACAAGTTACAGCCCTGATTCGTCGACAAAAACAAAGAAACGGATCACATTGGCTACGATCCATGCAAGTAAGGGTCTGGAATGGGATATTGTATTTTTTATGAATCTACACGATGATGTGTTTCCTGCGAGAAAATCGGATGACGATATTATTTGTGAACGGCGACTTTTTTATGTAGGAGTGACACGAGCAAAGAAAGCGCTGTATTTAACATATTCTAAGCAAGAACGATCCCTTTCACGGTTTGTGCGTGAGATTCCGCGCCCTTTCTTGCGATATCACAATGTCGCGTCGTTCAAGTTAAGCACAGTGGAGGGAACACAGGGTCGAATGAGCATTGAAGATATGTTACGAGGTCTGGATGGAGCAGATTGGAATACGTTACGTGATCGAGGAGATGTACCACAAATCGATCGACAATTTACAGAGTCGATTTTTCAGTTTGGACAGTTTTTTTCGTTACCTGAATGGGTAAAAACACATGATGTACGTGAGACATGGTATGAAATGCTCCGACTGGTTACGTTACGAGAATGTGCGATGTATCAAAATAAACTTCACGAACTTTGTACACCTGAGATTCAAGAAGGATTGCTGACATTGCGAATTTATCGTGAAGATATTCAGTTCTGGGAAGAGTATGAGGCGGAATTCGAGCATTTGGTACGTAAATTCATGAAACATACACAGCAAATGCCGGCGGTAGAATATGCGCAACTAGAAGAATATGTCCATGCGAAGTTACCACACTTAAACTGGGCGACACAAGACATGTGTCATGCGCTAGTCATTCTCGCAAAGATTCGTGGTCAACTTCGGCCACTACGATACAAGGGATTTGATTTAGATGAGTTCTCGTTTGGTGTAGTACGAAACTCTGTGCCGACTGAACTCAGGCCGGATGTTCTGACAAGCTGGCATAATATGATCGATCCAACGAAGAAAACCCAAGATATCATGGGTGACATGTGGCGCTTGGCGGCGATGCCATCCGTATTAGAAGGACGTAATATCCCATTGTATCAATATGTGTCGATTGTTCCACTGTTACAGAAAGAGGAACAACAAACCATTGCGGTAGCATTGTCTAAGGCCCTTCCAATCTGGATGGCTACACAAGAAAATCCAACATTTCACTTTTTATTCGAAGTGGAAGGGATACGACCGATCCAATTTGATATTTTGACAGAAAAATGCGCATATGATGTATTTTTTGATCCGAGTTTTGTGCCGAGCCAGGAAGATAAAATTCGACTTCTCTTGAAACAATATGTATATGAAGAGACATTTGATCGAGCGCTGGATTCGATCGGATTTTTAAATGTGGCTACAGGGCTGATTCTACAATATGAAGTATCGTCTACCATACGCGAGCAGCTGAGCCATTTGTGGCAATACCTAGAACAGAAGTATCATCTTGTAGATTCGTGAGGGTGCGCAAGTATTGTTCTTTTTTGGCTTTTTCTTTTTGTGCTAAGGGATGATTCTCAGGTAGGGCACCGCCAGGTTGAGTGAAGGGACCTTTAGCTTTGACAGCTTGAACGGTCGGAGGAACGGATGGAACATCGCCATGTGGCATAGGTTGGCCTTGAGAAAGACCCTCGGGTAAGGCATAATACTTTTGGGCTCCATAACGATCTTGTTTGGTTGGATTGTTAAATAGGCGTCCACTGCGCTGAAAATACGCAGTATCATTGGCAGTACGACATGTGTATTCATCATTTCGAAGAAGAGCCTTGGGCATGGCAAGTTCAGAGACAAAGGCGTTGGACATGGCTTTGCGATCCGGTAAGGTGCTTCCGCTTACATACATATTACTGGTTTGCTTCGGAATGTATTGTGAGTTGGTACACCATGTATCCAGAGGCTGATCGAGTGTGCGGAGAGAGGATTCTTTGTCGATCGCAGCAGCATAACGACCGGGTGGATAAAAGGAACCGCCGGTAGGAAAAACCATGTCTTTCGGAGGCATGGGAGCACTGATGGCAGGAGCGCTGGTAACGTAGTTTTTACAGACTTTGACCCATGGACGAAACTCTTCGGGTAGAGTCACACGTTGTTGAGGAAGAATATGACGAAGCATTTCAGTAGGATCCCAATGTGTTTTCAGACAGACGGGAGGAAAAAGATTACCCTCGACGTTTTGAAAGGGGTACTGGCTCACGAATGGAGAAGGAGTCTTGCTCATTACTAAGGGCTCGTTTAAAAAATCACTTTTTTAAAAAAGTGCGCAAAAAGCACAGATAGATAGTTTTGAAGTATGTTACTTTTCTCAAAAAGTGCTTAGTTGTTAGGGTTATCCTTATGCGTAAAGTATAAATAGGGCGTAGAATCCGGATTGTCGGGAACAGACACGGTAGGTCGTGGACCCCAGCCCGAATCTTGATTGGCAAAACCAACTTGTTCATCGATTTGAAATGTAGCATTCCATTCATTAAGACTTAGAAAGTAGGGCATATAGAGCCAAGCAGGCGTCATCGCATAATCATCATAGTAAATTTTAAAATCAAGCTTATCCAGCTTTCCTAGGGCATTTTCAAAAATAGTCGGATTTTGAATCACAGTCTGAGACACACCTGTATTTCCAATATCCGCCATGAGAATTTTACCAGATACGAATTTTACTTGACCGGTTCCCTCGTTACTAATATTATAATTTTCAGGCATGGTAAGATCCATATTATTAAATCCTTGTTCATCGTTAATTTGTAGTAAAAAGTTCAAATTAGTCGTAGAAGTAATTTGACCCACTGTACTGAATATATTAAAGGTAGATTGTTGACTGGGTTGCATATTAAGTAATCCTAGACGATAGGTTAATGAATTGATAACCGTATTAACAGGTATCGAGGAATACCACGAATTAACCATATTTTGAAGAACCGCGCAACATGGTTGAAGACATGGATCAATCACGGGTGCGGGTAAGATTCCCGCAGGATCCATGGTTGCTAACGAATTAAGAGCAATACCCTGTCCTGGAACATACATGGTCTGATTGGTTACGAATGATACAGGAACACCTTGATTCGATAAATAGGTTCGATTCGCAATCATAGAAGATGGTAAAATCCCACTGTATTTCGATGATACAAACATATGATAGTCATGATAGACATGACCATTAATCGATGAAATCTGTTGGGCAGTACTTTGTACAATTTGATAATAGCTCGACATGGTGCTGTGATAATCCATAAAGTTGGTAAAGGTCATTCTCATTCCCGCATAATTGTTGAAGATTCTGCCAATGGTACTTGTATAATTAAACATAGTTGTAAAATCAGTATCCGCATGAAGTTCTTGTGCTTGAAACGTAGATTCAATGGTAATATGGGATGAGTCACCTGAATAGGAATAGCCCGATACCATAAAATAATTTCCCAAAAGTGTGCTTACATTACGTTCTAAATGGGTTAAAATGGATTGATATCCAATTTGATTCGTTTTTACAGTCTTGAAGCTTTGTGGATTGAGTTGAGACATCGACAATTCTTGATTCAAAATAAACTGATATTGATTGGACATATCACGTTGAATGGATGAATGAAGACTATCATGAAGAGTTACATAACGTCGTTCATTTTGGTTATAAACCCATGTATAATTATTGATAGTACGAAATTCAAATGTTAAATGACGACGATAGGAGTCAAGAGTAGGTTGATTTTGTTGACAAAGTGATAAATATAACGCATTGGTAAATCCAAGGAAGGGTCCCATGATCAATGCTTCCACCTCTTGGTAGGTCATTGAACCCGTTTGGAGAAAGGGTTGAGAACGACCAGTAGCCACCATTTCTTTCAGAATGGGATAGTAATAGGCAACATACACAACATCATCGGTAATCTCAGATAACATATCAATATGTTGTTGAGTATAATAGGTATTCATGATATCATTTTTGGTATGAGTGCCATATCGAATATTAGTGATAGGAGAATAATAGGAATTACCAGGTTCACTGAATAGAATCGAAATGTCACCTGTATTCATAAAGACATCTTTAAAATCATCATAGGATACAAGATTCAAAGGGGGAGTTGAATTCGCTCGAAAGGTAAGTTCATTGGCGAGTTGAGACTCAGTATAGTTTCCATGAGGAATGGAGATGGTAGTTAATAATGGCTGACCAGATGGGGCGAGACGACCCTGTTCTAGTACGCCCATCGACTGGGAAGCAAGGGTACAATTCATGACTGATACACAGGTAGAAAGACAAGAGGAAGGAATACCCTGTGATAATAATTTTAATACTAAACTGGAAGTAAAAAGATTGGTAGGAACAACATTATTGGCATTGTTTGGAAAAGACATTTGTACAAGTTGAAATTTGGTAACATCTTTGTAGACCCGTGGTAATTTGAGTTGAAATCGAAAGGGAGTAGGAAAAACATTGGTATCGCGATCGGTTGATTTAATACTAATTAAACTCGTCTTGGTGGCTTTGGGTGGATCCAAATAGACATGATCTGCAAAAGAGCGAACATTTGTTGATTCATCCCATGGAGCACCGACCGAAATCGGATTAATAGTGGTATTTTGAGTCGTTAGATTGGGCCCAGGAGCTTTCAGAATTGCATAGCGGGGATCTTGTTCACGACGAATACGGGGATCTTCACTTGTATCGGATTCTGTATCGGTATCGGTATCGGTATCTTCTCCCTCCTCTGAACTGGAATCATAAGGTCGATAATAAGTGGATTCTTTTTGGACCCGACTCATACTATCTTATCCGTTCTTTTCTTTTCTTTAGATCCATAATATAAAGAAAATCAAGTAGTGTAGAAGCAATGGATCAAACCACTTATCTCGAAAAAGAGCGCTATAAAAAACAGGCGACAAAAAAGAGTGCGGATAATTTTGCCTCCAATAACAATAATCCATTTTTAGTTTCTCCTTATTCACCTGTTAACTTGGGAGCATTTGCCACCAATAATTTTGTGAATGACATTTCAACTATCGTATCTTCCTTGTTTGGTAATTTGGCTGCCGTATTAGATGTAGGAACATATACCTTATCCATCAATACCATTCAACCGATGCCAAAAAATAATAATTACTACCAAGCGATTACTATGAACATGAGTACATTATATATGAATGCACAAAATGCGATTAATATGAATACACCATTGGTAAACATATCGCAGGACCTTCATGTAATCAATAACTTGGTGGCAAGTAATCTATATTTCTCTACCGCGACGGGTTCGACAATTAAAACCTTTACATCGAATACCAGTGGAACATTGACAGCGAATGATATGGGATTTGTTACCATGTCAGGTCAAATCATGAATGTGAGTACAATCTATCCATCAACTATTAGTAGTGTAAGTTCAATTTATATGGTAGTAGGAAGTACATTAGAAATTACAGCATCTACTGTATATATGAATGATAATCTAACTGTAGGA
>Ga0164296_1002660_pt1 | contig 17503 bp, 15 predicted proteins | sample GEODES057metaG_FD_113533 | JGI IMG/M metagenome (GOLD analysis project Ga0164296, IMG submission 113533) | Dystrophic lake water microbial communities from Trout Bog Lake, Wisconsin, USA - GEODES057 metaG | ecosystem: Environmental > Aquatic > Freshwater > Lake | place: USA: Trout Bog Lake... | reverse complement strand
GAGTCGCCTCCCCTGCGCCGTCGACGACCTCGCCCACAGCCTCGCAGACAAGCAGTGAGACACAGGCAGCATCGCCGCTACATACACACAGCACGCCCTCAGTCTCGGGTGCCGCCGCAAGGCCGCCGAGCGGCGCACTTCCGCCGGCTCAGTCACTGGTTATGTCCACCGGCGTCAGCGGCTCTCCCGTCCTGTTGACTGCACCGCCCCACGATGCGGGCATCTCGCCCGTGCTGGTGGGCGGCCTCGCACTAGCCGCCCTGGGCGTGGGCTTCTTCTTTCTCAGAGGGCAGAAGAGCAGTGACGCACCCTCCGGAGAAGCGGCGCCCAGCGCAACAAGCGAGGCTGCTGGTGACTTGACGGCGGAGCTGACGTTGGCACAGGCAGCGGCGAAGAAGCCGGCGAAGAAGGGCAAGCTGGGCGCAGAGTTCAAGACAAGGTTGGACGGCTTCTGCCGCACGCTGCGCAGTTACCGCGAGGTGGATTTGTCGGGCCAGAATCTGGGTGATGAGGGCGCTGCCTACATCTCGGAATCATTTGCGTTCAATGACGCAGCGCAGAGCGTCAATTTGGGAGGTAACCAGATTGGGGCTCCTGGCATCGCTGCCATTCTAGTAGCCATGCAGCACAACACGCGCATTAGTAGCCTCAACCTGAGCGGCAACTCGCTGGGTGACGAGGGCGCGCGCTTCGTTGCAGAGTACCTCAAATCAGGAGCAGGCAGCCGGTTGGACACACTTTCGCTCGCAAGCAACGGCATCGGCGACGAGGGCGCACGCCACCTGGCTGATGCACTGCAGTTGAACACGACGCTCACAAACTTGGACTTGGGGAATAACGCCATCGACTACGATGGCTCTGGTGCCCTGGCGCAAGCGCTCAGTGGAAATAGCAGCCTGACGCAGCTGACGCTGAGCGGCAACTACGTTGGTGGCTTGGGTGCTGCTGCCTTGGCAGCAGCCATGCGTGCGAATACGAGCGTCGTGGATTTGTCGCTGGCGGGCAATGGCATTGGCAACGAGGGTGCGAAAGCACTGTTTGAGGCGCTTAAGGAGAGCAAGGCTGAGGTTGGTACGCTTGATGTGTCCAACAACGGCATCGGCCCGGAGGGCGGGCTCGCCATCGCGGCGTACCTGAGTGGCAACAAGACATGCAAGAGCCTGAATCTGTACATGAACGATCTTGGGGACGAGGGCGCCATCGCCATCGGCTCGTCCATGGCCTCCAACTCCACGCTGACCACCCTCGAGCTGGGCGGCAACAACGTGCGCTGGTCCGGCGTAAAGCCCCTGGCGGAGGCGCTGCGCAAGAATGAGAGCTTGAGCAGCCTGGACCTGTCTTACAACCCCATCGGCGCAGACGGTGGCAAAGCTGTTGCTGAGGCCGTCAAGTTTGGCGGCAAAGTGGAGACCCTGCGGCTGGGGTGGTGTAAAATGGAGAAGCAGGGTGGCGCCGCGTTCGCAGATGCGCTTCGATACAACGGCAGCATCAGCACGCTCGATTTGCGGGGCAACAACCTGGGCGACGACGGCGCCATCGCGCTGGCGTCCACATTGCAGGTTGTGAATGAGACCCTCACCTTCCTGGACCTCGGATACAACGAGATCAAGGACAAGGGTGCCTTCGCCCTGGCACAGGCACTGAAGAACAATGAGCAGGGGAGTCTCACCACCATCGGCGTGGCGAATAACTACCTCACCAAGTACGGAGAGGTTGCGCTCACTGAGGCTGCGGACCTGGTGAGGGAACTGTACAAGGGCAGGGAAGTGAATATCACCTTCTGAGATGCAACTGCAGAGCACGCATACGCGCACATGCATGCCAACCGTCTTTCCGGGTGCCGGGTAGTTGCTTGGGGCGACCCGGGTCAAGCTTCTAGAAGAGATCTCAGAGGCTAGGCGTTTATTCCAGGTAGGACCACATGTTTCACTGCCCCCCATTCGCGGGGTGGAAAAACCAGTTAGAAACCAATCGATGTCTGCTGCTCAGTGCAATGATACGGACGATCTCGAGCTCGATTGCTTCAACAATCCCGGCGGGCCGGGGCATTGCCAAGGAGGAAAGTCGACAGTTGCTGACGTCAGGCCCCAGCGTCACTTGTAGCCCCATCTCGCGTCTTACGTTCGCATCGCGCTCTTGCTCCAGCGCCTCTTCTCTGTTCTGGCGCGAGTCACGCGCACACACAGAGAACTGCTCTCATGCTCACTCGCCGCCTTGCCCGCGCCGTGCTTAGCGAGCACACGCGGAGGTGCATACACGGGAGTGTTGTGTCACTACAGGTGCGTGCAACAGGCTCACCCGCAGCGCTGGCGTTGTCACTAACGCTCTCCTTCGCGTCTCCCTGTTATTGCGCCGCTCAGGATTTGATAACGCCCGCGGAAGTAGTAGTTGCCCCGAAGACCGCGCCGTTGCCTGAGGATATCGTGCCGCCGCCGCTGGAGGACGTTGAAGCGAAGGTAAAGGCGCCGCCGCCACCGCTGCCGAGGTTAATCCCCTTGCCAGACAAGCAGCCGCTGCCTCTCACCGAGGCGGTCTCTGCTGCGGTGGGGCTGCGTCGGGCAAAGTTCACAGAGAGCGTGGAGCTGACTGTCCGCTTAGGCATCGACCCCAAGCGAAGCGACCAGCTCGTTCGAGGCGTCGCTGCTCTGCCCCATGGCACCGGGAAGCGAGTACGCGTCGCTGTGTTCGCCAGCGGCACTGCTGCGGACCAGGCACGCGCTGCTGGTGCAGACGTGGTGGGTGCAGAGGATCTGATTGCGAAGATAAAGGCGGACGGCGCGTCGGGGATCAACTTTGACAAGGCAGTCGCAACTCCAGCCGTGATGCCGCAACTGAGCGCCATCGCACGCATCCTGGGGCCTCGGGGGCTGATGCCCAACCCAAAGACGGGGACGCTGACCAACGACGTGGCAGCTGCAGTGCAGGCGCTGCGACAGGGCCAAGTGCAGTTCCGGGCGGACCGTTACGGCGACGTCAAGACTGTGGTTGGGAAAGTTGATTTCACGCCGCAAGCGCTGGAGGCGAATGTGACGGCTGTGTTGCAGGCGCTAGCTGCGGCCAAGCCGCAGGGCGCCAAGCTAGGTGGCGGGGGTGGAGGGAAGCCTGCTGGGTACTTCAGAGCGGTGCATTTGGCGACCACCATGGGCCGCGGCAGTGTGCCTGTCAGCATCGCAAGCGTACAGCAAGTCACATCGCAGAGGCGCAGCTAATCGTGATGGTACGTATTACACGAAATCTGTCACCTCAACAACGGCTGTCTCCCCAGGCGGCAGCGTGAAGCAGCACCTTCCGGTGGTGAGACGCCCCGCAGCACCACGAGGCGCGAAGCACGGCACGTGCGTCTCCTCCAGGGCGGGCACGCATCGCACACATCTGCCAACCAGGGGATCCCAAACACGCACGCAGTTGTCTGCTCCTCCGGATACGAGGTGCCCATCCGGCGTGGCCGCCAGGTAAGTCACCCACCCGGGCGTGTGGTCACTCAACACGTGCATGAGTTGCCCCTTGGGCGCATCCCACACGCGGATGATGCCATCTGAGGTCGAAACAGCGATGCGGCCCATGCCCAGAGGAGCAAGAGCAGTCACCTTGCTGCGCGGCTCATGCGCCAAGATGCGCTCGCAGACACCCTTCTGTGCGTGCCACACGCGCACAGTGCCATCCCAGCCGCCACTGACGTGACGCCCGCCGCCAAGGGCAGCCAGGGCAGATACGGGGCCGACATGGCCACCTGCTGCAGCGCCAGCGGACAGTGTGTGCACGCAATCGCCGGTGATGGCGTTCCACACACTCTGGCTGCCGTCTGCGGATCCGCAGACGAGATGCTCGTGGCCGAGGGCAGCAGCACACCAAATTCTGCAGGGAGTGGCCTCTGCGCTGTCCTCGTCGCCGCTGATGCTTGGCGTCGGGCACAGCACGTGCACGCACGCCGGCTGGAACGGATCAGTGACATCCCACACGCGGAGGAGGCCGTCCCAGGAGCCGGAGACTAGTGTGCGCGGGTTGAGCACAGTCAGTGTCCACACGCGGTCGGTGTGGCCCTCCAACACCGCGGTGCACGTCGCAGAGCCGTCGCCATCGCCTCCGACCAGCATTTGCCACAGGCGGATGGTGCCATCCCACGAGCCGGATGCGACGCGGATGTTTGCTCTTCCCCCACTCTGCTCGCCATCCGGCTGCACCATTTCAGCGAGGCACCACACGCGCGCTGTGTGGCCTCTCAGCGTGCATGACAGCGCGCCAGTGGCCGGAGTGAACACGCGGATGTCTTCATCTGCGGCGGTGACAGCAACCCGTCCGTCCGTGAGCGTGATCACGGTGTGTACTGAGTTGACTTTCTCAACCGGCGCCTCCTCCGCGCCGCCTTGTTGCTCAGATGCCGTGATTGCCAGCGGGGCAGGTGACTTGGGGGGCGGGGACGCGCGGCCACGAACAGGAGAGCCCGCACGACTGGGCTTGGGCTGCTCCTCATGCGGCGGCGGCAAGAATTTGAGACGCAGAGAGCCATCCAGAGCAGCTGAAGTATCCGCCTTCATGCTCGCAATGCCGGTGCTGCTCTTGGGGATGGTGAATGCCCAGCGACCAGAGCTCGGCGCCCCAGGGGCTGCTACAGCGGCCACGAAGGATGGTGTCTGAGCACTGCTGTTCGTCATCCACGCCGATGATGCGCCCGTGCTGGTGGTGTGCTGCATGCGCACCAACTGCGCGCCCTCCGCGCGACTGAGATCCCAATGCAGAAGCTGGTGCTCAGTGTCACCTGATGCGAGGAGGGTGTCCGACACCAACGCAAGAGCAGTGACTGCTCCCTTGTGGCCCTTCAAACACGCCGGCGGTGCTGACATGGGTGCATCCGGATCCACGGACCACAGCCAGATGGCGCCATCAGCGCCGCCAGAGGCGACGCGGCCATCAGGAAGAGCAATGACGCAGGTGATAACATCGCTGTGGTTTGTCAGCACGCGCACTGGCGCTTTCCGGATGCCATCTCCGCTGGCGCCAGCAGGTACGTCCCAGACGCGGATGGTGCAGTCATGGCCACCGCTCACCAGCAGCTGGCTGAGAGGCAAAAAGGCGAGCGCACATACAGGTCCAGTGTGTCCTTCTAGCTGCGCCAAGCAGGTGCCATCCACGGCGTACCACAAGCGCACGCAGCCGTCCGCACCGCCACTTGCGAAACGGGTGGAGTCTAGTGCAGCCATGGAGAGCACGGCGCCTTCGTGCTTGGAGCAGATTGCAATCAAGGGCGGCGCCCCCACCCGCGGGTGCCTCTCCGGCCGCGGACTTCCAGGCGACACGTGCGGCTCCACCGTGTCCAGATCCCACACGCGGCAGGTGCCATCCCATGAGGCGCTGACGCAGAGGCTGCTGCCAGGCAGCAGCGTCAAGGCCCACACTTTATCGGTGTGGCCGGACCAGGTGGCCTGGCACACCCCCTTGGCGGCATTCCACACGCGAATGGTGGCGTCCCAGCTGCCAGTGAGGATGACGTTGTGGCTCGTCGCGGCGGCGGCGGAGACGCACCACACGCGCTGCGTGTGGCCCATCAGCTGCAAGGCGGCTTTGCCAGAGTTGACATCCCACACGTGCGCGAGCAACCCCTTGCCGCTGGTCACAACACGGCCATCGGGCAGCTGCGCGAGAGCGTACTCGGTGCAGCCCAAAGGAACGACAGGCAGTTGTGCGGCGGCAGCTTGCGCAGTTGAGCCCATGGATGCTTGGCCGGCATCCTCATCGTCCTCACCGCCGTTGACAGCGCCGAAGCGGATCATCAGCATGCGACTGCCTGCATCTGCAGCGCCCGGTCGGGGCGGCGCAACCACCACTGCGGACGAGGCAGGAGTGGGGGTGGCGAATGCCATTGCGGGCAGGGGTTGCTTTGGCTTCGGCACCAGCGGAAGATCGTCGACCGCAGCACTCAAGTTGGACACCATGGAGCTTGACACCGCGAATGTTGGCGTCTCACTCGAATAATCCGCGGGGCTGCCTGGCGCAACTGGCAGCTGCGATTCAGTGCCCGGCTCCTCCGCCGCCGCCGCCGGCGCCGCCACCGCCATGTCTTGGGCATCAGACACGCTCACATCTTCCGGCTGCTGCGTCTCCAGATCAGTCATGACAGCGTTATCAAGCGGCATGATGGGCACAAACGTGACAGGCTCAGCGCGCCTCGTCTCCGCCATCTGACGCGCATCTTGCGCAGCCTTACGCGCCTGCTCGGCCGCCACACGTGCCACCTCTGCTGCTGCTGCCGCGGCAGCAGCCTCCTGCTCAAGGCGCCGCAGCTCGGGGTCCGTGTCCATGAGCGTGTCACGAATCGAGCACGAGTCGACGTCCGCTGCACCGGAGCCTTTGCCGGCAGCGCTCACGCGGTACGGCATCGGCACGGTGTCATCAGCATTGCCAGCAGGCGCGGCACCTGTGGCGCCGCTGAGGGCAGCCACCTCGGCATCCAGGGCAGCCAAGTGAGCCTCCTCTGGAGACGATGCGCCAGGAGGAAGAATCACCGCCGGCGGCGGCGCCGGCATGATTATTTCCATCGGCTGCTCCGCCTCCTGGGGTGCAGTCTCGTCGCTTGCAGGCGGCATGGCGCCCTGGGGCAGCATGGGCAGTGGGCGCGGACTGGTGGGCTGCTCCTCCTCCACCGGCGCAGTCGTGGGCTCATTCACAGCCTCAGACGGGGCAACTTCCATCTGTACCATCGCCGTCTCGCCCTCCTCGCCAGCACCAACTGGCGTCACATCGTTGTCGGCAGACACCTTTGACACCCGGGGTTTCGACAGGCGCGGTGCCGGCGCAGGCTCCTCATCAGGCTGCTCACCCTGCTCGTTCCACTCCGCATCGCGTTCCATGGCCATCATGGGCACAGGCACGCCAGACGCATTGGTTCGGATGCCAGTCACTGGGGGAAGAGGGCGGCCCGCACGCCGCGGCGCCTCCTCTTCAGGTGGCGGTCCCAGCAGCGCGTCCACATCCACAGGCGCCTGCGTTTTCGTGTCTGGCTTCATCCACGACGCGGGGGCAGCCTCCGCTGCTGGGTCGGCAGCGGCAGCGAGCGACTTCTTGGTGTTCACCACCGCCCCACGGCCGTGGCGGGCAGCCAGCTGGGCAGCGAGCTCCACAAGGTCAGGGTCATCCGTCTCGTGATGCTCCTCACCGTGCTGCGACAGCTGTGCGTGAGAGGCACGTTGAGCAGCCAATGCAGTGTCAGTTGCAAGGAGAAACGCGGGCACGTGAAGTTACACAACGCCGTACGTGTGCGCGCACCTGCGCGAACTTGACGCCCGCGAGCGTGCGTCGTGGGTTGGCGCCTCTCAACGCGGGCTTGGGCGGCGCTGCAGCGGGTGCAGGCACCGGCGGTGGGGCGTCCACCACTGGCGGGTTCACCGCGTACGGCAAGCCCGCTGGGCCGCGGAACTGCGCTGCCAGCGGGTCGTCGTCGTCTTCGTCGGGGTCATACAAGTTGGCGTCCGGTCCTCGGCCGGCTTTCGCTGGTGGGTTAGCCAGTACTTTGGCCTTGAAAGAGCCGGGCGGCGCGTCACCAGCCTTCGGCGCCGGCAGGACGGACCGCAACGCTGAGAGTGGCACGACACGAAGTGTGAGAAACGACAGGCTTGCACACGCGGGTGGAACCGGGACGCCGGAACTGCAAGTCGCCAGGCTTGTCAACCACCACCTGGTGTTCGGCGCTATACCCACGCGCGGCAGTCCACAACGCGAGCAGCAGGCACGCAGGTTGCAGCAGCAGTCATGCCCGCGACGCGCATTGGCCCCCTTCACGCGCGCACGCGGCGCTGAGAACGGTGGAATGGCCGCAGGCGTTGAGACCTGTGCGCCCCACTGCCGCGCACCTTCAGCGTCGCTACCTGTAGATGGCGGTCCACGGTAGAAGCGCGACGGCGCGCCTTTGACGGCACCGCCAGGTGCCTCCGGCATTGCAAGCGACTTGGCGAAGGAGGAAGGACGACTGACGAGTGGGCGCAATTCTCGAGCTCGCTGGTGAGCTCGCAATCACCTATGCTTCAGTGTTATGTATGCTGCGCCGCTCCGTCTAGTTGCATCCTGAATGGCCTGCTCGTTGACGCCCGGTTGCCGTCGTTCTGGTTGGTGTCCACCAGCTCGAGGTTGTAGAACAGTCGCGGGCCGTCTGTGAAATAGGGGCCGGAATGCCAGCAGTTGCGGCGCAGGCACACCGCCGTCGGCGGCCTGACCTCAAACAGCTGGACTTCGCTTTCTTGGACTTCAACCTCCCCTTGCGCGTCCAGCGGCGGCGGCGGCGCGACAGCAATATACCAGGGCGTGTCGCCCGTGGCAGCTAGGCACTGTGTCACCTTCGAGTGGCGTGCGAAACTCGAGAACTGCAGGCCACGGGGGGGCAGACGCATCAAGTACAGCCTTGGCGTCCCGCCGCTGAGCTCCAACGCCGCGTCCTGCGCGCCGAACGGCACCCCGTCCTCTGTGGCTTCAACCAGCTGCGGTAGGGACACGCAGAGGAGCGCGGGTGTGAGACTGAACGAAGCTGCTGACAGAGTGCTGCTTGTGTGAAGGGCACGCACCCAGCCGAAGGGCGCAAAGGCTTCCGCCGTCGCCAGGCGTGGCTTCAGCTCCACAGCATCTGCTGCGGGACTGTCGATGGATGCGGAGCGCACGGGCGTGGAGGAGCCTTTTCTTGGCCTTGATGGCCTCCTTCTACTATGCTGCACAGGCACAGGCGGCGGGCGCGATGCGAATGCCATGCTGGTCCAGGTACACGCGATTGGCGACGGTTGCGAAACGGGCAAGGCCGCGATGACATCAGCGATGACGACGGCATGCGCCTAAGCTCTTCGGCGGGTCCTGTTGTCGACAGGCGATTGAACGCCGTATGCTGTTGTCCACGTTGTGGCAACCAGCCAGGCGTGCCGCGCTCCGCTGCCTCAACTCTCCTCCCGCACGCTGTCGCTGCGGTCTGCGAGCCATGGCAGACCTTGTTCCTGAAGCTGTCCCCACTGGCGAGCAGCTGAATGCGCCTGGCGCCAAGCGACGGCGCAGGCCCTCGCACAAGGAGGGCGTTCTTCCGACCATGGGCGATGCAAGCCAGCTCCATATAACCTGCCGGCCAGACAGCTACGTGGAGGAGCTTGAGACAAAAGTGGTGGCTGTGAAGGCCAGTTTCAGCGCAGCGGGCGTGCTTTTACCTGACCAAGTAGACGTGTACCCAAGCGCGAGCACTCACTTCCGGCTGAAGGCTACTTTTGGTGTTGAGCCTCGCAGCTGGCGGGGAACACGGAGTTACCTGGCCATGTATCCCAACAAGAACAGGCCTGTGGAAGTGGCTCAGTTCCCCATGGGCAGCGAGCGCATCAACCAGCTCATGGCCGCGCTGATGGAGCACGTGATGGGCAACCCAGACGTCCTGCGCGACGGCTTATTCGAGGTGAAGTTCCACACGACGCTGTCAGGCGACGCTCTTGCCACCCTCGCCTACCACCGCCACCTTGATGATACGTGGAAGCTGGCGGCGGAGTCGCTGCGCGTTGCCCTGGGGTTGGTGGGTCTTGTTGGCCGCTCTAAGGGCCAGCGTGAGGTGGTTGGCCAGGCGCATGTGACGGAGTGCTTGTCTGTCTGCGACCGCAAGCTGACGTACAAGCAGTTGGAGGACTCGTTCAGTCAGAGCAATGGCGGCATTGCGCAATGTATGTTGTCATGGGCAGTCAGAGCCGCCTGTGAGTTGGACGCTGCTTCTGGTTACCCGACTCAGCCCCGCGACGATGATTTGCTGGAACTGTATTGCGGAAGCGGCGCATTCACTGTTGCGTTGGCGCCCTGTTTCCGCAATGTCCTGGCCACGGAGGTGAGCAAGCCAGCTACAGAATGTGCAAAGCACAACTTGGAGGCCAATGCGTGCAGCAACGTGTCCCTCGGCCGCGTGTCAGCGGAGGAGTTGCAAGAGGCGCTGGAATCACGACGCGAATTCACGCGCTTGCAGCACGTGGACGTCGGCGCATTGAAGTTGAACACGGTGTTGGTGGACCCACCCCGAGCAGGGTGTGGCCCTGCGGTGTCCGCCTTCCTCACCCGCTTCGATCGCATCATCTACATCAGCTGCAATCCGGAAACCATGGTGCAGGACGTCCAGCTGATGCTGCCCACCCACAAGGTTGTGCGCTTCGCGTGCTTTGATCAGTTCGCGTATACGCCGCATGTGGAGAGCGGCGCGCTTCTCGTCAGAAAGTGAAATAACACTATACGAATGTTCACGCAATGCTCACGAGACGCGCAGCCAGAGCTGCAGTTCCGATGACGCGAGATGCAGCCCGGTTGCGGGGAACAGCACGCGCAGCAACACGCATCTGCACACCAGCCGCAATTACTGCCCGGCGGGCAGTCAGCGTGCGATGCGCCACGGATGCCGCTGGATGCTCCAGCACAGCAGTCACAGGCACCCGCTTGCTCTGCACAGCCCCTGGTCCGCCAGACGCGCTTGCGGAGGTGTCCATCTCGCCGCACTTTGCAATCATCACGTCGAATGAAGTCTCGCCACTGCGACTGCCGCAAGCTTCCATGGCCTTGACCACGCCCCAGCCTTCCAGAACCTGGCCGAACACGCAGTGCTTGCCGTCGAGGAAGGGAGTTGCGGTCGTGCAGAGGAAGAACTGGCTGCCGTTAGTGTTCGGCCCCGCGTTCGCCATGGAAAGAACTCCCACGCCAACGTGCCGCAGTTTAAAGTTTTCGTCTGCAAAGCGCGTGCCGTAGATGGAACGGCCGCCTGTCCCGTTGTCAGCCGTGAAGTCGCCCCCCTGGCACATGAACCTGGGGATGATGCGATGGAAACGGCTGTTCACGAAGCCACTGCCGTCCGGATTGAGGCACAGCTGCCTGAAATTTTCCGCTGTTTTGGGGACGACGTCCGCCTTAAGCTCCAAGACCACGCGACCTAGTGGCGTGCTGTCGCCGTAGCGCCCCAACTTAATATCGAAGTACACGATCGGGTTGCCTTTCACAGGCAGCCTGTCGCGAAGCGGGGAGTCAGACGCTGCGTGCTTGCCCGGGTGAGCGCAAGTAGCAACGCACCCAAACGGCGGAGTGTACTCCACCGGCGTGCGCGCGATCGCGACGATCTCATCCTTGTTGCCTGACTGCGACTGCCCCTGCCCCATGTGCAACTGGTCCTCGAGGATGAGTCTGAGGCAGCAACGTGTCTATCGACGTTCCTCCTCGCTCCCGGTCCACGTCATCACGATTTTCAGCCTTCGCGCGCACCATCCCCAGCAGCAATAGCTTGCCGCAAAGAATCCACGCGGTGAGGCTCAGTTTGACGCCGCGCGGTCGGCCTATTGTATCGCCATCACGGCATCTTTCACAGCTTGTGTGTGCCGCAGCGTTGCATTCAGCGCGGCGACTGCAGGCAGCCGTGTCGGGCGAATGGCTGCAGTGGTGCAACGCAGCGCAGGCTCCGCGCATGGGGCTACGCTGAATACCTCAGCCGCCACTAGTTCCGCTGGTCGGTCCAATACTACTGGCGGGGCGACAGTTGCATGGGACGGCGCCGCTTCCCAAGACGAGTTGATGCACAAGGACTGCTGCGCCGTTGTAGATGACCTCGACACGGTGACTGGACACGGCAGCAAGTGGGCCGTTCACCGCTTCGAGGGAGCTACCCCCGACGGGACTCTCCACCGCGCGTTCAGCGCCTTCATCTTCGACGCGGCAGGCCGGCTGCTGCTCCAGCAGCGTGCGACGAGCAAGATCACGTTCCCGGGCGTGTGGACGAACACGTGTTGCAGTCACCCCCTGGTGGGCTACTCTCCCACTGAGATCGACACCCCCGACGACGTTGCGGCAGGCCGGGCACCCGGCGCTGTGCGTGCGGCTATTCGCAAGCTGGGCCACGAGCTGGGCATCCCAGCGGATGAATTGCCGCACCACGGCTTCAAGTTCCTGACACGGCTGCACTATTGTGCGCGAGACAGCCACACTCACGGCCCGCAGAGCCCGTGGGGTGAGCATGAGATGGATTACATACTTCTGTGTCGTGTCCCGCATGCACTGCATGTGGCTCCCAATCCGGAGGAGGTTGGCGATATTCGGTGGGTGACATTAGAGCAGTTGAGAGACATGATGCGGCCAGAAACGGGCTTGTTGTGGTCGCCTTGGTTTCGCATCATCGCACAGCGCTTCTTGCCGACTTGGTGGGCGGATCTAGACGTGACGCTGAACACAGACAAATATGTGGATGCGGCCACCATCCACAAGGTGCTGTGATTATACGGTGCGTTCACCGCGAGGGGTTCGCATGTTTGGGACAACACCACCCACCCTGGGGTCGAAGATGACAACGTGTCGACGGGCGGACTGAGGGGCTCCTGCCCCAATGTCGATTGTCGACTATCCGCGCCGTACAAGCGCAACTTTGGCTGAGGCCTTTCCAACGGGGGTGGCTCGCACCCGGCTCGGCTCAGCTCTGCGCGGGTGGCGTCGTCTATGATGACAGCACAGCAGGGCGTTTCTCAAAACATTCGCAGGCCCGACGCGTATAGCTTTCGCTTCCCATGCGTGGGGCTGAGCTTGAGAGCTACTGCCGGTTTCACTTCCTTGGATGGCTGAGACGACCCACCCACGCGCGAGCGCGCACGTTTCGGTCAGGGGAGACAGTGCAAATTGGCGCGCATGTAACTGACACCGCCTCACGCAGTGTGACATGTAACGACACACACGCATAAGCGTCCATGACTTGCATGTCTGTCTAGTGGCGGAAGTGGCGATGCCCTGTGACGCAGAGCACCACTCCGTACTTGTTGCAGCAGTCCACAGCATCCTGGTCCCGGATGCTGCCCCCAGGATGCGCGATCGCCTTGACGCCCGCCTGGCACGCCTTTTCGACGCTATCGCCCCAGGAGAAGGGGAAGAAGGCGTCGCTGGCAAGCACAGAGCCAGTGACGTCCGTGCCCGCCTTCTCCAACGCAATCTCCGTGCTCTTCACGCGGTTCGGCTGCCCGCTCCCCATGCCCAGCAGGCGCCCGCCCTTCGCCACCGTGATAGCATTACTCTTCACGTGCTTCACCACACGCCACGCGAACCGCAGGTCCTCCAGCTGCTGGGGCGTCGGCTTGGCCTCGCTGACCACTGTGAACTCCACTTCCTCAGGCAGGAGGTCATCTCCCTGTTGACACAGGAAGCCGCCACCCACTTGGCGCAAGACACGCTTGCCGCGTGGTCTGGGTGCCGCCTCGAGGATGCGCAGCGTCTTGGACTTGCCCTTGAGGGTCTCAAGGCCTGCAGGCGTGTATCCTGGCGCGATGACGATCTCGTAGAACATGCGCGTCTCCCCGTCGGTGGGTGACCGGAACTCCCGGATTTCACGGGCGAGGGCATCATCCACAGGGCGGTTGAAGGCCACAATACCCCCAAAAGCGCTGATTGGATCCGCCTGCACTGCCAGGCGGTACGCTTCCAGCAAGTCACTCCTCGACGCCACACCGCACGGGTTGGTGTGCTTCACAACCACGCAGCTGGGCTCCACGAAATCGCAGACGCAGGAGTAGGCAGCGTCGCAATCCAGGTAGTTGTTATAAGACATCTCCTTGCCGTGGTGCAGCGTCGCAGTGGCCACGCCGCTGGGTGTGCGCTCCGCAAGGGATGTCTCCGTGTAGAAAGCAGCGCCCTGGTGCGGGTTCTCGCCGTATCGCAGACCGCTGGCCAGACGCATGGGCACCGTCAGGACAGGCGGGAACAGTGCCTGCTCGTCTTGTCCGCGTGCGCCGCCGTCCGTCCAGAACCACTCGGCCACAGCGCTATCGTATGCGGCGCAGTGGGCGAACGCCTTCCATGCAAGCCGGCGGCGGAAGCTGAGCGCAGCTTCAGGGTCTGCGTTGGCGCCTCGGGTGCCGGCGATCGCAGCGAGCAGCTCCAGGTAATCCTCCGGATCGGTGACCACGGCCACATCAGTGTGGTTCTTCGCGGCGGCGCGGATCATGCTGGGCCCACCAATGTCGATTTTCTCGATGCAGTCTGCAGCGCTTGCGCCACTGGCGACGGTGGCGGCGAACGGGTATAGGTTGCACACCACCACGTCAATGGTGCCTGAGAGCGCAGGTGGATATATGCTGTCAGAACCAGAAGCTGGGGGAATGCGCGTCCCCGATGATGTGTGGAAGAAGCATGTGTGCACACACCAATGTTGTGTTGCTTGATTGCCGCCATGTGGGTGGCGTCGCTGCGCTTGGCTAGAATGCCGCCATGCACTGCCGGGTGCAGTGTCTTGACGCGACCATCCAGCATTTCGGGGAAAGCGGTCAGCTCCTGCAAACATGCAGTTAGGCAACATGCGTTGGTCGTTCGCACATCAACGAATGCGCTCACCTCTACTTGCTTGACAGGCACGCCAGCAGCCGCCAATGCGCTGGCGCTGCCGCCAGTGGAGACGAGCTCATATCCCAACGCCAAGAGCCCCTGTTTGTGGTTCAACCCAGCACGCACACACAGCTCTCCTCGTCGGAAAACGACGTGAGGAATATCGCGTGTTAAATGACACACACCTTGCCGAGATCTATGAGCCCGGTTTTGTCATAGACTGAGATTAGTGCCTTGGGCTTGGCACTCGCCATCGTGACCCCTGCGTCGCGAAAAACACGTGTGAAAGTGCACTCAGATGAGTGAACTAGGGCGTACGCGCACGCTACAGGACACGCCCAGCTTGGGGAACGCACCAACGACTTTGGCGGCAGCCGCCAAGTGTGAGCGTCTTTGATTCAGCAGTCCGGAGGCCCAGGAGCCGCGCAGCTGCACTCTGAGCGCGTGCTGTAGCCTGGTGGATGTCGTTGGTGGGACTATTGTGACCAGGGCAGTGGAGGGCGGCGAGCGAAGTGAGGGGCACTTTTGAGAGAGCACTGTTAGGAGGACAGCGTCGCGCACCGGGAGCAGTTGGTGACGCTGCCCCACGTGCGCGTCCAGCAGCGGCCACAATGGCCAACGGCGTGGACGAAACGCAGCGCATAACGCGTACTCGAAGAACCAAGCACTCACAAAAGTGCGCGTCGGTTTCGTCTCAACACAGAAGTGAGCCGAGTCGCAGGACCAGTTGCCTGTACCCACCTGCGTGCATGTATACAGAGCCGTGAACTCGGCGTTGACTCAGCGCTGCACCCATGGGTGACGCCGTGAAAGTGCTTCTCTGCGGGGATGTCAAGGGCAACTTGCGCTCACTTTACAAACGCTTCGACACGGTGCGCACACTTCGTCGCTCATACTGTGCTCCATCGCGACACACGACACACGGAGACGTGATTCCCTGCCCCATAATCCCGCAATCCTGCTGCTTGCGAGCCGCCGGACACACACCCCTGCTGTTGAGTGTACTGCCGCTCACGCTCCCGCGCTTCGCACACAGGTGAACAAGGCTGCTGGCCCTTTCAAGGCGCTACTCTGCGTGGGCGCTTTCTTCGCGGAAGACGGCCCCGGAGCGGACGTGAAGGAGTACCTTGAGGGGAGGGCGACTGCGCCTGTAGCCACCTATTTCATCGACGCTCTTCCCGGCGGAAAGTGCGTGCACTATTCCCTGCACACGTGTATCACTCCTCGCTGCGTGCGCGTGAGTGTATCCTGACTGTACGGGCCTGTGCACTGCAACATTGGCACACAGAGGCTTGGTTGACGCTCATACTGTCCCTGCGGACGGCTGCATTGCGCCAAACTTGTACGACCTGCGTGGCAGTGGCGTGCGGGACATACTTGGTCTGCGTGTTGCATATCTTGGCGGCCACTTCGACGCCCTGTCTTACTCGGACACTTCAGTTGCTGGCGGAGTCACCGCCCAGGCAGCCGGTGAGTTCCGGCCCGCGGATGTGGCTGCACTACGCAAGGAATTGGAGGGGGAGACACATCCTGTGGACTTGCTTCTCACATCGAACTGGCCCCGTCATGTTGCCCTCGGCCTCGCTGCACCTCCAGCATCCGAGATCGCCTCTGCAAGCTTGGCAGGATGCCCGCCTGTAGCTGATCTCGTGGCATCTGCATGTCCGCGGTACCACGTGGCTGCATGTGCGGGCGTATATTTCACGCGAGCACCTTACCGCAACAAAGCCGGTAACATCACCCGGTTTGTGGGACTCGCACACATTGGTGCTCAGCCGGCAGCGAACAAGTGGCTTCATGCGCTGGCGCTCCGTCCTGCGAGCAGCATGAGCCCGGCCGAGATCAGCGCAGCGACGACTGATACCACAAAGAGCCCATTCGACATTATGCCACCACCGCCTGGGCACGTGCCCAATGCGCAGCAGCATAGGGCACACTCGGAGGCTCCGTCTGGCGCAGCACCGGGTGAAGGAGACCCGCAGTCGTGGAGATGGGCAATGCCTGCAGGTCCTGGCCAGAGGGGCATTCCTCCCGGCCAAGCTGCTGCGCTGCGAGCTGCGAGCAAGCGCCCCCGTCCTGACGATGCTGGCCCTGCTAGCGCGGAGGCGACGGTGTTTGTGAGGAACATCCCGTACGCTGCAGACGAGGACGCCCTGCGGGGCTTATTTGGAAGCTGTGGTGATATCGTGGAAGTGCACTTCGGCGTCGGCCCCGATGGCCGTCCCAAGGGATTCTGCCACATCGAGTTCCGCACCGCTGAGGCTGCGCAAGCGGCCATTGCACTGTCAGGCAGCAGGTTGATGGACAGGGAAGTGCGGGTGGAGCAGGCGGCCAGTGTGCCTGGTGGCGGCCCGCCGAAGCAGGCGCGGCAAGCGATGCCTCCTGTTGTCGCACCGGGTGAAGCAGCCCCCGGATGCTGGTTCTGCCTGTCCAACGGCAAGGACATTCACTTGGTGGCTAGCATTGCAGAGCACGTGTACCTGGCCCTAGATAAAGGGCCGCTGTGCGCGCATCACGTGCTGCTTGTTCCCGTCGAGCACTACGCAGCCACCGCGAGTATGCCACCACCAGCGGCGGAGGAGTTGTGGCGATACCGTGCTGCACTGCACGAGTGCTTTGCATCCACTCTGGCCGGATCTCAACTGCTGACATTTGAGCGCCATCTTGCGCTGCGAAACAAGGGTGGCAACCACGCGCATGTGAATTGCGTGCCGTTGGCACCTGCAGCAGCCGCGGGCGCCTTGGCAGCCTTCACTGAGGCTGCACAAACAGCTGGCTTCGCTTTCGTCCTCCTGCCACCTGCACCGTCAGCAGCTGACGCCGCGCGTCAGCTTGCAAATGTGGTTCCATATGGAGCGGAATACCTGTGCATCACGCTGCCGGATGGCACCAGGTTGGTGCATCCCATTGGTCCGGGTGAGCGGCTGAGCATGCAGTTCGGCCGCGAAGTGTGCGCTAAGCTGCTGGGCACACCTGACACAGCGGACTGGCGCAACTGCGTGGCTGACCAGCCCCGCGAAGAGGAGCGTGTGACGGCGTTCAAGGCTCTGTTCACGGCACATGACCCGTTCGCTGCCTCACAGCAGTGACCAGTGACGGATTGCAAACACTCATTATCTACACACAGACAATGGTGGCTGCGATTGCGAGAGATGAGGAGGATTCATCGCATCGTCTT
>Ga0164296_1002659_pt1 | contig 17509 bp, 16 predicted proteins | sample GEODES057metaG_FD_113533 | JGI IMG/M metagenome (GOLD analysis project Ga0164296, IMG submission 113533) | Dystrophic lake water microbial communities from Trout Bog Lake, Wisconsin, USA - GEODES057 metaG | ecosystem: Environmental > Aquatic > Freshwater > Lake | place: USA: Trout Bog Lake... | reverse complement strand
TTGGGTTCGTTTGTCCCGCCGAGGGCAAGGGGGATGATGTGATCAATGTCCCAAGCCTGCCCGGCTTGGATGGTTATGTGACACGCTTGGCAGGTTCCTTTTCTTTCCAGGAAGAGGGATAGGCGAAATGTTGTTGAGAAGGATTGGCGGAGCATTTTTTAGTCCAGTTCAATAATGTTATTTGCTTATGTTCAGAGTTTTGAGGCCTTAACTTGATCCTGGTGCTCAAATGCGGACGCCATGCGGTTGCAGGCCGATCGGCTGAGGCCCGTATTTTCTGCAACGTCACGCCAATCCAATAAGGCGCGGCTAATTTCTGAGGCTATTTCGCGAGCGCTATTCAGGGGCAGTCCGAAATAGGCGGCATTTGATAACGCAAGTTCAATCGAGGCACTTGGATCTTCGCTATCTAATGCGGTTGATAGAATACGCGGCCGGATGTCGGTCGGAACAGGATTTAGGTCATAAGCTGGCGACAGCGACCAACCCCCGATGTCGTGATAAAGAAATCCGTGGTTCCGCAGGTGGTCGTCTGTATTGGAAATCAGAATATTGAAGACCGCGCGTCGCCACAATTGAACACAATCCAGTGTTGCATTTGCTCCGTGCCGGCGAATGGCGTCTACAATTTCGAGGTAAGTGTGTTGCTCGTTATCGTTCGCCCCAAGCATACTCATGGCCGAGAGGAAGGGGATCCGATTATTGCCATCCCGATCAAAGCGTTTAAGTATCAGGCTTGCCTTATTGCCAATTTTAAGAACGCGGGAGGGGGCTGTTTCAATGCCCGCCTTTTTGGCAAGTTTCAGGGCAACAGCCTCCCACAAGACGGTGTCAATTGTGTCGTTCTGGTGCGGGAATTTTGCAATGCAAAGCGTGCCAAATTCGTCATGCACGGAGGCCTTCGGTCGAGCCCCTCCCAGGGATGATCCGGGCGCAAGAAGGAGCCTGATATCCTCGCCCGCACTGTCATCGTCTTGGTCATCTAGGATGCGTTCAGCCGCTGACATCAAACGCGGCAAGGCTACTAAAGTTGGAATGCGAGTTTCAGTGGCCTCCGCCAGAAACGGGCCGCCCTCGGCGTCGCTGAAGCGCAGTGCGCCAGCGCGCGTTTCGTCATCCACATTCATGAGAAAGTCGATCTCGTGTAACGTGCGGGGTGTTCGCTTTTCATGTTCGGCGCGTATCCTTTCCGCTCTCCGCATGAGAACGCGACCCCACCGGTCGGGTGCCGAATCACCAATGGCGCCAAACATTGGGCGGTCGAGCCCGGTGTGGTAGGGGCCTGGGGTCAGCATCATTGCGGGTTCGAGGGCGAAGCGGTTTGGCCTTTCAAGCCAACTGCGGTCGTATTCAAATGTAGCACTTTCGCGGCCCTTCCTAACCCGCGACCAGATGCGGCCAACAAGATTGGGCCTGCCTGCGACGTCAACGTAAACGAATGCCTCGCGCTCTGTTGAACGGTCTGCCATCAGAATGCTCCATCTTTTGGCTTATTATTTTTAGAATTAGGACGCTTGCTTAGGGTGGATGGGTCGCGAATGCGTTTAGGTAAGTTATCTTCGTCATTTTCTAAGCCAGTTGGGTCATTCCGAATGTCGGCGAGTTCCGTTAGCCGATTGTGTAGACCCAAAACGAAGAGGACAGTCGCGTAATTGCCGAGGTGCACTCCAGCGTCGCCCCGCTCGATTTTTAGGAGTGTCGTTCGGCTGATTGCGGCGCGCTCAGCCATCAGGGCCGTCGGAATTCGTCTACGCCGCCTGGCGTTACGCATGTCTTCGCCGAGCTTTTGTAGCGCACGCAGAACTGGAAGAGGTAAGGGTGGGTAGATTAATTTTTTCATTTAATGTCCATTATTATGGTTTTTATAACTAATAACGGTTATTATTATGAACTTTAAATAAATAATGACACACTCTTTGAGCATTTCCAACCTCTTTACGCCTAAGAGGGATAATTGAGAGACATTATTCGGAATTTCGTGTTCGGCGGCGTCAAGTGGACGTTGTGCGTGTCAATTCATTCAGTGTTTCGTCAAGCGTTTGATAGCTTTGATTGCTGTGATCGGTTGGTGTGTTTTTTGTGCCTGGTTCGCTCAGAATGATTGGCGCGCCTTTATCAATTGAAAACCCATGTCCAGTTTTTACCGATAATTCCCGCCTTGCCTGAAGGGCTAAGAGCGATAGGGGGCGTCGCCGCAAGATTGGAGGGGCCGCAGCGGTGTGCCGGCGCGCCTTCGTTCTAGGCATTTGGCTCAAATAGTCCCAAGCCGCCGGTCCCCGATTGTTTTCGCTAACTGCCGGATATTCTTTTGGCTCGATTTGATTGGATGACGTTGAATTTATATCTTCAATCCGTTGCTCGTGCCTTAAGAAAATGCGACCCGCATGTTCAATAAAGTTACTTCCCAGCCTGTCGATTTTGGATTGAAACTCCTCGCGGATCTCTTCGAGGGTTTCATTGTCGAAGGCGCAGCACAGCGCATTGTCGAAGTCTTCGATAAGCTGAGTGGGGTTATTCTGCTGAGTTATAACTGGTGGATCGTATGGATCAGGTTCTTTCTCCGATAGGGGTTCGTGTTGTGGTTTATCCGTCGGTATTGTTGTCGAAGGTGGAGCCGGCGGCGGAGGCGCACGCCTAGTCGTGGGCTCTCTGATAGGAGCGAGCTCGGGTTCGGCAACTTGGACTGTTAGTGGTGGTGATTCGACGTCTTGAGTTTCTATTACCTCGCCTGTTGAGTTCGATTGGGTATCGTCGATCTTCTCGGCGATCAGATCCCCGCTATCCAATTCCTCACGGATATAGAGACCCGATAGTATGTCGGGGAAGGCGTCGCGGAGTGCGAAGGCTCTCGCGCGGATGGTCAGCATGCGCTTGGGGTATTGCGACCAAGGTCCAGGCTTTTGCCAAAGTCCGGCGCGCTTGGCGTCATCCGAGGTAAAGGTTCGGGTAATGGGATCCCTGAGGTTTGCTCTCGTTAGCGTGCATGTTGCTACCCAGCGAAAATGATTGGTTGAGGGATCGATCTGTTGCTCAATCGTCTCGCTAAAGGATCCCAGGAGGCCACTTGATTGAACGAGGGCAAGGGCTGCATCTCCCCATAGGGTTGGCCTTCCATCAATGAGGGCGATCTTTTGAAGGGCTGCCATGGGGGAGAGGCCAAGTTCCATCCCGTACAGGATACCTACGAGGCAGGCCTTCGGGGATCCAAATCCCTTTGGGGCTAGCTTGGCATCAAAGACGAGTTGAGCCAGTTGTTCTGCTTCCTTGAGGGACTTCGGCCAGAGAGGGGAGGGGCGTAGAGTTAGTCGATTAGGCTTTGGTTGATGAGTGGATTGATTACTCATTGCTGACTGCATGTTCATGGCAAAACTCTCCCGTTCGGGTCCGAGGTAATCGGATCCGGCTTGATTGGTTGGGTATTGGATTATTGGGTTGACTGAGTGCTTAGGCCGCCGAGACCTGTTCGATCAGTATGGCTCCCGGTACAGGGTATCCAGCAATCAAGTCGCTCTCGGCTAGTTTAAGCATGGAAGAGCGAACGGCTTCGTCTTTCCAAAAGCGGTCATTGGACTTGAAGCCGGAGATAAAGGCTTCATCGTCGATGACGCTAACAACCTTCTTGGATCGAAGGCCAATGCGTCTGCCGTGGGTTCCGGCGCGGGGAGGGAAGGTTGTGGTCATTGAGGATGGTGAAGTTGAAGAATCAAAAACCTCTCTGCCGTCATCCAATAAGGCAGCCTCTCGTTCTGCCTGCTCCCTTAGGATCCGTTCCCGTTCCGACAATAAGTAGGGCTCCAAGGCTTTCTTCATCTTGGCCTTATTGTCCGAAGCCTTAGCAATAACCGGCTTCCACTCGGAATCGATCCGGCGGCCTTCCTCCAGAACCGGTCGCTTCGCTGAGGTTCGAAGGGCTTCTGCCTTGCTCTCGAGCATCCCGAATCGCTCGGCGTAGTTGGCGGCTCGGTCCGCGTCCGTTTGGGTTGAGATGGAGCCTATTTCTTCCAACCAGGTCGCGGATAGGTACTTTAGGGCCTCAATCTCCTCCAGAAGGCCCTCGGCCTCTGTTATCCCTGAGCTATTGTGGCCAATCGTGGGAAATGGGGTAGGCGAGGGGGTTATTTGAATTGGAAAACCCTCCTTTTTTGCCGGATCAACCAATCCGCTGACAAAAAAATCCTCCGGCCATGGCTTACCTTCCTCCGCAACGGCCCTATACACCTCATAATCCACCGGATAACGGCAGCACCACGTCCAAACCTCAAAAGCGTCCTTCATCTCCCCCTTGCAAAGTGCTAGGACTTCGCCATCATCTTCCCGAAAGATGGCGACAGGGATCCAATCTCCACCCCGCCGCCATCTCATCCGATAATACCCACACTGAGGATCGTTCTCATGAATTGGACCAAATTGACCGTGAAGGGCGTTATGCCAGTAGGCGTAGGACATTAAAATTCTCCAAATGGAATATTTATTTTACATTTGTAATATTTATAATCATAAATAGAAAGTCAAGAGTAAATAGATGCTAACAAGCTCGCAAATTCGTGCCGCGCGGGGAATGTTGGCTTGGGGTCCTGAAGATTTGGCCCAGAAAATTGGCTCTACCCGTCAAACAATAAATAGACTTGAACGCTTTGAAGGTATTCCACAAACTCGGACTCAGACCCTCATGGAAATCAAGCGCGTGTTTGAAGAGGCGGGGCTGGAATTCATCGGAACACCAGATAATGGCCCGGGCGTCAGGTTCAAGCCAACTAGATAGGTTCGTTAATAAATCAGGTATAGTTCTTGCCGATGCCTAATCAAAAAGTTCGTGGAAGTACATTACTGTCTACGGTTCGCAAGTAGGACGACTATGACTGACGGTAAAATTTACATTGCTGGCCATAAGGGAATGGTGGGATCAGCGATACACCGTGCGCTCCAAGAGCGTGGTGATCAAACTATTATTACCCGTAATCATTCTGAATTAGATTTAACCAATCAAGCCGCGGTTCGAAGCTTTTTTCAGACAGAACGTCCATCGCAGGTCTATTTGGCTGCAGCCAAAGTGGGTGGGATTTACGCCAATAATCAATTTCCGGCGGATTTTATTTATAAGAACTTGATGATTGAGGCCAATGTTATCCATGAGGCATGGTCGTCGGGCGTTAAGAGCCTGCTCTTTTTGGGATCTAGCTGCATTTATCCGAAACTCGCCGAGCAGCCGATGCCTGAAGATGCTCTCTTAACGGGGAAACTTGAGCCTACCAACGAGCCTTATGCAATTGCTAAAATTGCCGGTATCAAGATGTGTGAGAGCTATAATAGGCAGTACGCCAATGATGGCGTTGATTATCGCTCCGTTATGCCAACCAATCTTTATGGGCCTGGAGATAATTACCACCCGGAACATTCTCACGTTGTTCCGGCCCTAATCCGCAGGCTTCATGAGGCTCAACTAAGTGGAGCCAAGGAAGTTACCATTTGGGGAACGGGAACGCCGCGTCGCGAATTCTTGTACGTCGACGACATGGCAGCGGCGTCCGTTCACGTGATGAACATGCCCAAGGATCAATACGATACACTGACGGCGCCAATGCGCAGCCATCTCAATGTCGGGTATGGTTCGGATATATCGATCGGTGAACTTGCGGGCATAATTCAAAAAATAACAGGGTTTGAGGGCAAGCTGAGTTTTGATACCTCAAAGCCGGACGGCACGCCGCGAAAGTGGATGGATAGCTCAAGATTACTTTCAACAGGGTGGGAGCCTCGCATCAAAATTGAAGAGGGCCTTCGCTCCGCCTATGCGGATTTCCTGTCTAATCATTTGGAAGAAAAGTGAGTGTTGAGTAACGTTATGCAGCAGAAAGTAGCACTTATCACAGGCGTTACCGGGCAGGATGGCTCCTATTTAGCTGAGTTGTTACTCGAGAAGGGGTACATCGTTCACGGCATCAAACGGCGTGCGAGCTCCTTCAACACTCAGCGTGTGGATCACATTTACCAAGATCCACACATCGATAACCAGCGCATGATCCTGCACTATGGAGATTTGTCGGATACCAGCAATCTCATACGGATCATCCAAGAAACCCAGCCGGACGAGATCTACAACCTTGGTGCACAAAGTCATGTGGCCGTTAGTTTTGAGAGCCCTGAATATACGGCGGATGTAGACGGACTTGGCGCCCTTCGAATTCTGGAAGCCATTCGTATTCTGGGACTTGAGAAAAAGACGCGGTACTACCAAGCTAGCACGAGTGAACTTTATGGCCTCGTTCAAGAAACCCCACAAAGGGAGACGACGCCCTTTTATCCTCGCTCGCCCTATGCGGTGGCCAAACTCTACGCCTACTGGATAACTGTTAACTACCGAGAAGCCTACGGAATATACGCGTGTAATGGCATTTTGTTTAATCATGAGAGCCCACGCCGCGGCGAGACCTTTGTGACCCGTAAAATTACACGAGGATTAGCCAATATAGCGCAAGGTTTAGAAACCTGCCTCTATATGGGCAATCTCGACGCACTGCGCGACTGGGGGCACGCCAAGGACTATGTTCGCATGCAGTGGATGATGCTGCAGCAAGAAACGCCCAAAGATTATGTCATCGCAACAGGCGTTCAATTTAGCGTCCGGGAATTTATTCAATGGACGGCAAATGCACTTGGTATCGAGCTAAGATTTGAAAAAGCGGGTGTTGAGGAATACGCCGTAGTTAGCCACATTAGCGGCGATAGCGCGCCGAGTATCCAAGTTGGTGACGTGATTGTTCGTGTAGACCCGCGGTATTTTCGTCCGACCGAGGTCGAGACGCTATTGGGCGACGCAACACGTGCACGAACCGAACTTGGCTGGAAGCCAGAAATATCCGCAATGGTAATGTGTAGAGAGATGGTTGCTGCCGATCTAGAAGAAGCCAAAAAAAATGCCCTCCTTAAAACCCACGGGTACGAGATTTCAATAGAGCGAGAGTGATAAATTATCCGGCTAATAAATTTATTCCCAATATTGACGAATAATTATTAGGATTGGCCAACATCACTTTCGTTGCAAGATCGACGGATGTTGTTGGAATTTAATTTTTTGATTCACGTCTGACATCGCATATTAAAAATAAAAAGAAAGTATGGGCATGCGAAATAATCTGATGCCGGGAAATTCAGAGGTTAATGATAATGCTTCCCAATCATATATGGATTGGAAGAAGTGGGCGTCCGACGAATTTGGATCACTTAATTCGTCTGAACGAAAATATTTTAAATCAGAAATCGAACGAACTGGTCGCCAATTTCCAATTGGGAGCCGAGTATTAGAGATAGGTTTTGGCAATGGCGCATTCTTGGCATTTTCTCGTGAGAACCGGTGGGACATTCACGGCACTGAGGTGAACGAGATATTGTTGGAAGAAGGTCGAAGTCGAGGATACGAATGTTTTCACGCTGCAAAACTTAACGAATGTCATGAAAATTTTTACGATTTGATCGTTGCATTTGATGTTATGGAGCATCTTGAACAAGATGATATTTTACCTTTCTTGGGTTCAATCAAAAAAATTCTAAAACCAGGTGGGTTTTTTATTTCCAGGTTTCCAAATGGTGACTCACCCTTCGGTCTTGTTAATCAGAACGGAGATGTGACCCATCTGACAACTCTTGGGTACGGCAAAATAAAATATTTTGAGAGCCAGATCAAAGTTGATCAATTTTTTTTCGGCGCACAATCTGTCGTAATATTGGGAAAAAATCCCATTTCAACCACTAAACGGCTGTGTGTTTGCATTTTGAAATTTTGTGTCGAATATTGTGTAAATTTTCTATCTGAACCCAGACGATATGGGTACTGTTCGTCAAACCTAGTTTGGATATTTAGAAAGCAAGAGGTTTAAACCTTTTAATATTACGGCTGACTTCTGTTTGGTTAAAATTTTCTGGATAAGTCTCAGGTCAAGTATCACTTCTCAGTCTAATTTAAATTATTGTTATTACTGAGATTAACAATGGCAAATGAGGTACTAAGTAACCGAATGATTAGAAAAATTTCCCCCGTGTTTCGACTTTGGAGGCTGCTTCCCTCTCGGCGTCGTTGGCAAATTACATTACTATTAACTCTTATGATTGCAGCTTCTCTAAGTGAAGTCGTTAGCATTGGAGCCTTAATACCATTTCTGAATGTGATGGTTGAGCCGAGCCACAGTCCAAAAAGTCAGTTTTTTGATGCATTTATTTTATTTCTTGATCTGCCGGAAAATATAAATATAACCTTACTGTTTTCCGCTTTATTCGCTATTCTTTCGGTTGTAGCCGGCATATTGCGGTTAGTATTGCTTTGGGCAAATACAAGAGTATCATTTGGTATCGGCTCAGAGCTAAGCAGACAAATTTTTGATAAGACAATCTATCAACCCTACAGCGTGCATGTTTCCCGAAATAGCAGTGAAATTATTTCAGGCGTCACACATAAGGCAAATGAACTCATATACGGATTAGTACTTCCAACTTTAACGTTATTGAGCTCATTGTTTTTTATATTATTAATACTCGGAACGTTGATGTTAATAAATGTATTCGCGGCATTATCGACGTTCGCCGTTATGGGACTGACATACGCCGCAATCATTGGCGTCTCTCGCCATAGGTTGATAAGTAACAGCCGAAATGTTTCTACGGCGTCTGAAACCCTTATAAAACTATTACAGGAGACGCTTGGCGGAATTCGTGAAATATTGATCGACGGGACGCAATCGACATTTTCAAAAGCCTACCGGGATATCGACAGCATACTGAGAATATCACAGCGTAATACGATCTTTATCGGCGCCAGCCCGCGTTATTTAATCGAGACACTCGGAATATGCGTTATCGTCTCAGTCTCGTATTTTCTCTCATCCGGAGGTAATGGCTCAGGTGGAGCCATTCCGATCATTGGAGCAGTCGTACTTGGTGCGCAGCGGTTATTGCCCGTGGTTCAGCAGGCATATGCGTCTTGGGTTTCTATAATAGGCTCCCGCGCTTCAGTTGCTGACGCGTTGGTTCTCCTCGAGCAACCGATCGAAAACCTTTATATAAGTGGTGGGCCAGACCATTTGGACTATAATTACTCAATTGAGTTGAGCGGTATTGGTTTAATTTTTGAACAGCGTTCAAGGCCTGTCTTGGAAAATATTAATCTAATAATTAAGAAAGGCAGCAGAATCGGCTTTATCGGGTCTACCGGAAGTGGAAAAAGTTCCCTCATGGATGTTATTATGGGTCTACTAAAGCCGACGTCTGGGAATATCTATGTCGACGGTGTAGCACTTGGCCGGGAAAAAATAAGATCCTGGCAAAAGCATATTGCCCATGTGCCACAACATATTTTTCTTGCTGACGTCTCAATTGCAGAAAATATTGCTTTTGGAATTGCAAAAGATGAAATTAATATGGAGCGGGTGAAATTTGTTGCCATACAAGCTCAAATAGATGCCGTAATTGAAAGCTTGCCTGATAAATTTGGAACTTTAGTCGGCGAGCATGGAATTCGGTTGTCGGGTGGGCAGCGACAGAGGATTGGAATTGCTCGTGCCTTATATAAAAAGGCTGATTTTATAGTATTTGATGAGGCTACGAGCGCGCTTGATGAGCCTACAGAGAGTTCAATAATGAATTCTATTTATAATCTTAGTAGCGATGTGACTTTACTTATTGTTGCCCATCGGACTTCGACGCTGCAAAATTGTGACTTCGTTGTTAAAATGGATAATGGTAAAATTACAAGCGTAAATAGTTTTGCTGGCATACAGTGATTTTTAATCTAACTATATGGTCAAGTCCGTTTCTCGTAAGAGGTAGTAGGGTATTGCATGTCGGATGATTTTAGGAATTCAATTGTTCTGACTGTTCATAATAAGGCAAGTACGATTGGCCTGATCCTTGATGCTATATTTAAAACATCGAGTATGGCGACGGTTGAACTAATAATTATTTTAGATGGCTGTAATGACGGTACTGATGCCGTCGTTCTCGACCATATTTCAAAACGAAATCGTTTGCATATGGCTATTGAGGTTATTAAAACGGACGACATTTGGGAAACGCGTGCCAATAATGTGGGCATAAAATTGTGCAAATCACCTTACGTTACGATAATCCAAGATGATATGTTGATTAAGCATCACCATTGGGACACGATGCTCCTTGGTGTTTTTAAGAAATTTGATATCTTTAGCGTTAGCGGTCGGGCATGCCATGATTTCGCTTTTAGAGACGGCGAATATCAGCCGGTTAATGTATTCGGTCGTGAGTTTCCTTTAGGCTCGATGCATGTAGTGGGTAAAATAGCGGGCCGGTTAATGGCTAAATTTAAGCCCTACTTTCTCTATAGATATTGGACCCCTATTAATTTTGCCCTCACGGCGAACAGGGGACCGCTCATGTTTCGACTAGATCAGCTGAAGCAATTGGATTTTTTGGACGAAAGATTTGCTCCATTCGAGATGGACGACGCTGATATATGTTGTCGAGCCTATAAGAAATGGGGTCTAAAATCGGCTTGTCGGCCAATTTACTATGTCGAATTAAATGGATCTAAGGCGACAAATTCAAAATCAGCTCAAATGAGTGTAGCCAGTATAGAGGCAAACACCAAAATTTTAATGGATCGACATCTAGATTTGGCGAAGGATTGATGACTAACGTATACTTTGCACTATTTGCCTCAAATAATTTTAGGCGGCAGCAGGCGGCTCAAATAGAAGAGTTGATGCGGCTTGGTGTAAGCTTGGATCGAATTTATAAATTCTCGCCAGAAGACTTGGGAGATAAGTTCTATAGCCTTATTCCATATGCCAGTCAGGAAAACCAGTTCGGAAATTTTAGTTTTAAACCATTCTTTCTTGATAAAATTCTTTCAACCCTGCCTATAGGCAGCCTATTAGTATACCTCGATGCGAACGATAAGCCGCTTGAGGGATTAGAAAATTATGCATCGGAAATTATGGCAAGGCGCCAGGGCCTTAATATCGTCTGCGCGGCGACAAACTATTCAAATTCTAGAAGAACATCTTGGTTCCACGCCAGAAGAAGTTCTATTTTCCTTGCAGCACTCTCTTCAATGTTTTGCCAACCGGAGGCGGGTGCATTGATCGTGAGAAAAAATTTCGAAAGTGAAGGACTTCTTAAGGCTTGGTTTGCCTTAACGAGGATGCATTCGCAAGCTCTTCAAGTTAAGCCTGACCTGAATAGTAGGCACGATCAAGAAACTCTTTTCCAGCTCTCTGTTTTAAATAATTCAATCTACTTTGAGCCATATTGGCGTTACAGGCTCTTCAGAAAAGGATTTAGAAAATTTATAGCTTGGGAATATTTCCGATGAAAAAAGCGATTTTTTTCCGTCGGTGTCGCCAGCTATTTCTTCGCAGTTGGGAAACACTATATCTTCGTACCGATGAGATGAGCGCTGTGTCATGTGATTTTTGGTTAGTTTGCCACACTAAGGACTACTCAGCCGCACCATTGGTTATAGCATCGGCACGACGCTTTTCATTAAATCCAATTAAAAGAATTTATTTCATTTCAAACAACGCCACGCGCCCTGATTGGCTTGATCCTGAAATTGTTTATATAAATGAAGACGCGATACCCAATATTCTAAATCTCAAAACAGCACTAAAAGGGAAGACCTATGGTGGTTGGATATTACAGCAGATTTTAAAGTATTCAGGTGCTTATTATTCTGAGCGCTTTGTTGTCATTGATTGTGATACTATTTTGGTTCGCCCTCATCTCTTCTTTCAAGAAGATTGTGTCATTTTGAGAAGGTCTTATGAATATTCACCTCATTATAAAATATTAGAGAAAAAACTAAACATTGGAGCGGCCCAATACTTTTCTTTTGTAACTCATATGATGCCATTCAAATCAACCATTCTGCTTGAATTGTTTGAATGGATAGAGAGTTCTACGGGAGAGATTTGGTATGACTTTATTGTAAATTTCACAAAGGTTCATGGAATGGTGTTCAGCGAGTGGGATTTATATGCTCGGTTTTTGATTATGAAAGAGTTCAAATATAAATTTAGACCTTGGATAAATCAAAGTATAATTTTGAATAAAGAATTTAGTTTGGATGATTTAATTGACGGATACCAGCGCAAGCGAAATAGCGTATCGCTTCACATGAGCGCAGGTGATCTTATTATTTACAAATAAATAGCGCTTAGAATTCTAATTATCGGAAACAAATTAATTGGTTCTACTATGATTGATGAAATTATTTTAACTGGTGGATTAGGAAATCAACTTTTTGGTGTCCTAGAGGCCTGTCGCCTTTCATTAAAGAACAGACGCCGTATCATCTTGAATATTGCCGAGTTTAAGCCTGCCTCTGAAACAACGCGCCCATTATTAGTTGATATACTACTCCCTGAATTATCGAATTATTTTATTGTTGATGCAGGTATTTTTGCAAAATTTCGTTGCTTATTATCGCGACTTAGCCGGAAAATATTTGGTGCACGGCGTGTATCAGGACGGATACCAGGTGATGAGGTGGCAATTTGTTCGCTAATCCCATGGATTAAAACGCATAGGGCTTATTTTCAGTATTTTGATGATACGCCGCTCGACATGGCCGCGGTTAACCTCTTGATCTCCTTAATGACTAATAAAATTGTTCAGAAGGAGAATCATACACTTGCCATTCATGTTAGGCGAGGTGACTATCTTTTTCCTCAACACTCGATACATGGGACGATTTCGGTTCACGATTTGATAGTTGAAGCTAATATAGCAATTATGAACGAGTCTTTTGATAAGGTTATCATATTTTCAGATTCTCCGGAACAAATTGACCTTGCTGACTTTTTAACTTTAGGCATTCCTTGCGTACTTGATGAGGGTGGTGATGCTATTGGGGTCTTTTTGCGAATGGCGGAGTGTAGCGGAATAATCGCTTCTAACAGCACATTTTCTCTTTGGGCTGCGCTTCTCGGCCGGCCGCGATATGTTGCCTTGCCGGAGTTTTGGATGACGGGAACATCTTCAAGATCGTTGGGATTTCCAAACATGAGGCGCTTCCCATGTACACGGTAATAGTACCTTCACTTGGCAGGGAAACATATCTAATTGAGCTGCTGGATTCCATTAGGCTTCAGACGGTCGAAGCTAAACAAATAATCCTCTTGCTTGATGACAATCTGCATTGTCATAAAATTGCGTCAAACCTGCCAAAGATTTCGGAGCTGGAGGTAGTATTTTGTCATAATTTGAATCTGGCACAAAAGCGGAACTTCGGTGTGGCTATGGCTAGTCAGAATATTGTTCTTTTTTCCGACGATGACGATGTTTGGATGAATTTGCGTGCTGAGAAAGTCATCGCGGCACTCAGTTCTTTTCATATTTGTTGCCATAATTATGGAAAATTTGGTGCTATTTCTGGGAAGAATTTAAGCATGTTGGGAATGTCGGATCGACCAATAAATTCTGGCTACTTGCTAAGAGGCAGTAATGTATTTGGTGGGGGCTCATCTATTGCTGCCAATCGCGCCATTTTAGCTGCATTTCCGTTTTCTCCGGACTATAGGTACTGCGAGGACTTTGAATGGTGGAGTAGAGTACTTCTAGCGGGGATCCCGACAATTTATTTAGGAGCGTCGCTTGTTGATTACAGAACGCATTCGAATAATATGACTGGGTCGGTCAGAGCGATCAGTAAATTTAACTTTCGTCTGGCGTGGGAAATAATGGGAAAAGGACTAATTCTTGTTTTGTCTAGTTTAGCCATTATTTTCAGAGCCAGTTTGCAAATGCTAAAATCATATGTATTCGCAGGTAATAGAAAGAGTTGATGGATATTATGGGGCCTTCGGGCAAGTTAGCTGTAAGCTTTTCGGTAATCATGTGTGTCGATCGGCAGTTGCCTTGGCTCGCGGAGGCGATTGAAAGTATTCTTGGCCAGGACGATAGACAATTTGAGTTTTTGATAGCGGCAAACAATTGTACCGATGAACTTTGGAATTTTCTTGAAACCCTATCTCATAGAGATGATCGGATTAAGTTGTATCGTACGCAAGTCGGACAATTGACATTTAATCTTAATTATTTGGCTAATGTTGCTTCCGGTGACTACCTTGTTCGGATGGATGCCGATGATGTGTCTGAGCCCGATCGCTTAACGACACTTCGTTTAGAATTAGAAAATCACAGTGTCGATATATTAGGTTCGGCTGCAACCCTGATTAATGGAGATGGAGACGTATTGGGGTTGATGGTTTATCCGATCTCCAGTGAAGAAATTATAGCGCGAATAACGAATGAGGCTGTTTTTTGTCATCCGACGGTGGCGATCAGGAGGAGTTTTTTACTTGCCGTGCGTGGATATTCGGGCGGCTTCGCAACGGAGGATAAGGATTTATGGCTTCGCGCGATTAATTCTGGTGCCACAATGCGTAATTTATCGCGATCATTATTGCGTTACCGTGTGCATGATGGCCAAACATCGGGATCACGAGAGGCTTATGCGGAAAATGCGTCATTATGGATGAGAGAGTTTCTCTTGAAGGGAAATTTTTGGGCGGCGAAGGGTCTACTGATCGCTATCTTAAAATTCTTTTTTCGCAGATTTTTACCCGGAACTCGGCGGTTCAATAATTAAAGATTTTATATTTGTTATTTAGCGATAATTTATTTTAGTTACTTGATATGAGATTGAATTCAATGATAGCCTTTTTCACATATATGCATTTGGAAGGTTTATATTTCAATATGACTTTGCAAATTTTTGAAACTTATCAAAATAGTGAGTGATACAATTTTGGATCGTGCAAAAAAATCGATATGTATTGTTTGCGCGACCCCGCTTACGATCCATCTATTTTTGAGGCGACACATAGAGCGCCTTTCAGAAAACTATAATATTACGATTTTGCATGATGGTGATTTAGATTTCTACGTAGATATTTCGGATCTTCCAGCTGAAATTGTTAACTTCCCGATTCAGCGGAAGATTTCACTTATCTCTGATGTCTTTTCTATTTTTCGACTGTTTTCATATTTTTTGACACGGCGTTTCGACCTTGTCTGGTCTGTTGCGCCAAAGGCTGGACTTCTGGCAAATTTGGCGGCCTATTCCGCCCGCGTGCCACTCCGGCTGTTTGTTTTCCAGGGGGAGGTATGGGCTTCAAAACGCGGATTAATGAGGAACGTTTTAAAATTATGCGACTGGATTGTTTCCAAGACCGCGACGCATCTACTTGCGGTAAGTGAAGGAGAGCGGAAGTTTTTGATTAATGAAGGGATCGTTTCGATAAGCAATATTTCTGTGCTCGGCTCTGGATCGATTTGTGGCGTCGATTGCCTGAAATTTAAACCCAATAGCGCTACCCGACAAGTGATGCGCGCCGGCTTGGGTATATCAGATACGTCGTCAGTTTGCGTGTTTCTAGGTCGGATCAAGCGCGACAAGGGTGTCTTTGATTTGGTGCAAGCCTTTCTTAAAGCAAGGCGCCAAGGGTTTGATCGCTTATGTTTATTATTTATTGGGCCCGATGAGGAGAGTTTAGAGGGTGACCTTAAGGAGTTGGCTGGTCACTTTGCCCGAGACCTGCATTTCGTTGCTTTTACTAAAACTCCCCAAATTTATTTAGTGGCCAGCGATATATTTTGCTTGCCCAGCTACCGTGAGGGATTTCCAATCTCCGTACTTGAGGCAAGTGCATCTGGTTTACCTATTTTTGGTACCCGGATTTATGGTGTTAGTGATGCGGTGATCGATGGGGTGACTGGTAAATTATTTGAGGCTGGCGACGTCGATGGGTTATCGGAACTAATAATGGATTTTCTAGTTAGACCTGAACTATATAAGGCAATGGGTAATGAGGCTAGGGCCTGGATTATGCGCGATTTTGATTGCGCTAAGGTCGTTGAAGGATATGTCTCGTTTATTGAAAAACTTTTACGCTGAACAATTTGTATCAACAGCGCTAAACTGTTAATTCCATCAGCAGAGTAATCGCTTCACTTAGGCGTCCGCGACACAGAAAATCATTTAATGTTGCGATTTTTTGCTGGAGCACTTCATAATCAAGGATCGGCTCGTTAGCTTTCATAACTTTCGGATTTACCGTCTTGATAGAAGAGTTTTTATCGATCAGTAATTCTTCATATAATTTTTCACCAGGTCGGAGACCCGTTGTGATGATCTCTATATCACCGTCAGGGTTATCCAAATCTCTAACCGAGTATCCGCTAAGTTGAACCATTTCATAGGCAAGGTCCTTAATTTTTACCGGCCTTCCCATATCAAGCAGGAAGATCTCGCCACCATCGGAGAGACTTCCGGCTTGCAATACAAGCCCTACAGCCTCCTCAGTTGACATGAAATATCGAGTTACTTCCGGGTGGGTTAATGTTATCGGGCCGCCCTTTGCAATTTGCGATCGAAAGAGTGGCACTACAGACCCCGATGAACCAAGGACATTGCCAAATCGAACAGCACAAAATGTTTGATTTAGATTTTCTTTCTCCGCACGAGCCGCACAGTCTTGGATGATTAATTCTGCCCACCGTTTCGTGGCGCCCATGACATTGGTGGGCCGGACGGCCTTATCTGTACTGATTAACAGGAAGTGACATACGCCATATTTTATGGATAGTTCTGCGGTAATTTTTGTTCCGAATACATTGTTCTTTATTCCTTCACCGGGGTTACTTTCGACTAACGGAACATGTTTGTAAGCGGCCGCGTGGTATACGGTATCTGGTCTGAAGCCCGAGAAGGCTTCCTCCATCGATGCGCGGTTCTGTACCGACGTAAGAACAGGATGAATTTCGATTGATTGTAAATCATAGCGCTCTTTGATCGCTAGTAGTTCTTCACTAATTTTGTACAATGCAAACTCGGAATGCTCAATTAAGATCAAGCTTGATGGGCTAAGGCGCAATATTTGGCGACATAATTCACTGCCAATTGATCCTCCGGCTCCTGTAACCATTACTTTCTTGTTCGCAATATTCTTTTTAAGAAGCGCTACGTCGGGAGTAATTGGCTCTCGTCGCAAGAGGTCGTCAATATCCAATTCCCTGATATCGGAAAGTGTAATTTTGCCTTTTGCGATATCCATCAAGCTTGGCAATGTTCGAACCGAAAGCCTAGCCGATCGTATGCCTTCGATGACTTCTTGGCGGCGTTTATGGTTAACCGAGGGAAGTGCCAGCAGGACGTGGGTAACCTTGAGACGCTCAGCGTGCTCTTTTAAGTTTTTTGGGTGGTATATCGTTAGTCCACTTAAAACTTGGCCCCTCAAATTTTTATCATCGTCTACAAATCCCACGACTTTCATATCTTTGTTGTTCGAGAGGGCCGCTGCAATTTGCCGTCCAGCTGCTCCTGCTCCGTAAATGAGTATTCTCTCCTTCGCCGAGGCACCGATGCGGCTTTTATATTCGCCCCCGAGCCAATAATAAGCGAAGCCCCTGGAGAGGCCGATCATGATAAAAAGTAATATTGGCTGTATCAAGCCAACTGTACGTGGGACGCCAATAATTC
>Ga0164296_1002658_pt1 | contig 17514 bp, 20 predicted proteins | sample GEODES057metaG_FD_113533 | JGI IMG/M metagenome (GOLD analysis project Ga0164296, IMG submission 113533) | Dystrophic lake water microbial communities from Trout Bog Lake, Wisconsin, USA - GEODES057 metaG | ecosystem: Environmental > Aquatic > Freshwater > Lake | place: USA: Trout Bog Lake... | reverse complement strand
TGCTGAAGCCACATCATGTAATCTCTCTGTGAATATCCTTACAAGATCCGCCTGGCCGGCGTCTTTTGCTTGTGCCAATTTTTCTTTTAACTCTGCAACCTGTTGGTTGTATTCTGCTATTTTAATTTTTAAGTTCATTTTAATTCCTTAGTGAGAGAAAGCCCTTTCGGGCTTTGTTTATTTTTTAAGTTGATTTTTGAATTCTTCAAAAATTGCTGGATTTAGATGATCTTTTTGATTTGTTTCGCACCAATCTAAAAATACATTTATTCCGGTGAATAAGTCTAATTTGGACCACTGTTTAAGTGTTAGCATTGTGTTACCTCCTTAATGTTTAACAATGTAAGTGTATTATACAATGTATTTATATAAATGTCAAGCAATAGGTATATTAGTTTAGCCATTTTAGCCATAAAAAAACCCCGACCATCTTATCACAGGAGTTCGGGGTTCTAAAACCCGTTCATGCCAAGGTCTATTTGTAACAGAGGTTTTATATATGTAATTATGCCTTTATTGCTATCAATTGTCAATGTCGTTTGGTGATTTTTTCACATTAAATCTAGGTTTGGTCACTGGCAAGCGTGGCAAACCATTTGCACCACCATAACACTTGTGCCGGGCTGCTTCTGTAATGTTCAACCGACGACCACATCCGGGACAGGCGGCAAAACTAACAGGTTCTCTCTTGTGTAATGGCACCCAGTAATATCTGCGTATTTCTTCCCAATGCCCATCTCTGCGATAGTATTCGGTTATCAAGTCATATGGTTTATCGATGTTCATAACCATATTTACAATCTTATGGCCGGGCTGATTTGGTCTTGTGGTAGAAACTGCCAAAATTTAATCCACAACATCCTCAGCAGGGCAGTTAACACCGGCCCTAATATTTACTCTTCAGTGACGACTGAATTCCAAGTGTTTTGTGGTCCTGCCAAATGTGCACGCATTTCAGCAATCAAGTAATCAGCATCAGCCTGACTGTCAATGCGATCTTCCAGCACGGGTGTATAGTCGGCATTGGCCACTGGGATACCTCGTTTTGTAGATCTTGTGCTGGCGTGTATGTTGGTATAAACACCCCAGGGTCTTGGGCTGGCCACTATGTCACACCAACGACTGCGTAGGAAGTTACGCATGGTGGCATCTGTTGTGGTTTCCAGTTCAGTGCCATCTTCCACACAAAACCAACGTATTCTATAGCAAGTGGTGGCATTGAAACCTGGTGAAGTCCGAACGCTTTGTAGTATCCATCTTTTATCTGCTGGGTTTTTCATATCATTGTCCTCGTGTTCTTGATTGGCGTAGGCGATCTAAAAATTCTTGTGCATTTCTAGTGCCTGATTCTCTAGTCCAATCATAGGCTGCGGTTTCTTTTAGACCCAGCAACATTTTTTTTAATTTTGCTGATGAATCTAACACTGGTTGGTTGGCCAAGATCTCATTTATTTCATTGGTGTTCATTGATGTTCTCCTATGTATCCTATTATATTTATTTATCAACTGCCTGTCAAATATCTAATTTTGCCCGTGCAGTTATGCTCATTTGATCCCAATAATCTATTAGGGTTGATACCACAAGCCATTTTTGCTTGTGAGTTAGTGGTTGGTGTTGTTGATCATCGTCATTGATACTCATTAGTTGAAATACAGATCTTCCTGGCACTTGGTGTTGTGGATCAAGAGAACGAACAAATAGACGACTTGCTTCAAGCCAATGATCAAAGGGATATGCATTTAATATTTGATTTCTTATTTCAGGTGTTAGCCATTGGCGATCTAGGTGTGCTTCTTCAATTAAGTTATAGATATTCATTTCAATTCCTTTATATAGAATAGGTCTTTAACAAGACCTGTCCTGATAATAAACAACCCCACTTGCGTGGAGTTGTCGTTTTTATTATCGGACTAGCCATTACATTATTTTTAATTACTATGACCAAGAAGCCGTAGGACAACAAAATAGATTTTATGTTTAAAAAAAATCTATTATATTATACTACGACTCCCTGGCCACAGATCAAAATGCACTTGCAAATACACTTTGACCTGTCGCCTGAGGAGTGACCGACTAAGTTTTTATGAGAAGAAGTTTGGCTATATATAACTTCTCAACCCTGTTACAGGAAAACCCACACCCACCACTTATGTGCTGAAATCAGACGGTTTGGTCTCAGCAAGCGGACAGCCCTTTTTATGCTTCATTGTGACTGTCTTTTTCATTTTATTTTTTGTATATTCCACACTGGTTATCACTTGCAACAAGCGTCGTCTGTGATATTCAGTTAAAGGATATTCGTGTAGATATACCTGACGCCATATTTTGTCAAACACCTGTTGGTCTTTGGCATTGAAATATGTTTGATATTGTCTGATGTCAAGTAACACACGAATGGCCTCTAAGTCCGGATGTGTTTCTATTTTGTGTTCAAAATCTCGTGCCGTTACACCAATTGATCGTGCCCATTGGCGTAGTTCATAACTCTGTTGAGTTTGACGACGATGGGCTTCAAAATTGTTGTAAAGATCTATTTTCATATTGACGATTATAGTTTAGGAATTCCGATTCGCACACAAACTCGGAATAACATTTGTCCTGGCCTACAATCGCTCTACATTGCGTAGAAGAATTTATTACCTGTGCTATTTACTTATCTATTATATGAAAAAACCCCAAAAGATCCTAGTCTTTTGGTGAAAAAAAGAAAACCCCAATGTTGCCACTGGGGATTCTCATATACAGGATTAAAATTGGAAAAATGTGTCAAGTAATACACAGGAAAAAGTAAAATGGCAATTAAACTTTAGGAACATCACCTAACACAAAATTATTTATCTCAGTTGATTCTATCTCCGTTGATATTTATTATGCTGGGCTTGGCGGGTTCATTGGCCTGTTCGCGTAGTTGCACTGCGGCTGCGGCCAATTCCAAATACTCTTTTTGCACTTCGCCATCAATGATCCAATCGTTCAAGATCATATTGACCAGACTGTGTATGTCGGTGGCGGTCATTTCGGCACCTAACAGTTCTCTTACTGTGTATTCTAACTTGTGTATTAAATTTTTATATATCATTTCAGTTCCTTTATTTTATCCACGTGTATCTTTTGCGAAATTCCCAACGCATGGTTGATGCTCGTGTCTTGGGAATACTGTATCGTTGTGCGATTTCATCAGTAGTGGCTGATCTTATCCAGCGTATTTCTTCATCGGTATAACGAGCCACAGTGCGACGGTATTTGAGTCCGTGTGGTCTAGATCTGTGTGGATTGTGTCGCCCATTGGCCATCATCACACGATTGCGATCAGTTAAATCTCCCACAATGATGTGATCGGGATTGACACACAGGGGGTTGCTACAGCTACGCACCACTGCTTCTTTGTTGGTAAGATCTCGTTCCATTTTGATCATACCGGCTAGGCGATGCACAGTCAGCATCATACGTTGAAATGTGCCATCCAAGCGTGGCTTTAGTGCTCCAATCATACGATAGCCTTGTGCGTGTCGGCTGTTGCCCATATAATTGATACAGCCCGATTCTTGTGGCTCTTGTAATTGTTCGAATAGATCTAATCTAACCAGAATACTGCCTACTCGAGTGTATTGGTTTGAGTCGAATGGTCTGCCCATATAATTCCTTTTGCTAATATGATATTTATGCTAAATATTCGTATGAAGAGAAATAGTTATTATTGGCGGCTGGCACAAACCACTGACATGATGGCCATGGTGGCTTTGACCATTGACAACTTTGGCCAGGAGTTTGAAGATATCTTTAGCATTGATCGGCAATATTGCCAGTATTCGGCCTCGCGAATCATCCTGGATCAGCAGTATAACAAGGCCGCAGAACAGGTTATGGTGGCCTGTGAGGGCAATCGTGTGCTGGCTTGGTCGTGGATCACACGTAATGATGGTTGTCCTTGGTCAAGAGAAATGGTAGCAGATGGACGTTTTATATCAGTGGATATGACCTTGCCCATACGCCAACGCATCAGACTCATACGTGAAACACTGCAACACTGGGAAATATGGGCCCGAAGTTTTGGTTATCCCATTGTGTGTTGCACTTCAATTCTTCAAAACAATCAGGCTTTTATGCGATTGCATCAACAAGCAGGATACCTGGTCACAGGAACCATTGCATACAAAAGAGTTATAGAAAAGGAAACAAAATGCGAGCAATTAGATACGGAATAGTAGTCAAACAATTGACACCAGAAAAAGTCACCGCAGGTGGCGTTATTTTAACACAGAACTTTGACACCACTTATGCAGAGATTGTTAGCATAGGTGCCGATGTCACAAAAGAGGTGAGTGTAGGCGACAGAATCGTTATAAACTGGACCAATACCATGCCAGTAAAGCACGAATCAGACACATTTTATATCGCAAATCAGGACAGCATACTGGCGGTGGTATAATGGCAAACGATCCTCGCAGTTTCACAGAAAAGGCTGCCGAACAATATGCGGCCACACAAGGCCTGAATCCTGCACAAGGCATGTCGCAGGCACAAATCTCAGCCTACAATCAACAGTTGTGGCAACAAATGAGCAATGCTGGTTTGCATAGATTGTCTGCGGCTGCCCAACAACAAAAACAAGCCCAACAACGCCATATGTGGATGTGGCATGGCGTAGCAATGAGCATAGAAGACTTTGCCCAACATGCTTATGGCGATTCACCAGAACGCACGCACTTTTTATTAAAGTATAAGGATGTAGTATGATTTCATATTGGATAGATCGGGATTGTTTTTGTGATTTACCAGAAGATCTAATGGATTGCGATTTTGTTATAGCCGATTTTGCAGAAGAGCAAGAGGAGTTGGAATTACAGTTCGCAACCGAAGAAACTCTTACATATTTTTTATTACGTTATAAGGATCCAGTATGATACAAGTGACTCAAACTGATATTGAATCAACAAATGCCATCTTGATCAATAGATTAGAAATCATTGTGGATGATTCAGACAAAATAGAGATTTATCATTGCGATGATTCAGGCCGTCACATTGAAGGTGGCACCTTTAGTAAATCAGATTTTATGGATGCAGTGTTAGAGTTTTATAACAGAAACTTTTAATCCGGTTCGTATGTAGTGCCGTTGGTTACAATCTGTTTGATGTCAGCGGCCAATTGCTCTATACGAGTCAAACGCAGATCCACCAGTTCCAATCTTTTGTTGATCAATTGGAACTGGATTTCTATTTCGGAATTGGGATCTGCTTCTGTGATCATTGGGAATACATTATTAGTCACGGCGTGGATGTCTTCCTGGGATATCCAATGTGGCTTCTAATTTCCAGCAAAAGGCAGCAATCTTTTGAATATGATCAGCAGCCATATTGCTGACATCTGGATAATTGATTTCTTCACCAGCATCATACATGTCATGATACGCATCAATCAATGCATACAAATCATCCAATACATCTTGTAGCAAACTATCAGCATCAAGACTTGGCATATTGTCCGAAACCTTGCTGGATGCAATAACCATACTTAATGTTTCAGGAATATGTCCCACACCACAGGCTTGTATTTCTTCGCCCAGAGTATCCACATTGTTTTGCAAGTATCTATAGATATGCTTGAGTAATTTGTGATCTTGATAGAAGTTTCTACCACGAATGTTCATATGGGCCGCATGTGCTTTGTAATAACTTACGAAGTTTGTGGCAAATACACGTTCTAATACTGCGTATAATTCTTGTAAATCCATTTCAGTTCCTTATTGTTGCGTTTGTTGTTTATTTAATGACATCCTGGCCGGCATATATAGATCTGCCAATTGATGCATACGACCAATAAAGTTCATACTGGTTGGAGGTGCCGCTGGACTAGTGGCAGGAGGAGGTGCAGTAGGTTGTATGGCCTGTTGAGCCGGAGCATATTGTTGTTGCAAGGCTGCAAATTGTGGAGTTCCTGGAGCAGGATTACCAGCAGTATTCATTCCATGCACTGCACTTTGTTGATTCATAGCACCAGCAGCCGCTTGCGTTGGGGCTTGACCTCTTTGTTGCATAGCATATGGATTGTTGGCATATTCAGGTGCCGTGGGATTAGCACGAATTCGTGCCTGTTCATACGCAGACATTTGATATGGCAACAAGAATGCACTGGCTGGGCCTTCGGCTTGTGTAGCACCACCAAAGGCTGATCCCATTGCTTGCGGAATAGTTTTGTTGGCCAATCCAGTTCTTTCAGCAATTGCTTCCAATCCTTGCATACTACTGTTCCAAGGAGTTTTAGCCAAATCAATCATACCGCCGATTTTACCTTTGGTTGCTATATCATATGCAGTTTTTAATCCGCCGGCTGTAGCACCAAGTGCCGGTCTTGTCATTGCGGCAGCCATTTGTGGCGATGCCATTTCGCCTAAACTTGGAGGTTCAGTTGATTGCGAAGCAGTGTTATTGCCGCCTAAACTACTGGCAATTTCATTTACTGTTTTCTGTTGATCTGCAGGAGCAAGTTTGCCAAAACTGTCATCAACTTCAACTGTGTGTCCATTGATTTCTAATTTCATTTTACTACTTTCCAAGTCACATTAGATGATGTGGTTCCGGCCCGATTTTCAGCAGGTGCCAGTGTGCCCCAATCATTATTTTTGTCTTTATCATAGATCTTTAGCAGTTTGATCATACCTTGTAAGGCTGCCAATCGAGTTTTAACTGGCAATTTTTCATTGGCAAAATCACCAGCATTGGCCTTGTATTCAGCCACATCTCTATCACTTTGTGATCCTTCAAAACGTGGCACCATTGATACCAAAGGTCCAACCAAGGGTTTCAATTCAGCAATGGCTTGAGCACCTTTGGGACTTGATCCAATCAAACTGGCCAAATCATCAACGCCAGCACCAATACCAGATCCAGTGCTTTGTTTAATAATGCCATTGATACTGTTTAGGATTGGATATGCGTTATCAGCAAAAGCCTGTTGTTGAATTAGTTTGGCTTCTTGTTTGCCTTTGGCTTCGGCTGGCAATCTTTGTTCAGCCAATGCTACTTCTTTTTGTCTTTGAATTTCGGCTGCATTGGCTGCTTTTTGTGTTTCGGCAGCAATTTCTCTTCCGCCAGGCGTTGTTCCGCCTATTCCACCTGAAGCAGGAGCAACAGGAGCAGCAGGGGTTCTTACAACATTTTGTGCAGGTGCTTGAGCAGGTGCGGCACCTGCTGATGCTCTCGTCATTGGAGGTGCTTGATTTATAGGAGCATTACCTGCTTGTGCTTGAGCAGGTGCTTGAGTAGTTGGTTGTTGTGCCGCTGCGGCTGAAGGTTGTCCAGCACCTTGAGGCAATTGTCCAGGTATAATTCCTGGAATTTGATTTTGTGCAGGCACGTTGGTAGACAAGCCCATAATCTGATCTTTGTAAGATTGTGGCAATTGTCCATATTTGGCTTCGCTTTCGGCAATGATACTTGCACGTTTTTCGATAGGAGCATAAGCCAATTTGTTTTGCAATTCGTTGAGTTGAATTTGATTTTTCATTTCGATATCGCTGCCGATACCAAATGGATGTAAGTTAGCGTTGGCAGGAGCAATGGCACCAGATTGATCTCTATAAGCCCAAGTGCCATTAGATAGGCGTTGTTGATAATAAATCTTACCAGTGGCCATATCTTTCATTGCTTGTGTGCCTACTTCAGCACCTTTTAATGGTCCTGCTTGTGTGGCAAATGTGGCCAATTGATCACCAGTTAGGCGTTTGCCTTTGGCATCATAACCTTCAATGGGCTTGTTGTTGCCATCATAATTCACAATAGCACGATTGCCCGCAGTATCTATGGCAGTTTGCCAAGTATTACCAGCACCCAACTTTTGTTGTTCATTTTTGGCCAATTCATGTAGGCCAAGTCCAGCATACAATGCGGCTTTGAAATAACTGCCTTGATCATCTTTGGATCTTAATGCTTTGGCATAGTCACTGCTATTGCCAGATTGCACTAATGCTTCTGCTTCTTTTTTCTTTTCTAAATCTTCATAAATTTGTTTTGCTCTTAAACGAGCAGCGGCTTTAACACCTTCGCTGGCATTGGGCATGGCAGCTACTTGTGCCAACTTTACAGGATCATCACCGGCAGCGTGAAAGGCTGCTTCATCAGCCGGTGCTGGTTGTGGTGGAGGTGCAATTGTGACTCCAGCAGGGTTCATTGCTGGATTCATTGCAGGTTGTCCTGGCATTGGTTGTTGTTGTGCGGCAGGTGGTTGGCCTTGTGGATATCCACCTGCGGCTCCTGCTACCATTGGACCGGCAACTTGAACTCCAGGACCTGGTGGTGGCACTTGAGGAATAGATTGTTGTGCCAACTGATTGGGATTTACAGGTGCAGTCGGTGCCGGTCCTGATTGGGGCATTTGACCTGGTGGCATTTGCATTTGTGGTGTGCCAGTTAAAGGCATGCCAGGAGGAGCAACCAATCCAGGATTCATACCTGGAGTTGCAGTTTGTGGTTGTCCAGTTAATGCACCCATTGATGGCATCTGTGGCATTGGTTGTTGTGGAGCATTGCCACCAGGCTGATTGGCCTGTGTGTTGGCACCTTGTGCTATGGGAGCAGCCGGTGCAGGATTACCTGAACTTTGTCCAGCAGTAATACCGCCGCCTAATAGTGCTTGAACATTGCCGGCACCTAAATTATTTGCATAATTTGTTGCATAGTTGGTCACTGCACTGCCTAATGTGTCAAATACACTCATTATTCACGTCCTTTAACTTCTGTCATTGTCACACCAAGTTGTGCATAATCAACCACCAACATGCCATCAGCACGAACTCTAACAGCACTGGGTTTGTATTCCACGATGTCTTGTGCCATAACGCCACGATAGCGTTGAGGTTGATCGATGTAGTTAAACTCATACATCTTGTGTCCATTTTCAATGCCCACGTATTCAATGTTTTCTTTGGCACGCACGTCACTCAAACCAGGCAATGCATTGATACCAAATGTGCTGTTGTTTGTGCTGGTTGTTTGTCCTTGTGTGGCGGCAAATGGATTGGCACTGGCAACAGGAGTTCCATATAGGCTACTGGCCAATTGCAATGCAGTATTAAATGGCACACCAGCGGCAGTGACTTGAGTTTGTGCGGCATTTTGTGCTCCACCCAAACCAGATAATCCCAATTGTCCCAATTGCCCACCAGCAGTGATCTGTTGATTTGCAATGCCTTGTAAGGCCTGTGCGGCAGCAGTTTCTTGTGCGGCCTGTGTAGAACCAGCAGTTTGTTGTTGTGCCAAGGCTTGTCTTGCTGAACCAATTTGTCCAGCACCACCAAAACTGGCATTTAAACCAGCAATGTTTTGTGCGTATTGTGCTTCAGCAGGTTGCATAGCAGCCTGTATTTGTGCCTGTTGATAAGCAGGACTTGTGATATTTTGCAGGGCATTTACGCCTGATGTCAATGCACTTTGTCCTGTAGATCCCAAAACATTTTGTGCTTGATTGCTGACACCAGCCAAGTTTTGTGCGGCATTGGTTACACCACCAATGTTTTGATTATAACTGGCCATTGAATTCTGAACTGCGGCTGCTTGTGCAGGAGCAGTAATTTGTCCATATGAGCCCGAAAGAGTGTTTAAGTAATTTTCCTCTGCAGGACTTAGTTGTTGGGTAGTGGTTCCGCTACTACCTGTAGTAGAAAAATTCATTTGTTGTCTCCGATTTTGTTCATATTATGTATTTAACCTTTATGATCCAGTGCTGGCACTACTGGACCCTGATTCATTGTTCAATGTTGTTGTTTGGCTGGCTTTGAATTGTGCAGCCAATTGACTTGGGCTTACTCCCATAATCTTGCTATATATTGTGGGCTGATTGGGATCACCTGTAATGGCATTCACTGGCAGGGCTGGAGAACCCACATAATTCAATGCGGCTCCATACTGTTGTGCTGGACCTTGTCCTGTGGCCATTTGTTGTGGGCTAACAGGACCAAATGTGCCGGGATTACCAGCAATGGCACCTGCACCAGGATTCATCAAAGGTATTGGATTACCGTATTGATCAAAACTCAAATTGGGCACAATGTTGTAGTTGTTGTAGCCACCAACTCCGGGATATGCTCCAGGATTTAACTGGCTGGGGAAACCAATCTGTTGTGGTGTATCAATTCTGCCCAAGTTTATGGCATTGGGATTACCATAAGGTTGTGCAGGAGCATTGGCATTATATTGTCCCAATTGATTCATTGTTTGTGCATAAGGTGCACTGCCCCAATAATAGGTATCTATACCGGGTTGTTGTGATCCATACGCAGGTGCTGGTTCAATGTAACCAGGATTTACTCCACCTAAGTTCAATCCGCTGGGACCAAACACAGGTATAGTGCCATAATCTTGCTTGCCTGTAGGTGTTGGTGTTAACCCTGTAGGTATTGGATACACTGTTGGCGGTGGTGTATATGTAGGTGTTGGTGTTGCCGTAGCAGTGGCAGTTGGTGTTGGAGTAACAACTGTGGGTGTTGGTTCTGTAGTCGCAGTTGGTGTTGGAATAACAACTGTGGGCGTTGGTTCCGTAGTCACAGTTGGTGTAGGTGTAGGTGTAATTGTTACACTTGGTGTTGGGCTAACAGGTCCTGGAGTTGTGGTCACTGTTGGTGTCACAGGTCCTGGAGTTCCGGTTGGTTGTCCGGTTGGTTGTCCGGTTGGTTGTCCGGTTGGTTGTCCTGTGGGCTGACCTGTGGGCTGACCTGTTGGTTGTCCTGTGGGCTGACCTGTTGGTTGTCCTGTGGGCTGACCTGTTGGTTGTCCTGTGGGCTGACCTGTTGGATTTGTTGTTGGCGTAGTTGTTGATGTAGGTCCTGGAACTGTTGTTGGTCTAGGTGTAGTAGTAGCAGTTGGTCCAGTTGTAGGTCCAGTTGTCACTGTAGGTCCAGGTGTTACAGGTCCTGCGGTTGCAGTTGGTTGTGCAGTGCTAGTGGGACTTGCTGTAGTTGTTGGAGTTACATTGGGATCTGCTTTGCCAGTAAATGGATTTACCACTCCACCGGGCATTGTAGATACTTCTTGGCTGGTATCCATATTGAATATTCTACCATCAGCAAATGCCATATATTGCGTGCCATCTGGAAATTGCAATATTTGTGTTGTGGCATCTTGCGATATAACTCGATATCCAGTAGAACTGGGTTGTGTTGTAGCCGTAGGTTGCGTAGTTGAAGTAGGTCCAGGTGCAGTAGTTGCAGTTGGCGATACAGGAGTTGTTGTTCCTGTAGGTTGTGTTGTCGAAGTTGGTGCAGTAGTTGCAGTTGGCGTTACTGGTCCAGGTGTTGCGGTCACTGTTGGCGATACAGGAGTTGTTGTTCCAGTTGGTTGTGTTGTAGCCGTTGGATTTTGTGTTTTAGTCAAATCTGCAGGATTATTAGGAACAAATACACCACCAGATCCCATTGTTCCTTTGACCACTGTTCCATCGCTGGTGGTAAATGACATTGTTTGATCTGAATACAATTTCAAATCACCATAGACCCAAGATCCATCAGGTGCTTTGATTGGAGCATTTGGTATGTCCAACAACATTGATGGTGCTGGAGCAGAAGTCGCAGTTGGTTGTGCAGTGGTTGTAGCAGTAGGACCAGTTGTTGGACCAGTAGTGGGTCCTGGTTGTGTAGTTGAAGTTGGTGCTGGACTTGCGGTCACCGTTGGCGTTACAGGAGTCGTAGTAGCAGTGGGACCAGTTGTAGGACCAGTTGTAGGACCTGGTGTTACTGGTCCTGATGTGGCAGTTGGTTGAGCAGTCGCAGTTGGTTTGGGATTAAATGCATTGGGATCCGTGGGCACAAAATTTAAGAAAGGCCCAATGGTTCCCGGAATAGGTGTTGATGATCCAGTTGGTGTAAATGTGGCAGTGCCATCTGCATATACTTTTTCTTCACCACTTACTAAACCATTTGCGGTATTTACTTGTATGTTTTTGTAATCATTTACAACACTGGGTCCAGTTGGCACAGTGGTCACTGGCCCTGGAGTAGTAGTTGAAGTTGGTTGTGCAGTGCTGGTAGGTCCAGATGTTGGACCAGTTGTTGGGCCTGGTTGTGTGGTAGGACCAGGATTTGGCAACACTGTTGGAGCCGTTGTGGGTCCAGGTGAAACAGTGGCGGTAGGTCCTGGCGTTACAGGACCTGAGGTAGCAGTTGGTTGTGCCGTAGCAGTTGGTTGTGCCGTAGCAGTTGGCGTAGTGGTTGCATTGTTTTCGCCATTGTTGCCTTCTTCGGCACCAAAATTTGCAGCAATGAATTGATATGCGGCATTTTGATCATTGGGATTACCACCACTATCAAGATAGGCCTGATACTCTTTTGCAGTGGCATCAATAATTCTTGGATCAACTTCAGATAGATTAACTGCACCACCTTGTGCAATGGCATTACGAGCCCAGGCCTGTGCTTGAGCCGATGCCGAAGAGGGCAATCGCATACTGGCTTCCATTTCGCCATCTACACTGATTTGTTGTCCATTGTTTAATGCAGTCAAGTATTCATTTAATGGCACTGTTTTACCACTGTTTAGCACAATATCTTGTTGTCCATTTGCACCAGTAAAGATTGTTCCAGGTGCACTATCACTGATACCAGTTGATGTAAAATTCACTGAACCGCTGATGGGCAAGCCTGGTATATTGAATCCTTCATCATACAACACATTTAATTGATTAGCATTAAGTCCAGTTTCATTGGCAATCTGATTATAACCCAGTTTAGATTGATTTACAATGTTGTTGAAATCATTGACATCTCCCACTTGTGCTGCGGCCTGTAAATTCTGAAATGTCATTCCAGGATTGTCCTGAACACTGGCCTGCACTGCTTGAACTTGTTGTGTTTTGGGTATGCCCGCCTGAACAATGTTGTTGACATTGACACCTGATTGAACCAAACTACCTACACTGGCACCAGCACTTAATAATGCTTGAATATCTGCCGGAGCGTGTATTAGATTGGCAGCGGCTGCACCAGAACCAAGAATTTCTGTGGTAGTGGCACCACCATTTAGCAAATCTGGCACACTGACACCCAAGGTCATTAGATCCATAATTGGTGCTGGTATATTTACGATATGTGCGGCATTCAATAGGCTGGCCACACTGGCTCCTGCACTCAATGCACTGGCCCAGGTAACTCCACCGGCAGCCAATGCGTCAATACTGGCTGCACTGCCCAACAATGGTCCCCATAAACTTGGAACTCCAGTGGCTAAACTTACCAAGTTGGCAGCACTGGCACCACCTGACAACAAGTTGGCAATCAGTCCGCTTTGATCGGCTGCACCAAGACTTGAAAACGCACTGCTACTAAAGAAACTGCCCAATGTGCTGGGCGACAATGAAGCAGCCGCACCTGGAGTTGCAGTAGTAGCCAGGGCATTGACTTGATCTGCAGTTAAATTGGCACCAGTTAAATCACTAGTGGTCAAAGTGCCATCCGCTGCTGAACTCAATAGTTCGGGATCATAAATGCCGGCAGCCAGCAATGCTCCGGCACCCACTACTCCCCATCCGCCCAATTTGTCAACTGCACTGCCGATACTGTTTAATGCACCACCAATGCCTAGGCTATTGGCAATACCGCCCAAGGTATGTTCAATTGGATTTACAATCTTACCTAAAAAGCCACCTATCGCCATAATATTTCTTTCTTAATCATTTTAATATTTACCGCTTGATTTCTGTGATGGTTAGGTTGGGTCCATTGGTATAAACTGCAACGTTGCCCGACATGTTGCCCAGCACCAAATAATAAGTAATGATATCACCTTGTTTGTAGTTGGTATCTGTGTATAAACCCGACACAACCTGTGCATTGGTAATTTGTTGCGATGCTGGTGGCAAACTTACATTGGCCACATTGGAAAATGATCCTTGGAACTGAATGCGAGTTAGTGTAGAATTCAAACTGGAACCACCAAGATAAGCATTGCTGTTCCAACCTCCTGTTGTGGGATTAGTAGTGTTTGAAGTTATGATGATTTCCTGACCAGCAGCCACAAAATAATGTTGTGCTAGGCCACCAGCAACTCCATACAAATCTCTTGCTCCTATTCCTGGCACTGTGACACCATCTGCAGGATTGGCAATAGGACCAGTCCAGTTGCTGCCATCTGTTGAAGTCAAAATAGTTCCTGCTTGACCCACGGCTACCCAAGTGCCATTAGCATAACCAATGCCCAATAAAGCATTGGTTGTGGGCACACTGTTGGCCAAAGTCCAAGGACCACTGTTGCTGGTTGAATACACAATGGTTCCATTGTTGCCAACTGCTACCCATAGATTACCACGAGTGCCGGGTGTATAAAACCCACTTTGCGTATAATTGCATTGCACTGCATTTAAATTGTTAATGGTAGGACTTGTGGCCTGACTCCATCCAGTTGTGGTATTGATATTGCCACCAGTGGTGTATTTTCTTGTGTTGTATAAAATAGTTCCTGCAGTGCCTACCACTACGTAATTTACATTGGTCGAAGCAGTTAAATTATAAGGACTGTTTGATAAATCAGCACCCACATCATTTAGATCGGCAAACACACCCGAAGATTCAAATGCAAATGATCCTGAACCATAACCACTATTTTCACCATTCCAAAATGCTATGGTTCCACTGGATCCCACTATGATAGTAGGCAACCAGTTGGGTCCTGAATATGTGCCTGATGAAGTAATGGTCTGTTGATTCACTCCATACATATTGAACAGGGGATAAGCATATCCTTCACCATTTTGTGCCACTATACCACCAAGATTTCCAGTAAATTGTATACTTGTTCCGTTGAGAATTTGTTCATAAGCACCTGATTGTCCAAAGATCCACATTGTAGTTGTTGGACTGGGACCATATTGTGGTGCATCATAAAAGTTTAGTGTAGTGTTGGTAGGCACCAGGGTAAATGGTGTGCCTACATTGCCAGAAAACACAGTGCCATTGTTGCCGGGTGCAATAAAATAGTCTATGTTGCCGATACCAGGTGCAGGATACATATTGGTTCTTACAATATTCATTGTATCTTTGTAATATGAACTGCTGCCTGATTTCCAAAGTTCTACCAAGTTGTATTGAGGGTTAGATGTGCTGTTGATATAAGCATTATAACTGACCTGTATCTGACTGCCAGTAGGTGATCCATTGGTAGTGGTTTGAATTGTTGTGCCACCACCTAGTGCAAAGCCACGAGTATAGTTAGGCCATATATAACCAACACCGCCAATGGTGGCATTGCCATTGACATAATTGATAGGAATCAATCCCAGGTTGTTGGCATTGCTGATAACTTGTGTGGCCGCAGTCAGCACCAATTGTTGTGTGTTGACAACATTGGCATTGATTACGCCTGTGGTGATAACTCCGGCAATGTTGGCATTACCACCAATCACTATGTTGTTGCCCACTGTTAAATTGTTGCCCACAACTGCATTGTTGCCTATTGATAAACTATCACCAATGCTGATATTGCCGCCAAATCTTGCACTGCCATTGCTGGCATTTAACCAAAATCCTGCTGATGTAGGACTGTTAAATGTAGCATTGGTTGATTGTATGCTTTGGTTTACAAAGATAATATTGGCAGCCAACAAGTTGGCAGTGATGGTGCCGGCTTGTATGTTTTGTCCAATGATGGTATTGGATGCAATCTGCACATTGGTAATGGCCTTGTCTTGAATCGTATTGGCCACCACAATGGCATTGGCCAAAGTTGCCAACGCGATGGGCGTGTTGTCGATGACAGGAGTGTAATAAATGCTGGGTGCGGTAGTGCCAATTGAAAAACTGATTGAACCGCCACCGATGTTTTGATAATACAAACCTTTAGTAGTGCCAAATCCGCCTGCAACTTGATACCATTGGTAATCTACAGGATTTGTGCTTTCTACTGGCACGGCAGTATTATAAACACCATAGTAATTGGCCATAGTGCTATTGCCGGAGAATCCTGATCCACCAGTGGCACTGTTGGCATACTTGATATCTACATAACCATACAAATAACTGACCAAGGTTCCGGCTTGCGTATAAACTTGACCAGTTGTGGTATTGGCTTGAACCACAGTGTTGCCCAACTGAACATTGGCATTTGATGATCCCGCACCTTGTGTGGCCAACAGGTAATTGATACTTTGTATGACATTGACCTGGGGACTGGCAGTGGTAAGAGAAAAGTTGGTTGACATTAACGAGTATCCTGCACCTTGGTTATTTGCCAGTTGGCAGCAGACATTTGCCAAGTATCTACTGCGGTATTGCCGGCAATTTGGATACTGGTAATGCGTGCTTCATTTTGATCAATCTGCACCCAAGGATTTTCTGTCACTATGGGCATGCTTTGTGTGCTTTCATATATGGGAGCGGATGCTACACTGTTACTACCACCCACTGTGATATTGATATTGCCAGTGCCATATATTTCTGGATACACACGATGCACTTGAATACTTGCTGAATAGTCTTGACCAAAACTGATGTTGTTTCTTTGGAATAAACTTGCGATATTGGCACCCAGGAAACTGGTTCCTGAATCTTTTTGCACTAGAGACACATTGCCGGCAGCACTGCTATACACCACAGTTCTACTAGCGATGTTGGGCACTGTGCCAGTCCATACAGGACTTTCACAACTTTGTGTTTGTTTATTAACCTGACGAGGAGGTTGCCATACTTGTAGATCATAACGATAAGCCAACATTTGATTACAGTATCCTGTTGAATTCAAATCAGGATAGTAATATTCTACTTGATACTTTTTGCTATTGTGCACCACATTGATTTGATTGGTGTAGAGTGGATTTAGATTGTTATAAAAATAGTTCTTGACCTTTTGATCACCAATGGGAGTAAATGATCCACCATTGAATACCCAAAAGTCTCTGGCATCTACACCATACGCAGTAGAATCCACAATGGCAAAGCAGTTTTCATTTATGAGACCTCGTCCATCAGTGACTTTACTAATGCCAAACACTGGAGCAGAAGTAGATGTGTAACCAATAGGAGCAAACAATACACAATCCCAATAACTATGAACATAAAAGTTTCCGTTTAGACTATAACCATCAATCACTGGACCACGCACAGGCACTTCTACCTCGTTGGCCAAGTTTGATATGGTTGGTGTCCAATTCAATGGTCCTGAATTAAGACCAAAGTTTTGACTCCAACGCACTGTGGTTGGTTGGTTGTGCACTGTGCCGCCTGTGGTGCCTACAACATTGCCGGTATATACACCAGTCAAGTTGCCTGATACCAATAGACTACCTATATTGGGACTGTTGTATACACGCACAAATCCTGCAGTAAGGCTTGAATACAACAACACAGGATTACCACCACTGTCATAGCCTTGATCGTAGTTCCATATGTATGAACCCACTGCACTGCCTGAAGTTCCAGAGAAACCAGTTCCTGGACCACCAATGTTGGCCGTCAAGTCATACAAATACAAGTATGGTTGGCTTAATTGATAAAACATGGGCGGATTGATCATGTCATTGAAAAACACCACTGTGCC
>Ga0164296_1002655_pt1 | contig 17524 bp, 15 predicted proteins | sample GEODES057metaG_FD_113533 | JGI IMG/M metagenome (GOLD analysis project Ga0164296, IMG submission 113533) | Dystrophic lake water microbial communities from Trout Bog Lake, Wisconsin, USA - GEODES057 metaG | ecosystem: Environmental > Aquatic > Freshwater > Lake | place: USA: Trout Bog Lake... | reverse complement strand
TTGCTGTGCTCGTATCCCAATGTGCGCTCGTGTGATCGATCTGCGCCCGCAATCACTCATGCGCGTGTGTCTTCAGGCTACGTCAAGCGGACTTCAGCTCATCAACGGAGATTTTGAGCAGGGATATCAATACGACGCCACGGTGCTGCAACCACCGTATGAGCACCTCTTCGGCCCTGCGAGCAGCGGTGCGGAGTACATCGCGCAGCCGCGCGTGCCGGGATGGAAGACCACTGCGTCTGACAACATCATCGAGCTGTGGTGCAACGGCTTCAGCGGCGTGTACGCAGCCACAGGCAAATGTCACTCAGAGCTAAATGCTGACCAGGTGAGCGCCCTGTATCAGGACATCGACACCATCCCGGGCATGCTGCTATACTGGACGCTTTCTCATCGCGGGCGAGCGGGTGTGGACGTGATGGAGTTGCGCATCGGTCGGCCGAACGCCACTGTCCAAATCCAGACGATGAGTGACGGCAACACCTTCTGGAAAAGCTACAATGGCACCTACATCGTGCCTGCCGGTCAGTTCATCACCCGGTTTCTGTTCGGCGCCGTCAGCTCCGCCGGTGGCAATCCCACCATAGGCAACTTTCTGGACAGCATTGCATTTACAACTCCTGCAGTGGCCTGTCCGACACGCGTGACAGCCATCAATACATCGCCGCCGCCGACCAGCACGCTGCCCGTGCTGTCCACCTCTCTTGGCCTGAACACGTCCATCACGTCCATCACGCAGCCGCCATTCAATGGCACAGCCACCATAAGCTCTAATCGCAGCAACTTGATGTATACTCCAAACGCGGGCTTCATCGGCACTGACCGCGTGGGGTTTTCGATATCGGATGCGTACAACAACACCTCGCAGACAACTGCTGTCATCACCGTGGTGCCGCCACCACCTCCGCCACCACCGCCGCCACCCAGTCCGCCGCCTCTACCTCCGAAGCCTCCGCCGCCATCGCCACCACTGCCTCAGCCGCCGCCGCCATCGCCACCATTTCCACCGTCACCACCTCCGCGCCCGGTTCAAGGCCTTCCAGGCACGCAAGACACGAATCTGACGCTCAGCGTTCTTCCGCTGTTCCTCTCTCAAGGCGTGGTGACGTTCAATTTCAGCGTCTCGAAGACGATGTACACGGACTCTGTGTACTTCATCATGTCCAACTCGAGGAATGCGCCGCAGGGCGGCTACATCAACAGCACTGTCCCGCCGGGCAATCCGCGCTGCATGGTAAGAACGCTGTCAGCTGGACCGCGTGGCTTGGGAACCTTCCAGCATCCGATACCACTTGCCGGCACTGGCGACTTCGATCTCAATTCTTTCTGCACTCTCGGCGCGGCCTGTCCTGGTTCCCTTGTCCGCGACTGCAATTTCTCCTCTGGAGTTACCGCAAGTCGGAGACGACTCATGGCCGCCACTTCTCTGTCATACACCGGCAAAATGCAAATCTGGCTGGCGGGCACGGTGACGCTGTGCATTTTCTGGGGCGATGTGTCCATCACGCTGCCGCTCACATCCACTGCTGCCGGTGCGGCTGGCCTACCCGTGGGAGTGACGCTCAACAACAACCAGGTGAGCGTCGACACGCTGGTCACAGGCTACGGTCTGCTTCCTTCCACTCTCGCCTTCTGTCCGGGACAGGGAGATGCGTCAAACCTGGCCAATGGCACCAATCTGACTGACATCTACACCGGGACGACATACTGCATTCATCATCATGTTCCATTGCTGCCAGATGGACTCTTCCTAACAGGCCAGCGGCTGACGCTGGTGACCGAGTTCGGAGCTGTAGACCCGCCGATCGTGCCCGGCACTCTTGCGTACAATTCCAGTGGCAAGTACGTGGAATTATACTTGGAGATGGTATTCGAAGGACTGCAGACGCTCACCAGCTACCTGCAGTTCGGACTGAATGGCACGTCGGTCAGCAACTCGTCCACTTCAAGAGGGGCTTCCGCGAGCAATATCGCGCGGCCTATGTTTTCAACACTGCCGTCGTTCAGTGATCTCAGTGTGCAAGATACATCATCAGCCCCTGGCACGCCGGAGCCTCTCGCGCAGAGTGCCACCTCTCTACAAATCGAGGCCCTGCCTCCAAGGCTGGCGGCGCCACCGCCTTCTCCGCCTCCGATAGCGTCGAAGGGCACGCTGCAGAGCTGGGCAAGCTTTCGTAGATGATGAGAGACGCAGAGACCAGCAGTGCAATTTGACTTTGTCCTTTGACTTGCACACACATGTCGGCTATGATGGATGAGCTATATGGCCCTGGCACTCCTCATGCTTTTCCAAGGAAGGTCTCTTTTTAGTCTGGCGTCGGCACCGATGCGGCATGATCCACCAGAGGCACTACTGTGACCGGACAGGGCGCGTGGCGCACGATGTAGTCGCTCACACTGCCCAGGCCTATGATGCTGTACAGGCCTCGCTTCAACGCACTCAGGCCCCGACTGCCGACGACGACGTGATCCACCTGCTTTGCCTTTGCGTAGCTCACCAGCGGGTCTGCCACCGCCCCGCCGCCTCCGCCATCGCCGTCCAGAAGCACGCGCGAGCAGCTATCTGGCGTGACGCACTTGCGCGTCAGCAGGTCGGTGTACACATCCGAGACCGCAGTGCCGTGCACTTTGCGTGTCGCCTCCCACTCCTTCTCGTACTCAGCCACGCCAGCTGTGCTTGTCAAACCGCCCATGCCCGCAATGCCAGGTGCCATGGGCGCGAGGGGCGGAGACGGAACCACAGAGACGAGCGACACTTTGCAGGCGGCCGTGATTACCCCGTGGTCCGCCGCCCAGCCTGCAGCGTGGCGCGACGCCTCGCTGGGGTCCACAGCCAGCATGACGTGCCGGTAGTGCTGCGGCATTGCCGTCGCTGTGGTTGGCGCCATTGTATGCGAGCTGGAAAACTGGTCCAAGGAAAAGTAGGCGCTCTTGCCTTGTTGTCCACCGTGTCATGTCATGTGTGCGGCACGATCACACGCGTCAGGCTGTGGTCAATGCCGTCATCTAGACCGCGGTCTCCTAGCATCACGCCGCCAGCAACTCGCTTTGCGTTCTTGCCCTGAATGCGGCCTTGCATGTCTGCCCATCCAGGCACCTCCTCCATCGCTTGGATGTCGATGGGATTCTCATGCAGTGACAGCGTCACCAACGCAGTGCAGCCCTGCAGCACCTCCGCAGGAATGCGGGTGATCCTGTTCGCGTCCAGATTCAACACCCGAAGCCTTGTCAGTTTGCCCATCGATGCTGGAACAGACGCCAATCCATTGCGTGATGCGTCCAGCTCCTCCAAATAAGTGCAGGCACCTAATGCATCTGGCAGCTGAGTCACCGCGTTCCCTGCAACACTCAGGCTCTTCAGCGAGGAGAGCTCCCCCAATGCCTCTGGAAGACTGCTCAACTTGTTATCAGCCACCGACAGCTTTTCAAGCTTCTTGAGCTCAGCAAGGCCAGCGGGCAGTTGCGTCAACGCGTTGCCGTCCAACGCAAGCACTTTGAGCGTGGTGAGGGACCATAGGACCGGTGGCGCTGTGGCCAGCGCGTTGCTGGACAGGACGAGTCGCTGAATGGTCGTCAACGCGCTCAGCTCGGCCGGCAGACTGCTCAGCCGGTTGCCGGTTGCGTCCACAGCCTTGGCGGTGGCGCCCAGAGCACAGACGGATGGTGGCAGAGATCGCAGTTTGGCGTCTCGCAACGACACGATTCCAGTTGCTTTCCACGTCTTTACCCGCGCGGCAGTGACACTGCACGTGTTGTAAGCGCGTCAGAGTACAGGAAACGAGGAAGTCGAGGGGAAGTAAGCACAAGTGCCGCCCTGCCCGGGTCACAGTGCGTGAAGAGTGTGCACACCCACCCGCGCAGGCTGTCCACCGCCTCGGTGACTGCGACGTCCACGTCTGCTGCGGCGTCTCTAAACGACGCGGCGACATCCACGGACTCAGCTTGTCCCATGTGGGTCCCGGGTGAGGGCTCACCTCCGGTCCTGCGGCGCGGACACGCACGCGCCCATGCTCCAGCAAGAGCAGGCCCCTTCCCTGCCGATGTGTTCTTCTTGTCGCAGTGTGCTTCCTGCGGAGGGGGGGGCAATTGCGAAATTGGATCGATTCCATAGGCTAGGCATGTCTGCCGGAGCGCTCGAGCTCGAGGCCACAATTGAGGCTTCCCTCCAGACAGTGACGCGGGCGCATATGCGGGAAGAAGCGAACGCGGTCATCGAATGTGTTGTGCACAGTTATACTAGGTGTGCTAATGGCCTTTCTACCGGCACGCCAACTTGGAATCGAAGGCGCTTAGAGCTACTGCGAATGCCTGCACTGCGCTCAGCGGGTGCTGCAGGTGGTATGCACACACGGTGGATAGATTCAGTACGTGCGCGCATGTAAAGACAGCAGCAGAGGGCAACGCACCATGAAATCCATGACGAAGACGTCTTTGTGACTCGTCCGCCCAAACTGCATCAGCACGCGCCCGTGGCCTGAAGCAACAAGCTGGAAGTTCTTCACGGACGCAGTTGTGACGCGCCCACCAAAGTCGAGGCACCAGCACTGGTACGTCTCATGCCATCGTGGGGCTTTTGTTCGCAGCAACGCGAACCCCGGGTGTCCTGATTGCGCCTGCTGCACTTGCGCCGTCAACATGGCGTCCACATTGGACGGGCCCGCTGTGTCAGACGGAGGGCCCAATGCACCGCCAGGCACGTCGCCAGCATGCATGGGGCTGCTCTGCAGCAAGGGACCTGGACCGGTCTCTTGCACACCCTGCTCCTCTCCCGGCGCAACCAGCGCGCCAAGCTCCCCGTTATGCACTGCAGCTGATACATCCGCCTTGGCGGCGAGGAGGCCAGCCATCAGCGGGTTGCTCAGTGCGACTGCAACGCGACGGGGCCCTCTATGGCTCCACAAATTGCAGTCGTACGAGAGCGCGCCAACAACCGTGCTGCCGGTGTTACTGCTGCTACACGCTGCTGCTACAGGCTGCGATGTGTGGGGCGCGGAGGCGGCGTCCAAGGAGAGGGCGTCGCTGTCCATGTGGTCCATGGGCGGCACATGCGCAGGCCCCCAGATACGTGCCGCAGGCCCCCGAGGCGATCCAGGAGGTGACGTCCCAGACATGGGGCTCGCCTCGCCGTTGCTTGTTCCCCACTCCTGCGGTGGCTGCTGCGCGACCGCTGCGCTGTTGACCTCCTGGAGAGCAGCCTGGTCAGGAGGTAGAAGGGACGCCGCGCATGCAGCTGTCACACTATCCCGCTGGATGATCTGCGAACATGAGGGCATCGGATGTGAGCCCATGGAGGCCATGCATGTGCGCAGACGAAGGACAAAGTGGCACCCGGCTGGTTGACACAGCACACCTGGAACTGGGTACCGAAGAAATTGCTGCGCAGCTGCGCTACCACCGCGCCCGGGTCACCACCTGTGCTTGTGCTGATGTCGTACGTGCTACACAGCGCCGCCTGTGCGTGCAAGCGGGCCGGTGGGTGAGGGACGAAAGGGCGTGGAGAACAACAGGCGGTCCAGTGTGTGCGCTCTCGTCGTTGTGAACGCACCCCTGCTTGTCTTGTGGCGCAGAGCAGGAACTTGCCGCGGAGGAAGCCGTCCTCGGCGCAGAGGAAGAGGAGGTAGCTGTGCGTGTGTGTGGCGGTGGGTCAAAGGTGCCAGCTGGGAACATTCGGGGTCGTTCGTTGCGCACCGCCGCTTCAGCGAGTTCTTCACCCGCTCGCGCTGGATGAAGCACCTCACGTGCTCCGTCACGGGGCCCTGTGTGGCGCCAGCCGCGTCAGCCGCGCCGCTGGACGGCACACAACTTGTCCCTCGCTGCACAGGCTGGCAAGGCCGACATGTCGCTTCTCCCCACCCACGCACCGGCACCAGCAGCCTATCTGGAGACAGCCAGTCCCCCTGCGCCGCGCCTGGCGTCCAGTGCACAGGACACAGGACGTGGCGCCCAACGCGGCGCCAGGAGCGACACACGCCACACGCCTGCGACACGACAGGGGCGAGTGCGCCAGGTGTGAGCAGCGAGCTTCGTGTCGCTCGCAAGACAGAGGCTCTGGTGTGGCACGTACCGCGACCAGTGCTCGTCGGTCAGGCCACTCACTCGAGGCGGCCGCGAGTGCGCGGAAGACGCAGTCGAGCAAGGCCTCGGGCAGTCCTGGAGGCAGATGACAGCTCAGTCGAGGTCACCTCAAGGTTTGTGTGGCGGGCGGGGAGTCAGACGGACGCACCTGCCCAGTCCACTGCGCAGTCACCCGCCTCGTCTGTCACCTCGCTCTCGTCGCACGCGGACACAGGCAGCGACGTGGGCGGGGCCGGGGCGGAGGTGGTAAGCACACTTGCCAGCTGGACGGCCGCCTCGGACGGGCAGCTGCTCGGGGCAACCGTCACCGCGTGCTGCATGCGAGCTGCCGGGAACCAGCGAGCATACGGAGCGGCAGCCTTGGGCAAGGTGCTAGACGGTTGCTCCACCAAGAGTGGCATGTCGCTGTCGACGCCCACTGAAGGCGCGTCCATGTAGATGCGCCCAGCAACGTCCATGGGCGCCGTGCTGCTGGTGTGTGTGGGCACACAGCGCGCGGAGAGGGGACACACGAACTGGCGAATAGGCCTGCGCGCCCGTCCTGGCGAGGGCTCCGACGACTTTGACGGGCGATGACGTTGGCATGTTCGGCACCGGTTCGACTAACAATGAAGAGCGGAGATGGATGGGACGCATGCGCGTGTGTGCGTGCGTGCGAGGGAACTGAATCACTGCGGGCGGTCTCAAACGACTGGTCTTTCTATGTGTGGAGATGTCGACATCTTCCCTTGACTTCACCCGTTCACGACGACCGTGGTGCTTGGCTGCGACTGGAGCGTGCTCACCAGAGCTGTGTACGTCGGGTTATGTGCGCCATACAGCTGTCAGGTGGGCAGCAGTGAGTCAGACACTTCCAACACACAGGAAAGCAACTGTTCCTTTGTGAGTTGAACGCACCGCCGACGTGACGACCTGCCTGCTGCGCTGGCGCAGCAGATACATCGCCGCGAGCGTGGACTGCACGTCCTGGAGCACCGCGTCCACAGTCGCTGTTGGAGAGGCGGGTTGCAAATCAGTCAGTCCTGTGGCCACCCCTTGCAGATGGTGTCACAAACCACGCACTCAATATGCGTGCATTGACCTGCTGCTGCACTGCCTGGTCAGCAGCATCGCGCTGCGCTTGTATTGCAGCAGCCTTGATGTCGTTTGCAGCGATGGAGTTTGCGACGTTGGCGTACGCGTTGATCACACGCTGCGCTTGCACTGAAAACGCCTGCGGGTTCACATCCGCGTAGCAGAGGGCGCACCAGCAGCCGGCGTAGGAGGCTGCGACTGCTGGATGGACGCATGTGGGGAACAGATAGAGACGAACAGTGCTGCGGCCTGCTAGGAAGACGCCTTGGCCGCCGTAGGAGCCGCCGTAGAAGACGGATGGGTTCGCTGTTGTCGCAATGCCGCCGGTGGTGCCTGCGCCTGATCCGCCGTAGATGCCCGCGCCGTAGACAGGGTCGACCACGTTTGTGCTTGCGCCGCCGTTGATGACGGACACGCCGCCAGTGGGTGCCGCCCTGTTGATGGCCAGCTGCGTGACGCCCACTGTCGCGGCGGTGATGACGCCGCTACCGGCGCCGACGCCAGCCACACCTCCCGATGATGCGATGGGCACTCCTCTGCCTTGTTGCACAGCCCCACTTCCTCGTGTTGTGCCCGCAATCGGCACGCCGTTCTGAGGTACTCCGCCACTGGAGCTGATTGTGATGGGCGAGCTGCTGCCGGTGGGTGAGTAGCTGCTTGTGCCCACATCGCTGCCACTTGCTACCCCGCCGCTAGCTGGGTCACCCGGCAGCGGTGTGGAGTAGCCAGGTCCATACCCCGGCGCACTGTTCCCTGTACTGCTGGGCGCCGTGTGAGATACTGCACTCTGCGCTGAATTGGGCATCGGAACACCAGCTGCAGAGAGCACGCCGTTGACGCCGCCATGGCTGCTCACCAGCTGGTTCAACTGCGCTTCAGTGTCATTCGCATGTGACGCGCTGCTGCCGAGCAGTCTGCGGAGCTCATCCATCAGCGTCGACGAATTGCTGTCAATCGTGCTTCCGGCAACATGCGTGACGCTCTGTCCCACATTCATGAGCGGCAGCTGCGTCACCGTGCTCTTAGATGCGACCAGTGGCGGAAGTGGTGGCGCTGGAGATGGCGGCGGCAGTGGAGATGGCGGCGGTGGTGATGCCAGGGCTGGAGCTAGCGGTGGTGGCATCGGTGCTGGCGGCGGAGTCGGCGCGAATTTGATAAGACGTACTGCATCCACATAGAACCTCGCGCTCGGGCTCACAGCCGTGTTTTTCCAGTTGATGCGCTGCCAGGACGAGGCGCTCAGCTCCGACAAGTCGATGCGGAAGAGAGTCCATCGATCCAGGCTACCTCCTGACTGAGCCAGTGCTGTCACGCCCAAGCCGCTGCTGTTATTCGCAGTCGAAGATGCACGGCCGGGGAAGGCAGCGGTATTGACCGCCAAGCTCGCGGCATTGGTGCCGTCTGTTTCGACAGGTCTCAGCGGCGACGTTTGCGGCGGCGCAGGCGTGCTGCCTCGCAACGAGGTCGCAGGAAGCAGGAAGACGGTGACAGAGAGCGCATCTGGACCCCGCATCCAGAAATCGACAGCATCCCAGCCGTTCGCAGCGTCCGATGGTCCAGTGAAAGGCGCCACTGTGTAAAAGGACAGCGCGCCGAACGGGCTCGCATCCGCAGCAACGCAAGCGGTGCCTTGGAATGGCGTAACAACGCTGCTGTTGGTGTCGTAGCGCCCGTTCCAGCTGTAGCTGAACCAGCCCGGCGCGAGAGTCCAGTCAGGACCAGTGGCAGCTGGGTAGATTGATAGCTGCCGCATGACGCCTTGCGTCTGTGGCGCTTCCGACGCGCCAGCTGCGCATGCTAGACCCACGACGCCGGCCAGCGCCGCGGTGAGGACTCGCATGCGAGTGCGGAGGAGTGCCTGAGTGAACCTCTCGAGGCAAGAATGGAAGGAAGCAGGGGTAGCAATTCCACATGGGTCCCTTCACGCACCCCGCGGGCCGTCCGACCAGGGGGTGGGTGGGTGAGGGAATACGGGTGGGTGGGTGGGTCAGCTAGGATGCAGCCGCGCACGTGAGCCGGGATGGCGGGAGTGGGTGGGTGGGTGGGAAAATGGCCAGATTTGCCGTCCGATGATTTCGGCCCTTGTACGGCGCTATGCGCCTTGCTGCGGTTGCCGCCGGCTGTCTGCATGTGCAGATAATGCTGCGCAAGCCGCCCGAGCGCTGAATGACGCGTCGTTCGCTGGATTTGGCACCGCATGCAATGTTGACGTGGATGCCCCACGGAGCGGGCCAGGGTGGGTGCCTCGTGCCCGCCTCGCATGCGACGGACAGGGGTGGGTGGGGGGGGGGACGCTTACCCACCACCCCCTGGTCGGACGGCCCGCGGGGTGCGTAAAGGGACCCACATTTGCACTCACAGTCGCCCCCGGTAGTTCGAACGATGCATCACGCGAGTCACATGGCGGCACGCCAAGCACACGCATTGACCGGCGCTTCAAGCAGGAAGCTTGCAGTTCCAGTGGCCTCGTACGCTGTTTCTGTGCCAAGGCGCCAGCAGCAGCTGGTGCAGAGATACACGCGCCCAGAGCCACTGAAACTCCGCCGTCGAGCACGTCGTGCACTAGAGTATCAACAACAACACGTGTGCGCGTCCAGGTGTGTTGAAAGCTCTTGCACATGGCCTCCTCGCGCGCGGTCCCTCGAACGGAACGGAAGTCTCTAACACGCGCATGCTATGCCGTGCTCTGTATCTGTGCACCCGCCAGTGGCAGAGCGCAGGTAGCAGGTGCAGCAGCAGCGCCGTCGCTGCAGGTGGTTGACAGTCAGCCGACACCCCTTGGTCCGAGTCCTCTGGGCGCGGACGCAGTCAACTTCGCGCTGTGGAGCCGACACGCAAGCGCTGTGACTCTCTGCCTGTACGTACATCCCGTGGGAGAAGGGCAGCACCGGTCGCGACTGCCCCCAAAAAGTGCACCCGTAACTACCGACCAGCTGTGTCATTACTTCCCTGACTCGCGCCTCCTCGTGCATGCTCTTCCACGTGTGTGTTTTTGGACACCTGCTGTCGACGCTGCGCAGGCTCCGTGAGGAGGACACGACGACACCGAGCTGGACGTTTCCTCTACAACGCAGTGGCGACACCTGGCACACTGCGCTCCGCGGCCTGCCGCGCAGCGGCGTGCGGTACGCGTACCAGGTCGCAGGTCAGGGTGGCTGGGAGACGGGTGATCGATGGTACCCAGACACGTTGTTGCTGGACCCGTACGCACCACTGGTCACCGGCCGCGACGTGTTTGCAGACAAGAGCAAGCCTCCTGGTCCAGGCCGGTTCATGGGCACCTTCGATTTCGCGAGCCCGGCATTCGATTGGCAGGGTGTGCAGTCGCCGGGGCACAGCGAGGCGGATCTAATCATCTACGAGATGGGCGTCCGCCATTTCAGCGGCGATCCCTCCTCCGGCGTCGGCGCCGCGAAGCAGGGCACGTATCTAGGCATCGTGGACAAGATCCCGCACCTCGTGGAGCTGGGCGTCACTGCTGTGGAGCTGCTGCCCGTGCACGAATTCGACGAGCTCGAGTTCCAGCGCCTGGCCGGGAACGCAAGAGCGCACATGGTCAACACCTGGGGGTACAGCACCATCGCTTTCTTCGCGCCCATGAGCCGGTACGGCACACCCGGGGCTGGTCCTGCGCAGGCGGCGGTGGAGTTCAAAACCATGGTGCGGGAGCTGCACCGAGCAGGCATTGAGGTCATCCTTGATGTGGTGTACAACCACACAGCAGAAGGTGACGACACGGACCCCTACGTGCTGTCCATGCGCGGCATTGACAACAAGGAGTACTACATCGTAGACACGCAGCAGTTCCACCAGATCCGAAATTTCAGTGGCTGCGGGAATACGCTCAGCTGCAACGGCCCCATTGGCCGCCAGCTGGTGCTTGATTCCCTGCGCCACTGGGTCACAGAGTACCACATCGATGGGTTTCGCTTCGATCTCGCGTCTGCAATGACGCGGCGCCACGGTGACGGAGCTCCAATGGAAGCGCCGCCTGTGATCCGGGACATTTCGAAGGACCCGGTGCTGAGCAAGTGCAAGCTCATCGCCGAGCCGTGGGATTGCGGAGGCTTGTATCAAGTGGGCAGCTTCCCGAACTGGGACCGCTGGGCGGAGTGGAATGGCAAATGGAGAGATTGTGTGCGGCGGTTTGTTCGCGGCGATCCTGGGCAGAAGAAAGAGCTGGCGACGCGCATGGCGGGCAGCGCTGACATGTATGCCGTCAACCAGCGGAAGCCATATCACAGCATTAATTTCGTGACTGCGCATGACGGCTTCAGCCTGGCCGACTTGGTGTCGTACAACGCCAAGCACAACGAGGCGAACGGGGAGCAAGGCCGCGACGGCACGAACGACAACGTGAGCTGGAACTGCGGCGTGGAAGGTCCCACCAACGACGCCGCCGTGCTTGACATGCGTGGCCGCCAGATGCGGAACTTCACTCTTGCGCTGATGCTTTCTCAAGGCACGCCCATGATGGTGATGGGCGATGAGTACGGCCACACAAAGGGCGGCAACAACAACACCTATGGCCTCGACGGCGCCATCAACAATTTCCAATGGGCTGCTCTAGAGCAGCGACGAGGAGATCTGTTCAGATTCACAGCCGCTGCCATCCACTTCCGCCGATCAAGCTCTGTGCTGGGCTCCAACACATTCCTCACCCCTGCAGATGTGACGTGGCATGAGCAGCACTGGGATGACATGGATAGCCGCTTCCTGGCCTGGACGCTGAACGCGAGAGCCAGCGATGGCCCGGCCGGAGAAGGGTCGCTGTATGTCGCTATGAACATGCACCCCTTCCAGCTTGTCGATGTGCCACTGCCGACACCACCAGCTGGTTGCGAGTGGCATCGTGTTGCGGACACATCTCTGCCGTCGCCTCGGGACTTCGATGACACCGCGGCGAAGGCTGTTGGCGCAACGTACACAATTGCAGGCCACGCGACGTTGCTCCTGCGCGCCAGCCGGCCAGCTGCCAAGCTGTGAGACGGCTGGCCATGATGAAGCCGTGATGCGAATGGGGGCTTGCAAATCTCTTGGATGTGGTAAGTCCCAAGGGAGCCTTGTAAAGTGAGCCTCCTCTCCGAGACCCAGCTCCGAGCATCAGCGCTGGAAGACCCACGCACGCAGTCATGGCGTCGTCCAACGGCCATGTGAGTATTGCTCTGACAGACGGCGTGATTGGGGCGGGTGGCAATGGACGCATGCACGTGGCGCTGAAGGACACCAGCCCGTCCATCAACACAGTTCTCTCCAACGGCGACGCAGAGACGAAGAAGGTGAGCTTTTCACGACGGCACAAGACACCGCCGAATACGTGCGCTGCAGACGTGTGGTGCCACTGTGGTGCTTCTGTTCACATGCGACTTGTGCAGGACCATGGCATCGCATTCAGCGCCACGTCGCCCATTACAATGACCTGGGAGCGCATCAGTGCGAGCGTGATCGTGCCAGACATGTCATCATCGAGGCGGACTCAATGGTGGCGACTGTGCGGCCCTCCAGCTACACGTGTGCGCGAGGTCTTGCACGACCTCCACGGCTGTGTCACGCCTGGCCAGATGGTAGCCGTGCTGGGGCCTTCCGGCAGCGGCAAAACGACCCTGCTGTCTGTCCTTGGGCGTCGAAGCACCAGTACCACCATTGTCCGCGGAACTGTCCGAGTGGATAATGCTCGCGGCGTGTCCAAGGACATTGGTCGCCGCATCGGGTTCGTCACGCAAGACGACACGATGTGGGCATCGCTCTCCGTGCGCCAGACATTGCTCTACACGGCGCGCCTGCGTCTGCCGTCGTCCCTGTCGCGTGAAGCCCTGGTGGAGCGCGTGGATGCGGTCATTCAGTTACTGGGCCTGACGCACTGCCAGCACACTCAAATCGGGGGGCCACTCAAGCGCGGTTTGTCCGGCGGAGAGCGCAAGCGCACAAGCATCGGCATTGAGCTCCTGACCACGCCGTCTCTTGTGATGGCCGATGAAGCCACTTCTGGACTCGACGCCACCATAGCGCTGCGCCTGCTGCTCACGCTGCGCGACTGGAGCACAGCCTCTGGGTGCGGATTCCTGATGTCGATCCATCAGCCAGCGTCTCGTCTATTCCGCATCTTCGACGAGTGCTACGTCCTTGCGGATGGACATCTTGTGTACTCTGGCTCGCCGTCAAACGTGCAGCCTTACTTTGCACGCATCGGCTTCTTGCAGCCCGCAGACACGAACCCGGCTGATTGGCTCCTCGATCTGGCCTCCGGCGACAGCAGTGTTGGAGGACCTGATGCGCAACGTGCAATCACAGCGGCTCATCAACATGCGCATCCCAGCCCAAAGGCACAGCCTGACGACGATGACGCGCATCCCTACGATGGAGCGCAAGCCCGTGACGGCAGCGGCTTGCCCAAGTGGCCGGTGTCGTGGTGGACACAGGTCACCGTGCTTGCACAGCGCAACATCTCCGCGCGTGCAGAGGGTGTGTTCGACACCTGGCGGGTCGCGCAGGTCATTCTTGTGGCACTCATGTCAGGCCTGCTCTGGCTGAACAGCGGGCGTGAGCGACCCCTCACGCTAGCACGCGTGGACGACATTGCTGGCCTCGTGTTCTTTCTGGTCGTCTTTAACGCTTTCCTGTCGCTGTTTGCAGCGCTGTTCACCTTTCCCGCTGAGCGAGCCATCACCATCAAGGAGCGCCGCAGCGGCTGGTACAGGCTCAGCGCCTACTACGTCGGCCGCACTGTCGCAGATCTGCCGCTGGATCTGGCCCTGCCAAGCGCATTCATCGGAATCGCTTTTTGGATGGTCGGGCTCCGCGCTGCCATCTTCGTGCAGTTCTGGCTTCTCAATCTGCTGGCGGTGCTCGTCAGCACTTCCCTCGGACTCCTCATTTCAGCGGCGTGCACGGAGCAGAAGCAGGCACAGACGCTCGCGAGCGTCCTTGTGCTCGTCCTCATGCTGGCAGGCAGTTTCTACCTGCAGCACATTCCCGCGTGGTTGTCGTGGCTCAAATACATCAGCTACCTGAACCACGCGTTCAGTGCTGGCCTCAAGCTGCAGTTCCCCAAGGAGGCAACCGCGGCCTGCGTGGGCGCAGCCGGCAGGCAGTGCCTTGTGCGCACATCGGTGCGTCTCAGCTCGCTGGATTGGCATCTGCCGGCGGCTTACAATGTTGGATGCCTGTTTGCCGAGCTGGTAGTACTACGCGTGGCCACCTACTGGGTGCTGCAGTGGCGTCTGCGCTGAAGACTTTCGACGTACAAAGAGACGTGAGACAACAGGTCACCTGTTCACGCTGTAACGCTTTTTTGCCGATCCCCCAGTGTCAGCCCCTTCGCACGTCCCGTGCTAGCGCTCCAAAGGCGCCGCACAGCACAGTGACTGCGTGCACGAAGCGTCATGACGGCGCAAGACCAGGATGACTCTTTCACTGTCTTGTCACTGGCTCAGCAAGCGCGCAAAGAGGGCAACAACGCGTATGCCGCACATGATTACGAGGAGTCCGTTGCGCATTACAAGAAGGCACTGGGACTTCTGCTCAAGCCATCGGTGGCGTGCACGACGGGAGCAAACCTCGAAGCAGCAACGCTGCACTGTAACCTGGCCGCGGCACACCTTCGGCTTGGCCAGCCAGCTGAAGCAATGGCAGAGTGTAACCTTGCGCTAGCAGGCCAGCCGAAGCATGCGAAAGCGCTGTTTCGACGAGCTGAGGCCCGCCTGGCTCTTGGTCTCCTGCCTGAGGCCTTGGCAGACGCAGAGGCTACGCGCGTCGTTGCACCGGCTGACGCGGCGGTGCGCGGCCTCATATTTGATATCGAGGACGCAATCGCAGCTGCGCCGACGCCGCTAAGGAGTGAGCAGTCCGTTGAACGTAGAGAGCAGTTCGCAGGAGATGAACAGTCGCGAACCTTCGTGGAGGAGTGCATCTCGGAGGTGCACGCCAGTTTCATGGCAAGTGGCACTGCTGAAACAGAGCTACGTCTCCTGCATGTCACTCCAGATGCGGGACGGCAGTTTGGGCGCGTTGCGCTTGATGGCGCATTTGCAAGCTCAAGCACGCTGCGATCCGCACTCGCTTTCGTGCGCGGCCAGCACACCACGGCAGATGCACATGCTGCGGTACTGATTGTCGACCGCGCTCAAGTTTGCTTCCCCTGCGTTTGGTATGCTGGCCATTGGCCCGAGGAGTTGCCTTTGGACGCACGAGGCGTGTTTGTGCAGCTCATCACGCGCAAGGGAAGCCGCACATGGTTCCTCAATCGGCGTGGCAGTAGCAGCATGCTGGATCCGGGGTGTGAGCTTCCACAGGATTGCCATCTTGTTGAAGCCGAAAGCATATTTGTAGACGCAGTGATCTAATTAAGAGACTTCCTCTCCTTGATGCCGTCACATCTGTGCACGCAAAGCTGCTATAACTGCGTCAAGTGAGCCCTGCAGCGCTGTGCGCTCCGACACAATCGCCCTCAAAGCGGTAAGCTCTGCATGTTGTCGGCCAGGACTCCACGACTGTGCCTCCATCACGTCCAGTCTTGCAATGTCATCTTCAAGCTCGGTACTGTACGCCGTGCATTGAGTCTCCAACGCGAGTTGGAGGCGTTGCAGAGCAGCGCTCTCGTTGCGGCTGCCTTGCGATGCCATAAACTTGCCCATCACTTCGTAGGCCACCTGCCTGGTCCTGTCATTTATATCAGCGGAAGGTAAGTCAGACCAGCCAGCTGTGCGTAGCTCCTCAGGCGTAGCGCTGGCGACACGAAGCCAGGCAAGGACACCTGGGTCTGGGCCATCCGCACTGAGTGATGCGATGGCGGTGGCGGGATCCAAGCCAACGGAAGAGAGAAGTTGCTCGTTACTCTCCGGCATGGCGCCCAGACACGAAGCAGGGACATCGACTCGGTCAACTGCTGCTGTCGTGCTCCTGGGCTCCACGAAGCCGTATTCAAGAAGCGTGTCCACTGGCGCCTTGCCTGGAGAGTAGGAATCGAACACTTGGTCACCAGGTGCGTAGCACTTGTGCGCGAATAGCACAGCGCATCTCTCCTCCGGGTCGTATTGAAGCACACTGCGCTCATCTGCATGGCTGCTGTGATTCAACGCATCAGCCCACGGCACGAGCGCCAACACAGCACTTTCGTTCTCAGCATCATCTGAGTCGTCATCCACTCCAGGCAAGTAGAATGCGCGACTCAGCACCATGGAAGCAGCCCACCGCACATCCTCGTCGCTGGGCAGCGTCGCCAGCTCACCGCATGGATGATCACTCAGCGCCGCACGTATGCATGCCGCATCGTCTCGGCACTGCTCCAGCGATTTGCGAAGCTTGGGGAGCATGAAGCTGCCATGCAAAAGCGATGATGCAAGGCTGGGAGGCCACAGCAAAGGGTGCATGAACGCAGCTTCGTCTTGCGGTCCAGTTGGCTGCACTGGCAGCGTAGCTAGATAGGGCGCATATGAGCTGCTGGCGCCAAGTGCGCACTCGAGAAGCAGCTTCAAGACGAGCGCCTGCCAATCAGTCAAGCAGATGCAGGCCGCACCTACACGCGGACACTCCCTCGCTGTACGCGTTGTCAGCAACGCGTCCCTAGGAATAGCGACCAGGACGTCGTCCTCGTCAATGTGGCGACTCGCGACGGCGCACAGGCTGTACGCGAAGCAGGTGGGTCAGAGACACGGACGCGGTGCCCGAGACGACGTTCGAACTCACCCTTGGTCTCCGTCGAGTCTGCTGATGCGCAAACCGCAGTCGTCGTGCCTCCACTGCGCCAGCCAGGCGCGTAGAGCCGCTCCAGCAGGGTCCTCTGGAGGTTGAGCTGCCAGCCTCGGCGGCTTGCGCTTCTGCAGTGTGACACGAGCACGTCGAGCGTATACAGTCAGAGCTGTGCCACGCGTCCATGACCTGCACGGCGGACTGTGCGCTGCGGTGGAAGCCCCACAGGAAGGATGCGACCATGTTGACCTCGCAAGGGACACCATGAGTCAACGCGGACGTTCACGACCCATGCCACAGTGGCCAATAAGTATGCAGCGGTCACGCGAGGAGGTGTACGATGACTCAGCGGCACAAAATTGCTTCGAAACTGTGTGTCTGGACAACTGCACTCGCTCCGACGATGCAGTCTCACGCGCATTGTGCACGCTCTACGGCATACCATCGCTGTCACCGCGTAGTAGAGCTGCAGAAACGTCAAGCACTGCCTTCAACGCGCCGCCTCTTGCGCATTCTTCACGCAGCCGCCTCCTCGTCGCACGGCGTCACCGCGGACAGTGAGACGACCACTATCAGCGGCATCCCCCTGTCTCAGTGGCTCAAGCTGCAGGCGCCTGCGCGTTACCTGGGCGCTGAGACCGGCGCGTGTCACAAGCCATGGACGTCTGCCGACGTCCGCTTCGTGCTC
>Ga0164296_1002654_pt1 | contig 17527 bp, 14 predicted proteins | sample GEODES057metaG_FD_113533 | JGI IMG/M metagenome (GOLD analysis project Ga0164296, IMG submission 113533) | Dystrophic lake water microbial communities from Trout Bog Lake, Wisconsin, USA - GEODES057 metaG | ecosystem: Environmental > Aquatic > Freshwater > Lake | place: USA: Trout Bog Lake... | reverse complement strand
CCAAATTGCCAGCGCCAATTACAGGAGCACTCATAGCGATCACTCGAAGGTTACGCGGCTAAGGTGACGGCCTTGTGGATCGTACAGATGTACGGCACAGGCCAGGCACGGGTCAAAGGAATGGATGGTGCGAATGATTTCCAGAGGCTCCTGCAGGTTCGCTACCGGAGTTCCGATCAGCGCTTCCTCAAATGAAGAACGCTGTTCCTTCGCATCGCGCGGCGACCCGTTCCAGGTCGTCGGCACCACCAGCTGGTAGTTGTCGATCGCTTCATCCTTGATTTTGATCCAATGGGCCAGCGCACCACGCGGTGCCTCCACCAGACCAACACCTTCGGCTTCCTTGGGCCAGCTCTTGGGCTCCCACTTGGAATTATTGAAGGTCGACACATCGTTCTTGCGGACGCGGTCCATCAGTTGGCCGAAGAACTCCTTCAGCCAGCCCAGCGCCAGCTCGGCATCCAGCGCGCGTGCTGCGGTGCGGCCCAGTGTCGAGAACAACGCATCTACCGGTACGCCCAGCTTGCCCAGCGTCGCGCCTACAATTTCCTTCACATCGGCGCGGCCTGAAGCGTAGCCAACAATCAGGCGGCTCAGCGGTCCCACTTCCATCGCGTGGTCCTTCCAGCGCGGCGTCTTCAGGAACGAGTACTTCTCGTATCCTTCCAGCGTCTCGAAGGGAGGCTTGGGTCCGCTGTACTTGATGTTGGTTTCGCCGGCCCACGGGTGCACGCCTTCCTTGTCGCCTTCCTTGTACGTGTACCAGGAGTGCGCAATGTATTCCTTGATTTCCTGCGTGTCCTTCGCGTTGACCGGATACACAGTGCTCAGGTCGCGGTTTAACACGGCGCCGCGCGGATACTTGAACGTGCTCGGATCGCCGTAACCCTGCGTCGGGAACTCGCCATAGCAGAGGTAGTTGTGCAAGCCGCCGCCGTACTTCGACCAGTCCTTGTAGAACGAGGCCACGGCCAGCACGTCGGGGATGTACACCTCATTGACGAATTCTTCCGCCTGATCAATCAGGCTCGCCACCAGGTTCAGCCGCTCGTTGTTAATCGCGCCGACTTCATTCGGGTTGATCGAGCAAGGCACGCCGCCCACCAGATAATTCGGGTGCGGGTTCTTGCCGCCGAACACGGCGTGGATCTTGACGAGCTCTTTCTGCCATGCCAGCGCGTCCAGATAATGCGCCACAGCAATCAGGTTCACTTCCGGCGGCAACTTGTACGCCGGGTGTCCCCAATAGGCATTGGCAAAGATGCCGAGACCAGCCGCAGCCAGCTTCTTCACCTTTTCCTGCACTTCGGTAAAGTATGCCGGTGTGTTCTTGTCCCACTTGGAGAAGCTCTGCGCCAGTTCAGCGGCCTTCTTCGGGTCGGCCTTCAGGCAGTTCACCACGTCCACCCAGTCCAGCGCGTGCAGGTGGTAGAAGTGGACCACGTGGTCCTGAACATACTGAGCAGTCAGCATGATGTTACGGATCAGCTCCGCCGTCGGCGGTACGCTGATGCCAATCGCGTCTTCAACCGAGCGTACGCTGGCCAACGCGTGTACCGTGGTACACACGCCGCAAACGCGCTCAACAAACGCCCAGGCGTCACGTGGGTCGCGGCCAATCAAAATCTTTTCCAGGCCGCGTACCATGGTGCCGGAACTGAACGCGTCTGTGATGACGCCATTCTCCACCACCGCTTCTACGCGGAGGTGGCCTTCAATTCGTGTTACTGGATCAACGACTATGCGTGCCATGGTCCCTCGCTATTCCTTCTGGTCATTCTTGTGTTCGTCTGCGATAACGCTCTTCTTGTTCACGCTGGTCATCACTGCATGTGCAGCCACGCCAGCCAGCGTCACCAGTCCAACCGCCGCGCCAACCGTGTCCGCCGTGCTTTCAATTCCAAAGCCCGGGAAACTCGGCAGGTGCTGATAGAACGGTCCGTTGTCCCAGAAGCCAGGCTCGCTGCATCCGATGCATCCGTGTCCGGACTGAATCGGATAGCTCGTGCCTTCGTTCCATTTCACAACTGAGCAAGCGTTGTAGGTCACCGGTCCGCGGCAGCCCATCTTGTACAGGCAATATCCCGCGCGGGCGCCTTCATCGTCCCACGACTCCACAAACAAGCCGGCGTCGTAATTCGGTCGGCGGTAGCAGGTGTCGTGTACGCGACGGCCATAGAACTCCTTCGGCCGGCCCAGGTTGTCGAGCTCGGGTACGGTGCCCATCACCAGCAGGTGCGTCACCACGCCCATCATCACATCGGCAATCGGCGGGCAACCCGGTACATTAATCACCGGCTTGTTCACCAGCTTGTGGATTGGCGTTGCACTGGTCGGGTTCGGCTTCGCGCTCTGCACGCAGCCATTCGATGCGCAACTGCCCCATGCAACTACGGCGGCTGCGTCTTTCGCCACGTCCTGCAGAATCGATTCTGCTGTCTTGCCGCCGATCATGCAGTACACCCCTTCGTCGGCCGTCGGCACAGAGCCTTCAACCAGCACGATGTACTTGCCCTTGTTCTTGGTGATCGTGTCTTGCAGGCATTTCTCAGCCTGGAATCCCGAAGCTGCCTGCAGTGTCTCGCTGTAATTCAGCGAGAGCACATCCAGCAGAACATCGGTCACGGTCGGGTGCGAAGCACGCAGGAACGACTCACTGCAACATGTACATTCCTGGAAGTGCATCCACACAACGGCCGGCTTCGTTTGCGTCTCAAATGCGGATACCACCTGGCCCAGGCTGCTCTTGTCGAGGCCTGCTACCACGGCGGCTGCGCTGCAGAACTGAAGGAACTCTCTACGGCTATAGCCCTTCTCCTGCATCGATTGCCAAATTGTCAGTCCCATGAATCCCTCTCCTGACTACATCTCTCGTCGCCGTCATCTTCGCAATCTTCCGCCGCATCACCCATTTCCTGCTCGGCGCTGCAATTGCTGATTAACGAGTGCGATACTACGCAACCATGCGTTCGACTGGCTGTGATACTTGTCACAGCACTTGTGCAGGTGCCTGCACAGCCGCCGCACTTCCACACTCACTCGTACAGGCCATCTCTATCTCGTTGATTCAACTCAGATTCTTCTCAGTGCTGCTCTCCCCGCTCTCCGGCAAGATTCACTGCATACAAACCAATTGCTGTCGCGTTACTATGATTCCAACCTTCATCAGGCGTTACTCATCATGAAAATCAAGAGCCTCTTCCCACTCCTTGCCCTCCTGCTGCTGGCCGCCACCTTGCCCGCGCAAACTTCCACGCCGCACAAAAAGCACCTGCTCATTCTGGGCGAAGAAAAAGGCTACCGGCATGAGTCGGTCTCCCACGCCATGGCCGTGCTGGAAGAAATCGGCAAAAAGAACGGCCTGTGGGACACCACCATCCGCACCGACACAGAAGTTCTGACCAAAAAGAAGCTCGAGTACAACGCCAAAACGCTGAATGATTTTGATGCCGTGCTCTTCTTCACCGGCGGCGACCTGGAGATGGATGCCAGCCAGCGTGCCGACCTGCTCTCTTTCGTTCACGACGATGGAAAAGGCTTCATTGGCGTTCACAGCGCCGCCATCACCTGGGTCAAATGGCCGGAGTTTGTCGACATGCTCGGTGGCACCTACGACGAGCATCCCTGGGGCACCTTCAACGCGCCCATCATCGTCGAAGACCCCGCCTTCCCCGGCATGGCGCAGTGGCCCCGCGAGTTCGTTTTCCACGATGAGATTTACCAGCAGCACTTTTACTCGCGCGACAAGGTCCGCGTGCTCATGCGGCTCGACCCCTGCAAGCTCGACCTCACCAACCCGCGCGTGCACCGCAAGGATGGCGACTTTGCCGTCACCTGGGCCAAAATGTACGGCAAGGGCCGCGTCTATTACTCCACGCTCGGCCACCCGGAAGAAAACTGGGACGACCCGCGCCTGCAGCAGATGTACAGCGAAGCTATAAAGTGGGCCATGGGGTTGGAAGACGCCAACCTGACCACGCAACCCGCCCCGGCCACCAGTTGCAAGTAGCATCGTCACGCTGCAAGAAAAATTGCTCTACATAATAAGGATGAGCATTTCGAGGTTTCAGAATATGCGGCGACTCTCTCTTCTGCTTCTGCTGGCCCTGTCGGTATCGGTCATGCCCGCGCAGACCATGCACCCCATCCTGCCCATCGGCTCCCCCGCGCCCGACTTTTCCCTGCCCGGCGTCGACGGCAACATCCACAAGCTCAGCGACTACGCCGCCAGCCCCGTGCTCGTCATCGTCTTCACCTGCAACCACTGCCCCATCGCGCAAATGTACGAGCAGCGCATCCAGCAACTGGCCGACGACTACAAAGACAAGGGCGTCGCCGTCGTCGCCATCCAGCCCAATGACCCCAAGGCCATCCGCATCGACGAACTCGACTCCTCCGACGTCAGCGACACGCTGGCCGAGATGAAGATTCGCGTCGCCTACAAGCACCTCCGCTATCCCTACCTCTACGACGGCGAAACGCAACAGGTCACCCGCGCCTACGGTCCGCAGGCCACGCCCCACGCCTTCATCTTTGACCAGCAGCGTAACCTCCGCTACGAAGGCCGCATCGACAACAACTACCGCATTGAAATGGTAAAGACGCACGAAGCGCGCGATGCCATCGACGCCCTGCTGTCACACCGCCCCGTCGCCGTCACCCACACCGGCACCTTCGGCTGCTCCACCAAGTGGGCGGAAAAGTCCGCCGGCCGCGATGCCGCAATGCGCAAAATTGAAGACACGCCCGTCACCCTGCAGATGGCCGACAAAGCCGCGCTTGCCAAACTCCGCACCAATCCCAGCCACAACATGATGCTGGTGGATTTCTGGGCCACCTGGTGCGGCTCCTGCGTTGCGGAATTTGCCGACCTGCAGGACACCCTGCGCATGTACAGCGACAAGGACTTCTCCCTCGTCACCGTCTCCGCCAATCTGCCCGAGGAACAGGCCGGCGTTCTCCGCTTCCTGCAGAAACAGCACGCCACCAGTAAAAATCTTTTGTTTGCGACGGATGACACCGAATCGCTGCAGACCGCCTTCGATCCCAAGTGGGACTCGGCCGTGCCCTACACCATTCTGATTTCCGCGGATGGAAAAGTCCTGTACAAGCAGCTCGGCTCAACCGACATTCTCGAACTGCGCCGCATCATCCTGGCCAATCTGCCTTCGGATTACATCGGCTTCAACAAATATTGGCAGGGCAACTAGCGCTACGGCAACGCAAACGCGGCATACACACTGCCGCTGGGCGACTTCGGGTCCTTGCCGCCGCCGCTCGCAATCACCACGTACTGCTTGCCATCCACCATGTACGTTGCCGGAGTTGCCACAGCCGCATACGGCAGCGTCGTCTCCCACAGCAACTGGCCGTTGCTGCTGTCAAAGGCGCGAAACTTTTTGTCATACGCCGTCGCGCCGATAAACAAAACTCCCCCGGCTGTCAGAATCGGCCCGCCATAATTTTCTGATCCGGTGTTCTTCATCCCCGCAGCCGCCAACGCCGGATACTCGCCCAGCGGGATCTTCCACAGATATTTTCCCGTGTTCATATCAATCGCGCTCAGCGTTCCCCACGGCGGCGTAATCGCGGGGTAGCCATCGGGATCAATAAAATCATTTGACCCGGTGATGCGATACTTCATCGGCGCACCGTCGCTGGCGCTGGAATAAATCGCACCCTTGTCCGGCCCCGAGGTCTTGCCTTCCTTCAAATATCGCAGCAGCGATTGCAGATGCTCTCCACTCAGGTTCGGAAATCCCGGCATGCGTCCGCTGCCCTGCTGAATCGTGTTGGCAATCTCCTCGTCGCTCATGCGCTTCTCAACGCCCAGCAGCGAAGGATACGTCGGCGGCGACCCGGCGCGACTGTCTCCATGGCAGATGCTGCACTGGTTGTGATACGTGCGCTCGCCCGTGCTTCCTCCCGGCTTGTTTTCCGTCAACGCAATTTCGCACGCCGCTTCATTCGCGTTGATGTAAATCACTCCGCGCTGCGGGTCCACCGCCGGCCCGCCCCACTCCGCTCCACCTAGAAAACACGGAAAGACCACCGTCTCTTTATCCAAACCTGTCGGAGTAAACTGCCCCAGGTTGCGAAATGTTTTAAACTCTTCCACCGCCCACGCATGCGCCGCCGGCGTACGCGTCGTCAGTTCCTCCGCCGTCAGTAACTGCCGCGTAAACGGTCCCGGGGCCACCGGCACAGGCTGCGTTGGCGAGGTCACTTCTCCGGGCACATCGCTGGCCGCAACTTTGCGCTCTTCAATCGGAAACAGCGGCTTGCCGTTGCTGCGATCAAACAGAAATAAATATCCCTGCTTGCTGGTCTGCGCCACCGCGTCGATTTTCTTTCCGTTGCGCACCACTGTTGCCAGCGCCGGCGGCGACGGAAAATCGCGGTCCCAGATGTCATGATGTACGCCCTGAAAATGCCAGATGCGTTTGCCTGTATTCGCATCGAGCGCCAGCAGCGTGTCGGCAAACAGATCATCGCCTACCCTGTCCGCGCCGTAAAAATCAAACACCGCCGATCCGGTCGGCACATACACAATCCCGCGCTTTTCATCCAGCGTCATGCCCGCCCAGTTGTTCGCTGCGCCTGCATCGCGCCACGCATCCTTCGGCCACGTGTCATAACCAAACTCACCCGGATGCGGAATCGTATGAAAACTCCAACGTAGTTTTCCGGTGCGAACATCAAAGGCGCGAATATCTCCCGGCGGCGCAGGATGCGTTTCCGGATTGCGCCCGCCGATAAGAATCATGTCCTTGTAAATCATCCCCGGGCTGGTCAGCGCAATCGACTGCAATTGATAATCTCCGCGCAGGTCCTTGCGCAGATCAATCCTGCCGCCCTCTCCAAAACTTATGATGGGCTTTCCGGTCGCCGCGTCCAGCGCATACAAGTACTGCATCACACCGGCAAAGATGCGGCCTGCCTTGCCGTCGCTCCAATACGCAACACCCCGCGTGGGCTGCGAACTGCGAATGCCGGAATCAAATTTCCAGATTAATTTTCCCGTCGCCGCGTCCAGCGCAATCACTTTCTGCTTCGCCGTATACGCATACAAAACTCGGCCCACAATAATCGGGCTCGTCTCCAACCCGCCTGTTTCGTTCGCATCATATTGCCACGCCAGTTTCAGCGCGCCAACATTGCTGCGATTAATCTGCTTCAGGTTGGAGTAATGATCGCCCGCGGCCTGCCCGCCATACACCGGCCAGTCAGCAGACTGCGCTGTGCACACGCATGGCATCACAAGCACTGTAGCTGTTAGAAATTTAAAAATAGTTTTCTGAAGATTCTTGCAGCACATTCGAACAGCTGCATCCGATGCGCGGCGAATCATTGCCCAGCGCCCCAGAAAATCGCATTGCGAAAAATCTGCACAAAATTCGGATCCTCAAACAGCCCCGCATGATGCCCCATGAAGATGTAAACATTCCGCGCCTTGTAATGCTCATTCGACCAAATCACCGGATGATCGCCCATCTTGATCATCGTGTTCGGTTCATACGTCGACTCATCCACATTGGCCAGTACATGCACATTCGGCCGTGGAGATTTGTCCCACGTGTACCACTCTTCTTTCTGGATGACGAAGGAACTCGGCAGTCCCTTCATCACCGGATGCGACGTCGCCTCCACCCGCACCGTGGCCCGCGCAAAGTGCGGCAGGTAGCTGGTGTAGCGAATATCTCCCAGAAATTTTGAGAACCACGGAGACATGGGATAGCCGTCAAAATCTCCCAGCAGTGCCGCGTGATGGAAGCCAATCCAACCGCCTTTACCTTCGGCGATGTATTTCTCAAAGGCAGCCTGTGCCGTCGGTGTCCAGCGATACGGCGGATAATTCAGCTGAATAAACAACTGGTACTTCGCCAGAAATGCATCGTTGATGGGCTCAGTGTCCGAGATGTAATCCACGGTGAAATTATTTTCCGCGCCCAACTTTGCCAGATACACTTTGGCCGCGTTCACAAAACCCTCGTGGTCGGCATTGCCCTTCTCTGCAATCGCCACCACGCGGAACTTCACCGGCGCTTGCGCCAACGCAGCGGATGTCGGCATGGCAACCAGCAGTGCAGCTTTCAAAATTACATCTGCAAATTTTGCAAATCGCATCCGGCACGCTCCCTTATTTCGAAGCCCGACTGCGCTTCGCCACATCCGCTTACTTCAGCTTCGCAACCGCTTCGGTTCCCATCGCCGGCCGCGGCGTTGACAGCAAGTCCTTCGCAGACATATTCGCCGGGAAGGCCACGTTGAACATGCACACCATCATTTCATCGGTGCTCTGCTGCCCCCATATCACCGTCTTGGTCGGGTCAGGATTTTCCGGGTTGCCCTTCGAATTATCAAAGTGTTCGGTGCACTCCAGCTTGCTGCCCTTCGGCAACAGTATCGGCTGCTCCAGGTTGTACCAGAGCTGCCAGCGCCAGTTGTAATGCGGCACGTTCAGCACCACTTTGGTTTCGCCATTGGGATAAACAATCCGGTACTGCGCATCTTTACCCCGCATATGCATGTGTGGATGCATGCCCAGCAGCGTCACGTCCTGCGGAATGTAATACGAAGCATCCACACGGAAGTTTGGATCACCCGGCGGAATTTTGAAAGTTTCATTTCCGGCGGAAAGTGTCATCGTCCGCTCGGCCGGCGGTTGCTTCGCCAGCACCAGGCCCAACCGCGCCTGGTCCTGCGTGGCCTTGCCTTCAGGCATGTAGTGCAGTTCCAGCACAATGTCAGAGCCAGCCGGAATCAGCTTCGCCTGTCCGGGCTTGAACATGTCCGGCGGTTGCCCCGGCGCATATCCCACCAGCCAATCCGTCGGCACATCATCCTTCGGGGCCTTCGCATCCGTCTTCGAGGGCGGCGCTTCAAAGAATGTGTTCTTCGGCTGGTCCTTGAAATAATTCGATCCCGGCGCACGCACGTAAGCCACAATATGATGCACCACGCTGCGGTCGGTCGGCGCCGCTTCCACATCCTGCACCCAGGTGTCTTTCGTGAATCCCGTCGGCAGAATCACATATTGATACTCCATAATTCCCTTCGCCGGCACCTGTATCGGCTTCGGAATCTGGAAAATTAAATCCGGCTTGGGGATCGTCCAACCTTCGTCAAAGTGCCGCGGCGGCGGCAAATCTTTCGGATCGCCCTTCGGTGCGCCGGCATCAATCCAGCTCACAATCCTGTCAATCTCATCCTGCGTCAATCGCCGATTGTTCTCAAAATGCTCCGTCGTTCCGTCTTCATACCACGGCGGCATCTGGCGCGACTGAACCATATACTTGATCTCCTCGGTCCAATCCTTCGCGCTCTCGTAGGTCATCAGCGAAAACGGCGTGCCCTCGCCCGGCCGGTGGCAGCCCTGGCAATGCTGCTGCACAATCGGCGCAATGTCTTTGGTAAACGTCATGTTCTCGTAGCGGTGGACCACCTCTGCCGTCGTCATCGGCTTCTGTGCAGGCGCGGCAGTGTGCGGCATGTCGGCCATCTGGCCCAGCAGCGCGGCAGTGAACGTGACTTCAACGGCAAGAACCAGCAACATGCGTTTCATGGCGATATATTCCTTGCGTGGGATGTCTTGGAATCTAGTGCCGATGCTTCAACTGGCATCTGTACATTTCTGGCCCGGTTTGACGGAGCAATTCTGCGTGCTTAGAATCTGCATTCAAGCATCCCAGAATTTGAATTCAAGTATCAATGAACCAATAGAGACAGCGCAATCTATTTGTTGCCCCGCCCGAAATTACGCCAATTAACGGAGACTCCCTTGAAGGCCATCTATAGATTCGCTGTCCTGCTCACCCTCCTCGCCGCAGCCGCCGCCTGCCCGGCCCAAATGCCCGACTTTTACAAGTCCGCCAACCGCGTCGTCTGGCTGGTGCAGGAGATTGACCGCGTTCGCCCCGCCTGGGAAGCCCTCGGCCTCACAGACATTCACGAGTATCCCAACGTCAGCATGTCCGGCAACTATCACGGCACCGCCAACAACATCATCGCCTGGGAAATTACCGGCCATCTCGGCAACCTGTCTGTGGAGATGGTGCAGCCCGCCGAAGGCCAGCTGAATGCTTTCAATGATTTTCTCGGCCATCACGGCGACGGCATCTTTTCCATCGTGCATGAAGTCCACAGCCGCGCACAGATGGACACAGAGATTCGCCGCATGCAGTCACTCGGCGTCAACGTGCTGCAGCAATTCACCGTCACCCGCGATGGCGTCCCCGTCACCTACACCTTCTTCGACACGGAACCGCAGGGGAAATTTGTTCTCGGCCTCGTCTACGCACCCGGCGGCATGCCCGCCCCGCTACCCGGCAAAATGGTCACGCATCTCGCCCCGGTTGTGAATGACGCAGCATCCGTATCGGCCTTCTGGAGCAAGCTCGGCTTCCCCGCCTTCAGCATGGAACACGCCACGCCGCGGCCCGACTCACGCTATCGCGGCCAGCCGCTCTCGCTTTCCTTTGAAGTCGGCTACCAGCATTACGACCAGTTCAGTTATGAGTGGATTGTTCCGCCCACAACTCCGCCCAACATCTATGCCGACTTTCTCCGCAACCATCACGAAGGCATCCAGCACATCGGCATCCCGGTGGATGATTTGCAGAAATCCGCAGCCGCGTATGAAAAGCTCGGCTACCACATTCATCAGTCCGGCGCGTGGGGCAACGTCGGCCAGAAAAACTCCGGCCAGTACGACTACATGGATACGGACACACACGGCGGCGTCGCCGTCGAACTTCTCCACGCCTACTAGCTCGGCTTACTTCGCCGGCTGGTTCACTTTGTCTTCATCCACGCCCGTCCACGGATACGGCGTCCAGTCCTTGATGAGCGGCTGCCCCGGCAGCGGCTTCCAGTGCGATGCGCCAAAGCTGCGCTCGCGCAATTTGCTCCAGCGCGCCGCCTCGCGCGTCGAGCGGCCCGGCGGCACATTCCACGGATCACCCGTGATTGCATTCAGGTCATAAACAACCTTGCCGCCCTTCACCGTCAACTCACAGACCATCTTCTGATTGCCGTGCAGGCTGGTGCTGTACGCATCGTCAAATCCAAAATCACCATGCGCCATGCTGATTACAGCCACATCCGCAATCGCTCCCACCGAAAGATTTCCCAACTGCGTCTGCAGAATTTCCTTCGCCGGGTTCCACGTCATGTCGCGCACCACTTCCTGCAGCGGCATGCCGATGGCAAGATACTTGTCGCCCACGTTGAGCATGTCTTTCATGCCCGCATTCATGCTGTCGATATGCAGGTCCGTCGAAATTGAATCAGGATGGAAGCCGGCCTGGTACAGAGGTATCGCCGTGAACCACGCAAAGCTCGCCTGTCCATGCCCCACATCAAAATAAATGCCGCGCTGCCGACCCACCAGCATCGCCTTGCTCGGCCCGCCGGTTGCAAAGTCCTGCTCGCCGCGCTCTCCGGAAAATGCATGTGTGTAGATGTCTCCCGGCCGCAGCACTTTTGCCAGCAAGTCATATAGCGGCCGCTCAATGCGCCGTGCGCCAAAATCAATCATCACCGGTATGTGCGCGATGTTGCCCGCCTTCACCGCCTGCTCGTACGGGGTCCATTCCGGCCCGGTGAAATGCGCCGACTTGATGCCCACAATCACGCCCGGATATTTCATCGCCATCGCCGCGGTCGGCTCCGCCTGCATATCTGCGGTGTTGTTTTCGAATTTTCCGCCGCGCATTCCCGAGCCCACAATATTCAGCATCGCCAATACGCGCGTCTGCGACCGGTCAATGATGCGGTCCTTGAAGTCAGGAAAATTCCGCCAGCCCGAAGATCCCGCATCCACAATCGTGGTCACACCAGTGCGAAAGGTAAAGCCATCGGGGTACACGCTCAAATCTCCCGCATACGATCCGCGTTCGCCCGTGCCCGCATACACATGCGTGTGGATGTCAATCAATCCCGGCGTAACGTACATGCCCTTCACGTCCACCGTCTTCAATGCGTAGTCGGCGCGAATGTCATTCGCCACCGCGGCAATTTTCCCGTTCTTGATGGCGACATCCATCACCGCATCAATATTGTTTTTCGCATCGATGACGTGCCCACCCTTCAGCAGCAGGTCATAATCAGGCGAGCCCGGCGGAATTACATCGCTGCTCTTCGCGGCAGCACTGCTGTTGGCGCTTTGTGCGTCCATCCGCTGCGTGGTAAAGCCGGTGAAGGCAATCGCGGTGATAACGGCATACGTGTACAGCATGCGTAGGTTCATGGGTCCTCGCTGCGGTGTGGGATTTTGTGTGCGCGTGCAAACTGTCTAGGCCGAACGCTGCCCATCCACTATGCCATGCTCCAGCATACGAATGGTATCGGAAAAATCATCCAGCAATTGCGAAAGCGTCCCGGCAAGATTGCGGAAGCTCTTCTCGCTCATACTGGCAAACAAGCGGTCGTTCATGCGCTGGCGCAACGGGCTCACCTGCCGCACCGTCGCTTCGCCCTTCGCCGTCAGGCGCAGCAGCACGCCGCGTCCGTCGCTGGGATTCGGACGCTTCTTCACCAGCCCCATCTGCTCCAGCTTGCCGGCTTCGCTGGTCACAAACGCCGTGCTCACGTGCAACCGCATCGCCACATCACTCACGCGGATGCCCGCAGCCCCCTGCAAATTCGCAATCACCATGGTGATGTTGTACTGCGGCGACGTCAGCCCGATGCTGGAAGCCAGATGTGCCCGCGCAATTTCCAGCGATGCACCCAATACAGAAAAGTCATACAGCATCTGGCGGAACTTGTGGTCGGTATGGCCGTTATCATCCAGCAACGCTTCCCGCGTCACAGAAACCGGAACGCGGAAGTTGACACTGTCCGCCCCATTTTGCAAAGTTTTGCCGCGAACAGCTTTGCTGCCGACGGCCTTGCCAGGCACTGCTACCGGCTTGGCAATCACACGCTTTCTTTTCGCGCACAGCTCATTCCGTCGCAGTTTCATCGTGTTTGGAATTGTCTTCATTCGGCCCGCCGCCCTCTCGTGGAATGCATAATAAACTTATTTAATCTACTTGACTAGTTCTTTCCACGCATCTTATTCTGCTTAGACATTCATCGCTGACTGAAGACCCCGTCAGACTCCGTCCAGTGATTGGAGAGCCATGCCGAAGAACGGGAATCAGCACATCGCCAGCCTCAGAGACGGCCGCGCCATCTATATCGATGGCGAGAAAATCGACAACCACGTGGACCACCCGGCCTTTCACAACGGCATTCGCTCCGCCGCCTCCCTGTATGACTTCCAGTCGAAGCCGGAAAACCTGCACAAGATGACCTTCCGCTCGCCCACCAGCGGCACCGACGTCAGCCGCATCTGGCAGTTGCCCACCAGCTATGCAGAACTGGTGGAACGCCGCGCTGCACTCGAAGCCTGGGCCAACATCACCTGCGGCTTCATCGGCCGCTCGCCGGACCACGTCGCTTCTGCGCTCTCCGGCATGTACATGGGGATCGAACTCTATCGTGCACACGGCGAACGCCACGCGCAGGCCCTCTCGCAATATTTTGAATACGCGCGCGACAACGATCTCTACCTCACCTACGCCATCATCAATCCGCAGGCTGACCGCAGCAAAAGCACCGGCGAACAGGCCGAGGAATTCGTTGCCGCCGGCGTGGTGGATGCAGACTCCGAAGGCATCACGCTGCGTGGCGCAAAAATGCTCGCCACCGCCTGCCCCATGGCGAATGAAGTGATGGTTGCAGCCATCCAACCGCTCAAACCCGGCGAAGAAAAATTCAGTTTCACCGCCATGCTTCCCATGAATGCAAAGGGATTGAAGCTGCTCTCGCGTAAATCGTACGAGTCCGCCGCGGCATCCACCTTCGACAATCCCCTCTCGTCAGCCTTCGACGAGAATGATTGCGTTCTCTACTTCGACGACGTAAAGGTTCCCTGGGACCGCGTCCTCGTGCATAACGACGTCACTATGGCCGCGGCGCAGTGGCACAACGCGCCCACTCACGTCTACCAGAATTACCAATGCCAGATTCGGCTGATGGTGAAGTTGCGTTTCCTGCTCGGCCTCGCGCGAAAGATTGCCGAGACCAATGGCGTGATTGCCATCCCCGCCGTGCGTGAGGTGCTCGGCCAGATGTCCGCAGAAGCCACGATGGTCGAAGCGTTGGTCGAATCAATGGAAGTGAGCGGCGCAATGTTCGGCAAATACTACATGCCCAACCCGCGTCGCCTGTATTCCGCGATGGTCCTCACGCAGCAACTCTATCCAACTTTTTTGCAGCACCTGCGCGAACTCAGCGGCGGCGGCCTCATCATGCTTCCCTCTTCCGTCGCCGATTTGCAAAATCCGGAGACCGCAGAGTTTGTCCGCAAAACGCAGCACTCCCCAGCCACCGATGCACTCGGCCGCGTCAAACTTTTCAAACTCGCTTGGGATGCAGTCGGTTCGGAATTCGCCTCACGTCATCTGCAGTATGAAATGTTTTACGCCGGCGCCAACATGGTCACGCGCGGCCACGCCTACCGCACCGGCAACTGGGACCAGGCCACCGGCATGGTGGATGCCTTCATGCAGAGCTACCACCTTGACGGGAAGAAGGGGCAGTAGCGCAACCATGCAACCTCTGGACACACGCAGCCTGCGCAATGTTCTTGGATGCTACGCAACCGGCGTCGCCATCCTCACCACGCGTTCAGCTGCCGGAGAAAATATCGGCGTCACCATCAATTCATTTTCTTCTGTCTCTCTCGATCCGCCGCTGATTTTATTTTCCCTGCTGAACTCTGCCGTCAACCTGACGCACTTTCAGCAAGCCGCAGCTTTCAACGTCAACATTCTGTCGCACCAGCAGGAGTCGCTCTCGAATATGTTCGCGCGGCCATCCACGGCAAACTGGGAAGAAGTTGTTTTTACTGCGGCTGAAAACGGCTGCGCTCTGCTCGATGGTTCTCTCGCGCAGATGGAATGCAGCACGCATCAGGAACTTGACGGCGGCGATCATCGCATCTTCCTCGGCCGCGTGCAACGCTTCCATCTCAAGTCAGACGCAGACCCGCTGCTCTTCTATCGCGGACGCTACGGCACCTACATGCGCGATCCGTGGAACCCGCCGGGCAGTCGTGCAAAACACGAATATGTAGCCGCCGACCCGCGTGTAATGGGTTGGGGTTAAATCTTTGCAATACCACCGGGCCTGAACCTTCATAACGCTTCATGAACGACGAGAGGAACCATGCCGGCTATTGAATTTGTAATTCGTGGAAGACAAAAAACATTCGAGGTGCGCGACCTCGTCATCGCCGGCTGGACCGGCCGCGATCCCGCCACGGTTGAACATCACATCGCCGAGCTGGCGGCAATCGGCGTCGCTCGCCCGCGCAGCATTCCCTGCTTCTATCGCCTCGGAGCCAACCTGCTCACAACCTCCACCTATCTTGACTTCACCGGCAGCGACAGCAGCGGCGAAGCCGAATTCGTTCTTGTCTCCATGCCCGAAGGAATTTTTGTCGGCGTCGGCTCCGACCATACTGACCGCAAGGTGGAGTCCTACGGCGTCACCGTTTCCAAGCAGATGTGCCCCAAGCCAATCTCGCACGAGCTGTGGCCGCTGGCAGAGTTGCTCGCCCACTGGGACAAACTCGTTCTGCGTTCCTGGGTCACCCGCGACAACGGCACGTTGCTCTACCAGCAGGGAGAAGTTACCCGCATGTTGCCCCCGATGGATTTAATCTCGCGCTATAGTGAAGGCGACGGCACTCTGCCGGTGGGTACGGTCATGTTCTGCGGCACCATGCCGCTGCTGGCAGAGATGGGCGCGGCGCGTCATTTTGAAATGGAACTGGAAGACCCGGTCCTCGGCCGCAGCCTCCGCCACGGCTACACCGCACGCGAACTCCCATACAACGATTAAGAGGCAACCATGAGCATTGAAAAAGAGCACAAAGAATTCCACACCATTGATCTCAACGCCGGCTGGGAAAATATTCCCGGCTATCCCGACGGCATTCAGCAGCAGATTCTCGCCGGCTATCTGGATGAGAAAAATAAACGCGGCTTCCGCACGCGCCATCTGCGTTTTGCTCCCGGCGTTTATACCACCAAGCCTTTCGTGCACGATTATTGGGAAGAGGTCTACCTCATCTCCGGCGACCTGATTGTGGGCAGCGATGAAAACGGCAACGGCGGCGAATCTTTTCCGCCACACACCTACGCCTGCCGTCCGCCGGGCACCTTTCACGGCCCCTTCAAATCCGTAAACGGCTGCCTGCTGCTTGAAATTCATCTCTTCGACGAGACCGCGAAGTAATGCACTCACCCGCACCCATCTCCACCACGCTGCAGCAGCTTGCCACCGGCAAAGTAAAAAGCCGCGCGTTGGTGGAGTCATGCCTGGATGCGATTGCCGATTCATGCGGCGAAGGCCGTCGCACGTTCTTATATGTAGATTCGGAATCGGCACGTGCCGCCGCCGACGCAGTCGACCGCAGTTCAACACCACGCGGCGCATTGGCCGGCCTTCCCATCTCCATCAAAGATCTTCTCGACATCGAAGGTCAGCGCACTCTCGCCGGCTCCAAACTGCTTGCCAGCTCAGCGCCCAAATCGCACGACGCTGTTGTTGTCCAGCGACTGCGTGATGCCGGCGCCATTCTGATGGGCCGCACCAACATGACGGAGTTTGCCTTCTCCGCGCTCGGCATCAATCCGCATTACGGCACGCCGCTCAATCCCTATGACCGCGCCACCGGCCGCATTCCGGGCGGTTCCTCTTCCGGCGCTGCGGTTTCCGTCACCGACGGAATGTCGCATGCCGCAATTGGCTCCGACACCGGCGGTTCCGTCCGCATCCCCGCCGCGCTTTGCGGCCTTGTCGGATTCAAACCAACCGCCCGCCGCATCTCCACCGTTGGTGCTTTCGCGCTTTCCACCACACTCGACTCACTCGGCCCCCTCGCCCCGACCGTCGCATGTTGCGCGTTGCTCGATGCAACTCTCGCCGGCGATTCGCAGCAGCCGCTCGCGCCCTGCAACCTGCACGGCCTGCAACTCGGCGTGTTGCAGGGCTATGTGCTCGACCAACTCGAAGCCCCCGTCGCCGATGCATTCACCGCCGCGCTTTCGCTGCTCTCCGCCAAGGGTGCCACACTCACCGACGTTCACTACCCCTCCCTCGATACCATCCCTGTCATCAATCGCGCTGGCGGTTTCGTCGCAGCCGAGTCTTACGCAATTCATCGCCATCTCATCGAAACGCATTCCGCCGAGTACGACCCACGCGTCCTCTCGCGCATCCTGCGTGGCGCGCAACAATCTGCCGCGGACTATATTGACCTGCTGCAAGCCCGTCAGCAATGCATCGCCGCAGCAGAAAAATCTTTCTCTGCCTTCGATGCCATCCTTCTGCCCACGTTGCCCTGTATCGCGCCGCCGCTCGCGCCGCTGGTTGCAAGCGACCAGAAATATATGGAGACCAACGCCTTCATCCTGCGCAACCCCAGCCTCTTCAACTTTCTCGATGGCTGCGCTCTCTCCATCCCCTG
>Ga0164296_1002652_pt1 | contig 17534 bp, 13 predicted proteins | sample GEODES057metaG_FD_113533 | JGI IMG/M metagenome (GOLD analysis project Ga0164296, IMG submission 113533) | Dystrophic lake water microbial communities from Trout Bog Lake, Wisconsin, USA - GEODES057 metaG | ecosystem: Environmental > Aquatic > Freshwater > Lake | place: USA: Trout Bog Lake... | reverse complement strand
TTCAGTCCGCTGGGCTGGTGTCTTACCGGCAGCGAAAAGGCCGAGGACGGAACGGCGGGACTGCTCCTCCTCGCTCGTTCCCGACTGTGCCCGCACGACGCACGCTGCACGGCGGCTGGCAGTCCGCGGGGCAGCCTGTGCAGGTCTGAGTCAGAGACGCGCACACACGGACTCGGAGGGTGCTGGCATCCGCCCGCCAGCAGGCTGCAGAGTCGAGTAACAGGATATCAAGGCGTCTCAACTGCTCACCTGGTGCACGCGCTGCGCCTGGAATACCTGGCTGGAAGTCAACATGACTAGTGCGTTCGTGAAGCCGTGAAGCGTCCTGCGACGGGGTCCTTACGTGCAAATTTTTGGTGCGGTGCGCACCTTTCGATCTCTAGAGGAGGCGCCTTCGCCAAGGCGCCTGCGACATACAAGTCACGCCCGTCCTCGACTGCTCGAGGATGAGTGCGCAGGCGGTGTCGCTTGGTCTTACCGGAGTAAGGCCCCAGCAGTTGCGCAGAGAGACGGCAGCCAGGCCGTGCCGCGGCGTGCGTCACCGCCACCGACTGTGCAGGCCTCACGCGTGCAATAGCGCGCAGCCGCAGGTGAGTGAGACACAGACTTGGAGCGAACAAGAACACGGCTCTACGCTGTGCACGCCTTTCCACTGACCACGGGTTCTCCCTCCACACCAGGCACGGGAACAAGCAGCTGCAGCCACGCCCCTACTCGCGGCATGGAGAAACACAGGCGTGGCAGTCTGCGCGGCGGCGGCGGTGCTGCTGTGCTGCGCTGCGCAGAGTGGGCCTGCGGGTGCTGTGGAGGCGGAGTTGCCCTTGCTCGGCACGGATGACGAGACGCTCATGTCTGACTTCGACGTACGTGCCTCCTGGGCTGGTGACACGGCTGTTTCCGTGCCGTCGTGGCGGTGGGGGCCTGACGCGCGCGTGCGTTTTGTTGTGCTGCACCGCCCCTCAGGTCAAGTTCCTAGGTCAGAAAGTAGACCACCGTGTGATTGTGGAGTGGGTGGTTGCTGGTCAAACTGTCGGCTTCATCGGTGCCGCGGTCACAGGCTTGTCTCTGCGCGAGCGCAAGCGCGAGGTTGAGGAGCTTAACACAAGGCTGGTGCAGGTCAACAAGCAGCTCCGCGAGAAGGCACGCAGCTCGCAGACGGCGCTGCAGCACGCCACCAGCGGTGGAAGCAGCGAGGAGGGAGACAGCGCAGGCGCCGCGAGTGCTGTGCCAGATGATCCCACCACCGAGAAGGTGTTAACTACTCTGCGCGCTGCCAAATCCATGCTCAAGCTGCGTGACAGCACTGGCGCAAAGGCGCAGTTCGAGCAAGCCCTGGCGTTGGTGCAGCAGCATGAAGCCAGCCTGGAGTCACCTTGGAAGGCAAAGCGCAAAGCACTTCGAGGCTTGGGCGCAGCATGCCAGCAGCTGGGTGACCATGATGCGGCGCTGCGGCACTTGCAGCAGGTGCTGTACATTAGCGAGGAGCATGGCGATGTGTCTGGTGCAGCCGACGCGATTGGCGTCATTGCTGATTGTTACACGGACAAGGGGGACCTAGACAACGCAGGCAAGTGGTATGACCGCTACATTGAAGCCACGCGGTGAAGACGTGAACGAGCGACATAGAGATGGAATGCATTGAAAGAATCAGGAAAGAATGAATGAAAGAATCGCGTGAGTCCATGGCTCAGACGCGCAGCGGTATTGAGCTGCACGTGTGGCGCTCTCCAGCAGATGCTCTTGAAGCTTGCCGTCCCCGTCAGAGCGTGGAAAGAGGCAAGTTCAGGGATCACGTAGAGCCTTCTCTTAAACGCGCCTATATTTTGGCACCTGCCAGCATTGCGGCGGAGGCGCTGCGGCGTCTAGGCGCAGAGCGACGCCTCGAAGCAGGACTCGGCTATGAATCACCGAGCGTGCGCAACGGCACTCACACAGCTCCGCACGTAGGCGAAGCTGCAGCATGCAGTCGAAGTGCGGTGCAGGATTACTCGCTACCTCTCGTGCGGTTGCACTTCGCCTAGGTCTTGAGGCGCAGCAGCCACGACATCAATACTCGTTGGCGCGCGAAGCCTGCCCCTTCGTGACCACAACGGGGGCCGGAGCGCGTCCTCAGGCAAGGCACTCACCTCCACAGGACAGCTCTCCGCGCGCCTGTGCCTCGCCCCTGGTGGCGGCCGCGGCGAGTCGCAGCTGATCGCGTCCCACCCACTGGGGTCGCTGCCGCCGCTACTGCTCGCGGACGGGCTCGCCAGCACGCTCGTGCGGCTCATTTGCCGACTGTGGGGTTGCCGCAGGGGTGCACTCCCAGGCGCGCCGCTCCGTCCCAGGAGCAGCGCAGCTTTGCCTGGTGGCTGCACCGCGTCGAGACCCAGTCGGCGGAGCGCTCCTTCCAGCGTGCACGCGGACTGCGTGTCGTCGCGAAGAGAAGCAGCGCTGGAGACGCGCACAAGTCGTCCAGGGCCGCGTCTTTGCGCGGAGGACGGGCGCGGCAACTCAACTATTGTGTGCTCTGCCTCTGCCATCCTCACAGCAGAGGCGACAAGGAAACTGGGACTTGGCGAGGGTCGCCACGAACGGATGTTTGATGGCGCAAACTTTGACTTGAGCGCAGAATCGCCCCGATGTCCTTGACAATCTAGTTGACAATCAAGGTGAAGTCTTGCAGTGTGTGTCGGGCTCACCCATGCCTCACGTCTTCAAGTGCTGAATTGGCAGCCAACTCAGCGGCTACGCGCAATGCAGCTTTGCTGCGGCGCACGACAGTGCGGGTGACTGTCTTTGCCTCCCGCGCCAGCGTCTTCGCAAGTGCCATACCACCACGAACAGCGCCCCTGACCATTACTTTGGCATCTCTGCCCTTTGTAGATGTGGACGCGTTCGCACGCGACACCGCTGCGCGGTAGCCTTCCACAGGAGCGGCCAGGACGGCAAGGAGCGGGCGGACGCCTCTGAGGCCTTGGGCGAATCGCACCGCTTGAGTGGCAGCAACATGGCTCGCCCACGCGTCTGCCAGGGCTGCCGTAACAGTCAACGAGCCGGACACACCGGTCAGACGCACAGCCGGCAGCGCTAAGGTGACATCACCCCACGGAGCTAAGTTCAATGCCTCCGCCGCGTTGCCATGTACGAGCGAATTTCCATCAAACCGCCGCGGCTGGTAGTCCACGCGTACCGTCATCGGCGCGCACTCAACCACCTGGAAGAATGTCACCTCAGGCGCCGGCGGCGGCGGTGGTGGTGGTGGTGCGCTGCCAGCATCAGACAAAGCTGAGCCAATCAATTGCGGTCCCTCCTCCTCCTCCGCGTCCGCTGCCGCCGCATCAGCTGCGGATGTGAAGAAGCCTGTAGTGAAGAGCACAATGTTCTGGTCGAGCTGCACGCGCAGAGGTGCCGCAGCGAGATGCAGCCTCGTCTCAGGGGCCGCACCCGGCGATGGTACAACGCCAACAGCAAGGAGCCGCACATCCGGCGCCTCTGCTTGCCGTGGCGCAGCTGTGTCTGTGCACATGACGCGTTGCCACTTGCATCCGGGCGTTATGTCTTCGACAACCAGCGAGCCGCAGGTGATGACAGATCGCCCCACAATGGCTGCAGGAGGTGACATCTCTTGCGCGTGCGTCACGACAAACACATCTCGCCGTACCGTCAGCCGACGTAGTGCCACACGGATGCCGCGCACGGGACAAGTGGTTGTGGATGCTTTGCGCGATATGTGAGCTGGGGCTGCATCTACCACACCGCCGTCGATCTTCTGGAAGCCTGCGCCGGCGTGCAAGGTCCACACGATGTTCAATGGATGAAGGACCATGCGCCAGGTGGCTCGCGGGTAATGCGGCGGTGGCACTTGCACCGTCTCCACGCCGCCTTGTGGTTTAGCAGCTGAGTAGTTGGCAATCACCTCGGGTGGGTGCCCAGCGCTGTAGCCCCGCACCATGGGTCCCTGCATTGGCGGCGCTGAGAAGCTGCGATGGATGCTAGACACATGGCGCGGCTGCTGAGATGCCGCTGTCGATGGCAGTGGCTGCATATCGAGAGTGGTCCAACCGCCATCCACCTCCTCAACGGACAGCAACCCGCCCGCAGCCAGTCCGGAGCCTCCATCAGCACGCTGAAAGAAATCCTCGATGATTTCCGGCGATGCGGATGGCGGCATGACGGAGGCGACGGCGGACAAACCACTGTCGGCAGATGCGCTGTGCGGCATCGCGGCCCGCATCGCGGCACCGATGCCATCGTGCATGATATGCACCTCTTGCGGCAATGTAGACTCTGCTGGTGGTGAGCTCTCCTGCGCAGCCTTGCCACCGCCTTGCAACTGGCTCATCAATGCCAGCAACTCCGCGTACGTGTCTGCATGCGTGCTCAGCGTCAAGCACTCATTGTCTACCACCATCACACTGGCCGGACGGGACTCTGCATCTACACTGCCTGATGCCTCCTCTGACGTGAATCTCAGTGCGACGCGGTTGTCGCGAGCAACTTCCGCATGGCCGCTGCTTTCTAACACGGCTTTCGTGGGCACACCACCCAGTGCGAGCGCTTTTTTTGCGTCTGCGGATTGAGCCACATAGAGAGCTGCACCGCGCAGAATGACCGCTGTGGCCTTCGCATCTATTCGCAGGCTCAGCGAGTCAACTATCAACGTGCCGCACGTCGACACCGACGCAGGCGGCTGGTGCGCCAAAGCGCTGTTGAGCGCACACACGTGGATGTCCATCAGCGGCGCCGGAAGTGGCGTGCCATCTGGACCAAGCGGCGCGGGCGGCGAGCATTGCACGCCTGCTTGTTGGATGACGTCCCATACGCGGTAGAGGTACACGTCGTCTGCATCAACAGGTGCACGCACATCATGCAGCGCAGTAGCAACAACCATCTCACCAGTGCAATGCGCCGCATGTGGCCGTGTTGCCATGACGCAAACCACGCGCGGCTGTGCACCAGAAACATCCCCAGTCAACGATGTTGTGGCATCACTGCCGCAGCGCAGGAGCGTGGTGCCGTCGCTGGACAGGCAGCTCAGTGATGTACAAGTTGCGCTCATGAAACTTGTGCCAGGCAAGCCGTCCAATCCGGAGGCTTGTGTCAGTGCAAGTTTTCTTAGCCGGATAGCAGAGCTTTTCTCGCCGTCTGGCCGGCTACCACCCTCCAGCTTCAGACTGAGACGCGCACATCGCAGTGACAGCGCGAATGCAACCCCGAATGTAAGCGGCGTGTCACAACTTTGACCTGACGCCTGTGTTGATGGCGGGCCGAACAGTCGTGCAAGAGGTACCGCGTCGCTGCTCTCAAGCTCCGCAACCTCGATGTCGATATCAGCATACGCAGCAGCGCAGGCAAGCATGTCTACGCGCAGCTTGGCCTCTGCCTGTCCACTGGCAGGCGTGAAGCACGATCGCCCTTCATCAGTCGCGTCGCCTGCAGCGGCAGCGACGCTCCACGCGCGCGCCGCGAGGTGATTGAAAGAACTAGCACAATCGCCGTCCGCGTCCGCATCCACATAAAGCTGCGGCTGTGCGAACCGGATGCTGAGGTTTGCAGCGCGCACAGCGCGATGCGCGGTGCACTCTCCAGCGGCAGCACAAGGCACGCAGATATGCATATCTGCGGCGCTCAGGTACGCCGCTACAGCTAGCTCACCGCTGTCAGCGTCTCGAGATAGGCTGAATGTGGGCGCCTGCATGGATCTCGCTGCTGGAGGGCCGTGGATGTCGATCACCACTGTGTCGACGCCGCGCACCATGGCGAGTCTCACTTGCGGCGCCATAACATCGATTGTCCAGCCACGTGGCCTACGAGTGCTTATTGACGCTGGTAACGCGCACTCATCCAGCCACTGGTTTGCAAGCACCAGTAGCGGTGCATCAATCCACACAGCGCACGGCTGCAGTGCGCATGCTACACGTGGCTGCGCTTCGTCATGCAACTCCACAACTAGCGCGTGTTTTCCTTCGCAGTCAGGCGCACTCAGCTCCACCACAGACAGTTCATCGCTGGAGGGACAGTAAGAAGGCGCCCACGGAGGAAGCGCTGCGACAGCACCCCTGCGGTCATCCCTTGCGCGCGCCATGCATCCGCGACGAAGCACGTGGACTGCATGCGCGGACAAGCGTGCCTGCTTCACGCTGCCGCTCGACAGCAGAGCGTTGCAGTTCACCGCATCGCATGCCAGCACACACGCCTCGTGTGATCGCTGCGGCTCGTCTAGAACTAGAGCTATTGAAAGCTGTTGAAGCTTGCATGCAACGCGCCAGGGCCTCTGTGTGGGTGCGTCCGAGGTGCTTGTTTCCGGCTTGTCATCGGCAGGCGGCTCTAGTAACGCGGCCGCAGAAGACTGCAGCTCCCTCCAGTGGTCAACACTCCAGCTAGATTCCTCGTCGGTAGGCAGAAGTTGCGCCCGCGGCGTGTAGAATTGGCCCGGTGATCCAGGCTCAACAGCAGTGGCATCAAGAACACACTCGTAAAACTCCTCCGACGCGATGGCTTCTTCGTCACCATCCGCAGCCTCATCATCGTGTGATGCAGACTGCTTTGGATCCAGCAGCGACTGAGAAGCTGCGCCGCCTGCGGCTTGCGAGGCACCGGGCCGTGGAGCACGACCGCTTGTGTAGGCGTGCGCAATATCTAGCGCATCGCGCACCACACGCGGCGTGCAGTGCACCAACAGAGCCGTCACGTCAACGTCAGCCACGGATGGCGCGTCGCCTTCTGTAACAAAGTTCAAAGCAACAGTGGCATCCAGCGATGTGCCTCCTTGCTCACGGGTGGCTTGTGCACCCACGACACAGGTCGTATACACATTCGACTGTCCAACCACATGGAGTTGCAAGCCTGATGCAGAAACCCGCTGCTTGCGCGCTCCTCCAGAAGTCTCGAAAGATGTTCCATTGCCTCCGTTCTGGAAATTCAGTGCATCGGCTTGCAGAATCACAGCCAGTGCGTGCTCATCCTCGTTACATGCTACTCGAACACTCAGGTCGCGCAGCGTGCATCCCAGGCGTTCCATCAGGAGAGCCGACACTGCAGAAGAGGCAGACGACTTGAGCGAGCCCAAAGACGCGGCAGACCTGCTTCGCGACGCTGTCCCCTTTGTGTGCGCTGTCTGCGAAGCGTCAGCCCCGGGCTCTTGAGGCTGCGCGGTGCCTGTATATGGCCTCGGCGCACAGTGCACGACTACGCCACAGAGCTCCACGTGCACGCCAGACGAGCGTAGTGCGAGCCACGGCACAGTAACAGTGACTTTTGCGACGGAGCCGGAAAGCAGGAGAACAGGGCAGTCGTGGCCGAGCGCAGCGTTGAGTTCAGAAGTGTTGAGTGTCAGCTGGCGTAGCTCAAGCGTGCCGGCTGTGAGCGAGTGGATATCAAGGTCATCCGCTACAACCAGCTTGCCCAGCGCTCGCTTGACCAGCAGGAGGACGAGCCGCTTGAGGCCAGCCTGGGCACTAGCTTGCATTTAGCAGCTCAGTGATGCTGCGCCAACGTCGCTCGGCAACTGCACGCGGTGGCAGTGTCATAATATGCCAAGGCGATTGCGTCGCGTCTGTGTCGATACATTATTAGTCCCGGCGAAGCGCCCAATATTTTCCCACCTCGAGCAAGGTACCGCAATTCAGCGTCGCTTCGCCGAAACATGGTGTCAGACACTCCAAAGAAGGCGTCGCCACAGCCTGCATGCGTGCTACGCGGCCACACAAGCGACGTGCAGGCGTTAGCCTTCCTACCAAATGGCTTACTTGCCGCTGGGTGCGTTTCACCCGCGCACACAGCTGCGACGCTCTACGCCGCACTCTCTCGGCACACATGTTTATCACATGCACCCACATGCGGAGTGGCTCCTGTCGCTGACGCACTGCGCGCGAACATGGCCCAACTCGCTAACAGTGACGCGGACGGCCAGTTGAAGTTGTGGGACACCGCCACCCGACGGGCTGTCCATACTGCGCGGTACGCACCCCTAGCATGCATGTCGTCTTGTTTCCCTGCTTAACTGCGCCTCGTGAACTCCGGGTCTGTCGTCAATGCACTGCAGTGTACACGCCACCTCTAGCGGTGTGCTCAGCGTCGGCGTCGTTCCTGGCGCCGGAGACGATGTGTTCACACAGGGCCGGGACGGCACGCTGAAACGTTGGCAGGCACGTCCGTGAGGAGACTGGTCTGAGCTGCTGGGACTGACTCAACAGATCTCTGTCTTGACGCGCGACAGCTGCGACCAGACGGGTTGTCATCGCACCCGACGACGGTGCTGGACGCGCAGTCGTACAACTTTTGCCGATTCGTTGCCAGAGCAGCCACACTTCCTCCTGAAGCTGATTGTGACGGGAGCAGCGGCGCTAGGCCGCTCATCGCGGTGGCGGGGTCTGACCCAGCAGCTGTTGACATCTGGGACGTGAATGCAGGTGAGACATTGCGAATGCAGGTGTGTTCTACAAGCAATCCTCCTGCTCACACATTCAGGTGAACAGGCACTCGCGCTGTGACATTCGGCCCGCTCGCGCCACCAGTGGAGGCATCGGCACCCCGTACAGGCATGGTGATGAGTCTGCACATGCACGTGCACGATGGCGGGGCGCCTCTTGTACTATCCGGCTATGAGGATGGCAGGTGCGTGTCTGACCCTTAGACGGCCCTCCATAAGCTTCCCTTACGCCCGTCTTTTTATCTGGCTGCAGTCTCCGGCTGTGGGATGCGCGTGCACCTGGTGCCCCTGTGACAACAGCGCTGATGCATCCGAGCCCAGTGCTTGCGCTTGCGCTCTGCCCTCGCGCCAAGCGGGGTGCAACTGGCGCTGCGAATGCTCAAGTCACGCATTTCGACTTGGATTCCAGCACTGGCCGCATTCGGAGGGGAATCACACACAGCGGGCATAGCGTGAATGCCGCCACTGCCAGACGCGGCACATCGCAGTTGGTCTTCAGGCAAGAAGGCCGCCTCCTTGCAGGCGCCACATGGGATGGACGCGTGCGCTTGTGGGATGCTAAAGCACGCGTGCCTCTTGCCAGCTTGCGGTTACACACCGCGGCAGCTGCTTGCGTTGCATGGTCGCCCGATGGAATCCTCGCAAGTGGCGGACGAGACGGGTTGGTTGCCTTGTGGCGCGGCCTCTATCCTCCGCCACCCGGACAGTGATACATCGATACATCTAGAGAAGTCTATTTCTTCTTCGTCAGCAAGTAGTTGCGCGACAACAGGCTCGTCAAACCCCTCTGCTGCAGGTGCGGAGCAGTCGATAGCGCCTCGCTCTCGTCCAACTTCAGAATCTCATACTGGGCGCCGTACAGCTGCTTCACTTGCGCATCGGTCACGCTGAATGGAGGACCCGCCTTGAGGAGGTCAGCAGGGCCCGCTACACGCTCGAGAGTCTGCAGCAAGATGACGCCTCCCGGTGCCAGGGTGCCGCTAATGGCCTGCACGTACTTCGCCCGCGTCGATGGATCCAGCGCTATCAAACTGGCTCGATCCCAGACGCGCGTGAATCGACCATCTTGCGGGAGGTCGAAGATATCGCCGCACCAGAGCGTGAGCTTCGACTTCGCGTCGCTCAGCGCGTAGCTGTATGCCGGCACAGATGACTTGACAGCGCGCAGCTTGCACTCCGGGTGCTCCTTGGCGAAGGCGTCTACTGCTTGCTTTATCACCTCAACGCCAACGACAGCGCTCACTGCTGCGTGCTTCGCGAGCCACGCCAGGTCCAGCGTCTTGCCGCACAGCGGCACTAACACCGTGTGCTTCTCGCCCTCAAGGAAAGCGGGCGCGTGCTTCATCAGTGCTTCATTCACTGCTGGTCTGTGGAACGCGATGCGGCCTTCCGTCCACACTTGTGCCCAGTAGCTGTGCTTATCGCTGGAGCTAGCTGCGCGTGCTGGGCTTCGCCCCAGAGCGCAGACAACAGCGGCCGAGGAGCCAACTAAGAGTGAGCGCGCTGCTGGCTGCCAGCGCTGCTTGCCTCTCTGGTGAGGCACGTTTAGCGGAGGCGGAGGTAGGGCGGAGAAGGACATGAATGAGAGAACAAGCGAACTGGCGAAGGCGCCGAAATGTTGAGCTACTTCTCTGCGTGGCGCAGAGTGCGGCTTTTCTCATGCATCCACTTGTATGTATTCCAAGTCAGTGATCGTGGTCATGCACGCGCCGGCTGTGCCAATGGCCTCCAGGTGTGCGGTCGATGCCATACCCATCCTCTTGTCGCAGCAGCATGCTGCTCCCACTCCCACGCCCATGCGCCCCACCACTGTGGTGATGCTGATGCGGCGGCGTGCGATGTGGGCTGTGAGCCGGGGCCCCGCCTTGCTTCTTCTTGCCTCGCACCCTGGAGATGGCGGCAACGCAGCGCATCACGGCGAACACCATCACGGCAGCGGCTAGACAGACCACCAAGAAGGCCGCCAAGTGACGCGCCGCTCGCAGCACACGAACAAGCCCTGCTGCAACAGCAGCTGCAGCTCGCCGCAGAGTCCACGATGACGCGACTTGCTTCGCTTTCGGCGCAGACTCCTGCTTCCGGGCGCCCCACAGCGCGCTCACAGAGGGCGGTAACGCGAGCAGCGACCGCTGAGAGGGAGGGAAGGTGTGGCGGCGTAATGCCTGCGCACTGGCTGTGGCCTCATGAGCAGCAGCCAGGAGCCAGGATGTGAGTGCCGTCCCATTAGCGCGAATTAAAGGCGTCTGCGTGGCACTGCGCTGCGCTAGCCTGCCGCCATGTGCGATATGTGCAGCAAGTGAGTTCACAGCAGGCACAGCCAGCGGCAGCGGCGGCGGCGATGGCCGCGGAACAGAAGCTCGATGATGTGCAATAATATCTGCCACACGATGTGCGGCAGTATGGCGAAACGCGACAAGCAGTGCAGCTGCAAGCAACGCAATTGAAACACCAGCCAGGAAGCGCAATGCTCCACCATCCAGCTCGAACAGTGGCCGTGGATGACGACGCTGCGATGACACCTGCTGTGTGTGCTTCTCTGCGCTCGCCGGCGCCTGCGCAAGTGCACCACGTCGCTGCAACTGTACCCTCGCTCTCTTTGACTCCAACGCCGCCTGCTCAGAGGCTGCGTGCGCTTGCTGGAGCTTCGCAGCAGCACTGCTACGCCGCAGCTCATCTTGATCCGCACGCAGCGCTGCCCATTCACCCGCTAGAAGCTGCATATCAGCCTGCATGCGCTTCTCCATTTCCGCAGTCGCTTTTGCAACCTGCTCCTGGGCAGCGCGCAACGCGTCGCGCTGCGTGGACAGCACGGACGCGTATTGCGCGAATGTGGTCTGCCACTCAGCCCGCGCCTGGGTCTGCATCTCACGCAAAGCCGCGATGTCGGCAGCAGACACTCGCTGGGCGTGTTCCAGGGCCATCACTGTGCCACGCAGAGAGTCCAGGCTATTGGTCGTCATCCACATGGACGCAGTGTCGGTCGTGCTGACAACCACCGGCGATGGCACAGGCGCTGCGTCCACAGGCCGCGGTTCAGGAGGGATTATAGCAGGAGCGCCAACAGACACCGTTTCCCCCTTTGCTGCCCGAACTGCCGTCGCTCCAAGCGCCATCGCTTTATCTCCACGTTCTGCTCCGCGAGCTGAGGCGCTGTCGCCGCCAGGCGTAGCCTGTGCGTCGTCAACCCCGTCCTCTCGGCTGTGAGGAGCTTCTCCGCGCGGGTCGTGGCCGTCCACGACCGTCTTGGTCAAGCCCACCAACGGACGGGTGTCTGCACCCAGCAGGTGTGCGTTTTTGGGGCGAACAGTGACCAGAAGGTAGGCGCCCACGAGCTCTTGAGAGCAAATTATGCGTGGCTGTCTCGCCCCTTGAATTGGCCGCGCCACGGCTAAGAGAGAGTCTTCCCACCTTCCACCGTTGCTCCGTAGAGCTAAACGCACGAACGCGTGCTGCTCCGGCGAGACAGCATACCTGAAGTGAACGAGGCCGAAAGCGTCAGCATGACGGTACGGCCAATTCTGACGCACGGACGCACTGCAAGCGCCTCACGCAGCTACTACAAGCAACACGTACCACTGGAAGTAGCACAGCGGGCTCTCGTCCAAGCGGCTCAGCACGTCCGCCGCCGCTGTGAGCTCAGCTTCAAGACCGGGGATGCCAACCACGTCCACTGCGTGCAACGGCTGCTCCTCTCCTCCGCTGCCTGCACGTGCGTCTTCATGCAAGCCGAGGAGGCGGTTCCGTCGAGCGCTGCCGTTGGGAGACACGAGTTGCACTGGAGGAGTAGGTGGCGAGCGAGGCATAGACGACGACATGACGCTGTGTTCACGCGCACAGACGGCGGCAGGCGCTGCACCTGCCGCGGGAATGCACAGAGACGGAAATGCACAGAGACGATCAGACTATGACACGTCACTCACATCACGTGGCGTCTGTTGGGTTTCATCACCACTTGCTCGAGAATGCGGCTCGTGGCAGTGGCAGTGCTCCCTTCGTCCATGCTCAGCGCGATTCTTTGTGCGGCTCGGCCGACTGCAAGCAGGCGAGGCGCATCCTGAAGCAGTGCGTGGATGCAATCAGCAAGGGTGCTGCTGGACGTCAAGGAGAAAGCGAGTCCATCGCTTGGGCGCAGCACATCCGCAGCGCCCACTCCCGTGGGGTCCAACAAAGACGGGCAGCCGTATGCAGCAGCCTCAACCACGCTCTGCGCGAACGAATCATAGTTGCACGGGTGGACGTTGAGCAGCGCGCGAGAGAACACGGCATCACCCAGCTGCTGCGGCGACAGGAACTGCGTGTGAATCTCCGCATGCGGTACTGCGGCACGCAGGCGTGCGACGAGTTCTTGTCCATAGGAATCTCTCGGGACGCCAACAAGGGCAGGCAAAACGTCGTGCAGTGCGTTGCGCCTTACAAGCTCTTCAACAGCTTCGATAAATCGATGCGGCTCCTTTTCACTTGACAGACGTACACAGCAGCACAATAATGTGCGTGGATGCGTTTGCGAGGCCTTAGCATGCTCATAGACGTCCAGACGAAGCGGCGGATGCACGACAAACACCGTGCCCGCTGGTGGAAGCAGTTCCTGCCGAATGTAATCTGCGTCCACGGAGGAGAGCGCAATTGTCGCTGCAGCCACATGCACAGCGTGACGCTCTAGAGGCAGCGCGTCTGGATCAGAGCGAGAGAAGACACGCCAGTTGCAGTACACCAACGGAGGCCGTGGCGTCGTCCCCGCTTGTTGCAAAAGCGCCTCGAAGGCTGCAACAGACGTCCAGTCGACGCCCAGCACGCAGTCAGGGGCCCATCCGCTCAGTAGAGTCTCGCCTTGAACCCCAGCCTTGCTTGCGAACGCCTGCCAGTCACTCTGCCGGTCAAGTCTTCCCCATGTTGCAAGCGGCACAGCGACGCATGAAGGTTCTGCGGCAAAGGCGCAGTTATCGCCTGCGGCAGGTGCGCCGCACAGCACCCTCACGTCGTGTCCTGCAGCTCGTAGTAGGCGGACTGTCGCGACGGCGTACGTGCCATTGCCACTGAATGTACTATATGCATATTCCAGGGTGATGACCAGCAGCCGCATTTTCCAGGCATGCTCGCACGCACAACGTGCTCTGCGGAAAGGCTTTCGGTGTGCCACGTTAGACGGACGCTGGTACCACTTGATTGTTATGCTGGTGCATATTAATGTACGCAGCTGCAACGCTGCCATGTGCTTAGCAACACGCGGGGTGCCACTTGTGTGGCACCCTCAACTTTTCCTTGGCGCATGCTTGTCTAACGCCATGTCCCTAGTGCGCTCCGAGGCTCTGTGGCCGCAGAGGCTATTCAATCCCCGACAATCCCCTAGCCTATCCGGTCGTGTCATGCAGCCGTGCCTTCTTTCGCAGCTTCTGTTCCGTGGCCACCGGCAGCAGCAGCGGCGGCGCCATTGCCCGCGGCAGCGGCACTGCTGCCATTAGCTGTGCTGTTGTTCGGGTTCAGCTTCGCTTCCCCGACGTTCAGAGTGCGGTGCATGAACGTGACACTCTTCTTCGCCTTCACGGCGTCTGCATCAGCGCGCCGCACGAAGGACGCGAAGCCAAAGCCTTTGGAATGGCCACTCAACGGGTCATAAATGATGCGGAACTCAACCACAGGGCCAAAGCGGCCAAAGAACTGCGTCAGCTGGGCCTCCGTCGCATCCCGCGGGAGACCGCCCACAAAGACGCGGTTACTCACCGGCACCGCAGCTGCTGCGGGTGCGCCACCAGTAGAGGCACGTGTGTACGGTCCTTGGCCTTGTCCTGGTCCGTCCCCTGCTGCGCGTGCGCCGCCGGTTGCGCCGCTACACGCTGCTGGCTCTCCTAGGTCCACAAGCTTGCCAAAGAAGTCGAGGCGCTGGCACGCCTTGACAGCCGCTGCGGTTTGGGGCTCCACGAACGTGACGAAGGCGTAGCGTTTGGACATGCCCGTGTGTGGGTCGCGCACAAGCTTCACGTTATGCAGCGGGCCAAGGGCGCCAAAGAAGTAGATCAGAGAAGCTTCGTCGCCCCAAGGCGGCAAGCCGCCAACAAACACCGTGTGGTTGATCGTCTGACCCCCATACAGTCTTATCGGTGCTGACGCGGGAACCGCTGTGCCGGGCAGCTTCACGGGCCGTGCAAGGACAGGCCTTGCACCGCCCGCCACAGCCGCCAACAACGTCTCCTCTTTCTCGTTCCCGCCACCAGACAGCGAGCTGCCCGGCGGTGCAGACGCGCCCGTGTCGCTGTCGCCAGCTGGCGCGTCACCAGCAAGTAGCGGCGGCTGCTCATCGGCGCTACTGCTTCGGCTGCTAGTTGGCGGACGAGGCGCGTCGTCCTCCTCGCTCCCCTGTTCCGGGCTGCCTGGAGCCACGTCCTGCACAGGTGACCGGCTGCGTGCTCCGCACTCGTCTGCGACACCGCTATCTCCCTTCCCGAGCGCTGGGCCTTCTACTGCAGCAACGTCAGGAGGCGCCATCTAGTGCACCCCACCTTGGTGGGCGTGTCTTCCCCGCAGCAACGCGCACGCAGCACTCGTGTGTCCCAGCTGGGTACTCACCAGACTCGAGGGACGCACAACGGGGACTTTATCTTCCTTGCGATGATGACGCGTCACGTGTGCGACGCGGCGCACAGTCTATCGGGAGGGTGGCAATCCCAGACAGGTGCGTGGCATAACGTGGGGACTCCGTGGGGGTGGTACAGCTGCCGGGGACTCCGTTTGTTGCCCCTTGGCGCCAGACTGCGGGCGCCACCGCGTTGGGGCGCCGCCCGGCCGGGTTTGCGGCCATACTGCAGGCTGCTGGCCGCACGAAAGAGGCGGGGCGCAGAAGTGGAAGAGCGCCACCCTCCAGAGCGCCCGTACCTGCTTCCCTCTTTCTGGGTGTTGTGCATTCCTCCAAACCACCGAGCCACTCACCACCCACCCTGCACGCTCGTGCCTCCACAACCAGGCTGTCCTCGACTGCATCGTGGGGACCAGAACCGCAGCCACTCCCGCGTGCCGGGGCGCTGAACAGCAGTCAACTCCAACATGCCACGACCCACACGGGACGCCTCGGTAGACTCCCAGGACGAGCCTCCGCCGCCCGTGCGTCGCGGCCGTCGGCCCGCGCCTCGAGAGGATGTTGTAGACGAGGACTTGGAGGAGGAGCTTGCGCCGCCTCCGCCTCCAAGAAGGCGTGGCCGACCGCCCCCAGAACCGGAGCCGGAGCCGGAGGAAGCGGAGGAAGACGAGGAAGAGGAGGAGGAGGAGGAGAAGCCCACGGTGCGGGTCTGCTTGCTGACTGGAGCAGTGTCTTTTTGCGCGCGCACGCGGGTGTCTCCTCCTCCCGAGGGTGGTTGCTGACTGAGACACTCGCAAACACAGGAGGAAGGCAGCGCCTTTACGCGCTGGTACAACGGCCTCAATCCATGTGGCAAGATGATTTTCACGTGCGTTGCAGACCCACGGCGTGCTCACGCACTCACGGCGGCGCAGAGCCTGCGCAGTATTGGTTGCCTGAGCACCTGACTCTCTCCTGTATTTGCGCAGCATGATCAGCAGTGCATTCACCTTGATCCTGATCACCTTCTTCGGTGGCCTCATCTTCTTTGGGCTGGAGCGCAAGACGGCGCTGAACCTGAATGCCCAGTACATTGCCTTCATGCAGCAACTCAACACAACGCTCAGCTGCGTGGCCACCACCGACGGCGCGTGCGCGTCGCTGACACCAGGCAACGGGACGGCGATGTATACCGCCCTGATCAACAGCTACATGCAGGACCCCACCACGCTGACCGACGTGTGGTCTCCCACCTCTGCCAGCGTGTACCTCTTCGCGTTCACCATCGTCAGCACCATCGGCTACGGCACATTCGCGCCCAAGACGCCGGGTGGGCAGGTGTTCACCATCTTCTATGCGCTGGTCACCATTCCTGTGGGCGGCGTCGCCCTGGGCAAGGTTGCAGGCACCCTCCTCGAGCTGGGCGAGTGGTTCCTCTACATGATCCTGTCAGGCCGCATCTCGCGCGCGTTCAAGGAGTCCAACCGCTCCGGCGACGGCGTGCTGGACTACGACGACATGCGGATGGCCATCCAGAAAGCACAGGGCCACGAGATCAACCCAGAGGACTTCAACGAAGCAGTCGCCGAATTTGACCCGTTCGAGACGCACGAGATTTCCCACGCCACGTTCACAGCCATTTACCTGAAGGTTGACAAGGACGAGATGCAGGATGTGCGCGTCACGGACCGAGCCAAAGTGTGCTCCCTCATCGTCATTGGCTGGCTCACCCTCGGCATGTTCTACTTCTCCAAAGCTGAGGGCTGGACGAATGTGGAGAGCATGTACTTCGGCGTTGTCACGCTCACCACCATCGGCTTTGGGGACTACTACCCGACCACACCGGCGGGCACTGGCTTCCACTTCCTTTTCTGCATCTTCGGCCTCGGCTTCGTCGCCACACTCCTGGGTGCACTCTCCGCCCTGGCAGCTGGTGGCGGCGGTGGCGATGATGAAGAGGAGGAGGAGGAGGGAGGTGACAGCAACAAAGACAAGGACGGCGACGACGATAAGGCTGATGCAAAAGGCAAGGGCAAAAAAGCAAAAGGTACAGCAGACGATGTTGATGGTCGGCCACAGGGAGGCCGGAAACGCATTCCAGCAGCCATGGTGGATGACTTGGATGACGTGCTGGAGGATCGACCCGTCCCGCGTCGTCGCCTTCACCGGAAGAGCAGCACGGTCAGCGCCGTTGGTGGACAGACAGCCATGCAGAGTGGCGCACGACGCAGTAGTACGTACACGCCAAGGAGAGGACCGCCGCGCGGGGATCGTGGCGATGACGGTGACGACAATGGCGTGCCCCAGCGGCGACCAGCGCCGCGTCGTGGGCCGCCACCGCAACAGGCACCCGTGCCTGAACCGGCAGCTGTGCCGCAGCCGCAGCCCAATGGCCTGTTCGGTCTGCCGGGCATCCCGCTTCCGCCTGTGGACCCACTGGCTCTGTTCAACTGGGGTGGCCAGCAGCCAGCACCACCCCCCCCCCCCCCCCCCCCCCCCCCCCCCCCCCCCCCGCGCGCGCCCCCACCGCCCCCCCCCAGAACGGCCCCGCCCCGGGCGCGCCCCCCCCCCCCC